>Ga0114950_10003459_pt1 | contig 12161 bp, 9 predicted proteins | sample N075metaG_FD_83503 | JGI IMG/M metagenome (GOLD analysis project Ga0114950, IMG submission 83503) | Deep subsurface microbial communities from Kermadec Trench to uncover new lineages of life (NeLLi) - N075 metaG | ecosystem: Environmental > Aquatic > Marine > Ocean trench > Sediment | place...
AAGGAAATAAGAATCGCTTCCTTATCTTTTTGTATTTTTAGAGAAATTATTCAGGAATGACCAAACTATTCTTCCCTTTATTTTTGACTATTTGTTTAATCGTAAATGCCCAAACCGATGCTCGTATCTATGATATTATTTCTGAAGTTTCTTCGGAAAGAATTAAAGCAGATATTACAACACTTGCCGGATTTGGAACACGACACACTCTAAGCGATACTATCTCAAACATCCGTGGGATAGGGGCTGCCAGAAGGTGGATCAAAAATGAATTTGACAAGATCTCAACAAATTGTAATAATTGCCTGGACGTATTCTTCCAAAGAGATCTCGTAAAAAAGGGCACGAACAATCGCATCACTCAGGACGTTTGGGTAGTAAACGTGGCAGCCGTGCAAAAAGGTCGTAGATACCCGAATCGATATATTATAATGAGTGGAGATATTGACTCACGTAATAGTGACCCCACCAATTTTACAGACGACTCTCCGGGTGCAAATGACAATGCCAGCGGAATGGCAGGTGCTTTGGAGGCAGCCAGAGTACTTTCGAAATATTCATTTGAAAGTAGCATAGTATATCTTGGCCTGAGCGGAGAAGAGCAAGGACTGTTTGGTGGCAAAGGATTCGCTAATTATGCAAAAGAAAATGGTTGGGAAATTATTGGGGTATTTAATAATGACATGATAGGGAACATAACCGGAGTGGATGGGGTGGTTAGCAATCGTGATTTCAGAATATTCAGTGAACCCGTCCCTCCTACCGAAACAGAACGTCAACGTGGCCGTCGTAGATTTTATGGAGGTGAAGTAGACGGAATTTCACGTCAACTGGCGAGATATGTGCATAAAACCACGAAAATCTATATGCCCGAGATGAACCCCATGCTCATTTACCGCCTGGACCGTTTTGGACGTGGCGGGCACCATCGTCCCTTCAACGATGCCGGATTTCCGGGAATTCGAATTATGGAGGCTCACGAAAATTATACACAACAACATCAGGATATACGCTTTGAAAATGGTATTGAATACGGTGACAGACTTAAATTCGTGAACTTTGATTATGTGAAAAAACTCACCTCGGTGAATGCCATCGCCATGGCAAGCCTTGCATGGGCACCTCCTGCCCCTAATAATGTCGCTATTGGTGGAATCGTGGAGCCGTCGGTAAAACTAAAATGGGACCCGGTTGTTGGCGCTAATGGTTATAAAATATATTGGAGAGATACCACATCTCCCACCTGGGATTACAGTAAATATGTGAGCGATATTTCAGAATATACCCTGGAAGGCATCGTTATTGATAACTACTTTTTCGGTGTGGCCGCCGTGGGTGAAAATATGCATGAAAGTGTGGTGGTTTTTCCAGGCGCTGCTTTTCGTTAATTTGTAAATTATCGATCCCCCTAAAAATGAAATACACAATATCCTTTTTTGTCTTACTCTTTTTATCCATCACTAATGTTTTTTCGCAAAATTATACACGTGATGACGAACTTCGCGGGGCTATCACCCCGGAACGTGCGTGGTGGGATCTATTGCACTATGATCTCGCGGTGGAAGTTTCTCCAACCACCAAAAGCATTAAAGGTACCAATACCATAACTTACAAAGTTGTGGACGAAGTAAAGGTGATGCAAATAGATCTACAAGCGCCGATGAAAATTGATAGAATAGTGCAAAATGGTAAGGATCTATCATTTACTTCCGAAGCAAATTCACATTTTATTCTGCTTGAAAAACAAAGAAAAGATAGCGAGCAACAACTCACCATCTATTTTTCGGGAAAACCACGAGAAGCCATACGTCCACCATGGGATGGTGGTTTTACATGGAATAAAGACCGTAATGGAAGACACTTTATCGCCACGTCCAATCAAGGCATCGGTTCCAGCGTATGGTGGCCGAACAAAGATCATCCAGCCGACGAGCCGGATAATGGTATAAGCCTTGCCATCACTGCTCCTAGTGATCTGGTTGCCGTAGGAAATGGTAGATTGGAGAAAGTAGTTGACAACGGAATGACTAAAACCTGGCATTGGAAAGTAGTAAACCCTATCAATAATTACGGTGTTAACATAAATATTGGGAATTACGTTAATTTTCAAGAAGTATATGAAGGCCTCAATGGAAATTTAGATATGGATTATTGGGTCTTATCATACAATTTGGAAAAGGCCAAAGAACAATTCCTGCAGGCTCCGCTAATGATGGAAGCATTTGAACACTGGTTTGGTCCTTTCCCATTTTACGAAGATAGTTATAAGCTCGTGGAAGTACCTTATTTGGGGATGGAACATCAAAGCAGTATCACCTATGGCAACCATTATCAAAACGGTTATTTGGGTCATGATCTAAGCAATACAGGCTGGGGATTGAAATTCGATTTTACCATTATTCATGAATCCGGTCATGAATGGTTTGCTAATAATATCACGAACAAGGATGTTGCAGACATGTGGTTGCATGAGGGGTTTACAGCCTATTCTGAAAACTTATACCTAAACTATCATTTTAGTGACAAGGCAGCCAGTGAATATGTGGTGGGAACTCGAAACTTAATTAAAAATGATCGGCCGATTATTGGAACCTACAACCTGAATAATCGGGGTAGCGATGATATGTATTATAAAGGGGCAAATATTTTACATACCCTTCGGCAACTGGTGGAAGACGATAAAAAATGGCGGGATATATTTCATGGTTTGAATAAAGAATTTTACCATCAAACTGTTACGACTACTCAAATTGAGGAATATTTTAGCGAGCAAACCGGTATCGATCTAACCGAATTTTGGCAGCAATATCTACGGACCATAAAAATTCCAAATTTGGAATATAAATTTAATGGTCATAAGCTACAATTTCGCTATACCCAAATTATTGAGAACTTCGATATGCCGGTAATAATGATCTTGGACGGGAAGGAAGAGTGGATCTATCCTACCGCCGATTGGAAGACAAAAGAATTTAGCAAGATGATCCATGAGGTAAAAATTAAATCTGATTTCTATATAGAATCTCATAAAATAAACTGATTTATTGAATATCGATTTCTTCACGCGGTGATATCTCCAAACGGAAAGTTTTTAATTTTCATTGCTTTGGGCTATCTTTGAATAGAAAATACCTAACGTTACCCCACAAAGATTTACAACAGGCACCAATTTTGAGATCGAACCAGTCATCTCCCCAGACGTAAACAACATTGTTTATGTCACCTGGAACGATCTTGAGAAAGGTGCCATTTTTAAAATATCGTTTTCAGGTAGTACCCCCTGTAATAATCACTTTTGAAAAAGAAAAGTAATACTGACTAGGCTTTCCCATAGCTCTATGAAAGGCGGTTGTGGATGTTATTTGGGTTATAATATAAATATCGAATTGTAAATCCACTACCGATGATTAAATCTTCGGAAATATATGAACAATCCTGATATGATCCATCCCGGACAAGAATTGGTGATTCAAAATCTATAACCGAAACATATTGTAAATTTAATCCGTCCATAGCGACGGATTTTTTTATGTCTGAAATTTTTTCTGAAATATCTACCTTACTCTTAGTCGGTCTTTTCTTTCTTGGGGCATCGACATTTACACTTTCAACCATCAGTGGTGGTGGTGGAGCGATGATGCAAATTCCTGTGCTTAATTTTCTAATTGGCGCTTCTCAAACTGCGCCTGTTATTAATTTAGGCGCTTTTATTAGCAGGCCCACTCGCATACTGATCTTTTGGAAACACATAGTTTGGAAAGTATTTTGGTATTATGTTCCCGCGGCTATGGTGGGAGCATTGGTAGCGGCATGGATGTTTTCTGAAGTAAAAATTTATTGGATCCAGTTCTTTGTAGGCTTGTTTTTGGTGAGTACTTTTTTTCAGTATCGTTTTGGAAGGAAAGAACGTTCGTTCGATGTAAAGCTCTGGTATTTTATTCCTTTGGGGGTTTTCATTTCTGTGATCGGGACATTTACGGGTGGCATGGGGCCGGTACTCAATCCATTTCTAATCAACGCGGGCATTGATAAAGAACAACTGCTAGGCACCAAAGCCGCCCAATCCTTTTTTTTAGGGCTTGCTCAGGTAAGTGGTTATATGTTCTTTGGTTTGCTCACTAAGACACTATGGATCTACGGGATAGCCCTAGGATTGGGTGCCATAATTGGAAACCTGATCGGTAAATGGTTATTGCAACGAATGAGTAAACTCGCCTTCAGAAGATGGTTGATCGCCATCATGGTAATCAGTGGGTTAATCTTGATCGTGAAGGCAATTCCTGAACTTCTATAATTCACTGATATACCCCCCATACACATCTTTAAAACGCAATCCTTCGTTTAAGTTATACTTGCTTAGTTTTTTATTTTCAGCTAAGGCCCACAGTACGAATTCTTTAAAGAAGTAACTATCCTCTTTGCAGATATCGGGTGCATGCTTGATCAGCAGAGCGTTTAACGGGTCAATGGTTTCCAACTTTTCCCTGTATTCAGCATCTGTTAAGGAATCCAAAAGTTCGAAACCGGTTTGCTCAAAAAACCAAGAGACTATCTCGTCATAGGGATCGATATCCCTATCTTTTTGCAATTTTTCTATTTTTGGAAAATAGTTTTCAAATTCGGTTTTTACGGCATTGGCTATTAGTTGCTGCGCCACTATTGCAGCACCTTCCTGTTCGCCTTCGTACACCAATTCCACTTTTCCAGTAATTGCAGGAACAATACCCATAAAATCTCCCAGTCGTACCGTAGTATTATCATCGCCATTTTGTAGGGCACGCCTTTCTGCAGTGCTTAATAAATTTTCAAAAGCTGTAATGCTCAGACGAGCACTCACTCCACTTTTTTGGTCAATAAATTCACTTTTGCGAGCTTCGAAGCTTATTTGCTCGAGAATATCTTTAGCCAATTCAGGTACATAGATGTTTTTCTTTTCTGAAATAGCCGCTGCTGCTTCCTGCTCTGTAATAGTCCTGGCAATTTCCAAACTATCCGGATAGTGAGTTAAAATTTGAGAGCCTATCCTGTCTTTCAAAGGTGTAACAATATTGCCACGATTTGTGTAATCCTCGGGATTTGCCGTAAAAATAAACTGAATATCTAATGGTAATCGCAATTTAAATCCTCGAATTTGCACATCGCCTTCCTGTAAAATATTAAAAAGTGCTACTTGAATTCGGGCTTGTAGATCGGGTAATTCATTAATGACGAAAATACTTCGGTTGGCGCGTGGTATCATCCCAAAGTGTATCACTCGATCGTCAGCATAAGTTAATTTTAGATTGGCCGCCTTGATCGGGTCCACATCACCGATCAAATCGGCTACAGTTACATCGGGTGTAGCTAATTTTTCAGCAAAACGGTCGACGCGATGCAGCCATTCTATAGGAGTCTTGTCCTTTTTTTCAGCTAATAACTCTCGGGCGTACCTCGAAATAGGTCTGAATGGGTCGTCATTGATCTCACTTCCGCTAACCACTGGTATATACTCATCCAGCATAGAAACCATTTGTCGCGCCAAGCGGGTTTTTGCCTGACCCCGTAGCCCTAATAAATTGATATTATGCTTGGAAAGTATCGCCCGCTCGAGTTCCGGAATCACGGTATAGTCATAACCGTGAATACCTTCAAAAGTAGTTTCTTTTTTCATCAACTTTTGAAGTAGATTACCACGTAATTCTTCTTTTATCGTTTTGTATTCATAGCCGGCTTTTTTAAGATCACCGAAGGTTTTTATGGATCCTATATTCATGATGTTTTAATTCTGAATTCAACCTCTCATCCCAATGAACATTGGAAGTACCAGAGGTGTCATTGTTATCTTAACTTCTTTTTTCTATTATTCTCATAATCTGTAAAGATCATTTCTCCCAGTCCTTTTACCCCTGTATAAAATGCCTTGCCCTGATTGGCCTCGGTAAAGTGATCCACAAACTGCTGCAAATAAGGGTCGTCCGCAATCATAAATGTCGTAATGGGAATGTGTAATTTTCTGGCTTGTCGGGCCGTCATATAACATTTACTCACAATAAGTGGATCGAGGCCTGCGCTGTTTTTATAGTAGCGACCATCCGGCAATTGTATACAACTGGGTTTGCCATCAGTAATCATAAAAATTTGTTTATTGGTATTTCGTTTTCGGCGTAACATATCCATTGCCAATTGCAGTCCGGCCACGGTATTTGTATGGAATGGTCCTACATTTAAATAAGGTAAATCTTTGATTTTTATGGGCCAGGCATCATCACCAAAGACCAAAATATCCAAAGTGTCCTTTGGATAGCGGGTAGTAATTAATTCACTTAGTGCCATCGCTACCTTTTTTGCAGGGGTAATTCTATCCTCTCCATATAGGATCATACTATGACTTATATCGATCATTAATACCGTACTCATCTGGGCTTTGAACATGGTTTCTTCAACAACCAGATCATCTTCGGTAAAATGTAATTCGTCTATGCCGTGATTTATTTGAGCATTTTTTAAGCTTTCGGTCATAGAGATACGATCTAAGGCATCCCCGAATTGGTAACTTCGGAATTCACCGGATAGCTCATCACCTTGCCCGGTATATTTGGTTATATGATTTCCGTCTCCGCTGCGTTTTAATTTTCCAAAAATTTGTTCCAACGCTCTTTTGCGCAGTGAGCGTTCCAACTTTTCAGTGATGGTTGACTTACCTTCTCCATCTCTCTTACCACTTCCATCCGGTCGAATTTCTTCACGAATGTAGCCCTTCGCTTTCAGTTCTTCAATGAAATCGTCAATTGTATATTCCTCTGTTGTTAACTGATATTCTTCGTCCAACTGTCGTAACCAATTTATGGCCTCATCAAAGTCACCAGATGTGTGGACAATGAGTTCTTGAAAAATATCCAACAGGCGTTGAAAAAGAGATTGTTCCTCTTGAGTATGTTTAGTAAAAACAAAGCCGGCACGCCTAACTTTCTTATTCATCTTCTAAAAATACCACATTTTGAAATAAATTAAAACGTATTAACAGCCTTTTAAGAGTTGCGCATTTACATTTTCTTAACTTTAAAATCCAATCCAAATTCATAAAAATAACCGATGAAAAAACTAATCGTCCTGATGCTTTTTTGCATCACCTCAACTCTTCCTGCTCAAAAATTATCCATGGACATTATGAAAGATATGAAACCCCGAAACATAGGGCCGGGGGGAATGTCCGGTCGTGTTACTTCCATAGACGTAGTACTGAGTAATCCCGATGTGATCTACGTGGGAACCGCCTCCGGGGGATTGTGGAAATCCAGCAGTGGCGGCATAAAATGGCAGCCTATTTTTGAAGATCAGCCTACAGCCTCTATCGGAGCAGTGGCTGTTCAGCAAAGCAACCCTTCCGTAATTTGGGTCGGAACAGGGGAAGGAAATCCTCGAAATAGCTTGAACGGAGGATATGGCGTATACAAATCTCTTGATGGTGGAAAAACATGGCAGTCCATGGGATTGGAAAAAACACGGCACATTCACAGACTCATTATAGACCCAACCGATCCTAACACTGTATATGTGGGAGCCATTGGCTCTCCATGGGGTGAGCACCCTGATCGAGGCGTATTCAAAACGAGCGACGGAGGGAAAACATGGAATAAGATCCTTTTCGTAAATAACAAAACCGGGGTAGCCGATATGGTTATGGATCCCTCAAACCCTAACAAATTAGTGGTAGCCATGTGGCAACATAAGCGCGATCCCTGGTTCTTTAAGTCAGGTGGTGAAGGCTCGGGGCTTTACATTACACATAATGGTGGTGATTCCTGGGAAGAACGAACCGACGCTGACGGCTTACCCAAAGGAGATCTTGGTAGAATTGGCATCGCTATCGCAAGTAACAAGCCAAATGTTATATATGCCTTGGTGGAAGCCAAAAAGAATGCTTTGTATAAAAGTGAGGATGGCGGCTTTAAATGGGAAAAGGTGAGTGATAAGAATGATATTGGAAATCGGCCGTTTTACTATTCTGAAATATACGTCGACCCACAAAACGAGAATAGGGTTTACTCCATATTCACCTATGTCAATGTCTCCCAGGACGGAGGTATAAACTTCGATCAATTGATGCCGGCCTACGAAGTTGACAACGGTGTACACCCAGATCATCACGCCTGGTGGATCCATCCGGAAAATGGTGATTTTATGATCGATGGAAATGACGGAGGGATGAATATCACGAAAGATGGTGGTAAAACATGGCGATTTATCGGGAACTTACCTGTGGCGCAGTTCTATCATATTAATGTGGATGATGAATTACCATATAATGTGTATGGTGGAATGCAAGACAATGGTAGCTGGCGCGGCCCGGCCTATGTTTGGAAATCGCAGGGAATTAGAAACAGTTATTGGCAGGAAATATCGTTTGGGGACGGGTTTGACGTAGTTCCGGACAAAGACGATAGTCGCTATGGCTGGAGTATGAGCCAGCAGGGATATGTAAGTAGATACGACTGGAAAACCGGGAATAACTATTCGGTGCGACCCACACATTCGGATCCGGATATGAAGTTGCGTTTTAATTGGAACTCGGCTCTAAATATCGATCCGTTTGACAATAACACGATTTACTTCGGAAGTCAGTTTGTTCACAAAAGCACGGACAGGGGGCTAACATGGAGCCTTATTTCTGAGGACCTGACGACCAACGACCCGGAGAAACAGAAACAAAGCGAAAGTGGTGGTTTGACGATGGACGCCACCGGAGCCGAAAATTACACAACTATCCTGGTGATCGAACCTTCAGTTCTGGAACAAAATATGTTGTGGGTAGGGACAGATGATGGCAAAATACATTATACTCGGAACGGGGGCCAAAATTGGAATGAGGTTACTGAAAACATCAAAGGACTACCAGCGGGAAGCTGGATCGTTCAAATAAAGGCGAGTAACAAAAGAAAAGGCGAAGCCTTACTCGTAGCCAATGATTACCGCAGGTTCAATTATACACCTTATGCTTTCCGCACTACGGACTACGGAAAAACATGGGAGCGTATTGTAGACGAAAACGACGTGATAAGCTATGCTCTTTCCATTGTTGAAGATCCGGTTGAACGAAATCTACTTTTTTTAGGCACGGATGATGGTTTGTATGTTTCGCTGGATGCAGGAAACAGCTGGCAAAAATGGACACATGGTTTTCCAACCACTTCGGTGAAGGATCTGGTGATCCAGCCACGGGAGCATGATCTTGTGATAGGTACCTTCGGAAGGGCAGCCTGGGTCTTGGATGATATACGGCCCTTACGTGCTATTGCGAAAAATCCTTCGGTACTGGACTCCGTTCTGATGCTTTTTGAGGTTCCTGTCGCCTATCATGCTGCATATCAGCAACCTACCGGAAGTCGATTTGGAGGTGATGCTTTATTCAATGGAGAAAATCGCGAATTTGGTGCACGATTACGGTATTATTTTAAGAGTAAAGAGAAGACTGAAGCGGAAAAAGAGGCCGAAAAGAAAGAGGAAGAGGAGGAAGAAGAAGAGGAAGAAGACACTTCCGAAGAAGATGAAAAAAAGATATCCAAAGATTCGCTGTATTTAAAAATTTATGATGGTTCTCGTTTAATTCGAACTTTAAAACGTAAAATCCCCGACAGCACCGGAATTTATAACTGGCGTTGGCTCATGAGAGAAGCAGGTGGAGATCGTCCATCTCGAACCATAGAGAAAAGGAAGAAGGAACCGAGTGGTGTACGAGTCAAGCCGGGTTCGTATCGGGCAGAACTGACATATCTAGAGCAAAAATCTTCAACCCTGATAAAAGTGGAGAGTGACCCAAGATTGACCATATCACAGAAGGCCATCGATGACGTTTATAGTAGTGGGAAGGAATTGCAAAAAATGACCCAGACCGCTGCAGATGCTGTAAAACAACTGGTTGAAAGTAAAATAACAGCTAAGGATTTCAAAAAGAAACTTAAAAAAGAAGATGCCAAAAAGTACAAACCCGAAATAAAAGCAACAGGAAAAATCGTTAAGAAAATAGATTCCATTATTGCATTTTACATCGGCAAGGAAGATAAGCGTCAAGGCATTACCCGCAATCCTGAGGTGAATGTGATGCAACGCATCAGGACGGCCCGTAGATATAGCAATAGTCGCCCGAATGGATTGACAGCCACCGAAAGACAACTGATAAAACAATCCAAAGATGCTTTAAAGGAGGCCTTGCAAAATACCAACACCTTCTTTGGCGAGGAGTGGGAAGCGTATCGCTCCAAAATCGAAAAAGTAGACCTGTCACCATTTAAAGAATCCAGGGTTTTTACCATTGAGTAGTGTTTACGAATAAGGGGAATTAAAGCAATGCTATTTTTGCAAATACATAAGACATATGAACCTCCAAAAAATTATATTTAAGAATCGTGATGGTGTTGAGCTGGTGGGAAGAATTGATCTACCGACAGATCAGTTGGCACATAATTTTGTCCTATTTGCACATTGCTTTACCTGTACGAAAAATCTTTCCGCAGTCAAGAACATAAGCCGAAGTTTAACCACAGCGGGCTTTGGAGTGCTGAGGTTTGACTTTACGGGACTGGGAGAAAGTGATGGAGATTTTTCGGATACTAATTTTAGTGGTAACGTTGAAGACCTGATTGCAGCTGCAGAGTATCTTGAAGAACATTTTACCGCCCCATCCCTTCTTATAGGACATTCCTTGGGAGGAGCCGCCATAATTATTGCGGCTTCACAATTGAGATCTGTAAAAGCAGTGGCAACAGTAGGGGCGCCCAGCAGCCCTAAACACATTCAGCATTTATTGATGAACAGCCTGGAGGAGATTGAAAGTAAGGGCATGGCCATAGTGAACTTAGGCGGGAGGGATTTTACCATTAAAAAACATTTCCTGGATGATCTGGAGGTGTATTCACTCCCGGAGGTCGTTAAGGATATGAATAAAGCCCTGCTGGTCATGCATTCGCCTCAAGATATCACCGTAGCGATCAAGAATGCCGAGGAAATTTATCTGGCCGCTCATCACCCGAAAAGTTTTGTATCTCTCGATGGTGCAGACCATTTGTTGATGAAGAAAGAAGATTCCCTATATGTTGGGAAAGTGATCGCCGAGTGGGTGTCACGTTATGTAGATATCCCGAGAACTGAGCGGGTCTCTACGAAAAGTGATGTAATGGCAAGTTTAGATGGTGACGCCGGGTATACGACTAAAATGAAAGTGGGGAATCATTATATGCTGGCAGACGAACCGAAGGTTGTTGGCGGAAATGATTTTGGACCGAATCCTTACGATCTGGTCTCAGCCGGACTCTCTGCATGTACCGCGATCACGGTTCAAATGTATGTGAGGCGAAAAGGTTGGGATCTGAAAAATATTGAGGTTCATACGAGTTACTCGAAACAACACGCCTTTGATTGTGAGCATTGCGACGACGATTCGGCTAAAATCGATACATTCTCCAGAGTGATCAAACTGGAAGGTGAATTAGATGAAAAACAAAAACAACGCATACTGCTAATAGCTGACAAGTGTCCCGTTCACCGGACATTACATAGTGAGACACAGATCGTCACTAAATTGATAGAATGATGCTCACGTCCCAAAAATTTAAGGTCAGCCTCGTAGGAACACACGGTTTGGTTATTCCAGAAATTATTGCACGTTCTTTTGTAGATGAAGGACATTCCCGGATTGCCATAAAGGCATTTTTTGGTGGGAATGAAATTTCGTTTCACGGAAAGATGCATCAATATTTGGGTAGATTCTTAATTAGCTTCGGAAAAAGATATCAAAAAGAACCGGGTGTATCCCCAAATGACTTTTTTGAATTACAGCTCATTGAGAATACCTCCAAATATGGAGTGGAAATGCCGGAGGAATTTCAAACAGTACTGGACGGTGATCTTGAAGCTTTTGAAGGGTTTGAAAAATTAACAGATGGAAAAAAGCGATCATTGATCTATTATATACTACGTGTTAAAAATTCTCAAATTCGCATTGATAAAGCCCTTATTATTTCAGAAAATATTAAAATGGGGATCACGGATCAACGAGAACTGATCAAAGACAGGCGCTAACTATTTGTTATTACGAAGAAACCAATTACCTTTATTTCATAGATATTAAATTTAAAAACAGAAAATCATGAAAAGAATACAAATAACATTTATGAGTCTTGCAATTA
>Ga0114950_10003462_pt1 | contig 12154 bp, 7 predicted proteins | sample N075metaG_FD_83503 | JGI IMG/M metagenome (GOLD analysis project Ga0114950, IMG submission 83503) | Deep subsurface microbial communities from Kermadec Trench to uncover new lineages of life (NeLLi) - N075 metaG | ecosystem: Environmental > Aquatic > Marine > Ocean trench > Sediment | place...
CTTGCCATCACCAAAACTGCCTGTCTGGGCAGTTGCCACCAGCACATTCACTACTTCATCCACCGCCTCGTTTTCCAAAACGATGGATATTTCTATCCCGGGATGGAATTGGGGCGTCTCCGAGCCGGGGGCCGATTTTAACTGGCTCAAGGGCTTACCGATTCCTTTAATCTCGATAACCGAAAGACCGGGCACACCCAATTCAAATAGTTTTAGTCGAACTGCCTCCAGTTTTTCGTGCCGTATGTAGCATTTGATCATTTTCATAATATAGTGCATCAATTTAGACCAAAAAAAAAGGCTTTGCAACCCCTTGATGAGATTGCAAGGCCTTAAAAAAATCCAAATAAAACCAATTGAGTTGAAAAACCCGGATTGATCGCAATTTCTCTGTTAGCGGTATTACAGCCCGATATCTTTCCCGGCGGACACTATCTTGCCAACCACACTAAGGAGTTTTTCTTTTTCCACTGGCTTGACCAGATAGTCTTTAACGCCTTTTTTCAAAAAGGCGGTTGCCATTTCAGTATCTGGATAACCCGTGACCATCACCACGGGAACTCCCGGAGCTTCTTTCTTGAGAAAATCTACGCATTCAACGCCATTGACTTTTGGCATGCGAATATCACACAAAACCAGGCCGACATTGATCATATTATCTTCCGACCGAAGAATATTTATTCCATCTTCCCCATTTTCAGCTTCCAAAACATTATACCCTGCGCTTTCCAAGTGCAGTTTCAATACTTCGCGTACATCTTCCTCATCATCAATGACTAAAATTCTTCCTTTGGCCATTTTTTCTGCTCCAATTAAATTTTCAATTGCATTTCATAAACAGTTCTAGATAAACAGCAACCGCCAAAACGGCTACAAGCTAAAACTGCCTGGGGATAGACGACTCACTGGAAATCAGTTAATGCCGCTCCGAAATTATGAACCTCCCTTCAACCACCTTTTTAAATATACTCTTGCAGGTTTATCAGGGTTGATATATGTTATTAAAAATCTTCTTGATCCGTAAAATTTATGCCGTTTAATCTACAAGTCAAGACCCAAATGGAATTTTCTTTTAAGTATATAAATTTATTTTAAATTGCATCATTGTTGGAAATTTTAGTTTTCATTTTCCTATACCTTCTGGAACTAAATTATGCCCCAACAAACCACCACATCTGGAACCCAAAAACCTCTCCGAAAGGGATTAAAAAGTAAATTAATTCTTTCCATGATCGGGGTCGGCACCTTACCCTTGCTTCTTGCAATGGTGATCTCTTATTTACAGGGGACCAAATCACTGCAAAATGTGATTGGAGCCAGTTTCCAGGCACTGGCTACCGCAACGGCGACAAAAATCGATTTCATAATGAAGGAGGAAATTAAAAGAAATACCCGCCTTGCAAGCCATCCCACTCTTATTTTGACCGTTAGAGAACGCTACCGCCGAACATCACAAATGAACGATGCTGAGTTGAAAATACAATTTCAAAATCAAGCGGAGCTGTGGAAATCCAAAGAACCCAATCAAAAAAGTTTGTTAAACAATTCCGGTAGCCGGATTCTCAAAAGTTTTCTTAAAAGAGATCCGCTGTCAGAAGAATCCACACACGCTCTTTTTGTAACGGACTCTAAAGGCGTTCTTCTATCAAGTGCCAACAACTACCCGGAATTTTTTAACGGCTCCAAACCGTCTATTGCCAAAACCGTCAAAGGAGGGAAAGGGTTTACATATATTGGCCCGATGATGCCCATTCCAAGAAGTGAGGACTTCGGCTTCCACCTGGCAATTCCCATTCTCAATCACGGCGAAGAAGTGTTGGGCGTATTGCACCGGGTTTATCGGGCCAAATCATTTTTTTCATCTTCGATAGAACAGATCATTTTCGGTGACACCGGCCATGTCATGCTGATTGATTCCCAGGGAGTGGTGATTGATTGCCCCATCCTTCCGACAGGTTTTCAACTTCCTGATCCCAAACTGGTTGCCAGCGTTACAGGACCGGAAGCAAGCTGGGCTCGCACCCAAAGCGACGGCCACGGTGGTCAGGAATTATCCATTATCGGTTATTCGCCATTATTGGGAAACAACGTTGCAACACTGGCCTCTTCCGGGATGAAGTGGTTCACCTTTGCCTGGCAGTCCTCCGACGAGGTCTTTGCCCCGACTCAGAAACTTCTCCTCTGGATTTCCGCAGCGGGTTTTATCTCGGTTTTATTGATAGTGCTCTTTGGGTCCCTTGCATCCAACAAGATCGTTAAACCTATACTGATATTGCAAAATGCAACTGCCCGAATCGGACGCGGCGAAGAAGTCGAACCCTTGAAAATCCGCACAGGCGATGAAATTGAGTCCCTTGCCAATGAAATCAATTTAATGAACTCCCTGCTGAAAAAAGCATTTTCCGGACTAGAGGAAAAAGTCGAGGAAAAAACCAAAGAGGTACGCTCCCTGCAGGAATATACCGAAAGTATTTTGATGAGCGTGCCAGATATTCTGCTGATATTCAGTGAAGAGTTGAAAACAGAATACGTCAATGAAGCCTTTGAAACATTGACGGGAATATCTGCTTCCAAAGCGCAGACCAATACTCTCACCACCATGGGATTGGAATTCAACGATCAATGGCAATCCGTGATGCAGGAATTAAATACCTACTCCAAAGGCAGTCATGAAGATTCCACCAAGACCGTCAAGATCACCCTTGGAAATCAGGGGCCACGAGACCCATTGGCGCCAAAATCGGCGGGTCCGTCATGGGAAACCAAAAATGTCGTGACTTTTGGAAGCCGGGTTTTCGCCTATCAATTTTTTGATGTGGCTATTACAGTGGAAAAGAAACGCCGGATAGGGCTCCTGATGAAAGAAATAACCGAACAGAAATCACTGCAGGATCAGTTGACCATGGCCGAAAAATTATCCGGGCTGGGAACCCTCGCGGCGGGGATCGCCCATGAGATGAATAACCCCCTGTTTTCCATCATGGGACTTACGGAAACCATCATTGAGGAAAAAGATCCGGAAAAAATACAAACCTATTCCAAAAAAATCCTTGCAAAATCCAAACACATGGCTTCGATTATCCTGAACATGTCAGGATATTCACGATCTGGAGCCAAGGACCAAATGGGCGAGGTCAATATCAACGAACGCCTGGATGCTTCTATTGAAATGGCATTGATGGCTTCTTACACTGACAATATCGAGTTAGAGAAAAATTACTCCCAACTGCCGCTTATTAAAGCCAAGCCGGAAGAAATTCAACAAATATATTTAAACATTATTCGAAATGCCGTCCAGGCAATGGAAGGAAAGGGAAAACTTAAAATATCCTCCTCCCAAAAAGATGGCCGAGTCGTTACCACCATACAGGACACGGGTCCCGGTATTCCTCAGGAATATCTATCAAAGATATTCGATCCTTTTTTCACCACCAAGGATCAAGGAAAGGGATCCGGCCTGGGATTAAACATTGTCCACCGGCTGGTAGAAAACTATGGAGGAAGCATCTCTGTTGAATCAATTGTTGGATTAGGAACGACTTTTACCATCACTTTCCCGATTGATTAACCGGAAAAGTTGCGAATTCACCCTTTCATTATATGCCTCAGTTTTACGGGGATGTCCTTTCTTCAATCGGGGTTAAAAAATTTTTCCAATTTTGCTTTTCCCAACAGCGTGCTTCCTGATAAAAACGGTATTCTTTTTCCTTTTTCTTAAAATCCGCATGGTGGTCCCGCCAGACTCCATTTCGTTTGACCGAGGGCGCCCATTGATGGCACATTTCGTGGTAGACCGTTAACTCCACCACGGGAAGAGGGACAAACTCCTGATTGAGCCGTGGATGAATCCGAATCAATCTCTTCCCGCGATCATAGGAACCGAATCGAAAAGCGCTCCGGTTCTTTTTTTTTGAATCCCTGCCCCATCCCACACTGGCCCGGATTTTGTTATCGAAATACTCTGCGTTCAAGCGGTCAAATATTTCCTGCAAATCGAACCCGTTTTGATTCCCCTTCAATTCCTCAGCAGGAAACGTTTCGACTGGAGGACGAATCTTTGCCTGCAGAAACGACTGGATCAAGGGTTTGTATCCTGGCGGAAGATCGCCATCCCTCATCAGTCGGCGGAGAATCACTGTCTCTAACTTATCCAGCACTTCATTTTTTCCGCTCTCAAAATGGCCGAAGTAATTTTCATTGAAGATTTCCACGCGAAGTTTGGGAACGTCTTTTTGAATCTTTACCTGCCCCAGGTAATCAAATCCCTTTTTCCGGCACCGGAACACCCGGGTATAAACAGAGGCAGGACCCGACCAGCGTGACGCTGGACTCAATATTGATGATCGATGGGTTTCTGAGGAAAAAATAATTTTTTCATTTTGCAAGCAGGGGGTTGACTTGGCTCCCCCTTCCTTGAAGTACCCGTGCCGGGCATGAGGGCTAATGTTAAATACCACAGGGGTTGGGGGGATTTGCTTTTTCATATTTGCAAAGGCCTCTTTTCAAAAGGGATTGCAATTCAGTTTTTAATTCCAATAAATCAAGAGGATACTATCGAAAACAGTGTTCGTTGTCCACTTGCAATCTGGAAATTTTTGCAATGGTTTTTTGTGCAATTCGTTGCTCGTCCGGTCCAACTTTACATTAAATTCAATTTCCTTTAAGTTAGAGATATGAAAAATCTATTTTTGCTGATTCTTATTCTGGCAGTTTCGTCCTGCATGCCCGCGACAGGCGGGCTGGACACTCTGCAATTTCCTACTTTGCCAAAGCCAGATGTCAAGGAGCAGGTGGAACTTTTTCTCTCAACAAAGGATCCGCAAGTTGAAAATGAGGTTTTGTCGCGCTTGAAAAGTGCGCGGGTCTCGAATGAAGAGATCAAGTCGATCCTGCGAGACCGGAAACCGGAATTGATTGGAACCACTGGGTTGCAACTGGATCTTGAAAAAAGTCTTAACGGCAAATCATATCCCTATGCCCTTTATGTTCCTGCGTCGGCCAAAGCGGGAGACTCTTATCCCCTGATGATCGTATTACACGGAATGGGTGGAAGCGGTGGCAACACAATTCCCCGCTGGGTGGACCGGTTGGCGGAGGATTTTATTATTCTTTGCCCCTCTTATCCCATGGGAGCATGGTGGGCGCAACCGGCGGAAGACCTCGTCCTGCAATTGATTCAGGAAATGCAGGCGAAATATCCCGTGGACCCCAATCGTGTCTTTTTGGCGGGTTTGTCCAACGGGGCCATCGGCGCATATATGATCGGCATGTTTTACCCGGACCTGTTCGCGGGAATCGTCCCCATCGCCAGTGGAATCACTCCGCGCTACATGCATTTCCTGGTCAACCTGAAGAACACACCCATCTATATCATCCAGGGAGTTCACGATCCGGTTTTTCCGATCCAGCTCACCCGCCGCGTCCATCAAATTTTGCGGGACATGAATTATCCCGTGACTTATCGCGAACATGAGGAAAAAGGCTCGGCGCATGGGGGGCACTTTTTACCCATTACCGAAGTCCTGCCTCTTGTGCAATGGATGAAGAAACAAAACCGCAATCCCAATCCAAGGGTGGTTCGGATGACGCGCGAGGCCAACCACCTGGGACGCATCAACTGGGTGCGGCTGGGGAAAGGATTTAAATTGGCCGCCCTGCAAATCCCCGGTCCGGAGAGGGAAACCGTCCACGTCCGGGACGGAAAAATCGCCACTCTTTTTGCTTTTCAGAAAGGCAACAATGAATTCACTGTGATGGGAAAAAATCTGCTAGAGTTCGAACTGTTCTTCAATACGGATATGATCGATTTCGCCATCCCGGTCCGCATCGTCACGCAAAAGTTGCGTGATGAGGGAGGCCAGATTGTGACCGATGAAAAACAAGAACGCTTCAATGACAAATTAGAAAAAGACCTGGAAGTTCTTTTACGGGATTTCAAACAAAACCGCGACCCCTCCATGCTGTTCGACGGCAAAATTACCATATCCCTGGAAAAAACTTTCGCCAGCCGCGGACCCGAATGATTCCCCCAGAAAACCCAGATTCCGGAAAGATTCGCCTTCTCAACAAATCTCTGACTCAATTGGGGTGGGGACTTATTCAGAAAGCCTTGGCAGACCGCACCGCTTCTCCGGTGACTGCGGCCCGGTGCCACAACCTTCTGCCGGAGGCTGATTTTGATTCCGCGCAGAAATCGCTTGAAGAAACCTCGGAAATGTTTGTTCTCCTTGAATCCGGCGATTCCTTTCCCCTGAACACTTTTGCAGACATTCATGCCCCACTTCAGGAAGCCAGAGAAAAACGGATTTTGGCCGCGGACCAATGTTTAAAATTTTTAAAACTCCTGCGGCTTTGCCGGGCTCTTAAAAAAACTCTGGAAAAGAAAGACGACGCTCCCCTGCTCCAATCATTGAGCCTTAATCTTGATCCGCTTCTGCCTCTTTTAAATGAAATCGGGAAATGTATTTCCGATGAAGGGGAAATAAATGAAAACGCCACTCCCGAACTCAAACAAGCCATTCGCGAAGTGGCGTCGGCAAAACAAAAACTGGAAGGCCGAATAGAAAAACTTTTCTCTTCATCAACGGTCAAGGAAGCCCTGCAAGACAGCTATATCACCGAGCGGGAAGAACGGCTGGTCATCCCCATCCGCGCCGAGTATCGCTCTAGGGTCGAAGGCATCGTCCACGACAGTTCGGGAAGCGGGCAAACTCTATTCATTGAACCGACGCAAATCATCCCGCTGAACAATCAATTAAAGATCAACAAACTCAAAGTGGATCAGGAAAAATTCAAAATCCTGCAAACGCTGACTTTGCAAATTGTGGAGCAGAGCGAGCAGTTGGAGGGAAATCTCAGAATTCTCACCGAGTTGGATCTGATCCACGCAAAAGCCCGTTTGGCGCGGTTCATGCTAGCCAAAAAATGTCCGATGGACAGTAACGGGACGGTGAATCTCATTGAGGCACGGAACCCGGAATTGATTCTGGACAAGCAAACAGTCGTCCCCAACGATATTTCATGGGACGCATCAGTCCGCGCCATTATCATATCCGGTCCGAATACGGGCGGCAAAACAGTGACTCTCAAGACCCTCGGACTCATGTCCATAATGGTCCGAACTGGCTTATTTTTACCAGCAAAGGAAGGATCGACGATAGCCTTTTTCCCTGAAGTGTACGCGGACATCGGCGACGACCAAAGCATCCATCTGAATTTATCGACGTTTTCCGGACACCTGCAAAAAATCATCCTCATTCTCCATCATGCCCAACCGGGCTCCCTTATTCTTCTGGACGAGTTGGGAATCGCCACAGACCCGTTTGAAGGGGCGGCGTTGGCGGAAGCCATTCTCATCGAGTTGAAGCGTAAGGATGTGGTGACTCTGGTTTCCACACATTACCTGTCGCTAAAAATGCTGGCGCAAACCCAGGAGGGTTTTCTCAATGCCTGCACCGAGTTCGACCTTGAGTCTTTGTCTCCGACCTACCGCTTGATATTCGGCGTGCCCGGTCACAGCGCCGCGCTCGACACCGCCCAAAGGCTGGGCCTGCCGCAGGGCGTTATTGACAACGCACGCGAGATTTATAATGCGAAAGACAATCGGTCTGAAAATATTTTACAAAACCTCACACAACAAAAACTTCAGTTGGAGAAGGACAAAATATCCATCGAAGAAAAAATCGAGGAAACCAAACGTCTGGAGGCCGAGCAAAAATTTCTCACTGATAAATTAAGGTCCGAGGAAAACGATTTTCAGAGAAACAAAACCAAACGCCTGCAATCCTATCTCAGGGAAGCCAAGCACGAAATTCGCAAGTTACTCAAAGAGATCCAGGGAAGCAAGGACGCACCGAAAATCCGCGGAGTGGAAAAACAAATTCGGGCCATGGGTAATATTCCCCTTTCGGCTACCGGAAAGGATTTTTCGGAGTGGGACGTGCCTGCGGAAAAACTGGGTGAAGGAGATGCGGTACTGATTGAAAATTACGGCGCGTTGGGAGTTCTTCTGGAAACCCCCAATGGCAAAAAAAAGGTGCGTGTTAAATTGGGCAACTTGACCACGGTGGTTGAAACCGGACAGCTAAAAGGCAACGCAAGAAAACCCCGGCAACAAAAAAACACCGACCCAAAATTCGAAATCAAAGTACAAACCTATCATGCGCCCAAAAACCAGACCTCTTGCGACTTAAGGGGAATGAATTCCGAAGAAGCCTTGAACGCCATGGAACAATTTCTCAGCCAGGCCATCGTCAACAAGGTGTATCATGTAAAGATAATTCACGGGCACGGAATGGGAACCATCAAAAAATTAACAAGGGAATACCTTGAAACAACGGGATTGTGCAAAAGCTTTCACCCCGGATCAAGGGAAGAAGGCGGAGACGGCATTACCGTTGTCGAGCTTTAGGGGCATTTAAAAAAGGGAGAACGTGCAATGATTAAAGTTAAATTTTTATTTCTGGCAATAGTTTCAAGTTTTATTCTAATGATTCCAATTAATGCAATTTCGGGAAATTCGGTGAAAATCACCTTAAGTGGAAACCCGCTCACTTTAATGGGTGAACCTTTGCAGGTGGGACAAACACTCCCTGAGATCCGCCTTCCTGACAGGTCTTTGAAAATGGTCGACCTTAAATCCCTGAAAGGAAAAATTACCATCCTGAGCGTTGTTCCTTCCCTGGACACTCCCACCTGCGAGGAACAAACCCACATATTGAGCGAAAAGAACGGTGGGCTAGATAAAACCGTCCGGCTTGTAACTCTCAGCCGGGACCTTCCTTTTGCGCAAAAGCGCTTTGCAAAGGAAGCCAAAATAAATAATATCCTGTTTCTATCGGACTACCGTGACGCGGGTTTTGGCAATGCATCGGGTCTGCTCATTGAGGAAAACCGCCTGCTCGCCCGCGCTGTCATGGTTCTGGACCGGGAGGGGATCATCCGTTATCTGGAAATCGTTCCGGAACTGTCAAAGCTTCCTGATATGCGCAAGGTGTTTGATTTTGCCAAATCCCTGGAGACCAAGTGATTTTTTCAAAAATCTTTTAGCACCTGTCGTCAAAGCGTCACTCTCGTCGTCGCAAGCCCACTACGCGGGAGGAAAGTTTCAGAACTAGAAAAGATGCGGTCAGCCATAAACCCATAACACGTTATACTGGGTCCAGCGGTACGCTGGCTCTAATTGAAAATATTCACCAGTTCATTGAAGAGGGGTTTCGACTTCTTTATTTTCTCCTCATTGCCCAAAACACACACGTTTCCAGATTCCTTGATTTTCAGGAACAACCCGGCGTAGGCTTTCAAATCCTCTAGTTTTGTGGATAATAATTCCTCGCGGATTTTTTGTTTCATGGCATGAGTACGCCCTGTCAAATGATCGATCATGGAAACCGATCCCCTTCTATCTGGCGTGAGCGGCGGGTCCAATTTCCCAATGCACCCTATGATGATCTTTAGCAGTTCCTCATCCGGTAAATCCAGATTGGAAACATAGTCGGCAATTTGATCGTATATCTCCAGGGTTTCCTTCAGATTGGGATCACGGTAGGAAACAAGGCCGTAATCTCCGGTAAAAAAGTCAAACGAGTTGGAACTTCCGTAAGCGCCTCCCTGCATGCGTACTTTTTCCCACAAGAAACTGGTGCTTAAAAGCGATCTCAAGGCCCCAAACTTGCCGCTGTATTCGAATCCAAGATCATACAAATTCGCACCTTTGCCAACGTACTGAACCGTACTGGCGGTGAGAAACGCCTCGTTATTGGGAACAGGGTCTAGATTCCATTCCACTGGATCCACGGAATTTATATTTGGAATCACTTCCATCAGCCGGTTGATCTTCTTTTTGATTTTTGGATAATCCTTGCCTTCAAGGGTAATATTGAACAAAGTATTTTCTTGTGTAAACAAAATACCCGCCAACTGCCGGTATTTATTCGCAACCTCGGAAGGATCTTTCTCCACCCGCTTCAGCAACTGTTCAAGAAATTTAAAATAGGCGATCCCATCGGTGAGCTCGTCGAACTTCCCCAGCCGGGATTGATACGATTGCAAACGCGACAACACATACTGGTTTCCGTGAGGGACAATAGAATCTTCCATGTCCGCTTTAGCGCTACGGATAATCTCCACCAGCCTCTTGTGATTGTCGAAACTAACCTCTCCGAAAAGTTCGCCCAATATATCGAAAAGCGTGTCAAGTTTTTCCATCACCGCTTTGCCGCTGAAAAACTGGTAAGAAATAACCTGATGCCTGTCCTTTACCGGCGCGGAAGAAAAATGCCACGAGTGAACGCCACCGGTATGGATGCCCAATTGTTTGGAAATTTCCATGTAATCGTGCTTTTTAGTCCCCATCCCCAGAATCATCCGGCCAAATAAAGGAAGATACTGAATCAAATCCATAGGCACGGTATGGGCATTGAACCCAATCTGGATATAGGCGATTTTATTGGTGAACAAATCGTGAAAAAGAATTTTTGGAGCAAATTCATTTTTTATTTCGATAGGATGCTCCTCTCCCTCTTTTGGGACGTCCTCCAATCCCAGCCGGGGCAAGGTGGCAAGGGCTTCGGGGCTGTCCGGGGTCATTTGCAATTCCTGCAGGGCCCGCGTTCGGTCCACGATTTGTTTTATTTCGCCTGCCTGCAAATTGGATTTAATTTCTTTAAGTTTCTTGCGGATTTTGGCATCCTGTTTTTTAGCCAGACCGGGCTTTGGAATCGCTACCAAAGTGCTTTGGTGGTTGTTATTCAACAAATAACGTTCGATCAAATTTTCAAAATAACCGTTTTTGGATTTTCGCTTGATCTTTTTCATCAAGGCATCGTATTTCAAATGCATGGTTGGGTCGGCGTCATAAAGCCAGGAACCCAGTGCTTGAATGCTATAGACGATGCCCTTGGCAAACCCGCCAAAATTGGCTTCCCGCAGGCGAAAATCCATAGTGTTCACAGCGGATTCAATCATGTCTTCCTCGATTCCGTTTTTCACCAGTCCGCGAAGGGTGGAAAAAATCAGATCCATTATCTTTTCTTCATGTTCCGCTTCCGTGCCTTTCAGCCCCACGGCAAATACAGTTTCAAGCCGGTAATCATCAAAACCCCCGCCTATGACCTCACTGCCAAGTTCCGAATCGATCAAAGCCTTGCGTAAAGGGGAAGCGGAGGTGCCCAGTAATAGATAACTCAATATATTGAACCCGAGGCAATGTTCGTAATTCGTGGATTTGCCCAGCTTGAGGGCGGTAATCACAAAGGTTTTTTTGTCCAGGGACTCCTCATTTGCCACAGGATATTGAATGACTTTGCGTTTCGGTTTGCTGAATTTTCTCTGAAAATTTATGGACGAATTCACTTCCATGCGATCAAAATTTTTCAGATACTCTGCCTGTAAAAACTCAAGGTATTCCAAAGTGTCGCCATCGCCATAAAAGAAAATCCGGCTGTTGGAAGGATGATAATGCTTCCGGTGAAATTCCTTGAACTCGTCATAGGTCAAATCCGGAATGGAAACCGGGTCGCCTCCGGATTCAAACCCATAGGCCGTTTTCGGGAAAAGTGAATGAGAAAGTTGACGGTCGATGATGCTTTCGGGACTGGAAAAGACTCCCTTCATCTCATTGAGCACCACACCTTTATGAATCATCTCCTTGTCCGGCGATTCCAATTCGAAATGCCACCCTTCCTGCATGAACGTTTCTTCCGTAATATTCGGATAAAACACGGCATCCAGATATACGCTCATCAAGTTCTTAAAATCCTTATGGTTGCGGCTGGCCAAGGGGTACATGGTTTTATCCGCAAAGGTCATTGCATTCAAAAAAGTTTGCAGGCTTCCTTTGATGAGTTCGATGAACGGTTCCTTAAGCGGATATTTTTTGGAGCCGCATAGAACGCTGTGTTCCAGGATATGCGCAACCCCCCGGTCGTTTTCTGGCGGTGTGCGAAAGGCAACGCTGAAAACTTTATTGTCATCGTCGTTTTCCAAAACCAACACTTCAGCTCCGTTGCCTTCATGCTTGAAGAATAGCGACTGGGATTTCAATTCGCGAATGAATTCCTTTTTGATCAGTTTAAAGCCGGAATAGATTTGATCGGTTTCAAAACTCATGGGTTTCCTTTTTATAAAATACTGAATGATTCCCCCCGCCACGCGA
>Ga0114950_10003465_pt1 | contig 12146 bp, 10 predicted proteins | sample N075metaG_FD_83503 | JGI IMG/M metagenome (GOLD analysis project Ga0114950, IMG submission 83503) | Deep subsurface microbial communities from Kermadec Trench to uncover new lineages of life (NeLLi) - N075 metaG | ecosystem: Environmental > Aquatic > Marine > Ocean trench > Sediment | place...
CGTCCGGCCTCACCAGCCGCAGCCGCGACAGCCCCATGTTCATCATCACCCGGATGACGCCGGCGATGTTGACGACGTCTTTGGGCCGGTGCAGGACGATGACGACGTTCGAGAGCGGATTGGCTCCGGACACTTTCTGCCTCATACGGATTCGTTCGCCGAGGTCATCGAGCGCACCTTGGTCAGCAGCATGTCGACGGCGACATCGTTGGAACCGCCCTCCGGGATGATGATGTCGGCGTAGCGCTTGCTGGGCTCGAAGAACTTGAGATGCCTCGGGCGGACGGTCCGCTGATACTGGTCGATGACGTGTTTTTTCCCGAGCTGGTGCCGCCGGCGACGCCGATGACGATCGGTCGCATCGCTGTTCTCCCCGAGGGTTGCGGGGAGATTGCCCGGCGTTGCCCCGCTTGGCAAGCGCCCGAACACGACTTCATGCGCATCGCGGCAAGGCTCCTGGAAGCAGGGGCGACCGACGACTGATCGTCGCCGTGGCGAAGCCCGACCGGTGCGCAGCGGCGCGAGCCGGCACCCGGGCACTAGCCCCCCAAATGGTGGTACACGTGTAGCGAGCGCGACGGGGCGAGTCCGTAGAGCGGCGACGGAGGCGATGTTGATACATCGTCGAGGAGCCGCGGCGGCCGCGTGGTCGCGTTCGTCGAGGAATAACAGGGTGTTGGAGAACCGCGGGAGGTTGCATGGACGTCGCGCGTTTGCCGGCAGCGGAGCTTCGGCGGCTGATCGGCGATCGAGAGCTGTCGTGCGTCGAGGTGACCGAGGCGTGCCTGGCGCAGATCGAACGGCACAACGGAGTCATCAACGCGGCGGTAACGTTGAACGACGAAGCCGTCGATGAGGCACGCCTACTGGACCAGCGGCTGGCGGCCGGTGACAGTGGCGGCGTATTGGCCGGAATTCCGGTGGGCATCAAGGACGTCACTCACACTGAAGGGATGCGCACGACCTATGGTTCGCCGTTGTACGCCGATCACGTTCCCGAGGTCGACGCCCTGGTTGTTCAGCGGCTCAAGGCCGCTGGGGCGATCATTCTCTGCAAGACCAACACTCCCGAGTTCGCCACCGGCGGCAACACCTTCAACGAGGTCTTCGGCGCGACGCGTAACCCGTGGAACACTGATCTGAGCGTCGGCGGCTCGACCGGTGGGGGGGCCGCCGGCCTGGCTTCGGGGATGATCGCCCTGGCCGAGGGCACCGACCTGGGGGGCTCGCTGCGCATCCCGGCGTCGTTTTGCGGCGTCGTCGGGCTGCGTCCTTCGCCCGGGATGGTGCCGACCTGGCCGCACGAGTTTCCTTGGGATGATATGCAGGTCACCGGCGGCATGGGCCGCACGGCCGAAGACGTCGCCCTCATGCTCGAGGCCATCGCCGGTCCCCACCGGATCGCGCCGCTGCGCCAGTCGATCGACGGGCGCGACTTCGTCGAAGTCGTTCGGCGTGGTCTGCCGAGGGGGTCGCGGCTGGCCTTTTGCCCCGACATCGCCGGCATCGGGATCGATGAGGAGATCCAAAGTGTTTGCCGTGCGGCCGCCGAAGAGTTGGCTCAGACGGGTGCGAGCGTTGCGGAGATCGATCTCGATTTCGCCTATGGTTGGGACGCCTTCCTCGCTATCCGCGGGCTGTGGATGGTTACCACCCAATACTCTCGCCTCGACCGCATCGATGAGCTCGGCGACAATCTCGCATCCAATATCCGGATCGGCCTCGAGACCACCACCGAACAGCTCGCCGCCGCCCAACATGCACGGGCGCGGCTGTGGGCCGACATGGACGCGCTCTTCGAGCGGTTCGATTTTCTCCTCACGCCGTGCATGGCGGTGCCGCCGTTTCCGGTCGAGCAGAACTACCCGAAGACCATCGGCGGCCGGGAGATGAAGACCCACATCGATTGGGTGGCGCCGACGTTTATCTTGAGCCTCACCGGACTACCGATCGCCTCCGTACCGGCGGGCCTCGACACTAACGGGCTGCCGGTCGGTCTGCAGGTGGTTGGCGGGCCGCAGAGCGAAGAAGCGGTTCTAGCGGTCGCGAGCGAGATCCAACGCGCCCGGCCGATCGGATTGCCGCCGCTGGCGTAGCGGTTGCCGACGCAGTGTGGCCCTGAGGGCACCCTCGGACCTCCGTGGCCTCGAGCACCCGAAGCAAGCGCACCGCAGTCTTGACGCGCCTTCCACCAGGGCCTGCTAGACCGGGATGAGCGTCGGGTAGGACGGCTCCCAGATCAGCTCGTCGATGAGGTCTTCGATCGGGGTATCCGTGTCGGCCTCGGCAAGCCCTTCCTCGAACGCCTTCCGCGTCACCGCCTGGGCGATGCTGCGGGTGATCTTGCGCATGTCGGCGAGCCGTGGGTAGAGCTTGCCGGCCTCGAGATCCTCGGATGATACCTGCTCGGCGAGGTCCGCAGCGGCCGCCGTGAACATCGAATCGGTGACCTTGGTGGCGCGAGCCGCCAGCGCTCCGAGGCCGACTCCGGGAAAGATGTAGACGTTGTTGCCCTGGCTGACGTGGATCGTGCGCCCATCGTATTCGACCGGGTCGAACGGGCTCCCGGTGGCGATCAGAGCCCGGCCTTCGGTCCACTGCACGACGTCCGCGGGGTGCGCTTCGGTCATGGAGGTCGGGTTCGATAGCGGAAAAACCACCGGGCGGTCGGCGTGCTTGGCCATCTCGCGCAGCGCCGGCTCCGTGAATGTTCCCGGTACGCCACTGGTGCCGACCAGCATGGTCGGCTTCATCGTGCTCATCATGTGCTCGAGCTCGATCGGCTTCGACGGATCCAACCCGTGCTCGGTGGCGAGCTCGTGCGGCCAGGCGAAGGTCTTCTTGTGCTCGTCGAGGCCGTCGCGCCCGCTGTGGATCAGACCGCGGCTGTCAAGCACCGCGATCGCGCGACCGATCTCGTCGGCCGACTTGCCCTCGCGTTCGAAGGCCCCGCGCAGTTGGTGCGCGATGCCGACGCCGGCGGCACCGCCGCCGAGTATCGTGATGCGCTGGTCGGTGAGCTTCTCGCCGATCACGCGGCAGGCGGCCACCAGGCCAGCGATCACGACCGCCGCGGTGCCCTGAATGTCGTCGTTGAACGACAGGATCTCGTCCTGATACCTGGCCAGCAGGTTGAAGGCATTGACCTTCTTGAAGTCCTCCCACTGCAGCAGCACGTCGGGAAAGCATTCCTTGACCGCCTGGACGAACTCGTCGATGAGGGCGTCGTACTCCTCGCCGCGCAGGCGTGAGTGGCGGTACCCGACATATTGTGGGTCGTTGAGCAAATGCCGGTTGTCGGTGCCGACGTCGATGCTGATCGGCAGCGTCGTCGACGGGTGAAGACCGGCGCAGCCCGCGTACAGTGCCAGCTTGCCGATCGGGATCACCATGCCGCCGGCGCCCTGATCGCCGAGCCCGAGGATGCGCTCGTTGTCGGTGACGACGATGAGGCGAACGTACGGCTTACTCAGGTTCGCCAACAGGTCCTTGATGCGGCCGCGGTGCTCCGGGGTGATCCAGATACCACGCCCGCGGCGGAAGATTTGGCTGAAGTGAAAGCCGGCTTCCCCGACCGTCGGCGTGTAGACGATCGGCATGAACTCCTCGAGATGATCGATAAGGAGCCTGTAGAAGAGGGTCTCGTTGCGATCCTGGAGCGCCCGCAGCCCGATGTACTGCTCGAGGGGCTCGGCCTTGCGGATGATCGCCTGATAGGTTCGCTCTGCCTGGTCGGCAATGGTGTTGACCTGCGCCGGCAGAAGGCCGGTCAGGCCGAAAGTCTCGCGCTCTTCCTCGGTGAACGCCGTGCCCTTGTTCAACAGGGCATCCCAGAGCAACTCCTTGCCCCGCTTGGCGACCTCGATTTTCAGGGTGCCGTTGTCTTGACGTTCAAAAAAATGCGACATGGCAGTGAGCTCGATTCAGAAAGGGGGGGGAGAGGGGCGAAATCTCTTACGATCGTTGTCCGCGGGCGATTGTAACCGGTTTCCGAGCCGCGCGCCGACGGGCGCCAGCGTTCCGGTGAGCGTGGCCGAGGGCCCCTGAATGATCGGAAGCCGGTTGCCGATCGTCGTTCGGATGAGGGTCGCGACGCCCGTCGCGAAGAGCCCGGCGTTGATGAGGCGTGCCTCGTCCGCTAGCCCGGATATCTCAACGCCCTCCTGCTGCGGGCGCGGAGAAGCGCGCGTCTACGGCGTTGCGCTTGGTCGGGCACCTCGACGTACAGTCACGTACGCCTCCGGTGCCCTGCCGGCGCGCGCCTTGTATCCACGCCCTTCTCCGCACCCTCGCGACGAAGGGCGATGAGATATCCGGGCTAGGCGGCGTCGCGACGCCGCAGCCAGCCGTCCAGGGAGAAGCGGTCGTCATCGCGCAGGATGAGACAGAGCGTGAGGAGGGCCCAGCGCGGGAAAATGTGGCCGCTGGGCGAGAACAGGGGCTGGGCGAGCAGGTGGCCGAAAGTAACGATCACCAGCACCGCGCCGAGCGCTACCAGCGCGTCGCGTATCCGCCACCCTACGAGCAGCATGCCGCCGGCGATCAGCTCGACGTACGGGATGGTCGTGCCCGTCAGCCACAGCGACCAGACGGGCAGGAACGTATCGGCGTAGGGCTCGACGAAGAGGTTGGCGGCATGGTTCAGGGCTCCCATCTGGAACACCTTGAACACGCCAGCCATGAAGAAGATCAACCCCAAGATCGAGCGGCTGAACAGCACCGCCCACATCCGGCCGGCGGCCGAGTCGTCTCCGATCACGGCGCTCTCTCGGCCTGCATCCGGGCCACGAACTTGGCGACGAAGCGGCGCGGCATGAAGCGCACGCCGAACGAAAGCAGCCTGGGTCCGATGCCCGGGATCACGTAGGCCTTGCCGCGCATCATCGCAGAGTAGCCTGCTTCGACCACTTTCTCGACGCTGATCAGGCGCTTGTGGAGCACCAGGCCCGACGTTTCCATGCCGGCGACCTGCTGGAACTCGGTCATCACCGGGCCCGGGCACAGCGCCGTAACGCTGACCCCCTTGCCTTCGAGCTCCTCGTTCAGCGCTTCCGAAAAGTGCAGCCCGTAGGCCTTGCTGGCGTAGTAGGTGGCCATCAGCGGCCCGGGCTGGAAGGCGGCGGCGGAGGCGACGTTGAGCACGCGACCGCTGCGGCGCTCGACCATGGCGGGCAGGAACAGAGCGGTGAGCTCGGTGAGCGCCGCGATGTTTACCCGCACCAGATCCATCGATTCGCCGGGGTCGGTTTCGAAGAACGCCCCGAAGGTTCCGAATCCGGCGTTGTTGACCAGGTATTCGACCTCGAGGCCTCGCTCCTGAACCTCGTCGAAGAGCTCTTTGGCGCCGTCGTGGGCGGCGAGGTCGGCGACGATCACGTGGGCGTCGATGTTGTACTCGGCTTCGAGTGAGGATGCCAGCTCAGCCAATCGATCGCCGCGGCGCGCCGTCAGGATGACGTCGTTGTGGTGGCGGGCGAACAAGCGGGCGAACTCGATGCCGAAGCCGGCGGAGGCGCCGGTAATGAGAGCGATTTTTCGCATGAATACCTTGTCGAGAAACTCGAGGGGCCGGGTCAGAACGATGTTACGTATTCCTCGAGTGGCTTGCGACCGATGTCGGGAACCTCGGCGTCGTCCGCCGGATATCCGACGACGAGCAATAGAAACGGGCGCTCGTTCGCGGGTCGACCGAGGATCTCGTTGAGAAACCCCATCGGACTCGGGGTGTGGGTGAGCGTCACCAGGCCGGCGTGATGCAGGCCGGTGATGAGGATGCCGCTCGCCAGGCCGACCGATTCGACCGCGTAGTAGTGCTTCACGGATGTTCCATCGGGGCGCGTGCCCGAGTTCTGAACGAAGATCGCGATCAGTGCCGGGGCGATCTCTAGAAACGGTTTGTTCGAATCGGTCCCGAGCGGTTCAAGCGCCTCGAGCCACTCCTTGGGTGCGCGATGCTGGTAGAACTCGCGCTCTTCCTCCTCGGCGGCCCCACGGATCTGCCGTTTGATGTCGGGATCCGTCACCACGACAAAATGCCACGGTTGAATGTTGGCGCCGCTTGGCGCCGTTCCGGCGGCGCGCAGACAGTTGTCGATCACGGCGCGGTCCAGCGGACGATCGGAGAAGTCGCGCACCGTGCGCCGGCGGTCCATCTCCCGGAAGAATTCGTCGGCGCGGCGGCGCATCTCGTCGGCCGGGTATTCGGTGTAGGTCGTCAGCGGAAGAAACTTGGGTGGGCTCATCGTCGCACAGCCGGTTCCGGGGTTGGCGGGGTCGTATTGTCGCTCATGTCCATATTGCCAGCACCGCCATGAATGCGATGCCGACCACGATCAGCGTGAACTTTGCCACCTTGTCTTCCTCGGTGGAGAGCTCCTCGTTGATGATGTCGAGCACCGCGACGTAGAGGAAGGTACCGGCCGCCAGCGCGTCGAACGCGCCCTCGATGAGTATCGCGGTGTTCGCCGTCAACGCCGCCGAGGCAATGGTCCCGAGCAGGAGACCGAGCGGCGTCATCAGGACGAATGCGCCGAGGATTTTCTTTTGCTGGCCCGAGCTGACGCCGGCATTGTGCAAGTTGACCATCAGGGCGAACGATGCCGAGCCCTTGTGGAACACGATCGCGAGGAGAATGACGATCGTTGTCGAGAAGTGGGTTTCGAGCCCCAAAGACGTTCCGGCGATAATCGAATGCACCGACAGGATTACGGCGAGCAGGTAGGGATATGCGCCCACATGGCTCTTGCCCATCTTCTCCGAAACAGCGTCGTGACCGAACAGAACCCGGTCGATGAGCAACAGCAGCGCCAACCCGAGGGCGGCGAGCAGGCCGGCAAGCGGGTAGTCGGTGACGGTCTCGAGCTTGCTGGTTCCGTCGGGAAGCAGGTGGATGAGGCCGGCTCCGACGAAAATGCCGCCCGCAAAAGCGTTACCGAGCGAGAACATCCGGCGGCTGTTCTCCAGCCGCCGCGCCAGGATCGGGATGCTGCCGCCGATCAGTCCGACTGCGATAATGCCCAGCGCCGATAGTGCTTTGAGAGACAGCAGGCTCACGACAGTTTCCTCGCTCGGCCCGACCCGGTTGGAAGAGTGTTCACGTTAGCTCCTCGCCGTGTGGGATCTTCAAGCGCGTCGCCGCGAGGCCGACAAACGCCATGAGAATCAGGTAATAGGCCGGCGCAGCAATGTCGCCGGTGGCCGAAATCAGCCACGCGCACAGGCCGCATCATGTAGCCGGCGGCGAAGTCGTACCATTCCAAGACATTGCCGATGACGCCGCCGATGGTATTGCGCTTCAGATGGACGGACGCCCCGTTGGTCTCCACGCCCATGCATTCGCCAATTCGTCGACATGCACGGCTTGAACGTCGGAATACTACCGATCGGCGGGCCGCCGCGCTACGAAAGCGAACGACGGGTGATCGGGCCCGGCGGGATCGAAGCTGTGGTCGGACAGTACGCCGACGGCGGTGAAGCCGGAGCCTTCGAGTAGCTCGCGGAACTGTTGCTGGGTGTGCCAACGGATCCCGAGGCTGCGTTCCTCCGAGGCGGCGATCGTCCCGTCGGCGGCCACGAGGTTGAAGCGTAGGGTCGCCCGCTTGATCTGGGCGTCGAAGTCGTAGGCGGCATTTTCCCAACATTCCACCCGCGTTCCGTCACCCTGCCGGGTCTGCCGTCTCAACCGCCACTCACCCTCGGGTGCTGGAGTCTGGCCGACGTCTCTCTCGTGGGGGAAAAACAGCGGCACGACGAGCCGGCCGCCGGGTTCGAGGTGCCGCTGGAACGAGTTCAACGCGGCGGTGATGTCGGCGTCGTCGGTCAGCAGTTGGAACGAGAAGTAGGGGATGAAGATCAGCCGGTAGCGGCGGTCGAGTTGAAGGGATTGCATGGGCTGCCGATGCACGCTGATCGTCAGATCGAGCGCTGCTGCCTTGGAGCGGCAGATCTCGAGCATTTCCTCGGAGACGTCGACGCCTTCGATGTCGAGTCCTTCAGCGGCGTACTGCAGGAGCAGCCGACCCGTGCCGCAGCCGACCTCCAGCGCCGGCTCGCCACCGTCGCGAATCAGCTCGCGAAAGAACGAGACATCCCCGACCGCGTCGGGTGGCACGAGCGCGTCGTAGGTGCTGGCGCACAGCCCACGGTACGGATCTGGGTCACCGCTCATCGAGAGCGACGGCCCCCGTAGACGGTTCCTATCGGATCGGCGGCGGTGATCAACGGTTCAACCACGCCGCCATACTTCGATTGACCAACTCGGTCGCTTCCTGCTGCACGAAATGGCCGGCGCCGGGGATGGTGACCAGCGTCAGGTCGCTGTCGATCCACTCCCAGGTGCGATCGAGGGCGCCGGCGAGCAGGTATTGATCGTCGAGTCCGTGGATGACCAGCACGGGGCACCGCACCTTGACCAGCGGCGAGGTGTCCTCGGTGTAGGGCGGTCGCGGGTAGTTAGCCTTGTAGTAGTGGAGCATGGCCTCGAAGTCCGAACGCTCGAAGGCTTCGACGTAGCGGACCCGGGCCGCGGGATCGGAGACCCAACCGGCCAGCGCTTCGGCGGTGAAGGCCTCGTGGGCGCCTTCCTGCTGGAAGTTGCGGGCGTACTGGCTGTTAGCCGCTTGCTCCTCATCCTTGGCGAGCTCCCGCATCAGGCCGCGGGGGTGGGGGAGGTTGAGGATGATCAGGCGTTCGACGACCTCGGGAGCGTCAATCGCCGTCTGCCAGGCGACCATGCCGCCCCAGTCGTGGCCGGCGACGATGGCTCGCTCCTCACCGAGCGAGTGGATCACCGCCACCACGTCGCTGACCAGCAGCGGCATCGCGTAGTTCTCGACGCCTTCCGGTTTGTCCGACAGGTTGTAGCCGCGCTGATCGATCGCCACGAGGCGATACTCGCCGGCCAGCGCTTCCATCTGCTCGCGCCAGGTGTACCAGAAGTCGGGGAAGCCGTGGATCATCACCACGAGCGGTCCCTCACCGATCGCCGCATAGTGAATCTTGACGCCGTCGTTGTCGGCGTAGCCGTGTTCGACACGGTCGTAGAGATCCTGCTGGGTCGTCGGAATCACCGAATCTGCCTCGGTGGCGGTCGTCCCGGCGAGCAGCGCCAGAACGACGAGGGTGATGTTCACTGCGGTCGCACTCATGTCCGGGAATCTCCGTCGAATAAGGAGGAGAGCATGCCGTCAGAATCTATCGCAAACGGCGGCCAGTAACCGTTCCCCTTGACAATCTACAAGAGGCTGATTATCTTCTTGTAGATCATCTAGGGGAAGGGGCGTTTCAACATTCGAGACGCCGCATCGAACCGAGAGAACCGATGACAAAAGCAAAGTCAGACCTGCTCCAGGGGACCCTGGCCATGCTGATTCTCAGGACCCTGGCGTCGGACGCCAGCCACGGCTGGGGTATCTCGCAGCGCATCCAGAAAATCTCCGAGGACGTGCTACAGGTCAATCAGGGGTCGCTGTATCCGGCGCTGCACCGGCTCGAGCAGCAGGGCTGGATCCAATCGGAGTGGGGCACGTCGGAGAACAACCGGCGTGCCAAGTACTACTCGCTGACCAACAGCGGACAGACCCAGCTGGCCGCAGAGGCCGAGAACTGGGAGCGGCTGTCCGCCGCGGTCGAGCGGGTGATGCAGACCGCGTAGCACATCGGAGCCGGCACGCCCCGGCTTCTAAACCTCCAACCGCTGGGCAACAAACTCGGCTCCCCCCGAGGAAACGCCACCCATGAGCTTCTTCGAAAACCTGATACAAGACATTCGTTTCGGGATCCGCACTCTGGGCAACAACCCGGGCTTCACCGCTATCGCGATTGTCACGCTGGCGCTCGGCATCGGCGCCAACACGGCGATCTTCAGCGTCATCAACGGTGTGCTGCTACAACCCCTGCCGTACGCCGACGGCAACGATCTCGTCCTGCTGCGCCAGAACGCGCCCGGACGCAACATCGACCGGCTGAACCTGTCGATTCCCGAGGTGATGGACTATCGCGCTCAGATGTCGAGCCTCGACGGTGTGGTCGAGTACCACTCCATGTCGTTCACGCTCCTCAACCGAGGTGAGCCCGATCGGGTCTTGACCGGCGTGGTGTCGTACAACTTCTTCGACGTCCTCGGCGTTCAGCCGATCCACGGGCGGACGTTCCTGCCGGCGGACGACGAGCTCGGATCCGAAGCCGTCCTGATGCTCAGCCACGAGTACTGGCAGCAGCGCTTCGGCGGCGATCCCGGCATCGTCGGGCAGGTCTTCGAGATGAACGACAAGCCGCATACCGTCGTCGGCATCCTCCCCGCGGTGCCGCAATACCCGCGGTACAACGACGTCTACATGCCGACGGTCGCCTGTCCGTTTCGCGGCCGCGCCCAGTTGACGATCGACGAGAACCGCCGTGCTTTCGGGAGCCTGACCGCGTTCGGGCGTGTTCGGGATGGCCATGAGATGGCCGATGTCGATGTCGAGATGGGCTTGGTGGCGCAGCGCTTCGCGCAGGAGTACCCGGATACGTACTCACCGGAGATGCAGTTCGGTACGTATATCGTGCCGCTGTTCGAGGAGCTGACCCGCAACGCCCGGCCGATGCTGATGATCTTGTTGGCGACCTCCGGCCTGGTTCTCTTGACCGCCTGCGCCAACGTCGCCAACCTGATGGTGTCGCGCATGATGCGTCGCCAACGTGAGTTCGCCGTGCGCGCCGCCATGGGAGCAGGGCGCGGCAGGCTGATCCGCCAATTGCTTACCGAGAGCGTAATCCTCTCGGTGGCTGGCGGCGCTCTCGGGTTGCTCTTCGCCTCCCAGGGTCTCCAGATGTTGACCTCGTTCGTGGCGCAGTTCACGCCGCGGACCCAATCGATCGTCATCGACGGCTGGGTGTTGGCATTCACACTCGGCATCGCCACGATTACCGGGTTGGCTTTCGGCGTGATGCCGGCGCTGTCGTCGCGCAACGAGCTGGTTGCATCGCTGAAGGACGGCAGCGGTCAGAGCACCGACAGTGGTGGGGCCCAGCGGCTGCGGAGCGTCTTGATCGTCGCCCAGGTCGCGGTCTCGTTCGTCCTGTTGATCGGCGCCGGCCTGCTGATCACCAGTTTCTCGAGGCTCAGCCGGGTGGACCCGGGCTTCAACCCCGAGCGTGTCCTCACCGCCGAGGTGGTTCCGAGCTTTTCGAAGACGAGCGAGGATGTGGCGGCGATGTTCAACGCCATGCTCGATGATCTCTCGGGGAGACCCGGGATTGTCTCGGCGGCGGTGGCCAGCAACTTTCCATTGTCCGGCTCGCAACCGATGATGATGCGCATCCGGATCGAGGGGCAGGAGTACGAGGATCGGAGCGCCCAGCCGACCTTCGACATGCGGGTCGTGTCGCGCGACTATTTCGAGACCACCGGCATTCCGCTGCTGCTCGGCCGCACGTTCGAGCGTACCGATAACAGGGAATCTGCAGGAGTGAGCGTCGTCAGCGAGTCCTTTGTAAAGCATCACTTCCCCGACACCAACCCGATCGGCCGGCGGGTGGCCTGGAGCCGGGACGACGACTGGATCGAGATCGTAGGTGTCGTCGCCGACATCCGCGACTACGGGCTCGACCGCGAGTTCTCCGAGGTCATGTATCAGCCCTTTGACCAGCAGCTGATGGCCGGGCAGGTCTTGGTGCGCACCACCGGAGATCCGATGCAGATCGCCGCGGTGGTTCGGGAAGCGGTGCACCGCGCCGATCCCGAACAGCCGGTGGAGAATTTCCGGACGATGGAGACATTGCGGGCGGAGTCGATCGCCACCCCACGGGTCACGGCTCTGTTGTTGGGCCTGTTCGGCGGCCTCGCATTGGTGATCACGGTCGCCGGCATCACCGGTGTAGTGGCCACCTCGGTCACCCAGCGCACCAACGAATTCGGCATCCGTATGGCCCTCGGTGCGCAGGCGAACGAGGTCATGGGGATGGTATTGAAGCAAGGGCTTATGCTGGTCGGCGTCGGCGTTGGTCTCGGTCTCCTCGGTGCGTTGTCGTTCAGCCGCGTTCTGGAGGGATTGCTGTTCGACACCGAGGTCACCGATCCGCTGACGTTCATCGGTGTCGCGGTGGTGTTTTTCGGCGCCGCGTTGGCGGCGTGCTGGATCCCGGCCCGTCGCGCCACCCGGGTA
>Ga0114950_10003467_pt1 | contig 12144 bp, 10 predicted proteins | sample N075metaG_FD_83503 | JGI IMG/M metagenome (GOLD analysis project Ga0114950, IMG submission 83503) | Deep subsurface microbial communities from Kermadec Trench to uncover new lineages of life (NeLLi) - N075 metaG | ecosystem: Environmental > Aquatic > Marine > Ocean trench > Sediment | place...
GGTTCGTTGCATTGCTGTTAAACAAGCTAAATTCATTGTCGAATACTCCGAATTCAGGTCTTACCTCTTTCCCATAAAATGCTTCCAATTTCGTATTCTTTTGGACATAGATCACTCGCCCCATATCATAGGTCCTCCGGATATTCGGGCCTTCACGCAAACCCAGTAATCGGGCTGAACCCAAAGCCATTTCCTGCCTTCCAAATCGGATGTCCAGGTTCTGCTTATCATGGATTGGAATCCTTAGTGATATAAACCCCTGATGTACATCCAATTGATCAGATTGGGTAAATTCTTCTTCCTTACTGACTGAACCATGATATAATTCTCCAAATATTCTAACATATTTCCCCAGGTTCAAATTTGCATGGAAATCCAATCGCTGGGAGTAAAAAATTTCATCCTCATCTGTCCAGTTACGATTATTAAAATATTCTATTCGCATACGGATCTCTCCACCCAAACTTAGGTTGACACTGTTTTTCTTTCCTAATGGAATGACTTTAATAATATCCCAAAAGTCTGTCTCATAGGGATTAGTTTCCTTGTCCTTTAGATAATCGTAATTTTCTTCTGCCCTGAAGATTTTAATAGCTGGTGGTTCAGTTTTTTCAACTGCATCTTCCTGGCCATAGCCAAGTTTGCTCAAAAGCAGAAGGACCATGATAATTATTGCCTTCATTAGTTACTTATTACGAAATGCTTTGTTTTATTTCAATGGTGCAATTATTTCTTAATTCTTTAATCGGCCTGTTTTATTTATTTAACCATTTGCCAAATACTTTCGTCAGGAGTGGTAATGCCATATAAACCATCATAATTACTAAAACTGTTGTTGATATTAATTGTGCGAAAATGGAATTCAATCCTATTGCCGTCAATCTAGGTGTTAAGAAAGGAGGTATGATGAAAATAATCAGAACAATGGCCATCCAGGTTATGATTACCGATTTCCACTTCTTAGGTTTTTTAGGTTCCATTTGGTTTTATGTACTGTCGAGAATAAAGAGTATTTCAGAAAGTGATCCCGCGATCAAGTTGCGGGATTGCCACCTTAACATGATACTTTATTTTCTCCTAGTATCCCATCATCATTTCCAACATAATACGAGCAGCGTTCATCCCTAACCAATCATTATAGTGAGCCCAATCTTTGTACTTGGGTAGTGAAACACTTTGCAACATCATATCGCCGCTTTGCATTGCCTTACCGACTGCCATTGTTAAATCTTCCAGGTATTCACGTTGCAGTACGACCTCCTTTTTAGTTCCAATTGGAATGTCGTGGCCAAAAAGAGCAGTTTCAAATTCCAGTTTTTCCATTTCCTTAAGTGTCCAAATCCAACTCTGTGGAGCAAAATCAGGCATGAACATAAACCCAACTCGTTTTGGAACGACCAGGTCTGCTGTAAAGAGTACTTTTTCATCTGGTAAGAGAAACACAGTCATGCCGCTACCATGGTTGGCACCATAGTAATACAACTCAACTGTTTTACCCCCAAGCCTGATATCAAAGCGGTCACCGGTCCAGGTTTGGTCGGGTACAACCACATTCGGATTGGGAAGTAAATTCTCTTTTGCCTCTATATGACTCACAACAGTTGCTCCAGCATCCTTAAAAACTTTGGCCCCACTAATATGATCCCAATGGTTGTGGCTATAGATTACATATTTGACAGGTTTGTCCGTTATTTTCCTGATCTCTTTCATCATAGCTGAAGCCAGATCAGCATTGATCGGGTCAGCTACAATAACACCTTCATTGGTAACAACAAACATTGTATAGTAAGCATAGGGGCCACCACCAAAGCTGTAGACACCATCTGCAACTTTTTCGGATACATATCCTGCATTTTGTCCAATTGCACCCACTGCACAAACAAGTACGGTGAGCATTAAACTGATTAATTTTTTCATAATTTTCTCTATTTGATTTAACTGATTGAATTTAAATAACTTAGTAAGTTCGGTTTGAACAAATAGAAAAAAAATAAACTAGTTTAAGAAATCACTTAAATCATACTAAGATTTCGAACCAGAAGATCTTTCTTTTCTTATGTTACTAAGAAACTCAGGAGTAAAACCCAGGTAGGATGCTATCATATATTGAGGAACCCGCTGTTCAAATAGCGGGTATTGCTTAATAAAATTCAGGTACTTTTCTTTTGCCGTTAGGCTAAGGTTGTCGATAATTCTTCTTTGAAAATACACATAAGCTCTTTGGATGATGATTCGGAAAAACCGTTCTAATTGGGGTATTTCAGTATATAAAATCTGTAAATCGTCATAAGAGAGTTGAGCTAACTCGCAGTTTTCAATGCATTGAATGGTATAATCTGCAGGTTTTTGTGCGGTAAAACTTCCAAGATCTCCAATCCACCAATTTTCAATAGCAAAAGCCAGAATATGCTCATTGCCCTTATTATCCATGTGAAATGATTTTAGAGTTCCTGAAATCATAAAATTTATATACTTACATATATCTCCGCTTTGCAAAACGTATTGTCCTTTCAGGAATTTTCTTACCCTGACCTTTGAAAGTAGCAGTTCTTCTTCTTCAGGAGTGAGCGTAATGTGATTAGAAATATATTTCAGCAGGGCATTACTTTTCATATTCAAAAGTAACTGACTTGTTGGTAAAAGGTTTTCTGTCAACCATTTAATGTACCTAACATTTTAATTAAATATCCTATTTAATGGTGTTTACAGGCTTTGTTATTTCTTATTATTCTTAATAATCTGAATTGATTTGTCTGAAAAACGTTCGCCCATGGTTATGTATCCTTCTGCCGACATATGCAAATCATCCTTTATCTCCTCTCCTTTCCTATTATATCCATCATTAAGATCGTCTGTATCAATCCACCCAAAACTAGGATTAGAATCAGCTACTTTTACCTGAATGTTTCGAATCATTACCCAATGAGGGTATTTTTCGTTCAACATATCAAAATCACTTAATCTCCCAATAATGAAGTTTATATCCTTCCTTTTTAGGTCATTGCAAAGTTGATTATAAAGCCCTATCAAACTTTTTTCGTACACTTCCCCCAGTATTTCTCTCGCATCACGTTCACCCTGCATCCAAATAAATGTTACCGTGGCAATAGTCTCCTGTTCAATTGCGTTATAAACTTTGGTCATTAATGAATCGTACAGGTCAGGTTGAGCCGCCGGTTCATTTCCTTCCAATGGCTTCCAATCTTTATACCAACGCCTTATTGGTTGACCTCCTCGGGCATCTTTTACAACAATCACGTTTTCTTTGCCAAATTCACTGTCGATTGCCGGAGTAAAAGATTCTGCTGGTCTTAGGCCTGCCATATTTGATTGTCCAGAGAGTATAAATAGGTGTTTACCATCTTGTTTCTGGTTACATGATGACATTATAATTGTCAAGCATATTATTAAAACTGTCGTTGCTTTCATTGATTACTTCCCTGCTTTTATATATTTCAATTCTTCAACTTCAAATCCCTTAAATTACTATTTTAATAAGAGAAACGCTTACTATTAAGCTGCTGTGATTTCATATACGATGTTACGGTCTTTTCTGTTACTAATTATATTTTTAAGTTTTGTCACAATATTCAGTGATTCTTGACTATATATAAACGACAAACATTTCCAATTTATCATATGAAGCAGTTAACATACGTAAAAAAAAACAGTCTTGAATGGTGGGATATAAGTGAGCCCGAACTAGAGTCAGAGCAAGATGTGATTGTCAGACCTCTCGCAGCTGCACGATGTGATGGAGATAAGTTATTCTTATTTCACGACATCACACCAGCGTTACGCGCTGGTATGTCTTTTCATTATATAGATCCCATTACGAAAAATATGTTTGGCTTTTATTTACTTATGTCTTCATGGATATGACTAGCAGTTCAAGCCTTTTTTAATACAATACGATAACATTTTCGCACGAAAATATTATTTGTTACCAGTTGTTGTTATTTTGAATCCATGAAAAAGTTCCCAAACGCCCTGGTCATTATGATCGGGTTTATCCTTTTTGCCAGTTTATTGACTTTGGTTATTCCCCAGGGTTCGTATGACCGCGTGTTCAATGAAGATGTTCAGCGTGAAGCCGTTGTACCAGGATCATACCATCAAGTCAATGAGGATGGTTTATCGCTTTATGATGTGGCACTAAGTGTCCCCGAAGGCATTATTGGCAGGGGCGAACTGATTGTTCTCATTTTCCTGCTGGGAGGGTGTTTCGTAGTAATCGAAAAAACAGGGGCATTACAGGAAGGGGTTATCTGGTTATCAAATAAATTAAGAGGAAGTGAAGCAACCATTTTAGTTATCGTGGGTGCTCTGTTTGCAACCGGCGGCGTCCTGCAAGGCTTGCAAGAAGAAGTCATCGCGATGACCCCGGTATTGATTTATCTGTGCAAAAGGCTTGGTTACAACACGTTGGTTGCCATTGCAGTCAGCTTTGGATCTGCCATCATTGGTGGTGCTTTCAGTCCAATCAATCCATTTGGAGTTATAGTTGCTCAGAATGTCGCGGAACTTCCCCTGCTATCTGGTGCAGGTTTCAGACTTGTAGTTCTCTTTATTGCATTTGGAGCCTGGATGATAATGACGATCAGGTACGCCAGGAAACATACCATTGAAAAAGAGGAAAGCAACGATGAAACTTCAACACTATCCACCAGGAGTGTTATAATTCTGAGTCTTTTAGGTCTTACATTCGCTATCCTGGTATATGGAATGATGAACCGTGGTTGGGGATTCAATGAAATATCTGCTGAATTCTTCATTTTAGGAATTATTTCAGGCCTTGTAGGTAAATTAGGAATCAACGGTACAAGTGAAGCATACATTGATGGTTTTCGTGAGATGACCTTTGCTGCAATCATTATAGGATTAGCGAATTCAATTTCAATTGTATTAGAGAAAGGTGTCATCATTGACACCGTGATTTATGGCTTGTTTCTTCCACTCCAACATCTACCTACCAGCATTTCAGCGATTTCCATGATGGTTTCTCAGGCATTTCTTCACATCCCTGTTCCCAGTTATTCCGGACAGGCAGTGCTGACTATGCCAATTCTGATTCCGTTATCAGATTTAATCGGTTTAAGCAGGCAGGTTTGCGTTTTAGCCTATCAATATGGAGCAATTACCATGGATATAATCATCCCAACTAACGGCGCCTTAATGGCCATCCTGGCAATAGCGAAAATTGATTACAAGGAGTGGTTTCAGTTTATCTGGAAATTTGTAGCTGTGATTTTTGTAATAAGTGCTGTTTCATTGATAGTTGCAGTTTATCTGGGAATTTAATGGCAATATTCCAGTCTTATTCCTCCCTCAAAGAATTCACCGGATTAGCATTTGCCGCGCTGATTGTATGGTATGCAACAGACAGGAATGTGACCGCGAGGGCTCCAACACCTGCAATAATAAAGATTGGAACCTGATTTGCGATTTCTATCCGATACGAGAAGGATTGCAACCATTTATCCATTAAATAATAAGCGACAGGAATAGAAATAATAATTGCTACAAGGTTGAGGATTGCAAATTCCTTGCCCAACAATACCATTACCTCATTTCTACTGGCACCAATTGCTTTCCTTATTCCAATTTCACGAGTACGTTGTTCTGTTGAATAAGAAGCCAGGCCAATTAATCCAAGACAAGCAATTAGAATTGTCAATCCGGAAAATATTGTAAATATCTTCCCTCTTTTTTCATCTGCCTGGTACTGAGAATTAAAATCTTCGTCCAGGAACCGGTACTGAAAAGGCTGAGTACCGATAACTTCCTTCCAGACATTTTCAATTGATGTCAATGCATTTTGAATGCTACCTGATTGAAGTTTTATAAACATATTGCCTTGATTTTGATCCATATAGATAAACAAAGGTTCTATCAAATCATACAATGAATTTTGATGATAGTCTCGTATCACTCCAACCACTCGAAATATATCATCTTCCCCATCTCCAAATTGGAACTTTTTACCCAACGGTTCATCCCAACTCATACGAGCGACCATAGCTTCATTTACAAGCGCTGCTCCTGAAGTATCAGACAGGTAGTCCCTCGAAAAGTCGCGACCTAGCTGAATGTGCATTCCCATTGTGCTTACAAAATCATAATCTGCACCCATCAAATCAATTCCTCTTTCTAACATTTCTCCCTTGTTATCTTCAATCATGCCGATTGACTTTCCAACATTATTACCAGGCGATGACGATGCTGTAGCTACGTTACTTACATCAGGAATTGCAAGAAACTTATTTCTTAGCACTTCAAATTTATCCCGGATTTCACGGCTGCTTAGTTCTACAAGCACAACCTGATCCTGATTAAAACCCAAATCTTTATTTCGCAGATAATCCAGTTGACGATAAACCAGCATGGTGCTTATTAACATAACGACAGAAATGAAAAATTGAAATATTACCAGGCCTCTTCTCAAATTCTTATTGCCCGATCTCGATGTATTTGAAGAAGTCAATACATCTGTTGGTTTATATCTGGCAAGAAAAAAGGATGGGTATGCCCCTGAAAGGACTCCAACCAGCATAGTAATACCGATTATTGACCAAACTACTTCAAATTGCATCAAGCTTAAAAATTGGATATTTTTACCAGAGAGTTGGTTGAATTGAGGGAGTAATAAATAAAACAAGCCAAGGCTGATAACCATAGCAAAAATTGCCAATAACACCGATTCAGAAAGAAACTGGATGATGAGTTGACCCTGATTTGCACCTACCACCTTTCGTATACCAACTTCCCTAACCCTTTTGGAGGATCTTGCCGTTGCAAGGTTCATATAATTTATACAAGCGATGAGAAGTATAAAAATAGCAACGGCTGTAAAAATGTAGATATACGACATGTCACCGCCGGATTCAGCCTCGTCCTGTATTTTCGATTTTAAATGGATATCCGTAATTCTTTGGAGTTGATATTCTACCTGTATTCCCATACTTGCGAAAATAGGATCAACATGATTGGTGACAATTTGTGCCAGTGGATCAATCATATTGTCTGGACTATAATCGTCAGGTAATACGATATAACAAAACACACCAAAACCTCCCCAGCCGCCATTAAAGTCAGGGAATGTACTTTTTGAAATCAATGCATCGAAAATAAAGTGAGAATTTTCCGGAACATCCCTGATAACACCGGTCACTTCCAATGTTTCGTTTCTTCCATCGATGATTGTTTGCCCCAGTGGATTTTCTTCTCCGAAATATTTTTTTGCCATAGATTCGGTAAGCACGATGGTGTTTGGCCTGGTCAATGCCGAAGAAGGATCACCCATAAACATATTGTATGAAAATATGTTGAATACATTTGAATCTGCGAGGTATGTCCTTTCTTCAAAAAAACTGTTATTCCCATGTTTGTAAAGCTGTCTTCCTCTTTCAAAAAACCGAACACCATCTTTTACTTCTGGGTATGTAGCCAATACTTCCGGAAGAAATGGAATCTGGGTGACAGCCCAGACAAATTCATTGTCAGGTTCTACAATATGAGAAACTACCCGATAAATGTTTTCTGCATTGTCGTGGTATTTATCAAAACTCAATTCATCTTTCACATACAATAAAAGAAACATGGAGCATGTGAGTCCAACAGTCAATCCCAGAATATTAATGAGTGTGTAGGCTTTTTCTTTAAGTAAAGATCGAAACGAAGTTTTCAAAAGGTTTTTGAACATGGCTGTTTTAGTTATTTCTAATTGTACGAAGAGGTTCGTATTTTGTTTGGATGTCCTTGAAGAATTAACAAATTTTAACCTTCTATTTTACAGAGGATGATGACTTGAACTGTAACGAAGGGGCAGGTTGATGGAAGGCCATCTGGATCAACTCGCAGAATTTTACTAAGAGATCAGAAGTCTTCAGTCGAAGCTTCGGTAGAATCTATCAACAAAAAATTAATGGTTTAGATTTTTTCAAACACCAATCGATGGTGGTCCATGATCTCTTGCTCAAAACACACCCTGTTTGGGCTTACCTTGAATACTTCCACCTGATGCTTAAAATCTTTGTCGGTAAAGTACTTTTTCAGCAACGAGAGATATAACATGTACTTCTTTAGTCCAAATTTTCTAAACTTGTTCCTCCACTGACCAATTGTTTCAATGTAGTCCAGTCTTCCACTACTTTCTGAAATAAGTTTAAAATTTTCTGCGTTTCTAACGACCATATCATAGCCATAAGGTAACCATGATCCTGGGAATTCTTCTACCATTAATGCCAATACCTGGGCAGCCGAACCTCTTGGGGCATTCAGGTCAAAGTCCTTTGGATCCAGCATGTTTTTGCTAAACGTCATCGTTTGCATATAAAACCGGCCTCCGGCAGGTAACAATTCATAAAGAGTTTTGAAAAAATTCTTATAAATCCGTTCTTGTTTCCCATTTTGAAATTCCTCATAGGAACAAAAGTGCTCGAGGCCACCAATGCATGTAATGGCATCAAACTGACCAAAATCTTTGGGTTTAACGTATCTGCAATCTTTTACCTGGACGTCCAGTCCATTTTTTTGGCATGCTTCCGCCTGGCCTTCAGACAGTGTTAATCCAATACTGGCAGCCCCTCTCTTTTTTGTAATATAATTTGAAAAAGGACCCCATCCGCAAGCCATGTCAAGGACTTTAGTGCCTTCCCCAATGTTCAGGCTGTCAGCAATGAATTTATGTTTTGCTTCCTGGGCATCTTCCAGTGTCATTGAAAAATCTCCATCATATTTGGCACCACTATAGTCGCCCATTTCACCTACACTTAACCGGAAAATTTCATCGATTGTTGTGTAAGTAAAATCTAAATCTTGCTTGTCTGCCATCTAATAAGGTTGTTCGGAAAGGTTAACGTAAGAAACCGCGTTTAAAAAATTCAAAAATAGTATTTTATCTCATTTTAATAAGAAAATGGACATTTTTCTTACAGAATCGATCATCTATATAGCGAAGATTGTCAATCCTTCTTCGTAACTGTGTCTAACTAAGTGCGTTCGATGAGAATCTTCTGTACAATTCTCATTTTACAATTACTTCTCGACAATATAAATCTTAGCGAAGGCGTGAAGGTCAATATCAGTTATTCAATTAACAAAACATCAACTTTCTGTTTAAACTAAGAAATCCTGCTTTTAAGGAATTTGAATTGCCCATTGTGATTTGATTCATGCTCACATACATGAAACCACTTACAATAGTTATTGGTAGGGCCCCAGCCCCATGTTTTATCAACCTCCATCAACCAGTCATCGTCACGCTTTTTAAATTCAGTAAGTGTGTTTTCACGAACTTCACCCATTATATCCAGGTAATAATCCAAGTGGTTTCCATTGATCGTTTTGCGTGCTTTGTCCCCCAGTCCGGAAGGTATATCCCACTGGTCTTTGATCTCCTGGCTCCAGGATCCCCATTTCATGTTATCAAATGTGTTGAGTTGATAATATCTTTCACTGGCAGCAAGATGAAGCAGCATTGCACCAATGGTATTTGCTTTTGCGTCATGCAGGTAATCCAAGTCCTTTACGCTCATCCCATTTACAGGCAAAAGAATGACATAGCGCATCCAGTTCATCATGCTCACAAGCGTACCAATCATGGGAGTGTATCCTTCTTTGGGACCAATAATGTTTCGCTCATCTTGGGAACTCATGGGATTTTCTGAGCTCATAGGGTTCATTATAGAAGGAAAGGCAATCCCGGCTCCAAGCATAGAGGAGCTTTTTATAAAATTCCTTCGGTCACTTAAAGTTTGGGAATCTGTCATATTATCTTTGTTTTTATTCAACGCGTTGTAAATCTAAATCATGAAAATCGAAACTGAAGTCGATATTGGGTGAAATACCTTTCATTTTGATACTTTGTGCCCTACCCTCTGGCGATTACTTCACCTGCAACAAAGTATAATAAATTATCATAATCGAATTTTGTTCTGAAGGCGGACTCTGGTTCAAAATATTGAAAACTTGTTACTACGTCAGCAGCGGTAAACTCACTTCCATCCGGGAAAAACATTAAATCACCAATTCCGAGCCCCAATCCACTCCGATGGGTAAGTCCTGAATCGTAAAATTTTCAGTTACATATGCATTGTACATCTTAAACTCAGGAATGTATTTTTTTACCTTATCCCTCCAGTTAAGTTTTCAATCATCAATTAGAATCGACAGTGCCGCAGAAGTAAATGCTTTGGTGTTGGAAGCTATGGTAAATTGAGTGTGTTCGTTTACTGTTTCTTTCGTGCCTAAAGTTCTCAAGCCATATCCTTTTGTATGATTATCTCTCCATCCTTCACAATACCCACTCCTACCCCTACCACATTGAATTTATCCATTGCGGTCTCAACAAGTTGGTCAACTTCTTTGGCGGTGAGTTGGGCAAATGAGACGTGACTAAATAATACTGTGATTAAGAGCAGAAGAGATCGCAGGAGTATTTTTTCTTATTCATGTTCGAATATTTTAAATTTAACAAAATATGGAAGATAGGAAAAATTCAGTAATCACTTTGAGCATGGAATTGAAATAAAGATATGATTAAAAACATTACATTCAACTGTATCAATATCGTTACAAAGTATTTGAAATTCAATTATATAATGCTCTTTATCAGATACATACCATTCTGGCATCAAGGTTGACAATATGTACATATCCATCAAGATTGACCCATGATACAAAGTTATTTAAACCTTGCTCTAAGACAATTTAAGAGGAACAAGTTATATAAATCACTCAATATTGCCGGCCTCTCCATTGGCATCTCGTGTGCCTTGGTAATTTTTGCATACATCCACTTTGAGTTAAGTTTTGATAAACAAAATGAGCATTACAATAAGATTTTTCGTATTACAGAATCAATTACAGCTGCTGATGGAAGTATTGTAACTTCGGCCACGACACCGGGGCGATTAGGGACAGCAATACAGGATCATGGAATCCCTGACATTGAACAAATTGGGAGATTGTTCCCATTTCCGGTATTTATTTCAGCCGACAAACGATCCTGGACAACCGAGAATTTGTTTGTATTTGCAGATTCTACTATTTCAGAAATTTTCACATTTGATGTAATTGAGGGGTCACTGGAAAGTACACTTCGAAAACCGATGTCCGTGGCTCTAACTGAGCATGCAGCAACAAAATACTTTGGAAGTCAGAATCCCATAGGAAGAGAGCTCTATTATGAAGATGAGTCTGGGAATCATACATTTTTCGTAGAAGCCATTATTCGGAATCCCCCTTCAAATATCCATTTTGATTTTGATTTTCTGGCTTCATTCAAGTCAATGGAAACGGTCATGCCGTGGTACGATAGCTGGCATCATCCATATCTATACACGTATGGTAAAGTCACTGATATATCGGAGGAAGGTTTTAAGAACACGTCCGAATTATTAGCCGAAACAATTCACAAAAGCTTGCCGGAATGGGAAAAGGATGCCCGATCATATGAGATACAACCATTGCGCGACATCCATCTCCATTCCCAATTAACTGGCGAATGGAAAAGCAATTCACGGTATGAATACATTGTCATATTCGTACTCATCGCTGTTTTTATATTGCTCATCGCTTGTGTAAATTTTATCAACTTATCAACTTCACGCGCTATTCGCAGGGCTAAGGAAGTAGGAGTGAGAAAGGTCATGGGTGCCTCAAAAAGAATGTTGATCACCCAATTTTTGGGCGAATCATTTCTGACTACATTGTTTTCGTTCATCGTGGCATTTGCCCTTACGGAGTGGGTGATGTTATTGCAATTTAACAAGATTGTTGAAAGAGAATTGTCTCTATCTTTTTTGTATCAACCACAATATATAATTCTAATTATTGCGGGTCTTGCCTTTGTCGGACTACTTGCAGGTGTGTATCCCGCATTTGTCCTGTCATCATTCAAGCCAAATGAAGTTTTGAGAAGCAGGACTTCCGGAGGTCTTCAATCAGCACGATTAAGAAAAGTACTTGTCACTTTTCAATTTACCATTTCATGCTTTCTCATTGCCGGAACACTGATTGTGGCAAAGCAGGTAAAATATATGAAAAACAAAAACCTGGGATTTGAAAAAGATTACATCATGGTGGTAAAATTGAACAACCGACAAGATTCGAGAAACTACAGACAATTTATTGACCAGGTGA
>Ga0114950_10003468_pt1 | contig 12142 bp, 9 predicted proteins | sample N075metaG_FD_83503 | JGI IMG/M metagenome (GOLD analysis project Ga0114950, IMG submission 83503) | Deep subsurface microbial communities from Kermadec Trench to uncover new lineages of life (NeLLi) - N075 metaG | ecosystem: Environmental > Aquatic > Marine > Ocean trench > Sediment | place...
CACCGTCTTTCCTGTGTCCAAGTAACCCGCCACCGCGCCCCTGACCCGCTCGGCCATTGGGCCGGGACCGGCCATGTGAGGCTCTAACGCGCTGGTGGTGTGGATGCCGATCCGAGAGACATCCAATTCAAGCTCGAAATCGTAATCCTCAAGACCATAGGATGCTGTGATTATGGCCTCGGGACCATCCCGGGCTCCGCTCCTGAAGGATGTGGTGCTGTCATAAGGGACAGGAATGAGGACAACCTGAGCGGCATCCAGGGAAGACTGTTCCTGGGGCAAGGCGAGGAAGTTATGAGGAATCCAATGAGAGACGCCCGAGTCTGGCCCGCTCTCAGACACGATTTAGGCCTGGCCCACCGGCCTCCAGGGCGGCACGCTGCTGTTGTGCCTCAGCAAGTCCCTGACGCTCGTCCAGCCATTCAAGGCCGCGGTCCAAGAGCCATGTTTTCACTTCGGTCAACTGGAACAGCTCTTTGACGTCATCCAATGCCCGTTCGTGGTCAAATGGCCGGCAAGAAAAGATATCAATATTTATATAGTCTTTGCGGGGAAAAGTATGGATGCTGATGTGGCTCTCGGCGATAATGACGAACCCGGACACGCCCGAGTCCTCGCTTTTTGGGGCCTCATATCTGAGAACGCGGGGTTCCGTGATGCGGGTCATATTCAAGGACGTGGGGTACTGGTACAAGAAATCCCGGACCAAGTCTTCGTCCCACATTTTGTCGATATCCCCGCCGTAACCGTCGATAACCAGGTGCATCCAACCTCCAGGCAGATATGCCATGAATAGACGAAATAACGAAATCGCACTCCTTGGCAAATTCAGTTGTATAGAATATCATCACTTGTGCTCAAGCACAATCATGCTAGATTCAGCCCGCCTCAGCGGGCCCGGCGGCGAGAAAACAATTTGCAACCCGATATAATCCAGGCCAAGGGCCTGACCCACTACTACGGTCCTTATCCCGCGATACAGGACGTCAGTTTCGGCGTCAAGAAAGGCGAGATATTGGGGTTTCTAGGACCCAATGGCGCCGGCAAGACTACCACCATGCGTATCATCACCGGCTTCGTGCCCCCAACCCATGGCACGGTGACGCTGGACGGCTTTGACGTGGTGGAACAATCCCTGGAGGCGCGGCGACGGGTGGGATACCTGCCGGAGACCGTCCCCTTGTACACCGATATGTCGGTTACCGGCTATCTCAAATACATGGGCACCCTGAGAGGCATGCATCCCAAGACCATCAAGAAACGCTTGGCCGAAGTAGTGGATGTCTGCCGTCTGGGCGACTACCGCAAGACCCAGATAGGGAAGCTCTCCAAGGGATTCCGCCAGCGCGTCGGCATCGCCCAGGCAATCATCCACGAGCCTCAGGTCTTGGTGCTGGACGAGCCGACCATCGGCATCGACCCGATCCAGGTCGTGGAGACCCGTAAACTGATTCAGGAACTGGGCCGCGACCAGACCGTGGTGTTGAGCAGCCACATCCTCCCAGAAGTGAGCATGATTTGTGACCGGGTGCTAATCATCAACGAGGGCCGGATCGTGGCCGAGGACACCCCCAAGAACCTGGCTGAAGGACTGCAGGGCGTGGACCAGCTGGAGGTGGAGATCGGCGGACCCGTGGCTCAGGTGCTTCCGGTCCTGCGTGGGATCGAGGGCGTCAGCAATGTCGCCCACGCCGACAACAACGGCCGCCACACCTACACCATCAAGGCCCAAAGCGGAATAGACCTGCGGGATGAAATCTCCCAAGCAGTGGTTAGCAACGGTTGGAGCCTGCGGGGTCTACAGATGGTCGGCATGAGTCTGGAGGATATCTTCCTTCGCCTCACCACCCAAGAGGAGTTATAGGTATGCGCACAGCCCAGGCGATAGCCTGGAAAGAGATTCAGATATATTTCAGCAGCCCAACGGCCTACATAGTCGGCCTGATCTTTCTGGCGCTGACCGGGTTCTTCTTCACTCAAGACCTGGGCGATCCCTTCCCGGAAGCCACTCTAACACCCTTCTTCGACGGTGCCATCATCGTGTTTGTCCTGCTGGCTCCAGCCCTAACCATGCGGCTATTGGCTGAAGAGAGCAAGCTGGGCACCATCGAGTTGTTGTTGACCTCCCCGGTGCGCGATTGGGAGGTGATCGTGGGCAAATACGTGGCCAGCCTGGTGTTCTTTCTGGTGCTGGTGGCGTTGTCTTTCTTCTACGCCATACTGCTCTTTGTTTACGCCAGCCCCGATCCCGGCCCCATCTTCGCCGGGTATCTTGGATTGATTCTATACGGCTCAGCGGCCTTGGCAGTCGGACTGCTCACTTCCACCATGACCAGCAATCAGATAGTCTCAGCAGTGGTCGCCATGGGCATCCTACTGGCCCTCTTCTTCGCCGACCGGGCCTTCGATTCCGTCGGAGGCTTCGCCGGTGAGGTCATCGGCCAGATGGGCTTCCGCGGTCATTTCGATGACTTCGAACGCGGAGTGATCGACACCAAAAACATCGTCTACTTCCTGAGCGTCATCGCCTTCTTCCTGTTCCTGTCGATCCGGACCTTGGAATCCCGCAGGTGGCGGTAGAATGACCAGTCCCTCGAATCAGGAACCGGGCCAAGAGCCTGCTCAGGAACCAGAGAACCAGCGGCCCAGGGATTGGCGCCGGCGTAGGCGGTCCGAGCGCACCGCTCCGGAGACACCAGCCGGGCGGCCAGAGGGGCAGCAGCCCCCAGTTGAATCAGCGGACGAGGTCCTCTCCCAACCGCTAATCACCTTCTTTGAGCCAGCCATGGACTGGATAGGCGCCTACGGGGCGTCCTTGGTGTTCGCCGGGATAATCGGACTTGTTACCGGCATCGTCGTGGTGACCTTCGTCAGTTCAATGCGGCTTTACGGCTTCATCGATATCATCATCGGCGCGGGCTTGCTGGGGATGGTCGGCGCTGTGTTCTTCAGCAACGTTTTGGCCGCCTTCGTAAGCCGCACCGGCCGCTACGGGTTCAACACCCTGATATTGGTGGGCGCGTTCACCGGGATAATCGTGGTGGGCAACATCGTGTCCTTTGAGAACAGCACCCGCATTGACGTCACCGCCACCAACCAGTTCAGCCTGGCCACCCGGACCAAAGACGTGCTGAGCAACCTGACCGAGGACGTTCGGGCAACCGCTTTCTATATTGAAGAGATTGGCGCCGGTTCCAGCGAAGCCGCCGAGCAACGCAATGAACGGCGCAACAAAGTGGTTAACACCCTGGAAGAGTTCGACTCCAGGTCCAGCAAGTTCTCCTACCGCATCATCGACCCTGACCTGAAGCCCGAGGTGGTTAGAAAGTACTTTGGCGCGCGCCCCACCAGTTTCGTCGTCGAGATAATAGTGGTGGAGGGCATGGATAGCGGGCAGTTTGACGTGTTGCAGCCCACAGACGCTGGCTACACCAAACTGGAGCAGGACCTAGTCACCGCCACCCTGGTGGCCACCGGCAGCGAGCAGAAGATTATCTATTTCCTGTCCGGTCACGGAGAACGCGACGTCGACGACCCCTCCACCAACGGCTATGCAGCAGTGCGCTCGGGTCTGGAGGGCGACAACTACCAAGTGCAAATACTAAATTGGCCTCCCTCCGCAGTCGATGTCGAAGTGCCGACGGACGCCGCTCTGGTGGTGATTGCCGGACCGACCTCCGCCCTGCCTGAGGCCCACGAGGAGGCCCTCGACCGATTCCTGGAGGGCTTCAACCCCGATGGGACAGTCCGAAGAGAGCACGGCCGCATGATCTTCTTGGCCGAACCCGACACACCCCCGTCCTTCCGGAAATTCTTCGCCGACTGGGGCGTGCTGATTTCAACCGGGTATATCCGGGACGTGGGAAGTTCGGTGCCCGGGTTGCCCCAGACCCTGAGCCTACGAAGTTTCAACCCCGAAGCGCCGTTGGAGATTACACTGCCCAAAGGTGAGCGGCTGCAAGATGTCTTCATGCCCGGCGCCACCGCCATCAGCCTGATCCTGGATGATTTGCGCTCCGGTTTGCCTTTGGCGGCCACCTCTGCCAACAGCTATCTGATCAACGATCCCGACCGTACTGAGCCCATCACCGACGCGGGACCCGATTCGGACCAGCTCGGTCCCTTCATCCCAGCGGTACTGGTACGCTCGGTCGGACAGGTGGGCTCCCCGCCGCTGTCTTCCGAACCGCAACCTTCGGAGATTTCCGATATCATTATTTTCGGCGATTCCGATTTTCTATCCAACAGTTCCTACAACCAGGGTGGGGGAGCGGACCTGTTCTTGAATTCAGCCAACTTCTTGGTCGGAGACTTTTCGCTGGTGTCCATTCGGCCCAAGATTTTCGCCTTCCGCGAGTTCAATCTGGACGCCAACGAATACGACTTCGTCCGGTTCTCGTCCTGGTTATTCCTGCCGGGGCTGATGGGACTGATGGCCGCCCTAGTCTGGTGGGTGCGGCGGTAACCCGTGTGATGGAACCGGCCAACATGAACATCCGGCCCTGTCAGGCCCATTATCTCCAAAGGTCCATCCTATGAATCTGCGACTCTCAATCCTACTGGTGGTGGTGCTGATAGTCTTCGGCGGTACCTTCCTGGTTCTAAGATTCACTGACTCCAACGAACCGGACCGAAGCCGGCCTTGGCTGTACCGTATCGACGAGTCAAACATCGTCAAATTGGAAATCGTATACCAGGGTGAAGCGGTCAAATATTTCCAGAAACCGGGGAGCTTCCAATGGTATATCGAAGAGGGCTCGGACCAGAATATGGACGTACCCGTGTTCCAGCAGAGATGGGGTGGGACGCCTCTACTGCTCAGCGGACCCAAGGTGACCCGGCCGTTGTCGGATACCATCGAGGACCCCGCTGGATTTGGTTTGGACCCGCCGGAGACCTCGGTTAAGATATTCGACCGGTACGGCAACGAAGTGGAGTTTCACCTGGGTATACCAACCCCCGACAACAAAAATCAGTACGCTCGCTTGGTGGGTGACGATTCCCTGTTCACCGTGCCCATAGAATGGGCCAGAGTGGTGAACCGCCTGGCCATCAATCCCCCGGTGGGGCAGCTCTACACCATCGATCCGCAGTCGGTGATATTAGTGCAATTTTTCCGGGGCGATGACATCGTAACCTATGGCACTGACGACACCGGAAAGTGGTTCGTGGAAGCCGAGCCTTTGAAACCGGTGGATCTCGAGGCTTGGGCTGACGCTTTGGTTATGTTAAGCAATCCCAATTTGGACCAGATTATCGCCTATGACATTGACGACCCAACTCCTTACGGACTCGATCCGCCGGACACGGTCGTTGTGATTGTCCGTTCGGGCGGCGAATCGGCCATCGAGTTCCATATTGGCGACGTGACGCCCGACGGAAACTACCGGTATGTCACGGTCAAAGCGGGCAGTCAGGTCAGCGAGGACACCAACGTCTATGGATTGCTCACGTCTCGCATCGACCCAATCATCGCGTTGGCCACCGACCCGGTCCTGGAGGAAGAGACGAGCGCCGCACCCCAAAGCTGACACCAGGCGAATCGGGGGATAACGTGAAAGCAGAGATCATGGGCATCGGCACCGAACTGTTGATGGGAGAGTTGACCGACACCAACTCTCCGTGGATCGCCGGCCGGCTGCCCGCTTTGGGCATAGAACTGCTGTGGGTCTCCATAATCGGCGACGACCTCCCCAGATTGACGGAGGCTTTCAAGCGCGGGATGGAGCGCTCGGACATAATTTTCACCACGGGCGGACTGGGCCCCACTCAGGACGACCTGACCAGGGAAGCCATCGCCGCGGCCTTCGGCGAGACCGCCACCGTTCAGCAAGATGTGGTCGACGGGCTGGAGAAGTACTTCGCCGCCCGCGGCACGCCCATGCCACGCCACAACATCAAGCAGGCCAATCTGATTCCCTCAGCCAGGTTCGTGCCCAACCCCAACGGCACCGCACCCGGTTGGTGGGTGGAGCGGGACGGCAAGATTGTCATCTGCATGCCCGGCCCTCCAGGCGAGAACCGCGCTATGTGGGAAGGGCAGGTGGAACCCCAACTTGCCGAGTTGATCGAAAATGAAGTGACCATCACCCGCAACATCAAGACGATGGGGATGTCTGAAGGCGCGGTGGACGAAGTAATCTCCGAGTTTTTCGGCGTCGAGAACCCCTACCTAGGCATCTACTCCAAGGCCGACGGCATCCATCTGCGGGTCATCGCCCGGGCCAAAAACAGCGAGACCGCCAGGGCCATGATCGCCCCCGTGGAGCAGGCCATCCACGACCGGTTGGGCGAGCACATCTGGGGCTACGACGATGACACCCCAGAGCAGGCGGTGGGCAGGTCCCTCTTGGCGAAAGGTCTGACCTTGGCCGTCATGGAGTTATGCACCGGCGGCGCTCTCACGAATAGCATCACCGATGTTCCGGATAGCGTTAGTTATTTCAAGGGCGGCACGGTGGCCTACGACGGCGCGGCATTGAGCGCCTGCGGAGTGCCCGAAGATGTGATGGCCACCCACGGGGTGGTGAGTCAGCAAACAGCCAACGCCATGGCCAAGACGGCCCGCCGTAACCTAAAAGCTGACCTGGGGATCGGGATTACCGGGGTGCCGGGTCCCGGCGAGTTCGAGGGAAAACCGCTCGGGCTGGCCTACATCTCGGTCACCAACGGCGAACAGACCCGGGAGATGGAGATGCGCCTGCCACCCCGGCGGGTGACCATCAAGCGCCGCGTTCCCAACCAAGCTCTGATAGAACTGCGCCGTTTGATAGAAGAGACGGGCTAGGGGGGTCGCCTACTTATGACGTGCGAGAACCTACATCTGTTGGATCGCTAATTTCGGAATGCCGAAGAAGCAAAAAAAGAGGGCCGCTGCTAGCAGTGGCCCTCTTTTTTTGCTGTTAGTTAGCTGCGCTGTCTACCGCTGAGCGGTGAGTTGACGGTAAAGCATTGGCAACCGCTCCGGCAGAGACCAGATGTCGGCCAACACTTCGTAGCCCATGTCCCCGCACATGCTCTTCAGGTAATCATGGCCCGACTTGTCCACGGTAAGGCAGAACGGGATGATTGACTTGCGGCGGGCTTCAACCAATGCCATGTGGGTGTCGTGAACCGCGTATTCCTTCTCCACGCCTTCACGGCTGTAGCCCCGGTCCTGGGGCCGGCCGTCACTGATCAGGAACATGATCTTGGTCTTGGCGTCCTGCTTTTCCAGCTTGGTGGTTGCGTGACGGATAGCGGCGCCCATGCGGGTCGCGTGCAGCGGGGTGATCTTGTCGATCCGCCGCTTAACCTTGTCGCTGAACTCCTCGTCGATATCTTTGATCACGTAGAATTCCACGTTCTCCCGCCCGTAGCCGGAGAAGCCATAGATCCCATAGGTGTCGCCGATCGACTCTAGGGCATTGATCAACAGTGTCGTGCCCTCTTTCTCGAGGTCGATGATTCTTTTGTAGTTGCGGCGCACCAGCCCTTCCCTGCGGCGGCGCAGCCAGACCATGTACTCCACCGGGTCGTCAGGTGCGTCGCGGTCATCCACCGTCTGACGGCCTTCGTCGATGGCCTCGGCGGTTGATGCGCTCATGTCCAAGAGAAAGACAACTGCCACCTCCCGGCGGTTCCGGTTCCGGTGCCAGTAGATCTTGTCATCGGGAGGAACGCCCATCTTCAGGTCGCACCACGCTTCCAAGGCGGCGTTCAAGTCTAGGTCTTCGCCGTCGGTCAGCCGGTAGGTCTTGCGCATGCTCTCTGGCACAATCAGTTCGAACTGACGCCGGATGTGGTTGGCAAGCGACGTATAGGTCTTGAGAGCGTCTTGGTAGAAGTTGATGTCGCCTTCTTCAACTAATTTCTCTTTGACGATGCACCAGCGGGGTTTATAGTCGTTGGCGCGGAAGTCCCACTCATCGTACACGAAGGTCGCGGGCTCCCGGGCCTCCAGTTCACCACCGTGATCATCATCGTGCAGCAGCGGCCCGTAGCCCTCTCCCGGCTGGGAATTGGGCGGTGGCGCGCCGGCTTCCTTCATGATGTTCTGGGCGAACATGCTCATGTCGCTGTTCACTTCGCCCTGTTCGGCGTCCAGCTCCAACTCGGAGCTTTCCTGAAGCAGTTGCTCAAGCATCTCCTGGGTCATGGGCTGTGCGTCACCCTGCTCGCCGCTGTCGGCCTGCAGCTTGGTCAACAGTTGGACCATCTCCGGCTTGAAGTCGCCCCGGTAGTCCACCGGGTCCGAAGACTCGTAGGACTCTCCCTCACTGCCGTCGGAAGAGGCGTCCATGCCAGCCTGTAGTTGTTCAACCAGTGATTGGTAGTCCTCTTCGGAGAAATCGCCCGGTTCCTCAAGGTCCTGCTCTTCGAACTGGTCCTCTTCTTCCTGCTGGTTGGGGATGCGGGAGATGATCTCGTAGGCCCTTAGCGTGGCCTCCGCAGCGTCTTCCACGTTGGCTTCGGCCGTGCGCAACTGATGGAGGATGCTGGAGAGCATCTCGGCGGCTTCCTGGTACTCCTTGGCCACAGGGAGGTCTTGGAACTGGTCCAGACTCATATGAACCAGGAGCTCGACCATGCCTTGCTGCAGCGGCATATCCTCGATGTTGGGCCGCTTTTCCAGGGTCTCCAGCTGGACACGGGACGAAGCTGACCGGATGCCCGGGTATTCCACTTTGATCCGGTAATCCAGGCGGCCGTCCTCCAAGACGGTGAAGATATCGAATACCAAGCGGCCGTTCTCGAAGATATCAAGGAACCGGCCGATGTCGGTGAAAGTCCGGACGTTCCCCAGGTCATTGGGGTCGGTAAATCCCGGCGACATATCGACGTCGCCCTCCGCTCCCGACGCCAGGAGTCGGGCGGCCATTTCGTGGGCTTCCCGGGCCGCAGATCTCTCTGCCTCTTTGCGCTGGAGCATCTGTTGCTCCATCTCATGGCGGCGGTCTTCAAACTGGGTGGGCGGCTTCTCGAAGTCGTACTTGAAGCTGCCGAATTCCAAGTGGCCCACCTGGTGGGTGGAGACCACCTTGAACCAGGAGAAGTTGTCCTGCTTGTTGGGGTAGCGGTCTACCACGGGAGGCAGGAATATCTTTGAGCCGTCGGTTGATGCCGAGTCTTCATCAACCCAACCGATATTCCGCCGAACCAATTCATGGGTTTCCAATATCTCCAGACCGGTCCCGGACAGGGCCTGGCAATACAATCGAAGGATGCCTTTGACACGGTCCAGTTCCAGGCTTGAAGACAAGGTCTCCAGCATCGACTCCGAAGTGTTGGACTCAATCTTAAAGAAAGCAATGCCGCTTTCGGGATTCTCTTGAAGCAGGTGCGCTCCGTGTTGGAACCAAGTGTCCAACTGGCTGACCGTGATGCGGTTAAGGACGCTATCCAGGCTCCGCAGGAAGGGCGGTACGGCATCAGGAGTGATTACCAACAGTGCGTCGCAAAGGTCCAAGATGTAGCCCTGAGACCCCTGTGGGACCTTGCTCAGCGCGTTGGTGCCGTCTGAGAGGAACCGGGAGGTGTCCCGGAGACCGACCTTGGCCAGTCGTTCGCCCAGTTTTAGGAACCGGCCGGTCTGGCTTTCATCGACCTGCTGTAGCGCGCGCGGCACCAGTTCCAAGCAGGCTTTGACCTCGCGCCAACTGGTGTCGATCAAGGCGCGGGACATGGCCAAGAAGGGTTCCCTTTCCCGGCCCATGGCGGGCAGGACGTCGCGCCCCAATACCAGGCACTCCCCAGCGACGTCGTAGGACTTGTGGGACAACGCCTCGATCAGGGATGCGAAGACTTCCACGTCCCAGAAGGGCAGATTGCGGACCAAGTCCGGGCTGACTTCGAAGAACTTGGCGGCCAGGGTGCTGGACTTCCAGGTTCCCTTGTAGAGGCTCCGGCCCAGGCCCGCCCAGCGGGGGATGTACTGGGGCCGCAGGTTGGGGACGATGGAAACGCTGGATTTGAAGAAAGCCACCGCCAGGGTGGGCGAGTCTTGGGCCAGGTAGGTCCCGCAGCGCGCCCACTGCATGAATGACGGGAAGGACAGATATTTGCTGACCTCGGGACTGACCCGGTAGTACTCGATGGCCGATTCCCAGGAACGGACCGTTTGGGTGCCGATGGTCAGGCCCTCTTTTGCCCAGAGCCCAATCTCATCTTCGCCGAAGGATTCCGTGACCGATTCGTTGGCTGCCTGGTAGGCCTCAAGCACCGCCGGGGGCAATTTGGCCAGTTCGATTTCTAACTCGGATATAGGACCACTAGTCAACTTGGCGTCCCTCGCTTTCCAGTCCGTCATCTAGATGCTCGATGCATTTCTGGAGGATTCTGGCCGTCGCCCCGAAGACGACGTGCTCTTTGTGGACATAGGAGTAAGAGGTCACCGGTTGCCCGTCTTCCCAACGCGTTTCGACCCGGCGGTTCGCTGGGTCCAGCAGCGCGGAGACGGGGAATTCCAGTACCTCAGCAATCTCAATGGCGCTGGGGCTGAATCTGTAGGGGTATTCTATGGTGCCGACGAACACATTTATCCGGAAATTGCTGCGCGTTGCGACTTCATCCATCTCACCGATAACGGTTATGTCGCCTCGCTTTATTCCCATCTCTTCTTCGGTTTCGCGCAGGGCTGTTTCCAATGAGTCGCGGTCTTCCGGGTCTCTTGCCCCTCCAGGAAAGGATATCTCCCCCTTATGGTGCTCCACCAGCTCCGACCGCTTGTTTAATAGGATACAGTATTCGCCGTCCTTGGGATAAAGGAGGACCATGACGGCTGAAGGCGTCAATCCGTCGCCGTCGACCCTTTCCACGACGCGCTTCGCCAGGGCCCGTTTCAGCAGCTCCGGCGGCGTTTGACCCATGCAGTCTCCTACTCGAAGATGGAGGACGTGACTTCCTCTAGGCTACGCTGCAGTTCTTTGTCGTCGGTCAAGGTCCAGACGATGGCCACCTGGCAAGCGCGGCGCTCCGGGATCCCTTCCGACATCAACCTCGCTGCGTAAATCAACAACCGGGTACTGGCGCCTTCCTGTAGGCCGTGGTCTTCCAGGTTTCGTATCTTCTCCCCCAGTTTGGCCAGGCTGTCGGCATGTTCCTTTGAGCAACCGCTCTCACGCTGGATTATCTCGGTCTCGATATCGGCCGGAGGATAGTAAAACTCGATGGAGATGAAACGCTGACGGGTGCTGTGTTTCAGGTCTTTCAGAGCGCTCTGGTAGCCGGGGTTGTAGGAGACGCAGAGCAGGAATCGGTCGTCGGCCTCGATGATGGAACCGGTTTTCTCCACGGGCAGTATGCGGCGGTGGTCGGTTAGCGGGTGAATCAACACCGTGGTGTCTTTCCGGGCCTCCACCACCTCGTCAAGGTAGAGGATCGCCCCGGCTTTGACCGCCCGGGTCATGGGACCGTCGATCCAGCGGGTGCCGTTGGCATCCAGCAGGTACCGGCCCACTAGATCGCTGGCGGTGAGGTCTTCGTGGCAAGCGATGGTGACCAAGGGAACACGCACCTCGCCTTCATTTAATCCGTCTCCATTCTGGCCGTTATCCTTCATCCCGGACAAGGGGCGGCCCAACTGCCAGGCCATGTATTCCACGAATCTGGTCTTCCCGCAGCCCGTTGGGCCCTTCAACAAGACCGGAATATGCTGATGATAAGCAGCGGTAAATAAAGCTATCTCATCGCCGATGGGCCGGTAGTAGGGTTCGTCCCTAACCAGGAACTCCTCGATCGCATACTCTTTGTAACGTCCATCTCGCGATTCAGCCATTATTTTTTTCCGGTCCTTACTTATATCTGTGATATGCCGATCCGTGCTACACCGCTACTCTGCGGTCCCACAACTCTTTTATGGCGCTTTCCAAGCCAGCCATATCACCCGAGTTGTCAATGACAAAGTCCGACCGCTCAAGCCGTTCAGACCGGTCCATCTGTGAGGAGATTCGTTTGCGCGCTTCCTCTTCGGAAAGACCGTTGCGTTTCTTGAGCCGTTCGATGACCATCTGTTCCGGGGAGTCGGTGACCCAAACTTCCTCGACCAACGTGTCCCATCCAGCCTCAAAAAGCAGGGCCGCTTCCACGACCACCACCTCGACTCCTTGGCTGCGCAGGACCTTAATCTTGTCCGCAACCATCCGCGCCATCCGCGGATGCATAA
>Ga0114950_10003471_pt1 | contig 12138 bp, 9 predicted proteins | sample N075metaG_FD_83503 | JGI IMG/M metagenome (GOLD analysis project Ga0114950, IMG submission 83503) | Deep subsurface microbial communities from Kermadec Trench to uncover new lineages of life (NeLLi) - N075 metaG | ecosystem: Environmental > Aquatic > Marine > Ocean trench > Sediment | place...
AGCCGACGAATATCTGCACAGTGTGTCAATACCGCATGAACACGTCGGATAATGGGTTCGAGTGCTGATTTATCATAAGGAAAACCGGTGGCGATGATGGCACGACTTAGATCGGCCTCGGCTGAGACTTTGATGGGCTGCTGATTCAGAAACGCACCCTCCCCCTTTCTAGCCGAAAACATCTCCTCAGTGAATGGGTTAAACACAACCCCCACAGTTATCGCCGCGTTCTCCGCATAAGCAATGGAGACAGCCGACTGATTATGACCATGTGCATAGTTTACCGTGCCGTCGATGGGGTCGATGATCCAAACAGGCGTCTCTAGTTGCTGAATGCCTTTCGGGTCGGGCGACGATTCCTCGGAGATGATCAGATGATCCGGGAATTGTTTAGATATTCTTTCACAGATCAGACGATCCGCCATCAGATCAGCATTGGTTACCAGCTCAATACCCCCTTTATAATCATGAGTTAGAGTGGCATTCGCCCGTTCCCGGACTATCAGTTCACCGGCATCACGGGCTATGGTCAATGCAAATTGCAGAATATCAATCATTGTCGTTCTTCCAATTCCTTGCTTAGGCCTAAACATTAAAACAACAGATTTGAGACCCATTGCCGCCGCAGTATAAGACTCATGGTCGCAGATAGCATCACTGTCTCGCTAGACCGATTAAACTAGCCACACCATCACCAGACTGCCTATTGGATTTGGTGTAAAGTAGCAAGCGGATAAACACTAGAAGTTCTTATATCAGGATAACTACATGCAAGTTAATGGCTGGGGCCGCTATCCACTCGTTAACGCGGAATTCCTGGAACCTGCCGACTCCAATTCGCTGAAACGCATGATTACCTCTAAAAAGACCGGCTCTATGATCTCCCGCGGAGCTGGCCGAAGCTACGGCGACAGCTCCCTCGCCGACAAAATTATCAGCAGCCGATTTCTCGACAACTTTCTCGATCTCAATGAAAACACAGAGAATGTATTAACACTTCGTTGCGGTGCCGGCGTTAGTCTGGACGACATATTGAAAGTTTGCATTCCGCGGGGCTGGTTTCTGCCGGTGTTGCCGGGTACTAAATTCGTAACCGTTGGCGGTGCCATCGCTGCCGATATCCACGGCAAGAATCACCATAAAGATGGCAGCTTCTGTGAATATGTTGAGTCTTTGTCTTTGCTATTGGCCTCTGGCGAGACAGTGAGCTGCAGCGCGCAGGAGAAGCGCGATTTGTTTCGTGCCACCTGCGGCGGCATGGGGCTGACAGGGATCATTGTTGATGCAAGGATTAGACTTATAAAGGTGCCAAGTGCCTCTATTAAACAAAAAACTGTAATCGCACACAACCTACAACAGTGTCTTGAACTCCTCGAAGAAAACAACAATAGCACCTACTCTGTTGCATGGCTGGATTGTCTCGCCAGGGGCAAAGATCTGGGCCGCTCACTTATTTTTCTGGGGGAACACGAGAAAGAAACCACCAAGAACGGCTTGTCGCACAAGTCTCGAAGAATAATTTCTGTCCCCTTTAGCACGCCATCGTTTCTTCTTAACAAATTCACAATGGGCGCGTTTAACAAAACCTACTTCAACATTAAGCGGAGGGGGAGGCATTCAGTAAGTATCGATTATGACCGCTACTTCTTCCCACTGGACAATATCGGAAATTGGAATCGTCTATACGGTTCCAGAGGTTTCCTGCAGTATCAATTTGTAATTCCAGGAGACGCCGCATTAGCGGGGATTACGAAGGTGTTGAGCCGAGTATCGGATGCTGGCAAAGGCTCGTTTCTTTCCGTACTTAAAAAGTTTGGCGCCGAGAATAAAAACATGCTGTCCTTTCCTAAAGATGGTTATACTCTGGCCCTGGATTTCAAGCGGGAGGATCGACTGTTCCCCCTGCTGCTTGAACTCGATGAGATCGTCGTAGGTCACGGCGGCAGAATTTATCTCGCCAAAGACGCACGGATGAACGAGGCAGTCTTTAAGGCAGGTTATCCAAACTGGGAGAATTTTTTACGGATCAAACAGGAATACGATCCAAAGGGAGTATTCTCTTCTCATCAATCGATTCGTCTCGGGTTAAGCTAAAAGCAGTTCGACAAATGAATATACTAATCATCGGTGCAAACTCTGCCATCGCGAAAGCCACCGCCAGAATTTATGCGGCGCAGAAAAATAAATTATTTCTTATCGCTCGTAATGACGAACAGCTAGGCGCACTGGTTGAAGATCTGAAGATAAGAGGCGCGCAGTCTGTCGGGAGCACTAGCCTCGACCTGACCAGGCACAAAGAGCACGAGCAGGCCATAGAGAAGGCCGCAGGCTTCCTTGAGAATATAGATCTGGCGTTGATCTGCCACGGCTCACTGCCAGATCAGGCGAAAGCTGAAATCGACTTCAAGTTGGCGCAGCAGGAAATCAACGTCAACGGCCTCAGCGTTATCTCACTGCTCACCCTGCTCTCGGCAAGGCTCAAGCAACAAGGCAATGGCACGATCGCGGTGATCAGCTCGGTGGCTGGCGACCGTGGCCGCCAGCCAAACTTTGTCTATGGCGCCGCAAAGTCTATGGTTTCTACCTATCTACAAGGGCTGCGGGGCATGCTCTTCCAACACAATGTCCATGTTGTCGATATTCGACCAGGCCTGGTGGACTCACCGATGACCGCCCAGCTTAAGAAGGGTCTGCTGTGGTCTAGCCCGGAAACAATCGCTGCAAAAATCGTAAGCAGCATCAAGGCAGGCAAACACACAGTCTATGCACCAGGGTACTGGCGAGCAATTATGTTTATCGTGAATGGAATTCCGGAATTCATCTTTAAACGATTGAAGTTTTAGAACCTTGTCTATCCTACGTTCCAATATCCCGCTATTTGTCGATCTCGACGGCACACTCATCAAGACAGACTTGATGTTTGAGTCAATCTTGTTGCTGATCAAGAAAAATCCATTTTTAATCTTCATGGTACTGATGTGGCTACTGAAGGGCAGGGCAAACTTAAAACAGCAACTGGCGCAACGGGTCGATATCCCTTACCAGTTATTGCCCCTTAACCTTGAGTTCTACACCTATCTTCTGAACCAGCAAAAGCAGGGCCGCGATATCATACTCATCTCTGCCTCCAATCTAAAACCAGTTCGAGACATCAGCAATCACATGGGTTTATTTATCGATTCCATGGGAAGTGATGAACAGATAAATCTCAAATCACACGCCAAGCTGGAGCGAATATTACAGTTAAATCAGGACACCGGATTTGCCTATGCGGGGAACTCCAGCGCCGATCTGCCTATCTGGCTGGAAGCCGATGAAGTACTGATGGTGAATTGCAACGACTCTCTGACCACAAGACTCGATGCTAATGGCATAGCCATTAAACGCTTTGACAGTTCCCGAGCCGATTTGAAAAATTTCTGGAGAGCCATGCGCCCGCACCAGTGGCTGAAGAATGGTTTGGTTTTTCTACCTCTAATACTCGCACACCAGGTTGATCAGCTGGATTTAGTATTGCAGGCGTGCATCGGCTTCGTCAGTTTCAGCTTGTGCGCCTCCAGCGTGTACTTCCTAAACGACATGCTGGACCTGAACAGCGATCGACAGCACATCTCCAAGCGTTTCAGACCATTCGCCAGCGGTGAGCTGTCTCTTGCCTACGGCTTTATTGGCGCACCGCTGCTGTTGCTCATGGCATTTGCATCTTCCCTGTTGTTACCTGCCGAATTTCTTCTAGTGCTGTTTCTGTATTGGCTGCTGACTACTTTTTACAGCATTGCCCTTAAGCGTTTGCTATTGATAGACGTACTCACCCTCGCCACACTCTATACTGCGCGTATTGTTGCTGGCGCCGCTGCCATCTCCGTGCTTACTACATTCTGGTTATTGGCATTTTCCGTGTTCCTGTTTGCAGGGCTGGCGATGGTGAAGAGGTTTACCGAAGTGTCTAATCTTCTAACCACAGACAGGACAATGGTAGATGGTCGAGCCTATGGCACTGGAGATCTTAAGCTGCTCTCCTTTGTCGGTGTTGGCTCAAGTCTGATCGCGGTCGCGGTATTCGCTTTCTATATCAACGCACCCGACATTACGCGTTTGTACAGCAGCCCCGGATTGCTATGGCTGATCTGCCCCCTGTTGTTACTTCTACTGGGACGAATCTGGTTTTTTGCCCACAAGGGCAAACTGGATGAAGACCCGCTGCTGTTTGCAATTACCGACAGACTTAGTCAAGCCCTTACACTTCTATGTGGGCTGATAATCTGGGTGGCCAGTTAAAGACAAAGTAAAGAATTCCACTTTCCCTGACGGTCTCAGATTTATGCTTGATTAAGATATTTGGCATGAAAACGTAAGTGTTCTTCGATGAAGGTGGCGATAAAGAAATAGCTATGGTCGTGGCCATCTTTTAGCTGGTAGTTCAGGGGAAACCCCATTTTCTCACAAGCATCGATTAGTAATTCAGGCTTCAACTGCTCTTCCAGGAACTGATCCGACGATCCCTGGTGGATGAGCATGGGAATAGCTGAGGCATTGTTCTTTATTAAACAAACGCTGTCGTAGGATTCCCATAAGCTCGGGTCATCCCCCAGGTAGTTCTTTAAGGCTTTTTGCCCCCAGGGACAGTTGATAGGAGAAACTATCGGTGCGAAGGCAGAAACTGATTTGTAGCTGTCGAGGTTCTTCAAGGCTATGGTGAGCGCGCCGTGGCCACCCATGGAGTGCCCGGAGATAGACTGTCGCGCTGTATCGATCGGAAAATGCTCGCCTAACAACGAGGGCAGCTCGTCGACGATGTAGTCGTACATACGGTAGTGCTCGCTCCACTGTTTTTCTGTGGCGTTCAAATAGAAACCAGCCCCCAGGCCAAAGTCGTAAGCGCCTTCCGGATCATCAGGCACATCCTCTCCTCTTGGGCTGGTGTCGGCTGTCACCAGGACTATGCCTAATTCAGATGCCACCCGCTGTGCTCCAGCCTTCTGTACAAAGTTTTCGTCATTGCAAGTCAGCCCTGACAACCAGTACAGCACCGGCAATTTAGCACCGCCAGCATCCGCAACCTGCGGCGGCAAGTAAATGGAAAATGTCATCTCACAGGAAAGCGTCTTCGAATGGTGTCGATAACGTAACTGCTCACCACCGAAACATTTATTACTGGCAATTTTTTCCATCTCTCTCAATTACTCCAACTTAAGTGTCCAGGCTGGCCCCGACTAAGGACAGTCAGCTATTTTTGTTCCTGCCCGCCTTAAGTGATAAAGTCGATCCCTCTTATTTATTTTGCTACAGCCCGCTGAAATTCAATTCTAAAAAGCAAGAAAGGCATCGCTATGACACGTTTTTCCAAACAATCCATACTTCCGGTTTTATTATTCGGCCTACTTAGTGTTCCTGCTGTGGGCCTTCCGCAGGGGGTCAGCAACGAGCAACAGCAAGCCTGTCAGGCTTTGCAGCAACTGCGCAATCTTACCATCACCTCTGCCTCAATTCGCGACAACGATCAAAGCGATGAGCCTTATTGCTACGTGCGCGGCATCATCAGCCCGGCCATACACTTTCATGCCCAGCTACCTCTGCCAGCGAATTGGAACGGCCGCTTCCTGCAATGGGGAGATGGTGGCAAGGATGGCGATCTGGATTTCGCCGACCATCGTGTAGCAGAGGGCTACGCGGTCACCAATAGCAATATGGGCCATGACAGCGGCACCGAGCCGGGTTCCTCATTTGCCTACAATAACCGCCAGGCAGAGATCGATTTTGGTTACCGAGCCGTGCACTTGACGGTGATGGCGGGTAAGACTCTGGTGCGCAGCTATTACCAACAGGCACCGGCGTACTCCTATTTCGAAGGCTGCTCCACCGGCGGCCGTGAGGGCCTAATGGAGGCACAGCGCTATCCCAGTGACTTTGATGGCATCGTCGCCGGTGCTCCAGCCAATTTTTACCAGGCGCTGAACGTAGCGGGAATCTGGCATCTGCAGCGCATCTTCAGGGATAACATGGTGGGTAACCTGGCGGTGGACACCAATGGTGACGGCGCCTATGACAGTGTTAATTTGCTACAGCTACTCAATGGCCAGGTATTGAATGCCTGTGATGCCAACGACGGCATAGTAGATGGTGTAATTAACGACCCTCTCAGTTGCAGCTTCGATCCCGTGCGGGACTTATCTGACCTGAAGTGCCCCTCTGGCAACGCCTCCGATAGCTGCTTTACCGATGCACAGATACAAACCATCGTTGACTTCTAAGCTGGTCCTCACGACAGCAATGGTGTTGAGATTTACCCAGGCAAGTTATTAGGTTCCGAGATGCAGTGGACGAGCCTGTTTGTACCCCACGCTGGCAACGGACACGCCCCGGGCATGTTGGTGGGTCCGGCGGGTGACCACATGAATTATCTGTTCTATGAAGAAGACCCCGGCGTAACTATTCCCGACATCAGCGACTATACCTATCAGGCACGTAAGACGGGTGCTATGCCTGAGTATTCCTGGATGGAGTTTGATGTAAATGACTACACATCCGGCAAGGCCGACCTGATGATCTCTATCACCGATGCTGCCGATCCTGACCTGAGCCGATTTCTGAAAGATCGCGGGGGTAAGCTGATTATCTATCATGGCCTGGTGGATTCTCTGACGGTGGCAGAGGCAACACTTAATTACTATAACGATATGGTGGACACTACCTTCGATGGTAACCTCTCCGCCGCCAGAGACAATGCAAGACTCTTCCTGCCCCCCGGTATGAGTCACTGCGCGGGAGGCCCGGGGCCCAATAGCTGGGATAAACTAGTCCCGTTGGTGGACTGGGTCGAAAACGGCATCGCGCCCGAGGCGGTGATCGCCACCCACAGCTCCGGTGGTGAAGTCGACAACCAGCGCCCCGTTTGCGCCGTTCCACAGCAGGCTCGCTACACAGGGCCTGTTGGCGGTGAGAATGATCCTGCTAACTGGACGGCGGTGAATTTTAGTTGCCGTTAATCCATTACACGAAAAGGCTATCTCGATATGTCAAAACCAGTTATTAACGATAACAAGCCAACCAGGGTTCAACTAGAGAAAAACCAGGAATACTTTTATTGCGCCTGTGGCTTGTCGAAGAATCAACCGTTCTGCGACGGCAGCCATAGTGGTACTGGCATGACGCCGAAAAAATTCATCGCCGATAAAAATGTCGATGCCTTCCTCTGCATGTGTAAGCATTCCGCCAATCCGCCCTATTGTGATGGCAGCCACAAGCAGTTCGATAGTGCCCAGATAGGCAGCTCGAAAAGGCCTTGATGAATAAAATGCAGCGACCTCGCTAACTGCAGCCCATTGTTCTGGTGTAGTTCCAGTGCAATGGGCAGGAATCAGTAGAAACGATGGCCGTGCGTCTATACATTCCTATTTGCCCCAGATAATGGTAATTTCCACCCTACTTTTTCAGAACCAGAGCCCAGAGGTAATTATGAAACTCGGCCACAAGTCCATCCCCCTGTTATTAGCCACACTGTTATTAATTTCAGCATCTGCCCAGGCACAGATCGAGACCTATCGTGCCCGCCTGTCGCCAATGCCCACCACTCCACAGACTGTGGCCACTATTACCGGTGAAGGCGAGGTCATATTGACCCTTGACGGTAATATGCTCAGCGTGTCTGGCAGCTTCAGCGGCATGAGCTCGATTGCCACTATGGCCCATGTTCATAATGGCCCACCCGCCCAGCCTGGCCCGGTAGTACACCAATTACAGGCGACTGCCGGCACGGCAGGTGAGATTTCCGCCGAGTTGGAATTGAGCGATGCACAGGTAGAGGCGCTGAAGAAGAATGAGCTCTATATTCAAGTACACAGCGTGAACAATGCACCGGGCGAGCTTCGGGGCTGGATCTTTGCAAGAAACTAAACCCAGATCACAGAGGATGATAGAATGAAATTCGCAGTATTCACAACAAACACACAAAGAAACCTGCTTGCGGCGTCGCTGTTTATGGCGCTGGTGGCCTGCGGCAGTGAGCAGACCACTTCCCCTGACGCAGCTGAAGTAGTAGCAACGACCAGCGGCTTTGACTCGCAGGCAGAGCAGGGTGCAGACGCTTTTGCCTCCAATTGCGCAGCCTGTCATGGCGTTAACCTAGAAGGCACTACATTAGGGCCAATTCTTTCCGGATTCGCATTCCTGCAACGATGGGGTACGCAGACGCCGGCCTTATTGCTCAATAACATCCAGGCCAATATGCCGCCTGGAGGGAACGAATCTCTAACTGATGAAGATTACATCGGGATTGTTGCCCATATTCTTGCCGTCAATGGCATGGATACAGTCACCGAAGCCTTAAGCGAAAATTCAGACTTTACTATCGCCGATAATGTCTCTGCTATTGCGGCTCAGCGTCAACGGCCAGAACCGGAACCACCACAAGGTGTGACCGTGGCTGGCAACGTCGACGATTTCGTACCCTTCGTCGCCGTCACCGATGCCATGCTGGAAAATCCTGACCCCGCTGACTGGCCAATGCATCGACGCAGCTACGATGCGCATAGTTATAGCCCCCTCGACCAGATCAACACCAGCAATGTTGCCAATCTGAACCTTGCATGGGTGTGGAACATGCATGAAGGCGATTCCGAGCCTGCGCCGCTGGTTTACAACGGCATCATGTATCTGATTAATCCAGGCAATGTGATTCAAGCCCTGGATGCCGCCAGCGGTGAATTGATCTGGGAAAACTGGGCGGGTCCGGCGAACCGTCAGGACATGCGCAATATCGCGATCTATAACGACAAGATCATTCAGGCCACTACAGATGCCCGCCTGGTAGCACTGGATGCGCGCACCGGTGAGCAGGTATGGGAAGTTGCTGTCGCCGATGCCAGCAAGGGCTTCTCCAATTCAAGCGGACCTATTGTGGCCGATGGCAAGATCATTCTCGGCCTCGCTGGCTGTGCCCGGTATATTCCTGAAGACTGTTATATCAGTGCCCATGATGCCAATACCGGCGAGCTGGACTGGCGTTTCAATACCATCGCAAAAATGCAGGAACCAGGAGGTGATACCTGGGGTGACCTGGCAGACGTATTTCGCGCGGGTGGTGAAACCTGGATTACCGGTAGTTACGATCCCGAATTGAAACTCACCTACTGGGGAACTGCTCAACAGAAACCCTGGGTACCGGTGAGTCGTCATCTGACTATTAATGATGTCGGTCTGTTTACCAACTCAACGGTAGCGGTAAACACCGACAGCGGCGAACTTGATTGGTTCTTTCAGCACGTTCCCGCCGAAGCACTGGATCTGGACGAGGTATTCGAGCGGGTACTGGTTAATCGCGGCGATGAGAAGCTGGTGTTCTCTCTCGGCAAGTACGGCATCTTGTGGAAGAACGATCGCGTTACCGGTCAATTTAAAGGCTACACCGAAACTGTTTTTCAAAATGCCTTTACTAATATCGACCCCGACACCGGCGCAGTCACCTATCGAGAAGACATTCAGAATGCCAAGCTAAATGAATGGACTTCCGCCTGCCCCAGCAGCGCTGGCGGCAAAGACTGGCATTCCATGACTTATCATGAACCCAGCGGCACCATGATAGCCCCACTTAGCCAGACCTGTCTGGAAAATGCGGCAAGGGAAGTCGCTCTGGTTCAGGGTGGTGGTGGCCTCGCAGCCAGTCGCAAGTTTTTCGAGATGCCCGGCACCGATGGCAACCTCGGCAAGATCGGCGCTTACAATGTAGATACTATGGAGGAAGTGTGGAGCTATCAGCAACGAGCCTCATTCCTCACCGGCACCATATCTACCGCTGGCGACCTGGTTTTCGTGGGCGACCTCGATCGAGAATTCAAGGCTTTCGATGTCAACACCGGCGAAGTTCTGTGGAAGACCAGACTCGGTACTTCGGTACAAGGCCACCCTGTTTCGTTCGCGGTAGATGGTAAGCAGTATATTGCCGTCACTGCAGCAATAGGTGGTACCAGTCCCCGAACGGTACCAGGTGTTATTGCCACTGAAATCACTTACCCACGCTGGGGGAATGCTGTATACGTTTTTAGCTTACCCGAATAGCAGGAATAGGTAACGCGGGTGTTGCTAGAAAAACTGAAGAAACAAGCACCAACCGCTCAGGCCGAACCCTGACAACAACCAAGTAGACTTGTTAGGCAGAACTAAACATGAATAATAAAAAGAATGTTGCAGTAATACTTTGTTTGTCAGTGCTCGCTGCCTGTAACAGCGATGAATCCACGGAAGGGCCAGACGCTGCGGTTGCAGAGATTTCCTTCGCAACTCAAGCCGATGCCGGGGCAGAGTCCTACGCTAACAATTGTGCGGCCTGTCATGGTGCCAATCTTGAAGGCAGTGCCCTTGGCCCTATATTGAGCGGCCAGGCATTTCTGGGTCAATGGGGGTTGCAATCTCCTGCTAATTTTCTGGTTTACATCCAATCCAATATGCCTCCCGGTGACAACGAGAATATTAGTGACGAAGAATATATAAATTTGGTCGCCCACGTTATGCGAACCAGCGGCGTTGCAGATATTAACCCCCCGCTCACAGCGCAATCCGACTACCCTCTGGCAAGCAATATTCCGGGTGCGGCAAGTGCCATTGCACAACAACAGGGGCGGCAGGACCAGGCACCTACCGGGGTAATTCGCCCTGGCACGGTCGAAAATTTCACACCAGTCACCGATGCCATGCTCACCAATCCCGCTGCCGGGGACTGGCCTATGCATAGACGCAATTATCAAGCATGGAGCTATAGCCCCCTGGATCAAATCAACACCGACAATGTCGCCGACCTGAAACTGGAATGGGTCTGGAGCATGCACGATGGCGATTCCGAGCCTGCCCCACTGGTTTATGATGGCACCATCTATCTGATTAACCCCAGCAACATTATTCAGGCATTGGACGGCAAGACCGGTGAGTTGATCTGGGAGCATCATGCGGGTCCGGTTGACAGCGAAGACATGCGCAACATCGCTATCTACAACGATAAAATCATCCACGCGACCACCGATGCACGCCTGATCGCATTGGATGCACGCACTGGCGAGCCCGTGTGGGAAACCGAAATTGCCGACGGCAGCAAGGGCTTCGAGAATTCCAGCGGTCCCATCGTGGCCGATGGCAAAATCATTCAGGGCCTGGCAGGATGTTCTCGATATATCGAAGAGGCCTGTTTTATCAGTGCCCACGATGCCAACACCGGCGAACTGATCTGGCGTTTTACCACCGTCGCCGAGAGTGGTGAACCGGGGGGCGATACCTGGGGTGACATAGATGACCTGTTCCGCGCGGGCGGCGAGACCTGGATAACCGGCAGCTATGACCCGGATTCGAAAATTACCTACTGGGGAACTGCACAACAAAAACCCTGGATGCCAGCTAGCCGTAGCCTGTCCATCTTCGATACGGGCCTGTTTACCAATTCCACGGTGGCCCTGAACGTAGAGACTGGTGAACTCGACTGGTTCTTCCAGCATGTGCCTGCAGAAGCACTGGATCTCGACGAAGTGTTTGAACGAGTTCTGATCGATCGCGGTGATGACAAGCTTGTTTTCTCCATCGGCAAACACGGCATACTGTGGAAACACAATCGAGTCACCGGTGAGTTTATCAGCCATCTCGAAACTGTCTTCCAGAATGCATTTACCCACATCGACCCAACAACTGGCGCCGTCACTTATCGCGACGATATTGCCAATGCACAGCTTGATCAATGGATAAGCGTCTGCCCAAGTACAGCTGGCGGCAAGGACTGGCATTCCATGACATACCACGAGCCGAGCGCCGCCCTGATCATTCCACTCAGCCAGTCTTGCCTCGAGATCTCTGCTCGTGAAGTTCCTCTGGTGCCAGGTGCTGGAGGCACAGCTGCCAATCGTCGTTGGTTCGAGATGCCAGGCTCCGGCGGTAACATGGGGAAGCTGGCTGCTTACGACGTAGATTCCATGCAGGAAATCTGGAGTTATGAACAAAGAGCTGCCTTCCTCACCGGCACCATTTCGACCGCTGGTAATCTCGTCTTTGTGGGAGACCTGGACCGTCGCTTTCGCGCCTTCGATGCCCGCACTGGTGAAATTCTATGGGAGACCCGTCTGGGTACTTCGGTACAAGGCCATCCGGTAAGCTTTGCTATCGATG
>Ga0114950_10003473_pt1 | contig 12137 bp, 11 predicted proteins | sample N075metaG_FD_83503 | JGI IMG/M metagenome (GOLD analysis project Ga0114950, IMG submission 83503) | Deep subsurface microbial communities from Kermadec Trench to uncover new lineages of life (NeLLi) - N075 metaG | ecosystem: Environmental > Aquatic > Marine > Ocean trench > Sediment | place...
AAATCCGGAAACCGGTAGATACCGATGGCGCCGACCACCACGAAAAAAGCCCCGGAAAGCATAAATACCCAGCTCAGAATCAGGATCAAAAAATCCATCAATCGAGCTCCTCAGTCTCTAGGGACACCGCATCGTCACGAAGGCCCGACAGCGCCAAGCGGAAGTTGCGATAGCGCAAAAACTTAAGTACCGCGATGGTGCTGACGAAATTGATCAACGCGTAAAGCAAAGCAATATCCAAAAAATCAGGCCGCCCCATAATAAAGTTCAAGGCGGCAAGTAACAGGACGGTCTTGGTGCCGAAGGAATTGACCGCAAGGACACGGTCATAAACCGATGGGCCGGCGAACAGACGTAACAATACGATCATCATCGCAACGGCAATGGCAAGGGCGGTAATCGTCGGCGCTGTTAAGAATGAAGAGATCATCTAGCGCTCCAGTCGCGTGACGCGCCGATCCATTTCGGCAAGCGCTTGCGTGCTGGCGGCCGCTTCCGATAGGGCATGGATCGTAAGATCCCGACCATCCACATTTATGGTGACGGTTCCCGGCGTCAGGGTGATGGAATTGGCTAAAATCACACGGCCCAGTTCGGTTTTTTGTGTCGACGTAATCTTGATGATGCGCGGGCGCACTTCGGACAGATCGGATAAGGCGGCACGGGTAACAAGGATATTCGCCTTGGCAATCTCGCGAAACAGCCAGATCCAATAGGTCAAAATGCTCCAACCGAGCTCGTAGGGAACCGCCTCGTGATCGACCACATCCATGCGCCGCGCGATCCATACGGTCAAAACACAGGACGCAAAGCCAAAGACGAGAAGCAAGGGCTTGTCGAAATGGCCGGAAAGCAGAAGCCAGAGGATGACCAAGCCCACAAAGAGGCTCAGACTTCGCAACATGAGAAAACCCCGCTTTACAGATGTCACCGCATTCGAGAAAAGCGGGCCTACTCATAATATGACTGGGCAGCCTTGACCAGCCCCAATGGGCCCCGCCCCTCTAGGGTCCTTCCGGTTTTGATAGAATCAAAACCGGACCCTAAGGTGTTGTTTTGTCGTGTTTCCGGACGGAAAACCGGTATCCACTTTTCCTGGAAACACTCTAGAGCGTTTCCGAACTTAACAGAATCGCGAAAACGCTCTAAGCCCTTGTTTGGTCGCATTTTCTTAACGCGAACCGGTGTCCACTTCGCTCGAAAATGCTCTAAGGGCCTCGCCATCGAGCGGCCTGCCGGCCATGAACCAGCCCCATCCAGGAAAAGGTCAGAATATAGTGGAGGGCAAACATCAGGCCCAGGCCAACCAAGACCGTGGCATTCCATTCCATATTCTCCATCCGGATCAGGGCGGGTGTATTCAAACTCGAATCGGCGGTGCTGACGAAAAGGGCCACATAGAAATTATTGCCCAGATGCATTCCGAAGGCATATTCGAGCCCATTTCCGCGCAACACCAGAAGGCCCAAATAAATCGCCAAAATAGCGTAAATGCCGATCACCCAGAATCCCCCTTCCAGCACTTCTCGATTGGTCAAATGCAGCGCCGTGAAGATACCGGCGGGCAACAACAACCGAACCCAAAAACTCCGGCTGAAATGGCCAATTGCTTGCATGAGATAGCCGCGGAAAAAGGCTTCCTCGGCCAAAACTTGCAGCGGCATAAGCACAACGATGGCGCCGCCAAGAATTAAGAATCTTAATGGGTCAAAGTGAATCTCGAAAGTTTCGCCGCTGATCGTAATGGCCAATACCAGCGATACCAGCGGCAAAAGCAACGCAAGACAAAGCGATACCCGAAAGCCCGTCCAGTTAAATCCCGCGCCGCTATAGAAAAGAGTTTGCCAGGGCCGCCCGTGAAGAAACCTCACCACAATTATCAAGCCGATCAAATAGGCGACAAACCCCCACATGACAGCGGCAAAGCCAATCGCCTGCATGATCGGACTGACATCTTCCGTTGAAGCCGACGGGTCGAGAATAAGCTCGAGCGTCCAATCGAGACCACCTGCCAGGAGCAGTTCGGCGGCCAGCCTCAGCAAACCCGTGCCAATTAGGACGACAAGCGGAAAGGCGATGACATAGAGCCATATCTCGTTGCGGCCCAACGAAGCCTGGTCAATAAACCGCAGATCTGTGCCGGCAATCCATGCCACGGATGGTGCCCCCCCTTACAGCGCATTCAGGAAAAGTGGGTACCGGTTTTCCGTCCGAATGCGCGACAAAACAAAGACTTAGAGCGCATTCAGGAAAAGCATGCCCCGGCGAAAGCCGGGGTGGGTACTGGTTTTCCGTCCGAATGCGCGACCCTGCCTTTTCCCCATTGCAAGGCCAATCTTAGCAGCCAACGGCTTTGGAACGCGAGACGCAAAAAAAGCGCCGCCCCTTTGTATGGAGACCTTCCTGACAACTGATCGGGGGGCAAGAGGGACTGTCAGGTCAATCATCCGGGGCGGCGCAAGTTGCAGGACGTTCTCGCATCTCGGGTGGTGGGGGACAGACGACCCAAGAGCTACGCCCAGCCTCAGGAGCTATCAATCATCAATTCGCCATCGATAAATTTCTTCAAACAAGTGCAATCTTTCAAATCTCGCTTCGCCGTTGAGCGCAAATATTCGGTCAACGCATCAGTCAAAATATCCTGGCTTGTCCGTGCGTCTTGGCAATAATCCATTTGGATGGCACGACGTGTCGCAATCCGACGGCAAGATGGCCCGGCAAAGTCGTCTTACCCGACCCGCTTTTTTGGGATGTAAATACGATGACATGCATCGAAGGCGACATGACTTACACCTCCCTAATCACAGAAAATCTACGCCGCTGCGGATCAATCGTCTTTACAGCGCATTCAGGAAAAGTGGCCCCCGGTTTGCCGTTTCGAGGAAACGCCAGCCAAAACAAAATACGCATGCCTCAGCCAGCGTTATAAAAACAATAAACGCATCACCTTAATTCGGCGTAAAAGAGAAAGCTCAAATTTTATCTGTTAAAGATGATTTTTGCCCGGTAACGGGAATTTTGACGCGCAATTTGGCGCGGGCGTTAACCCTATTGTCTTAAACTAGAGTTAAATTTTAGCCGGAAAGGGTTAACTTCTGTTCCGGACTCAGGAATGATCCAGCAATTCTTGCAGATTCCAGAATTGCAGCGTGCGGCGCGCGGTCTCCGAGTTGAGCCGATCGAACAAGGCCGAGGCTTGGCCCAAATGTCCGGTCGGCCGAGCCTGACCAAACCGCTTGCGATCGACCACCAAGAACACGCGAGAGAATTGTGCCCGATTGGCACATAGGGCGCGGCAACAGATGGCCAAAGCTTCGCAGGACGGATCGGCGAGAATTTTTGCCGCTGTTGCTTCGGAGATTCTCAACAAATTGGCAAATTCTCGCGCCAATGGTGTCTCGGATTTGCGTCTTAGTGTCTTAATGAATTCGTTCAATTCCGCTTCATCGCAATCGGCAAAGGGGCCCGGATCGATCATCCCAATTTGCTCTTGGTCCGCGTCGTCACCAACCGCACTTATGGCATCCGCCGTCGCCCGTTCGAGCGTCTGCGGATCGACGGAAAATGTCTGAAGAATATAATCACGCAACTCTGAAGAGACCCACCAGAACATCACGTGAGCGTGTCCTGCGGTTATCTCAGGACGATCCAGCAGAGTTTTATGCAACATCTGTTCGGTCTTCGACCAATTCACGAGCTTTTCAATCGCCTCGGACGATAGGGACGCGGCCGAATTATTGAACAGAATAAAAACAGTATCTATATGATTGCTATCAATCAGCGCTTCGGCGACCTTTTCTGAAATCGTTTCACGCTGAGCGATTAATTTGTTATGCTCAGCACCGGTGGAGCGAACAATTTCAATCCATTCCTCGTCAGAAAAAGCCGAGCTGTTCAAAAGGATTGGCCGGGCAATTTTTATGTCGTCTTTAGCGAGGAAACTCAAAACTCTGGTCGGTGCGTTGGATGATGTATCTAAATTATCCGCCATCTTAATGCGAATCGCCGTGTCGCTGAGGTCAATGAGACCGATCAGGATTTCGTCTATTAAGGTTCGTTCAAAGTCGGTGAGTTCCCGACCAGGCGACAACAGCAAATTCGCTAAATGATCAAACAATTGCCGGCGCGCACCAGCAGAATCATCACCCGCAAGCTGTTCCAATTGACGCAGGTCGAAGGTGCCGCCAATCAATCCGTTTGACGCTTCTTGCTCAGCTGCCGTCTCTTTCGGTTCGGCCGAGGCCTCCGAAGCCGGCTGGTCCGCTGTGGCAACGGCCTGCTCGGTATCGAGGTCGGATGGCTGCGACGGGGTGTCTTCTGCCTGATCAGCGATATCTTGCGGCACGTCTGGTTCCGGCACCTCTACATTGAGGACTTGTATATTGAAGACTTGGGGGAAGCCTTCATCCTCATCATCGGACACATCCAACTGCGCGGCCGCGTCCGACACCTCCTGTTCCGTGTCCGGTTCGGCCTGGCTGGGCTTTGTGACATCCGGTTGAGCGGTCTCCTGCGAGGCAACCAACTCAGGGGACGTGGTTTTCTGAACCAGCGGGATAATTTCGAGCGCCGCAGCCGTCTTTGCCGTTTGTCGTCGCCGGTTGAGACCTTTGCCTCCTTTCGTCACTTGTTCCCGCGGCCGATCCCAATAACGCAGAGCGACCTCCGCTGAATCAATCGGCATGGAATCGAATACGGCAGCGATCCGTTCGCGTTCTTCCTCGGATCGGCTAACAGACTCGTCGTCCTTATCAATCAGAACCAAAAATTCGGCAAAATCCAATCGGCCAAGATTGAGCACTTTGCATAGAACCGCAAGGGGCTCACCACCGGTATCCTCAAAGATACGCTGTGCGGTCTGCTTGGATATTTCCGCACCTTTGATAATATTTTCTATCGCCTCGTCTCTTTTTCCCGTCCTCAAGTCCGCGAGAATATCATCGGCTAGGGCGCTGCGCGCATGTTCCCTTCCGATAAGAAATTGAAGCGCTTCCTTTTCGTGCGGGTCATCGGTATCCAGATTGATCCCGCCTCCGGTCACAGCATCCGCGATGGTTTGTTGAACCAAGCGGCGAGATACGGAAAACCTTTGCAGAATCTTTTCACGAAGCGGCGACGGCACCGTCCAGAAAACGGAATAGGCCATTACCGGCATGAGTTCGAGTCGATTAATCAACAAGACTTGGAGAGAAGGATGTTTTTCGGATTTCTCGGCCAGTGCTGCCATTATGCGCTGAGAAAAGACGATGCCTTCATTGCGAAGAAGCTGCTCGAGGATCACAACATCGTCGCTTTCGATAAGAGCTTCAGCCACCGCACTGGTCAATTTCTTGCGCGAAACAATCGCCTGGCGATGCTTCCGAGAACCTTCTTGGGCAATAGCGATTAAATCAAAGTCACAAATATTCACCGATTCCCTAAGTATCGGTTCTGCGATATCGAATTCATCCCAGGCCAATTTTTGCAACATCTCCACCGGCGGATCCGCCATGCGTGCGACGCGTAAAGCAAGTTGCGCACGGGTTCGCTCACCCACCTGAGATAACAAGCGAGTTAAAATCTCACTGACGAGTCCGCGCTCGCTCGGCGTGAACTGATCAATCGGAAGAAGCAGCAGATCGGACAGGCGCTTGACCATAATCTCGGTGGCTTCCGCCCCGGATGCGCTGTTATTTGCCGAAGCCGAATCGGCGCTGTCGCCAGGATCACCGTTATCGCCCTCTGGATTATTCGAAAAAACGTTGAGCGAGATGACTTCGGCCAGGGCCGGCGATAGGGTGGTTTCGTCCAACCCCTCAAGGTCAATTATCTCGGTTTCCATTGGCTGCATCGAATATCCGTCCCGGACCGCACGGCTGTTCAAGGCGCATCGCATGAGCCGGCCCTTTCACCGCGTCCGCAATCCAAGCATTTCTCGCTTAAGAATCAGCTAGGCCGATACCACCAATTTTCAAAGATATTTGATGGAAAAATTGATGATTTCTTAGCCTTAATGCAAAGGCATGCTGGACGAACCCCCTCATAATCTGCTCTGATGGGGGTTCTGTAATAGCTGGAGGGGAATATCGTGACATTTCGTCGGTTTGCTTGGGGCTTACTTTTAATAGGGCTTTGGGCCCCGCTGGGATTGGCCGGATGTGCCATGGATGCGTCTGTGAGGGACGATCCCAATTACCGCATCGGCTACAATGACGGGTGCCAAACAGGCAATGCACGGGTCACCGGTTTCGTATCCACGATTCAAAGGGATGACGGCCTATTCGATTCGAACGACGCCTACCAGAGCGGTTGGAAAGAGGGTTATACAGCCTGCGGTGGTGGCGAACGTCGCGATCCCAACGTCTTCAACGGCGAGGATCGTTGGTACCAGCAGGGCACTATAGGACAATAAAAAAACCCGTCCAAGTTGTCATAACGAAGCGACATATTAGAGCCCATTCAGGAAAAGTGGGGGCCGGTTTTCCGTCCGAATGGGCGACCAATAAAGAATCTGGACCATGTTCTTCGATTCTATGATTTGTCAACGTGGTCCAGGCACGGGTACGGCCTTCGGTTGGCATGTTCAGTCTGATACGTAACCTGGTGTTTGTCATCGCCCTGGTCTTCATCGGGCTCATCGGCGCTGCTATGGGAGTCTACGGCACGCTCGATCCGTGCCGCATTCTGGCAACGGAATTGAGCAAGGAAACCATTGAAGATATCAGCAAAATGTTTGGCGGCGATGGCTCCAGCCTGGGCCAGGTGGACCACACCATCGAGGGTACCTATCGCCTGATCACCAGCCAATATTCGTCCGGTGAATGCGTCGAACGCCTTGGTGACATCTGGCGCGATAAATTGTCCCGTTAAGAATTGCCGGGACTGATTCGTTTTTTCCATCTTTTGTGAATGCGCTCTAAATGAGCCCGTGACAAAGGCACACAAGCTGCCTATTTAGCCCCATGACCGAGGCAATCGACGACAATACGGCCAGACCGACATGGGTGGAGTTTCGCTGGTATGTCGGCGGTCATGCGTTCTATTTCCTCGCCATGGGGATCCAGAACGTGATCTACCCCTATCTGGTGACCTTTGTTCTTCTGCTGCCGGCCGATCTGGTCGGCGTCGCCCAGATGTTCACCATGTTGCCGATGTTTGGTCTCGTGCTGTTCGGTGGTCTAACGGCGGACCGGGCGGAGCTGCGTATGCACCTCATTCGGCTTCAATTCCTAGCCGCATTGCCGATGTTGATGCTTGCGGTCCTGATCATGGCGCAATTATTAACGTTCCCGTTGATGATGTTGTGCAGTATTGCCACGGGCTGCGTCAGCGCGTTCGTGATGCCCGCTCGGGACTCGTTGTTGAGCCGGGTCGCATATCGCAGCCCGAACGGTGACATTCAGCAAGCCGTAACGATTATTACAGCCATTCAATTCGGCGCGCAGCTTGTCGGCATTATCATAGGCAGCACGGCCCCCAGATATGGCACCGGATTGATCGCTCTATCGGTCGTTTTCTGTTACTTGTTGGCGGCATTTTGTACCACAAATCTTCGGCCCGCCCCGCCAAGCGTTCGAGAACGCAGTCAGCGTTTGGAGGCTGTTTCACAACCGGGATGGCGCAAGAATATTCGCGACATCCAAGAGGGGATATCGATCGTCTGGAATTCCAAACGCATGCTTCCGGTCGTCTTGCAGATATTTTTTGGTGGCCTGTTTTTAATGGGCGTCTTTTCCGTACACCTACAATTATTGATACGGGACACCTACGAAAGGGGCATCGGTGATTATTCGGCCATTATGATGGCGTTCATGATTGGGATCACCAGCACCACAACAATTTTATCGGGTGTCGCCCGAAGAATCGTTCATCAGGGGCGCCTGATGATGTTGTCGTTTGGCAGCGGTGTGTTCGTAATGGCGGTGATCTATTTTGAACCACCGTTTTGGTTTCTTTACGTGCTGCTTTTCTTTTGGGGCTCGACGTCGGGAATTTCCATGAGCATAAGCCGCTCGATCATTCAAGAAGCGGCCAACGATTCACACCGAGCCCGGATCATGTCGGTCTTTCAATTGGGCTTTTTAGGGGGCGCCCCCATTGGCTCCCTACTTATGGGCCTCGCGACAAAATCTTTGGGGCCGATCAATGCGGCATTGGTCCCGTTATTTGGTATTGGCGCCGTTTGGCTTTTGCTATTCTTTTTGACCGATCTGTGGCAACTGCGTCGTATTCCGCGGGCGGCTTAATCCGTGTGCTTTTATGGGCTCGATTTAGGTTAGAGTGTTTCCAGGAAAAGCATGCCCCGGCGAAGGCCGGGGTGGATACCGGTTTTCCTGAATGCGCTCTAATTATTCGGCCATAATCCGTCGCATTGGGTACATAATGGCACAATACGATTACATCATCATCGGAGCGGGATCGGCCGGCTGTGTGTTGGCCAATCGGCTGTCAAACGACCAACGCAATCGCGTCTTGTTGCTCGAAGCCGGCAGGGCGGATACCAGCCCGTTCATTCATATTCCCGTGGGCTTCGCCAAAACACTTACCGACCGTCGGATCAATTGGCTGTATAATACGGAGACCGACCCGGGCACCAATAATCGCATCCATGTATGGCCACGGGGCAAAGTGTTGGGCGGGTCAAGTGCCATCAACGGCATGCTTTATGTGCGCGGTCAAAAAGAGGATTATGACGGCTGGCGTCAAATGGGCAATCTCGGCTGGGGCTGGGATGAGGTGCTGCCTTATTTCAAGAAATCCGAAGATCAGGCAAGAGGCGAAGGGCCCTATCACGGAATCGGCGGCCCGATACATGTCTCGGACATCACGGAGCACCATCCGATCAGCGACGCCATTATCGAGGCCGGCGTGCAGGCCGGCTTGTCGTTTAACGACGACGTGAATGACGGTGACCAAGAAGGCATCAGTTATTATCAATTGACCATTAAAAACGGGCGTCGGGTGAGCGCCGCAACGGCGTTTCTGAAGCCGGTCCTATCGCGCAAGAATTTGACCCTCGAAATTAATGCTCTGACTCAGAAAGTGATTTTCGAGAACCGGCGGGCTGTCGGGGTTCAATACGAACAGCACGGCGAACAACTGGAAGCGCGGGCCGGAAAATGCGTCATCGTGTCGGGTGGCGCGATTAACTCGCCGCAAATTCTGCAATTGTCCGGCGTGGGGCCGGGCGAATTGTTAAGGACTCACGACATTCCGGTTATTCATAACCTGCCGGGCGTCGGTGAAAATCTTCACGATCACCTTATTTGCGGCGTGCGCTATCGGGTGACTCAACCGATCACCATCAACGAGATATCACACGGCATACCACTGGTTAAAGAAGCGATCAAATGGGCACTGACACGGAAGGGTTTGCTGTCATTGGGCCCGGCTCACATTCAAGCCTATGTAAAGACGCGGCCTGAATTGGCAACGCCCGATGTCCAGTTTGTCATTCTGCCGGCTACCATGGACGGCGAAAAGTACATCAAAAAAGGCGAAATGGTTTTGGAAAAACAGCCGGGTATGACATTGGGAGCCCTCCAAATGCGGCCCGAAAGTCGCGGCTCAATTCGGATCAAGTCGCCTGATTTCAGACAGCCGCCGGCGATTCAGCCAAATTATTTAAGCGACCCTCTCGATCAACAGACTCTCGTCGAGGGTATCAAATGGGGACGCAAGATCGCCGAGCAACCGGCCCTGGACCCTTATCGAGGGAAGGAACTATCGCCCGGCCCCGCGCTCAAGACCGACGATCAATTATTGGCCTATGCCCGCGAAGCCAGCGCGACCATTTACCACCCGGTGGGTTCGTGCAAGATGGGATCCGAGCCAATGGCCGTGGTCGATCATGAACTGAATGTGCATGGCATCGACCATCTGCGCGTGGTCGACGCGTCGATCATGCCCAAGATTTCGTCCGGCAACACCAATGCCCCGACCGTCATGATTGCCGAAAAGGCTGCCGATCTCATCCTCAACAACAATTAAGACAGCCAGACGGATGCATCCCTCTCTCCATGCGCATAAAACGCCGGACAAGGCCGCCTATATCATGGCCGGATCGCGCGAGACGGTAACCTATAAAGAACTCGACGCGCGCTCGAACCAAGGGGCCCATCTGTTTCGCGCGCTTGGCCTCACGCGCGGCGACTGCATCGTGATCTTCATGGAAAACAATGCCCGCTATTTCGAAATCTGTTGGGCGGCACAGCGATCCGGCCTTTACTTCGCCGCCATTAGTTCTCGTCTAACCGCCCCGGAGGCCGCCTACATCATAAAAGACAGCGACGCCAAAGTATTGATCACGTCCCACGCGATGATACCGGTCGCCCGGGAGCTGGTACCTTTGATCCGCCATATCGGCAAACGCCTGATGGTCGGCGGCACCGAACAGGGATATGACAATTGGCAGCAAGCCATCGCCCAATGGCCGACAGAGCCCATTGCGGATCAAAGTTCCGGTCTCGACATGTTGTATTCATCGGGTACCACCGGCAGACCCAAGGGCGTCCGCTTGCCGCTGAATGACGAGCCGATTGACAGTCCCAGCACGCTCACCCAGCTGGTCGCTGCGCTTTACGGATTCAACGAAAAGACCATCTATCTGTCGCCCGCGCCGCTCTATCACGCGGCACCTTTGCGCTACAATCTGGCTGTCCAGCGGCTCGGCGGTACCTGCATCATCATGGAACACTTTGACCCGGAAGGCGCTTTGCAACTCATCGAACAGTATAAGGTCACGGCGAGCCAATGGGTGCCCACCATGTTCATCCGTATGCTCAAATTGCCTGCACAGGTACGGGATAAATACGATCTTTCGAGTCTAAAAGCGGCGATACATGCCGCAGCCCCTTGCCCCATTCCGATCAAAAGGCAAATGATCGATTGGTGGGGTCCGGTCATCCATGAATATTACGCCGGTACTGAAGGCAACGGCTTTTGCACGATCGGGTCGGAGGATTGGCTCGCCCATCCGGGTTCGGTGGGCAAAGCCATGCTCGGTGAGCTGCATATCCTTGACGAAAAGGGTGACGAGCAGCCGCCCGGCAAGCCCGGTGACATTTATTTTGCCGACGGTCCTGAGTTTTCTTATTACAAGGACGAAGAAAAAACCCGAGAGTGCCACAATAAAGACGGCTGGTCGACGCTTGGTGACATCGGCTATATGGACAAAGAAGGCTATTTATACCTTACGGATCGCAAAGCGTTTATGATCATATCGGGAGGTGTTAATGTGTATCCGCAAGAAACGGAAAACCTATTGGCAACCCATGCCAAAGTAATTGATGTGGCGGTTATCGGCGTTCCCAATGAGGATTTTGGTGAAGAAGTCAAAGCCATTGTTCAACCGGTAAACTGGGCGGATACGGGGCCGGAATTAGAGGCTGAACTCATCGCCTTTTGCCGAGCCCATTTGTCGCCGATTAAATGCCCGAGAAGCGTGGACTTTGAACGCCAACTGCCCAGACACCCGACGGGGAAACTGTACAAACGGGAATTGATGGAAAGATATAGGTGAGAGCCATGACCAAGATCGACAAATCCGACGAAGAGTGGCGCGCACAACTGACTCCCGAGCAATACCATGTCACGCGACAAGCCGGTACCGAGAGCGCCTTCACCGGCCCCTATTGGGATTCAAAAGAAAACGGCAGCTATAAATGCTTATGCTGCAATAGCCCTTTGTTCCGCTCCGAAACGAAATTCGATTCGGGCACCGGGTGGCCCAGCTTTTATCAACCGGTGACACAAGACGCCGTCAAGGAGCGCAAAGACAACAGCCTGTTGGCCCGCCGCACCGAAATCGTGTGCGCCAATTGCCATGCCCATTTGGGCCACGTCTTTGACGACGGCCCACAACCCACCGGACTTCGCTATTGCATGAACGGCACGGCACTTATTCTAGAAGAAGATGAAAACGCATGAGTCCTAGAGTGTTTCCAGGAAAAGTGGACCCGGTTTTCCGTCCGGAAACACGATAAAACAACAACTTAGGGTCAGGTTTTGATTCCATCAAAACCAGAAAGACCCTAGATCAACAAAAGACACAATGGCGCCCCGACCACCCCAAGCAAAAAAGCAACCCCATCACCTGACGCTTCACGGCGATAGGCGCGAAGACGTCTATGCCTGGCTTAGGGACACACACTGGCAAG
>Ga0114950_10003474_pt1 | contig 12135 bp, 13 predicted proteins | sample N075metaG_FD_83503 | JGI IMG/M metagenome (GOLD analysis project Ga0114950, IMG submission 83503) | Deep subsurface microbial communities from Kermadec Trench to uncover new lineages of life (NeLLi) - N075 metaG | ecosystem: Environmental > Aquatic > Marine > Ocean trench > Sediment | place...
AGCGCGTTCGCTATGCGAACGCGGACCTGTTTGCGCAAGCGCAAACGGGTCCGAGCTTCCGTAGCTACGGCTACGGTTTCGGTCACGAGCCGTCATGGCGACCACGATCTCTCACCCAAAAACCTGCGTCCTCGTGCAATATCCGGGCTAGTGTAGAAACTCGGCCTGAAATGTTTGCTTAGGTGAGTCACAGGGGAAGCAATGAAGATAGGTATGCACGCAGGTCCTCAAGATCTTGACATCGAGGAGCTAAAACGCCTCTGGAAGACGGGTGACGACAACGGTTTTCACTGGATCTCGGTCTGGGATCACTTCTATGCAAACCCTCTACAGGATAGAAACAACCCTTGCTTTGAGGGCGTCGCGGCGATGGCCGGGCTTGCTGCGATGACGACGAACGTTCGTGTTGGCTGCCTTGTGTTTTGTGCACTCTTCCGAACTCCGGGCATGCTGGCGAAAGCCGCCGTCACTATCGATCACCTCTCAGGAGGCCGTGCTGAGATCGGCATCGGTGCAGGATGGTTTGAGGAAGAGTTTCGTGAGTTCGGCTACGGTTTCCCGCCGTTGGGTAAGCGGCTGGACCAACTCGAGGAGGCGCTCACGATCATTCGTTCGTTGTGGCACGATGAGGAAACCAACTTCAAAGGTGAGTATTACGATCTCGAAGGCGCGGTCTGTAGCCCGAAACCGCTCAACCCCAACATGCGGCTGTGGATCGGTGGTCGAGGCAAACGGCGGACGCCGCGGCTGGCAGCTAAATATGGCGACGGGTTCAATATGCCTTATCTTGCGCCGAAGAGCGTGGCAGATCGATTGCAGCGCTTACAAATGGAATGCGACCTGATCGCTCGGGATCCCGAGGAAATTGAAACTAGCGTAAATGTAGGCTTTTACCTGAATTCGACGCGAGTACCCGAAATAAACCCCGAAGGTTCCCTGGTTGGTAACACTCAACAGGCTGTCGATCGAATCGGTGAATATGTAGATTCGGGCGTGAGTGGGCTCAACGTTGCGTTTCGCCCCCCGGTTGACTGGGATGCGCTGGCCGCATTCATCGAAGAAGTCATGCCGGTTTTTGCCGACTGACGCGAACTTCTGTAACGCCTAATCCGGAGTCATGAATGAAGCTCTATCACAATATCATCTCGACCTGTTCCCAGAAAGTTCGCCTCGTCCTCGCAGAAAAGAACATTGCCTTCGCAAGCGAACTCCTCGATCTCCAACGCGGCGATCAGTTCAAGCCTGCGTATCTTGAGCTCAATCCAAACGCCGTCGTTCCGACGTTGGAGGATGGTGGACGGATTTACACCGAATCTACCCTCATCAATGAGTATCTGGACGACGCGTATCCCGAAATAGCGATGAAGCCTGCCGATGCGGCTGAACGACACCGCATGCGTTACTGGTGTAAGCGCGTCGACGGGTTGCATCCCGCTTGTGGGATACAGACGTATGCTATTGCGGTGCGGCCAGGCCTACAGCGTAGACCGGCCGAAGAAGTAAAAGCGCTCGTGGATCAGATTCCCGACAAGATACGACGTGAAACACGAAGATCCGTGATCGATCTGGGCGTACAGGCACCCAGCTTTCGAGGCGCGTTGGCCGAACACGTCGTCTTGTTCGACGCCCTGCAAACCCGGTTGGATGGTTACGATTGGTTGGCGGGTGGTGCATTCAGCCTTGCTGATGCGGCGTTATTGCCTTATGTGTTGCGGGTAGAACACATTGGCTTGAGCTCACTCGTGTCTGACAGACCTGCCCTGGCTGCGTGGTTCAAACGCGTTCAGGAAAGGCCCGCCTACACTACTGCGGTGGCTGAGCATCTTCCGCAGGCACTGGTTGACAATTTTGCAAAAGCAGCCGCACTGGTAGAAACGGAATTGGCGGATGCATTATGCGCGGTTGGCCGGTAGCCGTGTGCTCGGAATACATCATGAGGAACTAAACATGGATTACCAGGAAATCATCTTTGAGAAGGCAAACAGGGTGGCGACAATTACCTTTAATCGTCCCGAGCGTTTGAATGCGCTCACCCAGAATATGCGTGTGGAGATTTTGGATGCCATCAAGGACGCCAGTGCGGATGACGACATGCGTGTCGTTGTTTTTCGCGGTGCGGGGAAAGGTTTTTGCGCAGGAGCCGATCTGACTTCGACAAAGAGTCCTGCAACGAAAACGGAACACCCTGAGCCCAACAGCAGTTTACCTCGAGATGGGTTTCAGGAAGTATTTGCCCGGGTGATGTGGGACATGCCAAAGCCAGCGGTTGCGGCAATTAACGGAGCGGCAGCCGGACTCGGCTTTGGCATGGCGCTGACTTGTGACATAAGAATTGCCTCTACTGCGGGCAAGTTCGCGGCGGCTTTTTCCCGTATCAGCCTGGTTCCCGAAGCTTGTATGACTTTCTACCTGCCTCGCATCGTGGGTCTGGCAAGAGCCGCCGAGATTCTCTATACCGGCCGACAGGTCTGGGCTGAAGAAGCCCTGGGCATGGGGTTGGTCAATCAGGTCGTAGCACCGGAGGAGTTGGATCATGCCGTGGATGCGATGGCGCAGACGCTGGCCGCTGCGGCGCCCATAGCGATTCAGTTGACCCGGCGGGAATTGTACCGAGGATTGGAAGGTACTTTTCACAGCCAGTTGGAAATGGAATTGTTTCATCAGAAGTTTGTAGGGCGTACATTGGATGCGCGTGAAGGTCCAAAGGCCTTTATGGAAAAAAGAGAACCCGATTTCCAAGGCCGCTGATTTTGAGAATACCGGCCGGACCGGTTGCGCAGCCCGGTGAATGGGGAAAACTAAACTCTTCTCGTTCTTGGTGCCCGGCGGAGAATTGTGGCGCAGACTGTATTCCATCCAAGTCGATTTGCGGGCGATCCATGCGTTATTACCATGTCTTCATAGCGGTTTTCATGCTGTCGACCCCTGTGACTGTATTAGCCAAGGTTGGTGTTGAAGCAACCGTCGAATCTGCAGTCCCCGTGAATACGACTACGCAAACACACCTCCATATCAGCTGGAAACTTTTATCGAAGGACGGTCTGCCATTTAGCGCCGAGGGCGTGTTTGTTCGATTGCTGGACGAGAATGGAAAATCTGTCGAGACTGTTGCGGAGTCTGAACTCAGCACGGGGCACGATGGTCGGTATTACGCATACGTGCCAATAACTATTGGCTCAGTCATTGGCGTCGAAATTGGTTTGGCAGGGACCGTAAAATACCCGGATGGCCGTTCCGAACGGGCCGATTGGAAGTTCACGCTCGCAAATGAAGCGGAAGCTATCGAGTTGATTCGAACCAACGCTCTTTTGGTCGAACAGCGATCGCGCCGTGCTGCCAGCACGCCCCGTGGATAAGTATGTTATTTTCTGTGGCTGACAGTATTCCAGACGGGCGGACAAACGGGATTTAACTAACTCAAATTACTCGATCCTGGGATCCGAAAAACTATCAGGGGTTAGCTGTCCGACCGGTGCTTTTTGCGACACTGTTGCAGTAGTGTGGGTTGTGAGTTCACGAAACGAACCGACTTGCACAGGTAAAAAAGCAACTTGAAAAGTGAGATTCTGATGCCCTTCGTCTACGAAAAAACGGATCACCCCCGCTGGAAATACAGAACGACCCAAAGCTACCAGCACACGTATGCGGTGGTGAACCAGCAGCACCTCGGGAGCACTCCCCCCTCCACGACGCCAAAGTATGAATGCAAGAGAGAAACTTGTGTGCTGCAGGAAAGTTATGCGTGGAACGGATCGAACGTTGTCGCTGACACCGAAGACAGCCAGCGTGCCTCGGCCGTACACGACGCCATGTGTCAGGCGATGGACAAAGATATCTACCAGGGGAGTTGGAAAAACTGGCAACGCGCGGCCGCCGAGTACCGAGTAATGTGCATCACCGACGGCCTCAAACGAGTCAAATCGGATGGTAAGCGATGGGTTCGCATTCGCGCAGGTTGGGTCCGGTCTCGCGCCTGGACTCGATACAACGGCATACTGATTGGTGGTGGGCATAAGGTTAAGTGGCGAAAGTGGGCGAAGAAATTTGGCTAGCAGTCTGAATCGAGCGACCGCCCGCTTTCAGCCGTTCAGCCGGAGCCTTCTGACGCGCATGGCAAAAAACACGATCAGCGCAACCGTGATCGGAAAGACGGCCAGCATGAATATCGATCCGAACCAGAAGGCTGTTTGCTCGAGAAGCGTCGTTCGCATCGGTGGGGGAGAGTGCGGAGCAAAGTAGACGCCAGAGTAGAGGTGGCCGTAATCAGCAAACCGCTCTTGCATCGTGCCAATCCAGGTTCGCATCCTCGTAAGTTTGGCATCCTCCTGAAGGGCGGCGAGCGGCGGCACGGGGATGCTGCAATGACATTGGATGATTCCGAACAGCATCATGTCGAGAATGTCCGGTTCATTTCCGCCCAGGTAAGGGCCGGTACTTTCTGTGAGCCGCTGTTCCCAAAAGAGAAACTGATCGGCAAAACTTTCGGGATCCCGCTGTTTGCCGATTATCACCCCGAAGCGTAGGAGTAGATAGAAGTAGAGCGTCGCGAAACTGCGCAGGAAATGGTTTCGCAGACGCCGTAGGAGCGATGGATGCGGATCGGTTGCGAGGCTGAACCCATGCCAGAATCGTAGCGGATGATCGGTACGATGGCGTACCCCATTCCACGCGCGATAAACAGCACGCATGTCTTCGCGCGAAACCGGATCAAAGCCCACTTGCAGCAATATCTCAGCCGATTCTAGGCGCCAGGGTCCTCCATCGATGCTCGCAGCGGGCATCAGGATGCCTGACTTTTTGAACACCGAAGGCGGGGGAACCGTCGTGAAAGTATGAGATATACCTTTGTCGTGCAGGCCAAGCAGAACCGTTTGGACCCAGGGCGAATGATCCTGACCATAGACGTCGAGATGAGGCAATGGGAGATCCCGCAAGCGTTGTGAAATCGAGAATATAGCCGGTCTTCTTGAAAGTCTAACTGAACCGATGTTGCGTTACTTGTCTTAGTGCGAATCGGTCGCTTATCAATTTGGATCACTTGTTGGGATCGTCAGGGGATATTGTCTGTCATACCTCGGTAGCGACGAAAGCTCGTTCACATGGAAGGCGATGGTGCCAAAACATTCGGGGGACGAGTACAAGTTGCAGTATTTGGCGCCGACCCTTACGCCAAACGCCAGGCTGTTCAAGATTGCGCTATCCATCAGCGTGTTTCTTCATGGGCTTGTGTTGTTTGTTGTCAGCCAGCGAGAGCATTCGGCCACGCACGAGATTACGACAGTAAAAAGTACTTTTCACCTCTTTTTGAGTTCATCTCCCTCCGATGAGTTTGATGAGATTTCGACGCTGGAAGAAACTGTAGAAGTCGAGAAATCGGACCCATTGCCGAAATCACCTTCTCAGCCTCCGCAAAAGAATTCAATCCGGAAGGTTGTGGATATTGCAGAGCTCAGCCCAGACGAAAAAGATCCAGAAGAACCCCCACCGGTTTTGAAGCTGGTTGAGGTACCAGAATCCAGGCTGAAACGGTCAGCACCCTCATTGATCAAGGCATTGGTAGAGCAAGACAGAATTGAAGCGTTTGAGGCGTCTATTGCTCCCAGCTGCACCCCGACGCAACGTGCAACCCAGGTGCGAATTTGTGACTCCGATGAGAGTGACGTGACTCAGCAGGCTGCGTTAACTGCGTACGAGGGGACGTTCAGCGACGCGTTCAGAGATTTGTCAACAACGAGCTCAGAGTTTCATCGTGACATGGCCAGGGTTGAGAATCTCAATCGAAGGCAGGAGGAACTGGCGGACCTGGACTCCTTCGAGGGGCTCGAATCTGCGTTGATCGCCCAGGAACGGGCGTACATCAGAGAGGAAATACTCCGTATCGACCGAAAGTACGCGCAAGTTAACTTGCTCAAGCTGATTCCGATTGGCAGAAAGGTCTTGAAAGGGCTGTGGGAAGCAGCAACAGGTAAAAATTGAAAACGCTTCATTTCAGGTAGGAAATGGCGGATCAATCATCGAAGAATTTCTCGGAAGGAATACTCCGGCACTGCTGTTGATTTGGACTGCTAGTCTTCAGGTGGTTTTTCATCGATTAAGGTTCGACCGAGGAGTTCGCGTTGCGCGTAGTCGAGTTCGGTCGTTCCAGCCGGATAACCGTTGAGCTCGAGCAGGTAGGCGGTCACATCCGCGTACTCGGCAGGACTCAAGCTGTTTGGTGCAGCTTCGGGCATCGTCTGGCGGATGGTATCGAACAGGCCGGCAATCGAATAATCCGTCCATCGATAACTGAAGGTCTTCCCGAGGAGCGATGGTGCTGTGCCGTCCCCGGCCGTTTCTCCAAGCTGGTTGGAGTGGCACTCGACACAGGCCCGAATAAACACTTTTTTTCCGCGCGCGGCTTGAACAACCGTGTAGATACCTTCCCAGATGGAGACAGGCTCAGTCGCTCCGAGCAGCGGCACTACACCGACGCTCACCATCAACAGTGCCCCGGTGATGGCGGCCATTGAACCTCGCGTCCACCGATGATGATGTTTGCTTGTCACGAGTGCCTTATCTGCAGCGTTCAAGGTAGCGCAAAAGCGATGAGTTCGGGCGGGGTGCCACCGATCGTCAGAGCGATGTACTGCTTGCCGTCGACCATATAGGTCATCGGGGTACCGATGGCGCCACGCGGTAGATTCACCGACCCAAGCTCCTCGCCCGTGGCTTTGTCATAGGCGACCAGTCGTGCTCCACCGTCAGTCCCACCCGCCGACAGCGCGCTGAACAAGAGCGTTTTCGTCAGCAGCGGACCCCCCCGACCATCCCCACCCAGCGGAGGCAGGTCGAGATCTCGAAGCATGGGATGGTTACGGATGAGGTCGCCGTTGCCGAGTGGCGTCATCCAGATGTGATCGCCCGTGTTCATGTCAATGGCGGTCATTCGGGAATAGGGCGGCTTGAGGAGCGGAAGCCCCCGGGGCATCGTCGGAAAATTCCGCTCGCCTTTTGCCGCGAGCCTGGCAGGCTCCGGCGCGCCATGGGTGTATTTGAGGTTTCCTCCATCGGGCTGATAGAACGTGATCACACCGGCGCGGTTTCGCGATGGCACGTACAGTATGCCTGTTTCGGGATCGACGGCAGCGCCGGACCAGTTGGCCGCGCCGCCGCCTGTCGGCCTGAACAAGAGCCCCTTCATCTCGCCGTCGGCAATCATTTGAGGCGTGTAGATGGGGCCCAGCCTGAAACCTTTCACGGCTTCGAGGGCCATCTGACGTATTTCCGGCGTGAAGTCGACGAGGTCGTCTTCGACAACGCCCTGGTACTCGAAGGGCGCCGGCTTGGTCGGGAAGGGTTGTGTCGGTGACACGACTTCACCGGGTAGATTGGTGTCGGTTGCTACCGGCCTTTCCTCAATAGGCCAGATTGGCTCCCCGGTCACCCGGTTGAACGCGTAGATGAAGCCTTGCTTGCTTACCTGTGCCAACGCCTTGATCGACTTGCCGTCGACGGTAATGTCCAGCAGGTTCGGGGCCGTCGGAAAGTCGAGGTCCCACAAGCCATGGTGAATTGCCTGGAAATGCCAGACCTTCTCACCTGTTTCCACGTCCACGCAAACGATGCTTTCGGCAAACAAGTTGTCTCCCAGGCGGTGACCGCCGTAGTAATCGTTTGTGGACGTGCCTGTCGGCAGGTAGACATATCCGAGTTCCTCATCGGCGCTCAGGTACGTCCATACGTTAGCGTTTCCGGAGTATCTCCAGGAATCGTTCTGCCAGGTTTCAACGCCCTCGTCTTCTTCCTGAGGTACGGTGTGAAAGTCCCACTTGTGTTCCCCTGTGCGAACATCCCAGGCGCGAACCCAGCCAGGTGCCGCTTCCTTGTTAATGCGTCTGTCGGCGATCGATGAACCGTGGATGACAACATCGCGCACGACGATAGGCGGGGACTGCACCGAGTAGAGCATCGCGTTCAGATAGTCACGATTCGAACGGTCGGCTCGCGGCAACCCTATCGTGAGATCGATCCGGCCGTGCTTGCCGAAGCCCTCGCATGGATGACCCGTTTTGGCGTCCACGCAAACAAGGTCGCCGCCACCGGTGCCCCAGAATATTCGTTCGTCTTTTCTATCAGGGCCGTCGGTCCAGTACGCCACACCTCGCTGCCGCCAGGTGACCGTCATGGCCGTGGTGCCTTCTTCGTAGCTTTTCGGGTTGTAGACCCAGCGGGTCTCGCCCGTGCGAGCGTCGAGGGCGACTCCCTGGGAGAGCGGGGTGTTGAAGTAGAGCACGCCTCCGATCATCAGTGGGGTGGCCTGAAAGTTCGAGTAATTCGGCGAGTTCTGAGTGCGATACAGGTTGGGTGTTTCCTGCTCCAATCGCTCAACGACAGCGTCACGAGACGACCACCATTCACCACCGTCCGCCGTGGACATGCTCAGAAAGCCGTCGACGGACTTCCACCTCCAGGCGATCTCGAGATCCTGGAAGTTATCCCTGTCGATCTGATCGAGCGGCGAATACTTGGTGCCGCCTTTGTCCGCTCCGTAGACGCGCCATTCACCGTCCGAATTGCCTTGTTGAACTTCGGCCGATTCGACCGACGAGATGGTGAGGACCACACAGGTCATGAAGGAGATGAAACAAGCGAGCCCTCTGAACATCTTGGTCTCCGTAAAAAGGTGTCTCAAATTGTGTGCCATGTTTTGGATGCGAACCACTACACTTCGGTCGACATTGCTAATCTAACCCTCTAGTAGGGTACGGGTAGAATAAATCACCTTTCCCCGCTTCGATCAACTACCCAGGCCTCTTCGCCACGATAAAGGCGATGGTAGAGCCTGCGCTGTTGCTGAGCGAACCCTATTCGCTGTTGTAGATAAGCAGTTTTGCTCGTCGCAATTTGACTCGCAACGGCCCTATTTCCACACTTTTTCTGCGACCCTGCGAAAATTTCCACCGAGGATATTGATAATTTCCTCATCTACGAATCCGGTTTTGATCAGCGCGTCGCAGACATCTGGCAATTTGTCGAGTTCGAGGAAATCAATCGGGCGGTCATATCCTGCCTCCGGCGGCCAGTAGTCGGGATGGGCTGCGACCACCACCTCGATTCCGCTCCCGGTTACACCGTTCTTATCGGTTTCGACAGGTGGATCATAGTCCAGGCTGATGCCGACATGTTCCGGTCCAACCAGGTCCGCCATGTAGGCAACATGACGTGCAACGCTGGATGCCTGAGATTGGTCACCATCGCCTAAGAACAAGTTGAGACCATTGATGCCAACCACGCCGCCCGTTTCAGCACAGGCCCGTATTTGCTCGTCACAGACATTTCGGCCGTGAGCAGCCAGTGCAAACGCGTTGGAGTGGGAAAATACCACCGGCGCACAAGATCGTTGCATCGCTTCCATGGTTGTTTTGAAACTGCTATGGGAGCAGTCGATGATCATACCTACCCGGTTCATCTCGTCGATCACCGCCCGGCCAAAATCCGTCAGGCCCGTGTCCTCGTCATGACAGCCTGCACCGGCCAGGTTGTTGATGTTGTAAGCAAATAGCATGTGACGCACACCCAGTTCGTAATACGTTTGAACCAGGTCGATACGGCCATTCAGCGCGTTCATGCCTTCGATATCGAAAGTAACCGCAGCTTGATGGCTGGTGTGGGCCGCGTCGATATCGGCGACGCTGGTCACGATCCTGCACCAGGGAGCTTCCAGAGGAATCCGTCGACGAAGGGCAGAGATGTTTTCCAGGCAACGGGTCCAGTGAACCGGATCGTAGTAAACGTTGATGGAGAAATAGTCGATTCCCGCATCCCGCCATGGTTCCAGGAGCGGGGCAATCGGCGCATCGGGATTCATTTCGAAACCGCAATGATCATCCCAGATGAAGGCGTGGTTACAGAGTTCGCGGCCGTTGGCTTCGGTGTTTACTTGTTTATGGCTGTTCATCTGCTCCTGTTTCTTCATTTGTTATCGTGCTGTTTCGATTTATCTTCTCCCGCTTGCACATCAACAGCGAATCCCGACAGCAGAGCGCAGGTGGTGAGTAGTGTCTACACAACCACTTCGAATTCGTTTTGCCTTTCCGCCCACCGCAGCCAGTTTTGCAAAAAGACGAAACTCGAGGTTTGCTTTTTTGGAGTTCCTGTATTCAAGGGCGTATAAAGACCTACCGCGTTGGAGGCGAGGGTGCCACAACTGATGAGATCCGTCTTGGCGATTGTAATAGGTATTCTGCACGTGTTGCCGGTAGGACTTTCCGCGGAAACCCGGGACACCGGCTGGCAAACCCCCCGCACCGCTTGGGGAACTCCCGATCTCGATGGCGTCTGGTCGAACGAAACCCTGACCCCGTTCGAGAGACCCCTAGCTCAGGCGGATAAACCTTTCGTAACCCAAAAAGAAGCCGCGGCCGCAGCAGCACGTATCCAGGCCGCGAGAGCTCGAGATGCGGTTGTGAGATCTCCGAAAACCGAGCCGCCCCCGGTGGGCGGTAACGTCGGCGCATATAACCTCGTCTGGATGGATTTCGGCAGCAGCGTCGTCGGCACTAATCGATCCTCACTGGTGATGGATCCGCCCAACGGCCGGGTTCCGGTGCGCCCGGAAGCCGAGGCTCGCCGCGACGAAGCGCGACGACTCAGCACGGACTCCTATGAGCACATGAGCCCGTGGGATCGTTGCATTACCCGAGGCATGCCGGGAGGTATGTTCCCGGCGGGCTACAACAACTATTACCGCATTCTACAGACGCCAGACACATTGATGATTCACTACGAGATGATCCATGAAGCCCGCATCATCCCTCTCGACGGTCGCCCGCGTTTGGGAGTAACCGCGCGTTTCTGGAATGGTGAATCTCGAGGGCGATGGGAAGGCGATACACTCGTCGTAGAGACTCTTGGTTATGTCGATGGTGGCTGGATCGCGACGAGCGGCTCCCAACGTCGCATCAAAGGCATACAACACACGTCACAACTGCATGTTGTGGAACGCTTCAAGCGCGTTGACGAGGACACCATTCTCTGGCGGGTGACGATCGAGGACCCTGAGATCTATACCGCTCCCTGGACCGTCGAGATACCCCTCGTCTCACGCCGTGGCTCGAGGATTTATGAGTATGCCTGCCACGAAGGCAATCAAGCGGTTCGCAACATACTGCGTGGGGCGCGGGTGCAGGAGTCCGACCCCTAGCCCGGATGTTGCACGAGTACGGCGCATAGGATGGTTAACATTTTTGAAATTATTAGAAATTTGCCTCAGACATGATCCAAGCGCAGTCGCTTGTTCGCTCGGTAGCCGCGGAACACCTGATCTGCATCCACGCTTTCAGCGGTGACAAAGATGACTGGAATCGTTCTCGTAGAGTTGTTTAAACGCAATGTTTCCGCCGTTTCGAATCCGTTCATACCGGGCATTCGAACATCGAGAAGAACCACCGCAATGTCAGGCCGCCCGAGCGCAATCTCGATCGCTCGCTGTCCGGAGTTTGCGGTGAGAATTTCGGCATCGAGACCGTGGAGAAGGCGCTGCATGGCAAGGATGTTATTGGCTTTGTCATCCACAACCAGGATGGCTGGACAGCGCGCAGGGCAGTTTTCAGGCAACGCCTCTGCGTTCACGGGGATATCATGATGTGCGCGATTTCATCGTTAATCTCTAAATAGAGAGCAACCCTAACCACCAAATAGTATAGATCTGTGCTCTGTCAACCCGAGGGAATCGAAAAAGATCCCAGGGGGCCGAACTGGCGACACCCTCTCCATCATCCAACGCCGACACCAGTCGCTGGTGTGGGCACCGTTTCGGGATGCAGATGTGACCCCCTTCAATGGGTCGGTAATCCATCGGCATCCAAAAACGTTTCGGTTGAAACACGAGCGGAAAATGTTTCAGCTGAAACATACACCACCACCTGATATCGATTGCCGCTGCTAGTGACTGCTCGGTGATTATTCCTAAGTTTCTCTTTGGGTCATTACATCACAGTGCCGTGCGACAACACTCTCCTCGCCTGAAGAGTAAACTAAAGCGTCATCCCGCATTCTCAAGGATTTGTTGCACGCCGAGGCGCCGATGAGTGTGGGCCAGGTCAACGACGCACTGGATGATGGTTATTCGTATTCGTCCACCTGGGCGAGTCTCAC
>Ga0114950_10003475_pt1 | contig 12133 bp, 8 predicted proteins | sample N075metaG_FD_83503 | JGI IMG/M metagenome (GOLD analysis project Ga0114950, IMG submission 83503) | Deep subsurface microbial communities from Kermadec Trench to uncover new lineages of life (NeLLi) - N075 metaG | ecosystem: Environmental > Aquatic > Marine > Ocean trench > Sediment | place...
ACATGGTCCTGATAGCTTATCTTAAGTTCATCGATATTATCCAATGAAGGATCTCCGTTAGGTCAACCTGGATTGGCTCCGAAATTATTTGATTCCAGTCTGAGCTTATCCAGGCCCTTCTTGCTAATTCTCCTGCCGACAGAACCGAACTGATATCCAAAACTGAGTACAGTGGTTCCTTTCTTATTCAAGCCCAGGTGATATGCGGCGCTCAACTTAAACGAGCCAGTTGTCAATCCCAACTCTCCCGCTTTGTCGCTGTAAAACATTCCACCAACACCAACCCAATCCTGATCGCGAAAACCTTTGATTATAGGAAGGTCAACTGACAAGGCCGGAGTTTTAAACTCATCAGGCACGCCTGAAATGGCAATCCATTGATCCCTGTAGATGCCTGCAATACGGTATGTGCCGTAAAATGCACCTGTCTCTGCAGGATTGAATGCCAAAGGCATCATATCAAACAGGGTAAAATGAATATCTTGAGAGCGCAGATGAGATGTAAACAACAACAGCGCAAATATTACAGTAACGATACTCCTCATAAAGAGACTGTTAATCAGGTGGCAAGATGCCATTTTAATTTCTAATTGACCGCTTAAAATAGTGTATTCAGTAGAATATATAACACATCCTTAAATGTTAAAATTGCTGTCATGTGCGCTTTCGTCATCTACACGTCTTTGGAAGCATTTATTAGCGGTGTTTTTATTCATTGTTATCACAATGTCATCGAATATCGTTCAGGCCCAGTCCTCCTCCTTTTTTGTACCTGCTGACTCCTTCAATAATAAAAGGTTTTGGGCCGCGACGGGCGTAACTGCTGTTGCTTATACAGCAACCGTGATCGGCCTGAATGAAATATGGTACAAACAGTACCCGCGGTCGGGTTTTCACTTCCAAAACGACTGGAAAGAATGGCGCAATGTGGATAAAATGGGGCATATGTTCACATCGTATATGTACACCTCATATATTTCTGATATTGCCAGATGGACCGGTATTGAGAGTAACAAGGCTGACTGGATAGGATTGGGAACTGCCATGCTTTTTCAGACGACGATTGAAATCATGGATGGATACTCGGACAGATGGGGTTTTTCGTGGTCTGATATGGCCTTCAATGCCGTGGGGGCTGGTCTTTATGTCGGCCAGCAAAGACTCTGGCACGAACAACGCATCCTGCTAAAGTTCTCGAGCACCCCGGTTTCACATCCAGACTACCTGGTAACCTCAGAAGATGGAGAGTCAATGATGACGGTAATCCAACGGGCTGAAGACCTTTTTGGCACCAGCTATTTCGAGCGTTTATTAAAAGACTATAATGCTCAAACAATTTGGACATCAGTGAATATACACTCGTTCCTCCGTGAAGAAAGCCGGTTTCCAAAGTGGCTGAATTTCGCTTTCGGATATGGAGCCTATAACTTGTATGGCGGGTATCAGAATAAGTGGGAAAAGGATGGAGCACGTTATTCTCTGGATGAAGAGACATTTCCCCGATATAGCCAGTACTATCTTTCCCTGGATGTAGACCTGTCTAAAATTCCTGTAAAGAGTCCATTTTTAAGGACGATTCTCGGAATGCTCAATGTCATCAAGATTCCTGCACCGGCTCTAGAGTATAATAAAGTCGAAGGGTTACGTTTTCACGCGATTAAGTTCTGAAACCCACCTGATCTTTAGCTGAAGACCTGGCCTGATGCTTCTCCAAATCCGACACGCACTCCGTCTTTTTCGCACCATCCACGTAAAATGACAGTATCTCCATCCAGAATAAATTTACGCTCTGTACCGTCGGGCATCTGGACAGGCTTCGTGCCTTTCCAGGAAAGCTCAAGCATCGAGCCGTAAGATGATGGCTCCTTACCGCTAATTGTACCGGAAGCATATAAATCGCCCACGCGTACATTACAGCCATTTACCGTATGATGCGCAAGCTGCTGACACATATTCCAATACATGTACTTAAAATTCGACTCGCTGACAGTCTTGTCCACACCTTCCTCAGTTTGGATCAAAACCTGCAGTCGGATGTCAAAATTCTTTAGCCCTTCGTATTGCAAATAGGGTAATACTTCCGGATCTTGTTCAGGGCCTTCTACCCTGAATGGTTCAAGCGCTTCAAGTGTCACTATCCAGGGTGAAATCGTCGACGCAAAACTTTTTCCAAGGAACGGCCCCAGTGGTACATATTCCCATTTCTGAATATCGCGGGCCGACCAGTCATTAAACAGGGCGAGGCCAAAAATATAATCATCCGCATTTTCTGTTGTGATCTGCTCACCCAAGTCCGAATTCTTACCGATGATGAAGCCCATTTCCAATTCAAAGTCCATAAGTTTGGAAGGTCCGTATACCGGGGATTCTGCGCCTGCCGGCAGCGTCTGTCCATATGGTCTTTTGACAGGAGTCCCGGATACAACGATCGATGAAGCCCTGCCATGGTAGCCAACCGGCATATGCAACCAATTGGGCAACAATGCATTATCCGGGTCACGAAACATCGTACCGACGTTTGTAGCATGCTCACGGCTCGAATAAAAGTCCGTGTAATCTCCAACTTGGACTGGCATACACATTTGCACTTTAGACGTATGATGCATACAATCATTCATGAGATCTCTTGTGGCTGTGCCTGCAGATTCCTGCAATGTCTCAACAATTGCTGACCGCACTCCACTTGTTGTTTCTTTACCAAGCGCAATGAAATCATTGAGAAAACCGGCATTCAGGACTACCCGTGTCAAGCCTGCCAACGGAAGTAGGCGCGCGTCAAACATGGCGACTAAATCCACGATCTGCTCTCCGATGCGGGTACAGACCACCTTTGCACCCGATGGAAGCACCCCTATACCAAAAGGAATATTCTGAATTGGAAAGTCACTTTCACCTGTCACTTTCACCCACGATTTCAAACCAAAATCAACTTGCATAGTCTTTATTATCATTTAATTACCTGCCAGGAACAACGCATTGCAAAAGGCAAATTTGCCGTTTTCCCAGAATGCTCTGAATAATGGATTGTCTGCCATGTATATGATAGATCCACGCCCGCTCTGCTCTTCCGCAAACACAATGGTATTCACGAGCTTCGCACTTGCTTTGGACCCAACGAAACCAAAATAATTCAATTCGTCCTGGAGATAGACAGCGTTCACCGCATCGGTCAAGTGCTCATAACTTCGGGTTCCCGTCTTAAGGGTATAGTAATGATGGCCAAGGCCATAAGCCAATGGATGCGTCGTGTCAACTTTTGCCTCAAACACAGCGCCGGTTGCATTGTTGGAAATATTTCGTCTGCGGCTACCACTATATGCATGCAGGCGCGTATCCAATTTCTCCTTCTCAATTTCCTTCTTTGCATCACCCTCACCTGAAGTTTCTGCATACTTTTTCAGGGCAAATCCCTCCTTGTCCGCAAATTTACTCACGGCAGATCCGATTGCGATGATTTTCCCACCACCTCTGACCCAGGACTTGATTTTATCCATGCTCTTGAGACTATAATACCCTTCGGGAACAATCAACGTATTGAACTTGCTCCAATCGACCTTGCCAAGATCATCTACATCCACAATGGTGATTGGGTATTCAAGCGTCACCTCGAAGAAATGCCAAATTTGTCCAAGACTATATGAAGAAACTCCATCACCGGCAATCGTTAACACCTTCGGCTTCTCAATAAGACTATAGCTCCTTGACCCCAGGTCTTTACCACTCTCGACAAATCCTGTCTTAATCGCATTTAGGTTAGCACCATTCGCCTGAAGTTTAGCAAGAAGGCTATAGAAAGACGGAATGTGATGATGGTCCTGCCGCATAAATAATACAGTTCCCGCTTTATACTCTTCCCCGTTGACAATAAACCGTTTATTCGCAAAACGGGGCTTCAAACCCAAATCAAGCGCCCGCGCCAGGTATTTTGCATTTTCCAGTGAATTCCATCGCATAACATATGCATAAGCGTTTTTTTCGAGATCTGTATTTGACGCTTCAAACTCATATCCTGACACAACGTCGATCTTCGATGTTGCAGCATAGGCCTCAAGTCCATATGCGAATGGCAATGACCAACATGTAATGTCGTAAGTCAGTGAATCCTGCAATTCGCTTACGGGATCAAATAAAATTTGCGCCAGCACGGCGCGCGGTTGAAAGGCACTTATGACAAGATCATCTTCGGAAATGTCAAAGTTGGTATGTTCGCGGCTCCCGTATTTAATTCCGGAGGCCGACGTTGCTGACGTATGGCCATAACTGATGCCCTGGCGATCAAGCAAAGTGCATAGTGCCTTGATACGCGCCACAGGATTATCCCCTTTGATGACGTATGCCTTGTACTCGCCTGGAGGATTATTCTGTGAATCTGTAAAGTATGTATTGAATTTCAGGATCAGGCTGTCGGCATTTACTGAAGCTACTTCAATGGTCGAAAGAGATGTGGTCGCATGATGCGCGATGCGATCGGCGAGTCTGAGGGTATCTCCGTTTGATATTTTGACCCCACGACCTGCGTATCCACCACCGCCTTGCTCGTAAGTCATGCCTATCGCCCCATTGTACATAGAATAGGTGTCCGCATACGAAGGATAAAAGAGATCGAATGTTTCCTTCGTGAAATATCCCCAACCTTCCTTGTCAAAATATCGCGCGTGATTTACGCCAATGGTATCTTGAAACTGTCGCTGCCATTCAGTGATATATTTGTGGAATGGTTGTGCGGCCGGTGCAAAATAGTAGGGTGATTCTGAGCCCATTTCGTGGAAATCAGCTAGAACATGTGGCAACCATTTGTTGTATTGTGCGATGCGTCGTTGAGATTCGATTTGCGTCTGCCATGCCCAGTCTCGGTTCAAATCAAAATAATAGTGGTTGACACGCCCCCCGGGCCACGGCTCGCTGTGTTCACGTCCAACACCCTGGGGGTTTAGCAATTTCCCACTCACCTGATTGTACCAATTCGTGTACCTGTTGTACCCATCGGGGTTGACACTCGGGTCGATGATAACCACGGTATTCTTCAACCATTCGGATGACCCGTTGGCTCCTGTGGCAAGATCAAATATGACTTGCATGGATGATTCAGAACCTGCGGCTTCATTCCCATGCACGCTGTACGACAACCATACTATTACTTTGGCCGAATGCAAATCTGGATCGCCATCGGCCAGGCCGGCAAGCCTGAGATTATTGATCCGAATTGCTTCGAGGTTCGCCAGGTTTTCTTCTGAGCTGACAAAAACGAGCAATAATGGTCTGTTCTCGTTGGTTTGTCCGTACTCAATGATCTGGACATTCTGTGAATTCTCTGCTACATGCTGAAAATAGTTCACCAGCACATGATGCGGTGTAAATTGATCACCAAGATTATATGGCAAAAACTCGTCCGGGGATTGGATTTGCGAGAATGCAGAACAGTAAAGAATAGAAACAAGTGCTGTAGGAATCAGCCATTTTAATTGCATAGCATAGCCGTATCAAAGTAAATAAGGTCGCGAAGATACAAAGTCTGTTAGAGATCAATCAAGCAAGAACTACGCGCTCCCACTGACGATTTTGTGAATCGTAGGCGCATCGCCCATTGTGTAATAGTGGATACATGGAACACCGTTTTTCTTGAGTTCACGGGATTGATGGATACACCATTCTATACCCGCCTCCCTGATTTTTTGAGGTGTATCCGCGGATTCGATTGATTTTACAAGGTCATCGGGCAGGTTTACGAAAAATCTTCTCGGTATAGCCTGCAGTTGATACTTCTTGGTGATAGGTTTTATTCCGGGGACAATGGGTACATCAATTCCTGCAGCGCGGCATAGTTTGACGTATTCGAAGAACTTGGAATTATCAAAAAACATCTGTGTCACGATATAACTGGCACCAGCCTCGATCTTCATTTTTGTGAAGTGCAGGTCACTGTCCATATTAGGCGATTCAAAATGCTTTTCGGGATACCCTGCCACTCCAATACAAAATTCGGTCTTACTGCCATTTTCTATGTTGGGATCCTGATATATCCCGTTATTCATTTTGACAACCTGATGCACAAGATCGACTGCATAGTTGTGTCCTTTGGCACTGGGATTGAATTTTGATTCGAACTGCATGGCATCGCCACGAAGTACAAGTACATTATCGACGTTCAGAAAATTGAGATCAATCAATGCATTTTCGGTGTCTTCGGCCGTAAAACCGCCGCAGATTAAGTGCGGAATGGCATCAATTCCATAATGATGCATGATCGACGCACAAATGCCTACTGTTCCGGGTCGCTTTCTGATCGATGACTTCTCGTAATACCCATCCGGTTTTAGCTGATAAATGTATTCTTCGCGGTGGTACGTTACATCCACAAATGGCGGCTTGAACTCCATCAAGGGGTCCAGCGTATTGAAAATTGCTTCGACACTCCCTCCTTTCAACGGGGGCAGAATCTCAAATGAAACTAATGTCTCACCTTTTGCGCGATCGAAATGCTCGGTAACCTTCATTTTCTGGAATATGTCCTTTTGGTAGTGTAGCAAAAGACGTGCCTCAGATAGGGTATCTGAGGCCTAACGGCAAGCTGGTTTACTTTTTCTTTTTGAAGTCTCCGCGTTTAACCGCTTTGATAAATTTGGCCCATGCGACAGCATTAAAGATATTTTGTGGTTTGATCTGCCCTTCATAGTAATATGCAGCGGCCTGCTCGCGGAGGTAAAAATCAACATTTTCGTCACCATCAGCAGGCAGGAAAGCGATCATTTCAGCCATTGCCTGATCAGAAAGATTCGCATTCACGCGCTCTTCAAGTCCTGACGTAATATCCATTGCGAGAAATTCCAGTTTGAAATGCTCCCTGCTGGGCCAAGGGTAAATAACTGTCTCCGGTAATAAGATTGTATCCTTCGTCATGATCTGAAACATCGAATAGCGATTAGATGTCAATGTATCCGGGATCAGAAATTCAACATCCTCATACCCAATGGACGAAAAAACGACCGTTTCACCTACTCGTCCCACGAGTGAGAAAAAGCCATCGTTGCTCGAGTAAGCACCACGTCTCGATGCTTTAATATAAATATTGACGTATGGTAAGGGTTGCAGGAAGCCGGTTTCATCTGATACGACAACACCCGACAACTGAATGACACCTGACGTATCACTGATAGTCTGAGCCTGAGCAGCATTTATAGAGAAGCCGCCGAGCATCAAGAAAATAAAACTGCTATATGTGAGAATTATCCTTTTCAAATCCGGCCAAAAGTAAGGTTTTAAGAATGGATAACGTGTGTGCTAAAAGTCAGCGCATTTGAGTCCCTGATCTTAACATACCCTTAACTTAAAATGACCACACACCCAATGAGTGCTGCAGTACTTCACCCATATTTTCTACATAATAAAACTCCATATCTCCGAGGTATGTTTTGTCTATCTCATCTATATGCTTCTTATTCTCTTTGCAAAGCATCACTTCCTTCATGCCAGCACGCTTGGCAGCCAGGACTTTTTCTTTAATTCCGCCAACCGGTAACACCTTCCCCCTCAACGTGATTTCACCTGTCATGGCAAGGAACGGCTTGATTGATTTTTCCTTGAAAGCCGATGCAAGGGCAGATAACATTGTGACCCCGGCAGATGGTCCATCCTTCGGAATTGCTCCCTCTGGTACGTGTATGTGAATGTCATTTTTGGCAAACTCTTCAGGATCAATATCCAACTCAGAGCTATGTGCCTTGATAAAACTAAATGCCGTCGAGGCTGACTCTTTCATAACATCACCCAGATTTCCTGTCAATGTCAATTTACCGGTGCCTTTACTCAAACTTACTTCGACAAACAAGATGTCTCCTCCTACCCTTGTCCATGCGAGCCCGACTGCCACACCGGGTCCTTGTGCTTCCTGGTATACATCCTTGCTGTACATCGTTGGCCCTAGAGCTGTGCGTACATTCTCAACAGTTATTTTAGGACTATGCGCTTCTTCCATCGCCACTTTCTTGGCCACTGATCTCATCACGCCCGCGATTCTCCTGTCCAATGACCTCACACCAGATTCCCGCGTATAGTTTTCAACGATGTCCCTTAGAATCGCGTTACTGATTTTGACGTCTTTACCAGTCAATCCATGATCTGCCCTTTGCTTTGGAACCAGGTGTCGCTTCGCAATTTCAATTTTCTCCTCGGTTGAATAGCCACTCACCTCTATGATCTCCATACGGTCGAGTAAGGCGGGTTGGATCGTACTCAGAGCGTTAGCTGTAGCGACAAAAAGCACCTTGGACAGGTCGTATTCGAGCTCCAGATAATTGTCGTGAAATGCACTGTTCTGCTCGGGGTCAAGCACCTCCAATAGTGCTGAAGACGGGTCTCCTCTGAAATCCTTGCCAACTTTATCAATTTCATCCAGGACGAAAACAGGATTTGAAGCTCCTGCCTTCTTAATCGATTGAATAATACGCCCTGGCATGGCCCCGATATAGGTTTTGCGATGTCCACGTATCTCAGACTCATCGTGCAATCCACCCAGGGACATCCGCACAAATTTGCGCTTCAATGATTTTGCGATTGACCTTCCGAGCGATGTTTTACCAACACCTGGAGGGCCTACGAGGCAGAGTATTGGTGCCTTCATATCCCCTTTCAATTTGAGCACGGCCAGGTGCTCCAGAATACGCTCTTTTACTTTTTCGAGGCCAAAATGATCTTTATCCAGCTGTTTTTTTACTGTGGTTAGATTGAAATTGTCCTTCGTGTATTCGTTCCATGGCAGGTCGAGCAACAAATCGAGATAATTGAGAACAACAGAATATTCGGCGACCTGCGGATTCATCCTTCTGACCTTAGTCAGTTCCTTTGTGAATGCCTCATTCACCTCCTTGCTCCACTTCTTTTTCTTTCCTCTTTCTGCAAGTTCGAGCAGTTCAGCCTCATGCGGGTTCTGTCCGAGTTCTTCCTGGATTGTTTTGAGCTGCTGTGAAAGGAAATAATCTCTTTGTTGTTTTTCAATATCTCCGCGTACTTTATTCTCGATCTTATCCTTGAGCTCCAGCAGTTGCAGCTCGCTGTTCATTTGCTTGAATACCCTCTTGGCCTCGGAAAACAATGTCTCGGATTCCAGGAGGTTTTGTTTGTGCGCGACATCTACATTGAGATTCGAAGCAATAAAGCTGATCAAAAAAGACTCCTTCTTGATATTGGTCAGCATCACTGAAGCTTCATTGGGAATCTGGGGGGACAATTTGATGATCTTGACAGACATTTCCCGAATAGACGAGATCAGCGCCTCAAATTCAATATCCGGCACATCATTCTCACTTAGAGGAAACTTCTCTATCCGACCCTCCATGTGCGGGTCATTTTGAGTTACCTCCAGCAACTCGCAGCGTTCCCGGCCTTGCAGAATTGCTGTGATTGTACCATCCGGCATTTTCAACAACTTTAATATCCGCGCTACGGTGCCAGTAGAAAACAAATCTTCGGGTTCGGGTGCCTCGATCTGGTCATTCATCTGTGAAAAAACGGCGATGTACTTACTTTTCTTCTGTGCTTCCTTTACCGCGAGAATGCTCTTGTCCCGCCCTATAGTAATCGGAATCACTATCCCGGGAAACAGTACTGTATTCTTTAATGCCAAAACCGGCAGGACTTCGGGATACTTCTCACCCTTAACGGGTTCTTCATCGTCGGATATTGAAATCAAGGGCATGAATTCAGCGTCATCACCAAAATTCGCCATCATTTGTAATTCATCAAACATCTTATACCTCATATAGTAATTCAATCCATGTCAAAGTGACATATTATTTTACTCACTACGCGTTTGCTACCCTTGGACAAGTTTTGTGCCACCGCCCTATCAACGAAATTAGTGTCGTATATGGCACATTATTGGTGGCATTCTGAGAAAATTAGTGTCGAAATCAGGACAAATCGTCAGTCGGTCACAATTTCAGGCTCTTGTGATGAGATTATCTGGCCACCCTCTTTTGCCTGTACTACCTGGTCAACTTCAACCTTTAGATTTTCGATAATAAACTCCTGACGCGCGGGCGTATTTTTACCCATATAGTAGGTCAGCACTTCATCGATATTAAGGTCATCAGACATAAACACATTTTCCAACTTGATGCCGTCTCCGATAAAATCCTCAAATTCGGACGGGCTTATTTCTCCAAGTCCCTTGAAGCGCGTAATTTCTGCTTTCCCACGCAATGCCTTAATTGCAACTTCCTTTTCCTTTTCCGTATGGCAATAAAAAGTCTTCTTCTTGTCACGTACGCGAAACAAGGGTGTTTCCAGGATATACAAATGACCTTTGTTTACCAGCTCCGGAAAAAATTGCAAAAAGAACGTCAGGAGAAGCAACCTGATGTGCATGCCATCGACATCCGCATCTGTGGCAATAACCACCTTGTTATACCTCAGGTTATCCAAATCATCCTCAATATTCAACGCGTGTTGTAACAGGTTAAATTCCTCGTTTTGATACACAATTTTTTTGGTCATGTTATAGCAGTTCAACGGCTTGCCCCTCAAGCTGAACACTGCCTGGGTCTTCACATCCCTTGCCTTGGTGAGGGAACCACTGGCGCTGTCCCCTTCAGTGATGAAAATCGAAGTTGCGTTCTTAAGTTCTTCGTCGCCTTTTTTGTCATCGAAATGCACCCTGCAATCCCGCAGTTTTTTATTGTGCAAATTTGCCTTCTTGGCCCTCTGATTTGCGAGTTTTTTAATACCGGCAATCTCTTTCCGTTCGCGCTCGGACTGCTGAATTCTTTTGAGTAGTGAAGCTGCTACATCCGAATTTTTATGTAAAAAATTGTCAAGATGAGTGCCAACGAAATCAACAATAAATGAGCGTACAGTCGTTCCACCCGGAGCCATATTTAGCGATCCGAGTTTCGTTTTAGTTTGCGATTCAAATATTGGTTCTTCGACACGCACGCTTAATACTGCAATGATAGAAGCTCTGATATCCTTGGCATCGTAATCTTTTTTGTAAAAATCCCGGATTCCTTTTACGATTCCTTCTCTGAATGCCGCCTGATGCGTACCACCTTGCGTGGTATGCTGGCCATTTACAAAAGAATAATACTGTTCGCCGTAATGTTGCCCATGCGTGATCGCTACTTCAATATCCTCCCCTGAAAGATGGATAATGGGATAGCGTGTTTCCTCTGTGGCGGTCTTTTTTTCCAGAAGATCCAGCAGTCCATTTTTCGAATAAAAAGTCTTGTTGTTAAACTTGATCCGCAGCCCTGAATTCAAATAGACATAGTTCCATAATTGATTCTCAATAAACTCACTCCGAAAACTGAAAGATTGAAATATCTCGGTATCCGGGGTGAATTCAATCAACGTACCATTTTCTTCTTTTGAAGATAAAATTTTGCTGTCGACTGCTTTGTTCCCCCTTTCAAATTCGGCAAACTTTGTCTTTCCGTCCCTGAATGCCTGCACTTTGAAAGAAGCAGAGAGCGCATTGACTGCTTTTGTGCCAATCCCATTAAGGCCTACGGATTTTTTAAAAGCTCTGGAGTCGTACTTTCCTCCGGTATTTATCTTCGAGACGCAATCCACTACCTTCCCAAGAGGAATTCCGCGACCAAAATCACGAACTGTGATCATCCCATCCCTCTCCTTGATCTCGATGCGTTTACCAAAACCCATTACGTACTCATCGATGCTATTGTCAACGACTTCTTTAATGAGGATATATATTCCATCATCCGGTGATGAGCCATCGCCACGTTTGCCGATGTACATACCCGGGCGCAGCCTGATATGCTCCTTCCAGTCAAGGCTAATAATGTTTTCCTCAGTATAATTCACTTGCGCCATAGCTCGATAGTCTTAGCATGTAAAAGTAAAAACTTCATATTACAATTATCTGTAAAGTGGATATGATTTGATTTAGATGGTGGTATATGGTGCGGCGGGTGGTTTTTTTTTACCGTAGGGACGCGATGGGGATTGTTGCTTTGGTGGTTTAATGATGAAGTGTGTGATTTTTTTACCGCAGGGGCGCTGTGCGGGCGTTTTAGGGCGCAGTGGATTCTTGGTGATTTATGACAGACAGTGGGGTTTTTCTAATCTTTCTTTGCTGTTAACTCAGAGCGGCCGAAGGTTGGAAAGGAACCACTTGCGT
>Ga0114950_10003479_pt1 | contig 12126 bp, 10 predicted proteins | sample N075metaG_FD_83503 | JGI IMG/M metagenome (GOLD analysis project Ga0114950, IMG submission 83503) | Deep subsurface microbial communities from Kermadec Trench to uncover new lineages of life (NeLLi) - N075 metaG | ecosystem: Environmental > Aquatic > Marine > Ocean trench > Sediment | place...
AGTGTTTACATTATTTGGTTGGCGCCACGATTTCCTATTTTACAGAAATACCGCCATCTACCGCCACTACCTGCCCGGTTATCATGCGTGCATTTTCAGAAGCATAAAACACCGCTAGATTTCCAATATCCTCTGGTGTTTGTTCACCGCCGAGAGGCGTCATCTCCTGAACAACGGATTCAAAGATCTGTCGCTGGCTCATGTTAGCAAGTTCTGGCTGGTTGGCCTGCATCTGGGTGGTTAGCAGTTCCCAGGCGCGAGTCCATACAAGGCCAGGACAGATACAGTTAACCCGAATTCGTCTTGGCGCGAGCTCCATGGCTAAAGTTTTTGTCAGGTGGACCACTCCGGCTTTGGCTGCACCATAGGCAGGTAGCGATACTGTCGGCCCAAGTGCAGCGATGGAAGCTATATTTATAATACTCCCACCCTCGGCGAGTATAGGGACTGCAGCATGTGATGATGAGAATGTCGTTCTTAAATTGAACATCAATTGTTGATCCCACACATCATCGCTCATTCCACTAAATGCTGAGTCTGAAGTTGAAATTTCATCGAAGTTAATCTTCGGCCCACCAATTCCTGCATTGTTCACAAGAACATCAAGGCCAGAAAATTCATCAGTGATGTCTTTAATCGTTCTGGCCATTTCGGCCTGATTGGCGGCATCGGCAACAACGCCCGTGACTTTTTCACCGATAGCACTGGCGGTTGATTTGACGGTCGCTTCATTCAGATCCGTGATGATGACCCTGGCACCCTCATTGGCGAAACACTTCGCAATACCTGCGCCAATGCCACCAGTTGCTCCGGCACCTGTAACGAGAACGACTTTATTTTCAAGACCCATAATTAACCCCAGGTTAGTTACTTCATTGATAGATTATAGGGGAGTCGGCAATCCGAAAGCCATTCGCTGACAATTGTCTGGTTCAGCTCGTATCGGGCCTGATCATTGTGATTGAGTGCGGTAGCTGGTTAATGTGGCTAAGATAGCTAAGATAGTTAATAGTTTAATGATCGAGGGAGTTGTACATGGGTTTGAGAGCTGCAATTTTGCTTTTGCTGATGGCGATTAATTGTTGTCCTGCACTGGCTGAGCTAAAACCGTCAGAGATAACCAAGGTTGTCATGTTGGGGACAGGAACTCCCTTCGCAGATCCAGATCGTTCAGGTCCATCGGTTGCCATTGTTGTTAACGATACTCCCTACATCGTTGATTTCGGACCCGGTGTTGTCAGGCGAGCCTCGGCGCTGTCACCCGACTACGGTGGTTCAATTGAGGGGTTGACTGTCAAACATCTCAAGCACGCATTCCTGACCCACCTGCATTCTGATCATTCTGCTGGGTATCCTGATTTGATATTGTCACCCTGGACGCTTGACCGGGATGAACCACTTGAAGTGTATGGACCGGAAGGGATTGTTGAGATGACAGAGGCAATTCATAAAGCCTACGGTGAAGACATCCGGTACCGGGTCTATGGTCGAGAGCCTACCAACAATGAAGGTTGGCGAGTCAACGTCCACGTGATTCAGGAAGGGGTTGTTTTCCAGGATGACAATGTGAAGGTTGAAGCGTTCAGGGTAAAGCATGGTTCATGGCCCAATGCCTTTGGTTATAGATTTACCACGCCGGACCGGGTCATTGTCATTTCGGGCGATACGACATTATGCGAGAACGTTGAAAAATTCAGCAAGGGAGTGGATATTCTCATACATGAAGTTTATTCCGTGGCGGGTTTAAGCCAGCGAACTGAGTTCTGGCAAAGCTACCACAGCACTAATCATACATCGGCCCATCAAGTCGGTGAGCTGGCCAGCAGGGTAAAGCCCGGTCTGCTGGTGCTCACGCATATGTTGTTTATGGGTGCCACGGAAGATGAATTGATATCAGAGGTAAAAGAGAAATACTCCGGCAATGTCGTCATGGCTAACGATCTGGATGTTTTCTGAATTTTCAGCACCGTTACAGGGAAGCAACCCAGGAAAACATCGCAGGAGAGCACCGTAAGACAGACGGTGTCCAGTTATGAGGGAGTTTCGGTTATGCTTAGAACGGAAGTTCAAATACCAGTATCAGTCACCGGGTTCAAAACTAATCTTACACGAGGGGAAGGTAGCATGATCCAGAAATTTGGAAGAAAAGTGTTAGTCGCGAGTTGCATACTAGGAATCGGAATCCTGGTAGGTTGCGGCGGCCAGGAAGAGGAAGCTGCTGTAAAGACAGAAGCTCCCGTTAAGGCTGAAGCGCCTGCTGAGTCTCATGCCGCACCTGTCAACAATCCACTGGCGAAGGAGCAGGCGTTGTTGAGAGATGCGGCGGCTGTTCAGGGTATTCTCGATAAAAATGCCGATAGGAAAAAGAAAACGCTCGAAGATGCCATGAACTAGCTCGGGAAGGGGTTGTTACTCTCATCCCGTTCAGCGTCTTCCAGTTCCCGCTCCAGGTATTGCTTTAACGTTGTTGGGGTCCTGCCCAACAAGTCACTGACAACATTGTTTGTCGCGCTACCCTGGCCTTCCTGAAAGGCACGATTGAACTGCAGTAGGATATTGGTGTGCCATTCCGGCTGTTTTGCGTCAATCAGTGCCTGTTTAACTTGCGCTAACGACCGCGCTTCGTATCGCACTTCGCGTCCGAGCAGTTCGGACAATGCGGATGCAATCTCTGTATAGGAAACGGATTCGAGAGAAGTCAGCTCGACGGCCTGATTCATGAGTGGCGCTTTTTCGATAAGAAGCAGTGCTGCCACACGGGCAATATCCTCCGCGTCGATCATCGCGATCTTAGCGTCCGCCACCCCGGCACGAATCACGCCATCGAGTTTTGCAGACTTCAATAGAAACGCCAGGTTCTGCATAAAAAACAGGGGCCGAAGGAAGGTGTAGGCTAAACCCGTATCTTTGATCTGTTGTTCGGTTTCAGCATGCCAGCGACCACAATCCACATAGGACTCAAGTGCAGTCATCAGCCCGGATATTTTTACGATATATGGAGTGGATTGCTGATTGATCGCTGCTCTAACGATATTCCCCTGCAACTTCACCTGGTCTGGAGAAACCGGGGAGACCAGCAAAATCGAGTCGACTCCGTTCACTGCAGATGAAACAGCATCTATGTCACCAAGGTCACCGACAATAATATCAATGTCCCGCGCCGGAAGCAGGCGTTCGGCTTTGTCGAAAGAGCGGATGAGAACCCTGACGTCGTGATCTGCTGCAACCAATCGTTCGACCACTCTTCTGCCAATGCGGCCGGTTGCTCCTGTTATCAATATCATCTACTTAAGACCCTATCGCCATCAAGGAAGCGTTGCCACCGGCAGCTGTCGTGTCGATGGAAATAGTCTTTTCGATGACCAGTCGCATTAGCATTCTGTGGTTGTCATTTTCCTGAATCAAAGGCGTGATTAGTCCGGCTCGTGAAGCCAGGACGCTGCGTACCATTGTTGCCTGGGTTGAAACAGCCGCTAACAGGGCGGCTTTGATGATGGAGTTTTTAAGTGTTTCTACACCCGATTGACGGCTGACAAGGCACAGAATTTTTTCTGGTACCCCTAAAGCCAGCAGGTCGTCTACACAGGTGCCAAATAGTGGTTCATCGATCCTGTCACACAAGAGCAGTGCGCCATTTCCGCTTAACAATGTTGCGATAACCAGTTCAAGACTACTGCTTATGCCGGTATCGGCCACGATGGCAATCACGCCACGGCTTTCCAGGTAGAGTTGGTTGCTTTCACCGGTCGGTCCCGGCAGGGCAACCGGGTTTGAAAGTGATTGCTCAACACTGCGGATCAGTCCATTCGCTTTCGATAGTAGCAACCCAGTATTCAGATTTGCAGAGACGACGGCGTTGTCTGCCAGCTTCGCCAAAAATTGCCTGATGATTGATACCCTTTCGATCACCGGGACATCTGCCCACACAGCCTGAGCCGTTTCTGAATTCATTATTTTGACGCTGGACTCTTCATCCAAGGCGATGGTGCCGAGCCATGGTGCAGCCTGTTGGACCAGCTCCTGGGCCGCACTTCTTACCATTCCTGATAAATAATGTGGCCCGCCAGCTTTAGGTCCTGTGCCGGAGAGCCCGCGCCCGCCGAAAGGCTGGACGCCAACAACGGCTCCGATCATATTGCGATTGATATAGAGGTTTCCGGCCTTTGCGGTTGACGCAATCTGCGCAGTAACCGTCTGGATTCGGCTATGAACCCCGAGAGTAAGCCCGTACCCCGTGTCATTGATCTGAGCGATCACCGAATCAAGCATTGATGCCTTGTACCGGATGACATGCACGACAGGTCCAAACACCTCTCCTTCGAGGATCGCCAGATTGTTTAATTCATAAAGACGCGGAGCGAAGAAGTTACCCGCACCGGAGGCATCGGGAAGTGTGCATTCGTGAAGAAGCTTCACGTCATTTGGTTGATGTGCAAATTTTTCGACATGACTCATAAGATTAGAGAGTGTTTCTGCGTCAATAACTGGACCAACATCGGTGCTTAGCAGCGCAGGATCACCAATGGAAAGCTCGTCCATTGCACCTTTGATCAGTTCGATGATCTTCGATGCAATTTCCTCCTGCAGGAATAAAACGCGTAACGCGGAACAGCGCTGGCCTGCACTTTGAAAGCCTGAACTTATGACGTCGTCGACAACCTGTTCTGGAAGTGCAGTCGAGTCAACGATCATCGCATTTTGTCCGCCAGTTTCGGCGATCAATGGAATGTCTGGGTCAGGTCTTTGTGCAATTGCACGGGATAGCCATAAGCCGGTATCGGTTGAACCGGTGAACATTACACCCTTGATGCGTTCATCTGGAACAAGCTGTTCACCCACGGGCTTGCCCGCTGAAATAACAAACTGAATGACATCAGCTGGAAAGTCACAATCATCCATCAATTGTTTTACCCTTAGAGCAATCAGGCTGGTTTGCTCAGCGGGTTTTGCGATGACGGTGTTTCCAGTTACCAGTGCCGCTGATACTTGGCCCAGCAAAATTGCCAGTGGGAAATTCCAGGGGCTTATGCAAAGTATAACGCCACGCGGAATCAGATTTTCATCTGTCTGTAACATTTCCGCACGATCAGCGTAGTATCGCAGGAAGTCCACGGCTTCACGCACCTCTGAGATTCCGTCGGTAATGGTTTTACCGGCTTCTTTCGTGCAAAACATCAGCAGGGCAGCCCTGTCGGATTCTAACTTGTCCGCTAATGTTCGCAGCAGTGTTGCTCTCTGCGTAACAGGTGTTTCTGCCCATTCAGCAAATGCTTTGTGTGCTGCTGCCAGTTTTTGTTCAATTTCCAGTGCCGTTGCAAACCTCACTGTGCCAATAATTTCTTCGTGATTGGCAGGGTTGATAATAGGTTCTTCGGCTTCAGAAAGAGTGGCCTGTTGGGTTTCCCAGGCTAGCTGAATTTGTGATTGAAGGTTTGAAAGAATAGTTCTGTCCGAGAGGTCGACACCTTCGGAATTACGCCGACTACCCGCTTCCAGCTCATTGTCGGTATATAAATTTTTGGGTGAAGGTATATTCAGATTCCTTTTTACCTTCCAACCGGATACGACGCCGACAGGATCCTCAATCAGCGATTCTATGGGCACTCGCTCATCGACAACCTTGTTGACAAAAGAGCTGTTGGCGCCGTTCTCCAGCAGTCGTCGAACCAGGTAGGCCAGCAGATCTGCATGTTCGCCAACTGGTGCATAGATCCGACAGGCGATGGATTCTTCTTTAAGTATCTGGTCAAACAAGGCTTCGCCCATACCATGTAGTCGCTGGAATTCGTATCCTTTACGATGGTATTCAGAATCAGGACTATCCATTCCCAAAATAGAAGCCACGGCGAGTGCATTGTGAGTTGCAAATTGCGGATAGATAACGTGACGGTGGGCGAGAAGTTTCCTTGCGCAGGCCTGGTAACAAACATCCGTTGCTGGTTTTCGTGTGAATACCGGGTAGTCGGCATAGCCACCAGCCTGGCTCCATTTGATCTCTGAATCCCAATAGGCGCCCTTGACCAGTCTCACCATTAACTTTCGACCGGTTCCGCTGGCAAATTTACAGACCCAGTCAACCACCTGGGGTGAACACTTCAGGTAGGCCTGTATCGCAAGACCGAACCCATCCCACCCTTCAAAATTCGAATCTGTAAATATTGATTCGATGACATCAAGCGAGAGATCCAGTCGGTCAGCCTCTTCTGCGTCCACAGTAAATCCGATATTGTGCTGCATAGCTGCCACGGCTAGTTGCTTGAGGCGTGGGACGAGTTCATTCATGACTCGATCCCGCTGTAAGAACTCGTAGCGAGGATGCAATGCAGACAACTTTATCGAAATTCCAGGGTTTGCCTCTGGTGTATCTTTTGTCGCTGTCTTACCGATCGTATCAATTGCTTCTAGATAAGCGTGAAAGTAGTTGTCAGCATCTTCCATTGTTCGGGCGCCTTCTCCGAGCATATCGTATGAATAGGTATATCCAGCGGCTTCGGATTTGTTTGATCGTTCAATAGCGCTCTTTATGGTTTTTCCAAGGACAAACTGCGTGCCCATAATCTGCATTGCATAACGTACTGAGGTACGAATAACAGGCTCGCCGAGGCGATTGATTGTCTGTTTCAATAGTCCGATGTGTTCTTGCTGTCTTGGCGTTATTGCCTCATTGCTGAAGCTGATCACTTTCCCAGTTAACAGCAGCCCCCAGGCGGAAGCGTTTACAAATAGTGATTCGCTGTTGCCAAGATGTGAAGCCCAATCGCCAGTCATTATCTTGTCACGAATGAGTCGGTTGGTTGTGAGTTTATCAGGGACTCTTAGCAAAGCCTCTGCAAGACACATGAGAACAATTCCTTCTTCAGATGAAAGCGAAAATTCTTTGAGGAGTGCATCGACGCCACCTTTCCCCAGTTGGCTCGATCGGATATCGACGACAAATTCCCGGGCCTTGTTCCAGATTTTTGCCTGGTTTGCCTCATCAATCTTCGCAATCGGTAATAGGTCATGCAGTACCGCGTCTTCATCCCGGCGTAAATTGTGCCGGATGTTTATCCGGTCTGTTTTCTTGAGGTCTTGCTTCTGAAAGGCAGTGTCGGTGGACATGAATGAGAAGCCCGTTGGCTAGTCTAATTGCTGGTAGATTGCTCTTCAAACTTAGTCGCGTGGCCCACAAAGGCTTTACCATCTTCACCCAGACCGTGAGTGGCACCACCGGGAACAAAGGAATTTTCAGCCTCGGTGATTGATTCCCGGAGTTGAGTGATGACCTCAGTCGGAAAAATGCCTTCAATTATCAGGCCACCATCTTCATCCAGGGTTTCTAAAATGTCCCCGAGAGGAGCGTCAGCGGGAAGCCTGCCTAGTGCCATGGTTTTAACCTGTATTTCACCGATGTAGAGAAGTCATGATATAGCACAATGATAGAAAAACGGCATTAGGAATCGCAGATTTGTGGGCGCCGCGGCCAGGCCGCCTGCATGGCCTGTCCTGACACATGAAAAACTCTGGAAAATAGTTCAAACTGTATGTGGTTGGTGAAGTCCTGTACAAACAGTCGGTTGAGCGAGGTTTATTTGGCAGTTTCAGTTTTTGATCTATTTACAGTAGGCATTGGGCCATCGAGCTCGCATACGGTTGGACCGATGCGTGCTGCGCGAATGTTTGCGGTGTTGACGCAATCGCTTGAATGCCCGGTCGAGCGGATACTGACTGAACTCTACGGATCACTTGGCCACACCGGCAGAGGTCATAGCAGTGATGTTGCCGTGTTGTTAGGTCTGGAAGGTGAGTTACCTGAATTCATTGATACCGACACGATTCGCACCCGGAAGGAACTAATACATTCTTCTGGTGAGCTAAATCTGTTAGGTAATCGCAAGATCGGTTACCAGGAGTCCAAAGACCTAGTATTTCATCGCAAGAAAACGCTTCCAGGTCACGTCAATGGCATGAAGTTTTCTGCCTTCGATGCGGATGAAAATTTGCTGTTAGAAAAAAATTACTTTTCTGTGGGTGGTGGTTTTATCGTCACGGAAGACACCGACGCTCAACGATTGCAAGATAAACATTCCCAATTGCCATGGGGTTTTCAATCTGGTGACCAGATGCTGGCAATGGCCAGGGAAAGTGGCTTGAGTATCAGCAGCCTGATGCTTGAGAATGAAAAATTCTGGCGGCCGGAGGAAGAGATACTGGAGCGGCTGGATTATCTTTGGTCAACGATGACAGCATCAATTAACAAGGGCATGCACACTGAAGGCATTCTGCCGGGTATCCTCAAAGTGAAACGCCGGGCGCCCGGTTTACGACGTAAACTGGTATCAAGAGGAGAGAGTCCAGACCCTTTGTCGGCAATGGACTGGGTGAATCTGTATGCACTTTCGGTTAACGAAGAAAATGCAGCCGGTGGGCGTGTGGTGACTGCACCCACCAATGGTGCCGCCGGTATTATCCCTGCGGTTATTAAGTATTACGAAAAATTCTATGAACCCGTCGGTATGGAAAATATACGGCGATTTTTTCTGACTGCAGGCGCAATTGGCATTCTGTACAAACTTAATGCTTCCCTTTCCGGAGCTGAAGTGGGATGTCAGGGTGAAGTTGGTGTCGCCTGTTCAATGGCAGCCGCAGGTTTGACTGAGGCGCTTGGCGGCTCGCCAACGCAGGTAGAATGTGCTGCTGAAATAGGCATGGAACACAACCTTGGGCTCACCTGTGACCCCGTTGGTGGGCTGGTGCAGGTACCCTGCATTGAGCGCAATGCCATGGGTGCGGTAAAAGCGATCAACGCCTCTAAGTTGGCATTGCAGGGCGATGGTGACCACAAGGTTTCCCTCGACCAGGTCATCAAGACCATGCGTGAGACCGGCGCCGACATGAAAACCAAATACAAGGAAACCGCCAGGGGTGGTCTGGCGGTTAATATTATTGAGTGCTAATTTGTACGGAGTACTCAGCTCTGCTTAGCCAGCATCTTGACCTTACCGATATAAGGCAAATTTCGATTGCGCTGGGCGTAGTCGATTCCGTAACCAACGACAAATTCGTCCGGTATCTCGAACCCGACCCAGCGCAGATCGACTTCAATTTCCCGGCGAGAAGGCTTGTCCAGCAGCGCACATACCTCCAGCGAATTTGGATTGCGTGCCTGAAGCAGTGTCAGTACGTGCTGCATTGTATGGCCTGTATCGACGATATCTTCCACAACCAGAACATCGCGACCTTCAATTTCATCCCTCAGGTCTTTGAGGATTCGTACCTCTCTGGATGACTGCATGCTATCACCATAGGAAGAGGCCTCAAGAAAGTCGACCTCAACAGGCATTTCGAGTTCGCGAACAAGATCAGCGATAAAAACGAATGAGCCACGGAGCAAGCCGACAACAATGAGTTTTTCTGCATCGCTGTAGTAGCTTGCGATTTCCTTTGCGAGGGCTTCTACTCTCGCTGCAATTGCTTTTGCAGAGATCAGCTCTTCGATAATGTAGTTGGAGTGGTCCGTCATTAATTCATATCCATTTAAACAGGCAGTCTGATAGTTAACATCATCTACTAGCTATCGCCTGAGTTGCGATGCTGAAATTCAATTATTGCACCTTTTGCAGTGACAAACTCTGCACCCTGTGCTGTTAGCTCTGCGATCAATTTTTCGAGCATCAACATCCGGTGGCCGCGGCCGATAACAAAAGGATGAAAAGTATATGTCAGGACGCCCCAGGTGGTTTCAGAAGTCATGTATTCGAAATCTCCCATCCAGTTTTCCAGAACATGACCTGCTATTTGCAAACCGCCACCTCTGAAATATTCGAAATGGGGAAAATCATCAGTGCTCCAGCTGACAGGAAGTTCGAGCAGCGTACTTTCTTTGCCGAAAGTAATGCTCTCTTCTTCGATGACATCACCAGTTCGAGCATAATAGGGTGTGTAATCGTGAGCCATCATACTGCTGTCGTACAAGAATCCTTCCTGGACGAGCAATTCGATGCTATTCGGACTGAGATCCCATGCGGGTGACCGATATCCAACTGCCGTCACGCCAGTCACACTTTTTATAGTTTCCATACCCCGGAGCAACTCGCGTCGTTCCTCATCACGGCTCATCTTAACGGGCGAGATATGGGCAAATCCATGATGCCCTACTTCATGTCCTCTTGCGGCGATCTCCCTGCAGATATCAGGGTAGGTATTCATGGTTATGCCGGGAATAAAAAATGTTGCGAGAATATTGTGTTGATTAAGAAGTTTTAGGATGCGTTCAACGCCAATGACACCAAATTCACCTCGCGATATATTGGTTGGACTGGTTAAGCCTTGAGCCATCCAGAGGGATATGGCATCAAAATCAAAGCTGAGACAGACAAGATGACGACTATTAGACATGTGATTCCCGGATCGAAAAGAATAAGTGAAGGATGCCATGAATCGGAAACAGATAGGTAGTGGAGTGTGCCGGAAACCAGTTGCGATGACGAATGAGACTAGTGCTACCATGACCCGACTGAAATCAGCATTGAGAAAAAATCAAAAGAATGGGCCTGGGAGATAAGACGTTGAGTGATCTCTGGGATTACCCGGAACCGTATGTGATCAATGTATCGGTGCTTGAGAGTGATATTGATAGCTACCAGCATGTTAATAACTCTGTCTATCCTCGCTGGATTGACGAGTGCGCCAGGCAGCATTCAAAGGCAGTCGGAGTCGATACGGATGGCGCAGCAGTTCTCGGATATGGCATGGCGGTCAGGGAAAGCAGAATTACGTACTATGCACCTGCCTACCTCGGGGAAGATGTGCTTGTCGCTAACTGGCTGACCTTGTGCGATGGTAAATTACGGGCCAGCCGCCATTTCCAGATTCTCAGGAAGTCTGATGGTGTCACTCTGGCAAGAGCTTCCATGGATTTTATCTGTATCAAGATAGAGTCCGGCAAACCCAGCAGAATGCCAACGCTTTTCAGGGAGAGCTATGCCGTTATCGCGAGTGTGCAGAGAAAATTGTTGGCAGAACAGAAATAATAGAAAGTTTGGTAAAGTGCCATATACCGTTCAATTGAGAAGAGTATTCCATGAGTGACCCGGACAAGTTCAGACAAGAGACCAGGACCTGGTTAGAAGCGAACTGTCCTGAAGGTGCAAAAGGTCCTGGCCAGGTTCCCTTTGGCAGTCGGTCAGTTGAATTAGAACCTGATGTCAGGCTATGGCTGGACCGGATGGCAGAAAGAGGCTGGACCGTACCGACCTGGCCAAAGGAATATGGTGGTGCCGAGCTTGATCGTGATGAATACAAGATCCTGATAGAGGAATTGAAAAGAGTCGGCGCAAGGACACCATTGACTGGTCGTGGCGTGAACTATATCGGGCCGACGATTCTGGAATTCGGCACCGATGAACAAAAATCCAGGTGGCTGCCCATCTGTGCAAAAGGCGCCGGTGCCTGGGCCATGGGTTACTCCGAACCGGGTGCTGGTTCTGACCTCGCCAGCTTGTCTACCCGCGCCGTGAAAGATGGTGATAATTACATCATCAATGGACGCAAGACCTGGACCAGTGACGCAGCAGACTGTGATTATATTTTTGTGCTGGTCCGCACTTCTCCTGAAAAACCCAAGCATGAAGGCATTAGCCTTGTGCTGGTCGATATGCACCAGGAAGGCGTAAATGTCGATCCTATCCAGTTAATTTCAGGCGCATCTCCTTTTTGTGAAACCCGGTTTGAAGACGCCATTGTTCCAGTGAGTGATTTGATCGGCGGAGTTGATCGTGGCTGGACTGTTGGCAAGAGACTGCTCCAGTTTGAACGCTCAACTCATGCAGGCATCAACATTTCCGGTTCCCAGGGTGGGCGCACCGAGGAAAGTAAAATGCCTGGTCTGGTGAAACAATATGTTGGCGTTTCTGATGGAAAAATAGCTGACCACGCTATGAGGAAATGGTTGACCCAGTATGAAATGAACACCCATATCCAGGCAATCACACAAAGACGTGCGATCGCTGAATTACAAAGCAGGGCGCCCGGGTACACCTCATCTGCAATTAAACTGACCAATGCTCTGAATATACAAGACGGAGATGAGTTGTTAGTCGCTGCAATGGGCCATCAAGGATTTCGCTGGGATATGGATAGCGGCGC
>Ga0114950_10003480_pt1 | contig 12126 bp, 12 predicted proteins | sample N075metaG_FD_83503 | JGI IMG/M metagenome (GOLD analysis project Ga0114950, IMG submission 83503) | Deep subsurface microbial communities from Kermadec Trench to uncover new lineages of life (NeLLi) - N075 metaG | ecosystem: Environmental > Aquatic > Marine > Ocean trench > Sediment | place...
CGGTCAGGCCGCTGCCGATCTGTGAGGCCAGGCGAATCCGTTGCGATGCTCCGCCACTGAGCGTTGGGGCCGACCGATCCAGTGTCAAGTAGTGCAAGCCCACGTCACGCAGGAACGTCAGACGGTTGATGATCTCCTTGAGCACTTGTTCGCCGATCTTGATTTGTGTCGGCGTGAGGTCGAGCGACTCGAAGAACTCGATGGCCTGGGTGATCGAGAGCGCTTCGACTTCAGTGAGGCTGCTGCCGCCAAACCGGACGGCCAGCGCCTGTGCATTGAGGCGGGCGCCTCGGCACATCGGGCAGCGCGTCTGCCGCACGTATTTCTCGTAGAACTTTCGGACCATCGGCGCCTTGGCTTTGCGGTACTTGTCTTCCAGCTCGGCGATGACCCCGGCGAACGTGCCGCCGTGCCGCCAAATGCCGCCCCGCCACTTCCATTCAAACGTCAAGTGCTCGTCACCGGTGCCATAGAGGAGCGCATCTCGGGCCTGCTGCGACAGCCTTTTCCACGAAGTGGCCAGGTCGAATCCGATGTGCCGGGCGACCGCTTCATAAGTGTGCCGCCGCCAGCGACCGATGCGGGTACGCATGGGCTCAATGGCCAGGTCCAGAAACGATTTGGTCTTGTCCGGCACCAGCAGTTCGGGGTCAAACGTCGAAGTTTCGCCCAGCCCGTCGCACCCCGAGCACATTCCGCTCGGCGAATTGAAGCTGAACATCTGCGGCGAGGGCGGCTCGAACGAAAGGTTGCACTTCAGACAAGCGTACTTCGACGACAGCAGAATATCCTGGTCCTTGGTCGCCACTATGAGCGTACCCTGGCCAAGCTGCGATGCCGCCGCGACCGCCTCGGCCAGCCGAGTTCGAGCTTTGGTGCTGACGGCCAAGCGGTCGATGACGATCTCGATGTTGTGCTTGCGGTTGCGTTCGAGCGCGGGATCGTCAGAAAGTTGCATGACTTGCCCGTTGACCCGTGCGCGAACATAGCCGGCCTTGAGCATGTCCTCGAACAAGTCCCGATACTCGCCCTTCTGGCCTCGGACGACCGGCGCGAGCACCATCACCTGCGTGTTGGCGCGCAAGGCGAGGATCTGAGCCATGATCTGCTCGCGCGACTGGGCCGTTATCGGCCGGCCGCACTGCGTGCAGTGTTGGGTGCCGATGCGAGCGTACAGCACGCGCAAGTAGTCATGAATCTGAGTGATGGTGGCCACCGTACTGCGGGGATTCCAACTACCGGTCTTTTGTTGTATCGAGATGGTGGGCGACAGGCCGGAGATCGAATCGACGTCCGGCTTCTGCAATTGTCCGAGGAATTGCCGCGCGTAGGCGCTGAGGGATTCAATGTAGCGCCGCTGGCCTTCGGCATAGAGCGTGTCGAAGGCGAACGAACTCTTGCCGCTGCCGGACACGCCGGTGAAGCAGATCAATCGATCGCGCGGCAGCGTGATGCTGACGTTGCGCAGATTATGCTCGCGCGCCCCGCGAACAACGATGTCCTGAACTTCAGCTTCCATGAGCCTCTGAGCCATCAACTACACCTTACGGATCGTCCGAAGCACAGGCCGGCGCGTTCAGCGCCCCGCCACGACTCGGTAGCCCGAGCACACATGGCTGCGCAAGCCCGGATCGACCACCGCCATTGTCTCTGTTCTCTTTTGTCTTTTCAATCGCTTCGCTGGGATGGCGGGAGGGGAGTGGTTAGGCTCTGTCGGAAAACGCGGATTCTTTCATTGAGCCGCGGGTTTAACCGCGCGAAGCCTCGCGCAGACTAAAGTCTGCGGCTCCTTGGGTGTTTTCAGACAGAGCCTAGTATTCGATGCCGAACGAGGCGTATTCGGCCGTAGCGGTGGAATCGGTGTCGGTGGTGAACTCGATGTAGCTTTTCATGATTTGTTCGACATTGGCGACGAAACGATCCACGTCCTGTGGAAGCCCTTCGGCGATCATTTCCACCCGCCCGTCGAGCAGATTCTTGACATAGCCCACGACCGCGTGGCCCTTGGCGATTTGACAGGCTGTGTAGCGGAATCCGATGCCCTGGACATTGCCATTGAAATAGGCGATGCGGCGGATGGGAATCGGTTCGGTTTGTTGTTTGGAACCAGCCACGGCCTGTTACCCGGCGCCCGCAAGTTGCTCAGCCTCGGCCACCGTGTCGCAAATCTCGAACAGGCTGCTCAGCTTGGTAAGGTCAAGAATTTCACGGAGGAAGGGCTTGGGGTTGATGAGACACAACAGGGTGTCATTCTTGCGGCAGGTCACATGGGCGGCGACGATCCCGCCCAAGCCGGTTGAACTAATGAAACTCAGGCCCGACAGGTCCACGGCCAACAACCTCGGTTTTCGGGCTGCTGCTTCCTGAAGCGCGCGGCTGAATTGCCCGACCACCTCCACGGCTGCCATACCGGACACCTTGATCAAGACGGTGGAGCCGTGCTCGGACATTTCGATTTGAAGCGGTGCATCGGGTTGCACGAGATCCGCCGGGATTGGCCGAGCGTCACTCATTATTCATTCCGCTTTCTCAAGAAGATTTCCGTGCCGTTGCACCGATACGTTACTTCGCTCATATAAGCTTTCATCAGCAGGATGCCCCGCCCGTTGGGCAGGGAGATGCGTTCGGGTTTGGTCGGATCAGGCACGGCGTCGGGGTCGAATCCCGCGCCCTCGTCGCGGATACAGATCACGACCTGGTGGGCGTCAACGGCGTAGCGAACCGTAACCTTCTTCGTCCGATCGCACTTGTTCCCATGCTTGATCGCGTTGGTGATCGCCTCTTCCAGCGTCAACTTGATGGCGAAGATGGCATCTTCGCTGAAACCGTTAATCTGTGCTTCTCTGAGGATCGCCTGTTCGGGCTCCTTGGCCGCCGCCAAATCGCTGGGGATCACGATCGTCTTCAATGATCGTTCGTCATCAGAATGCTGACTTGAGAAATTCATCGGCAGGTGACCGCCTGCTTCCATTTTTCCGTTTCCGCGATCCACGGGACGCCCATGCACGTGGTTACTTCGCGAAGCTGGCCTTGGCCTTCGCGGCCGAGTCGTGAATGTCAAAAATCTTGTTGAGCCGCGTGATCTTGAACACTTCGTAAATCTGAGGCTTGATGTCCGTAAGCTTCAATTGGCCGCCCAGTTCAACGATTCGCTTGTGCAGCGTGATCAACATCCCGAGGGCCGCACTGGACAAGTGTTCCACGTTCATGAAATTCAACAACATATTCGTCGGTTGATGCTGCTCAGCAAGGCGCGTCAGTTCCTCACCAATCTGATTGATCGACAATTCTTCGAGGATTTTTCGATCGGCGAACTCGACGACACAAACGCCATCGCTATGGGTCACCTTCAATTCAGGCCGATCTGCAGGCATCGCGCTCCTCCTACGGGTTCAAGAGGCCGTTCACCAACGAACGGCCACGCATGATGTTACCCGTGCTGAAGTCTCGATGTCAAGATGGGCAAACTCCTGGCGGGCAAATCGACCTCAAATCACGATAGCGCTCCTGCCGGGAGCCGATCCGTCCCCCGCCGCTTCAGAGACGCTCTTTCTGGGCGGCACGACGGCTGATCCGCAGGGCGCGGGATCCGCGAAACTGTCCAATCTTCCCGGCAAACTTGTTTCGACCTTCGATTTGCAGGATCAAGTCATCCGTGTGGGATTTTCCTGTCTGGATGATATCGCCGACTTGCAGATGCGCCAGATCACTGATCGTCATTCGGGTTTCGGCCAGATAGCATTTCAAGAGCAATTCGGCACAACTCAGCAGGGACGAAATGTTCTCGGCTTGATTCTCTCTCTGGACTCTTCCGGCATAGGCAAACCAGCTCTGTGAGCCCAGCTTGGCGATGACCGGCTCGATGACGTTGAAGGGGATGCACAGGCTCATGGTGCCTGCCCGGGCGCCCATCTTGATCTCGAACCCGACCACGACAACCACTTCGTTCGGCGCTACGATCTGGACCAGTTGAGGATTGCTCTCGGTGGTGACCAGTTCGAACTGCACCTTCTCCAGATCCGTCCAGGCTTCGCTGAGGCTCTCCAACGCTTGATCCGTGATCCGCTTGACCAGGCGCAATTCGATCGAAGTCAGCGGGCGCTGAGGAATAAACAGCTCGGCGTTCGAGCCGCCCAACAGTCGATCCAGGATGGGGTAGATAATGAGTGGGCTGAGTTCCAGACACATTTGCCCTTCCAGTGGCGGCGCCTGGATGAGATTGAAACATGTCGGATTCGGCAGGGCGTGGATGAACTCGCTGTAGGTCAATTGCTCGATGGTGGCCACGCGACACTCGATGATCGTACGCAGAAACCCGGTCAGCGATGCGCCGAAACTGCGCGCGAAACTTTCGTGCAAGGATTCCAGCGACCGCATTTGGTCTTTGCTGACGCGCTCCGGACGCTTGAAATCATAGTCCCGAACGTCCTGCTGCTGCACGGCCGGCGAATAAGCGAAGATGGCGGGGTCATCCGCAGACGCTGAAGTGAGCGCGCTTTTTTCGGACTCGTCCAGATTGCCCCTGTCGACCGCCGCGAGCAGGGCATCAACTTCAGATTGATCCAGCACGTCTGACATAAGGTCTTACCGCCCGGCGTGGCCCACCGCCCGAAAACCGGGAACTGCGTCCGCCCAGGGAAAACAGACACCTCAAAATGTTATCGGAACTTGGCAGGTTGGACTTGAGGCCGCTGCGTGCCCATGGCATACGCAACTGCAACATACCTACTTGCTTAGGCTCGCCAGGAGGGCAAAGTAGGAGGGAAACGACTTGCTCACGCAGCCGGGGTCGTCGATGGAGACGCCGGGCGCGGACAGGCCGACCAGCGCGAAGGCCATGGCCATGCGGTGGTCGCCGCAGGGATCGACGGTGCCCGGGCGGATTTCGTCCGGAGGCTGCACCGTCAGGCCGTCGCTGTGAACGTCGATCTCGGCCCCCAGCGCGCCGAGCTGCACCGCCAGAACCGAGAGGCGCGGAGACTCCTTCTGCTGAAGGTGCGCGACGTTGCAGATGCGAACCGGGCCGTCCGCGAACAGGGCGAGAACAGCCACCGTGGGTGCCGCGTCGGGCATGTCGCCGAGATCCAATTCCAGCTCGCCGCGGAGGGATTGATCCGGCCTGCGCTCCAATTCGACGAAGCCGTCCTCAACACGACAAGTGCATCCCATTTGTTGCAGTACGTCGATCAGCCTCAGGTCGCCCTGACAACTCGTGCGTCCCAGTCCTTCAATGCGCACTCTCCCACCGCAAATCGCGGCGGCGGCCAGAAAATAACCGGCACTGGAAGCATCCGGCTCGATCTCATAATTCGTCGCCTGATACATTTGCGGAGCCGGCACAATTATTTTTCGATAATCATCGGTGATCAGGCTGATTCCGAACGCCTGCATCACACCGCCGGTCATACGCACATAGGGTTCGCTGATCGGCGTGCCCGTGATGGCCAGCATGACGTCACCTCGGGCGCAGGGACCGGCCAGCAAAATGGCGCTGGCAAACTGGCTGGATCGAGAACCATCGACTTCGATCTGTCCCCCACCCAGCGCCTGCCCATGCACGATCAGAGGCGCACACCCTTCCTTTTCCTCGAACTCGACCAGGGCGCCCATGTGCCGCAACGCATCCACCAGCGGCGCGATCGGGCGCTGATGCAGTCGGCCTCGACCAAACAGGCGGTATCGCCCCGCCGCCGTCGCACACAGGGCCGTGAAGAAGCGCAACATGGTGCCCGACTCGCCGCAGTCGATGTCGGCCTCCGAAACCGGCAGGTGGCCCCCGCATCCCGTGATTTCCACTCGGTTTTCGGCTCGGTCGGTCTCCAGGGCAATGCCCAGGGTCTCCAGCCCGGTGAGCAGGCGCTCAGTGTCCTCGGCAAACAGGGCATTTGAGAGAATCGAGCGTCCGTGGGCCAGGGCCGCCGCGATCAGGGCCCGGTTGGTCAAGCTCTTGGAACCCGGTACGCGCACGACCGCATCAAGCGGTTTCGTGATCGGTCGTATGGCGTGCGCGGACATTCTCAATACAATAACCCATTCGAGAAGTGAGACAAAACCCCATGAGCCGCGGTCTTCAGCCCGCGCGGACGCCGATGCTGAGAGTCGCGCCCCAGGGATGTGACGCCAAGAGCAAGAAATATGTTTCGATTCATCCGACGAGGCACATTCTACGGCGGCATCTTTCTGCCGTCCGAAAAATCCTCCACTGAAAATCGCCCGATCGAGCCGCTCCCGCTCCCGGAGCGGCTGTATGTACCCGTTGCCGAAGGGGCTGTGCCTGCGGTCCACAATGGCGACCGCGTTCGGGCGGGGCAGCGGCTGGCGCGGAGTGAATCCGGATATCAGGACACTTTTTGCCCCGTCGATGGGCGGGTCCGCGCCCTCGCAGTGGCTGCGACAGCCTGGGACGACGAAGTGCTCACGGTGGAAATCGAGGTCCAACAGGAACGCCTGACGCCGCCCTCGAGCACGGCCGCATCGCCGCCGGATTGGACGGCGATCGCGGAGGATGCAGTGACGCAGGCTGTGTTGCTCGGCGCCGGCTCAGCCCGGGCCGACAACGGCGGCCTGGCCGCCGAACAAATCAAGCAGGCCCGGCAGCGCGGCGTCGCACACGTCATTGTCAACGGCATGGAATCCGAACCCTGCCGGACGGCCGATCATCGACTCTTGGTCGAGTTCGGAGCACTGGTCGTCGGCGCGGCACACCGTCTGCATGAATACCTCGACGCCAAGCGAACGTACGTCGCTGTAGATGCCGCACAGAAGGAATTGGTCCGTGCGATGCACGAGTTGGCTCGGCGCACGCCGATCCGCGTCGTAGACTTGCCGAACCGCTATCCAGTCGGGACTGATCCGCTGCTCGTGCAGACACTCCTCGGTCGCGAAATCCCGCTGGGCCGGGAGGCACTTGATATTGGAGCGCTGGTCCTCGGTGTTGATACGATATTTCACCTCGGACGGGCGCTGTCTGAACAAGTGCCGGCCACGGCGCGCGTGCTGACGGTGGCCGGCGCGGCGATCGACAGACCCGGTAACTATTGGGTGCCGAACGGGACGCCGGTTCGGCACGTGCTCCAATCGGCGGGACTGAAGTCTCAGCCGAGTCAGTTGATCGTCGGCGGACCCATGACAGGCCGATCACTGCCTGATGATGATATCGTCTTGACCTTGCGTTGTCCCGCGCTGTTGGCCCTGCTTCCGCAGGACGGCACGCGGGCGCCTTCGACGGCGTGTGTGCGTTGCGGCTGGTGCGCGGAAGTGTGCCCCATGATGCTCGAACCCGCCCTGCTGCTGCAAGCCATCGAACTCCAGCAGGAGCGGCAGCTCGCTCGGCTCCATCCCGGGGCCTGCATCGATTGCGGACTGTGCAGCTACGTCTGTCCGTCGTCGCTGCCTTTGGCGAGCAGCATCAGCGACGTGAGGGCCTCTCTGGAGAATGGAACCGATCGCGGACAGACAAATGGAGCTTGAGACTCACCATCGGCCCGAAGGCCCGCCTTATTGGCACAGCACCGAAGTGCTGCGGCACGTCAGCGGTGTGACACTGGTGGCGCTGCTGCCCGTCATTGCGGCCGGGGCATTGCTGTTCGGGCTGAGAACATTCCTGTACATCAGCGTGGCCATTGCCTGCGCCGCGGCAGCGGAGCTGTTCATTTGCAAGCTGCTCAACCGCCGCACGCAGATCCGAAACGGGCACACCGTTGTGCTGGCGACAATATTGGCGCTGGCCGCACCGCCCGCCTGCGGCATTGGGATCATCGCCTGTGGTGCGGTGCTGCTCGTCGTCGCGAAACAAGTCGTCGGCGGCCTGGGTCATTACCTTTGGCATCCCGTTCTCGTCGCGCGGGCCGTGCTGTGTTTCATGTTTCCCGTACTCATGGTGCCCGATCACTGGCCGGTGCTGAACGAAGACCATCTCGCCACCGGTGACATCGCCCGCGCCGCGCCACGGCGCGATAACAATACGTGGTTTGATCTTGATCCTCTTGCTGAGAACGAGGCTTGGACCGCAGCCCGACCCGTGCGAATCCTCACGGATCTCTACAACGTGCCTCCCGCCGAAGCCCAACCTGCCTCCGAGTCGGTACTGCGACTGGTGCGCGATAAGTTGCCGCCCGCGCTCGATTGCCTGCTGGGCACGACGGGAGGCGGCATCGGTGAAACATCGGTCATCGCAATTCTGCTGGGCGGGGTATTCCTGGTTTACCGCAGCTATGTACATTGGACGCTGCCTGTCTTTGCGATTGTCGGTCTGGTGGCTGCGGCGGCCATCCTGCCCATCCCCGGTGGACCGTCCGGTGAAGCGCTTGCCTGGTGGCCAATCCGGCTGATCTCCGGCAACCCGTCGCTCCCCGTCGGATTCATGCTGGTCTCCTACCATTTGATCGTCGGTGAGTTCATGTTCGCCATCTTCTTTGTCGCCTCCGACATGACGGCCTCACCGATCCGAACCCGAGGACACGCTTACTATGGCTTTGGAATCGGCATGCTGACCGTCGGCCTGCGGATGGCCGGCTTCGCCGCGGGCTCGACGTATTGGGCGATCTTGATCATGAGCACCCTCATCCCCGCCATCGATCGTCTGACCCGCCGTCGGGTCTACGGCACATAGCAGCGTTTCGAGCCGCTTTCCCTTGATTTCGGAGAATCTTCACAATTTTCCGGGATTCCACTAAACGCCACGCCACCGCAGCGCATCTTTTGGGTAAATGTTAGCGCTTGATGAACCCATCGAACCCAGCCAACCGCATACCGGACATCTCCGTCAAGGAGCGATCGCAACTGCTGCGGTTGGCCTATCGATTCTGCTGGAATCGGAGCGATGCGGAAGACGCCTTACACAACGCATTGCTGGTCGGCATCGAAAAGGCCGACGAACTTCGCGACCCTGCCCGGCGCTGGTCCTGGCTGTGCCGCGTGGTGGTGCAGCAGTGTCATTTGCTGGGCAGAAAGCAGCAGCGAAGAAACGAAACGCAAGGAGCCGCAGACTTCAGTCTGCGCGATTCATCGTCCACTGCACACTCCTCAGCACTGGAGCGGGCAGAACTAGGTGATTTGATGAGACGGTTATTGACCAATCTCCCTGAACGACAACGAGCCGCGATGACGTTGCGGCATATCGAGCGGTTGGACTATCCACGGATCGCGCAGGTCATGGCGATTTCCGAGAGCACGGTCCGCGCCCATGTCCGGGCCGGACGCGAGGCATTGCGCAAGATGATCCAGACCCGGCATCCGGAATGGCAAGTATGAATTGCGCGCAGGCCCACAACTTGATCCACGCCGAACTCGACGGCGACATCACCGCGGAGCAGCAACTCGCGTTGCGGACGCACACCGAAACATGTGAATCATGCGACCTGATGCAGACGCAGTTCCGAGCGATGGAAAAGGGTTTCGATTGGCTTGCCGGGCAGAGCGAAGTCGTGCCTGCGGCAGCGCCTTCCGAGCCGACGATCATCCGCGGGCCTTGGGCCCGCCGCGCCGCGGGATTCGCCGTCGCCGCGGCTGCGTGCCTTGCGTTGTTTCTCGCTCTACCGTTCGGCGGATCGCAGGGGGAGCATGAGGTCGTCGTGAGCCCGCCGCCCGAACCGAAGCTTGATTTTCACCTCACCGGTGAATCCTTCGACAAGTATCTCGCCATCGAGCAAGAATCGACTGAGCCGAACGTACACATCGTGTGGCTATACAAGAACCAGGGGCGTTCTAAGAAATCATCACAGTTGGACCGCCCCACGACCCCGCTACATTCATAAGGAGATACGAAATGAACATGGTCAAACTATCCCTTTTCCTCACGATCGCGCTTTCGATCGGAATTGGCGACCTGGTGACTGCGCAGCAACCTGAACGCCAAGCAGCACGCGAACGCGATGAAAATCTCGTGACCCAGGTGTTTCAGATCAAGAACATTGATCTGGAAGACGCCTACGAGGCCGCGAGAAGTGTCTACAACCTTAGTGCCATTGCGGCGGTGGGGAGCAATAACACGCTGGTCATCCGAGACACGCCGGAAAGGCTTGAGCAAATCGCTCAGCTCTTCGCACAAATGGAGGAATATGACCCGGTCAGCGCGAAGTATGCCGCTGAGGCGATCGTCATTTCGCTGGACTTTCGAGAGGCCATGGAGATCGCCGACCTGCTCAATCCGATTTTCTCCGGCGCGCGAATCGTGGCCGACTATGGATCGCAGCAGTTGATCGTGACGGCGAATGCTGCTCAGATCGCTGAGATCATGAGCATGGTTCAGAATCTGGATCGCCCGGCACGAGACGAAGTCAGGGGCCTTCCCGCGAAGACTCTCTCGGTCACCGTGGACTTCATTCAGGCGACTGTCGGGGCCAAGAGCATAGGGGATTTGCCTGAGAATCTGCAAGGGGTGGATGCGGCATTGCGTAAGAACGGCCTTGGGAACGCGAAGATTTACGGGCACTTGATGGTCCGAACTCAGGAGAAAGAGGAGTTCGAGAGCAAGGGTGTGGTTCGCTCGGAGGCGGGTGCCGTTTCATTCATCCGGGTATACGGCACGGCTGAGTTGGCCGACGGCCGAGCGCAACTCCAGATCACGTCGCACCTGAACATGCCGATCACGCAAACGCGCCAGGATCGCGAAGGCAATACGCACACAACTACCAGCTATGAGGACTTCGGCCTGACCACCACCACCACGGTACCGCTGGGCGATTTTTTGGTGCTGGGGGCCATGCCGGCCAGCACCGAGGATGCCGACACGATCCTGATGGTGATCCATATCACCGCTGACTAGACACAGGCCTCGGCGCCGACCACGCCGGTGATCATTCCTGCACCAGGGCATTGCGGCAGCACCGCGATGCCCTGGTTCTTTGCGCGAAGAGCCGAAAACCCGAGGTGTCAACGAGCCGCGGGCTTCAGCCCGCGCGATCCTGCGCACGGTGAAAGCGATACCCTGGGTGAGAGTTCGCGCAGGCTGAAAGCCTGCGGCTCCTTGTCCAATCGATTCGGGCGCATCTTGCGATCGCGCGGGCTCCCAATTCTCCTTGGCGGATCGAGACGCTCACACTATGATGAGCAGCATGAGTGATACGACCGAAGAACCCCAAACGAAGTTGAAGCTCCACACGCCCGACATGGACCCACCTCAGCCGAGTGTGGCGCCACCGGTGACGCCGCCGTCAGATCCCGAGGTGTCGGCGGCTTCGATCGTCGAGGCGATTCTGTTTGCTACGGACACGCCTCTGCCGGCGACCAAGATTGCCGAGCTTGCCGGCGCCGGAAACGCCCGCGAGGTCAAGAAACACATCGCCGCACTGAACGAGACCTACGCCCAGCGCGGAGCCGCCTTCCGCATCGAGGAAATCGCCGGCGGGTACCAGATGCTGACCCTGCCCGTCTACAACGATCGCTTGAGCAAGCTGTTGCAGACCCGGCGAGAGACCCGCCTGTCGCAGGCCGCCCTCGAGACGCTGGCCATCGTGGCCTACAAGCAGCCGATCCTGCGGGCCGACGTCGAAGCGATCCGCGGTGTGGCTGCCGGTGAAGTGCTCAACCGCTTGCGCGAGTTGAACTTGGTCAAGATCGTCGGCCGGGCCGAGGAAATCGGCCGACCCTTGCTCTACGGCACAACCAAGAAGTTCCTCGACGTCTTCGGCCTGGGCTCCCTCGACGATCTGCCCCAGGACCAGGAACTCGCCCAACCTGATTCGTAGTTCCAGAGATCCTCACGAAGGCGCCGAGGACGGCGTGCGACGAAGTAGTGTGCCACGGCTCTGTGAGCCGTGTCGTGCATCAGCGGACACGACCGACACGGTCGTGGCACACGGCCACAGCAATTCCTGATTCGTAGCGTCAAGGTTTCTTGAGGAACTCGGGAGGTGACTTCCGCCGCTGGTAGCGATGGCATACTAGGAGGAGCACAAACGCGAGCCCCATGGCGGTGAGGATCGTGAGCCCTGCGTAGGTCTTGCGATCCGATGATCGCGAATGGCTGAGGACGTGCGAATGGGACTCGACTATCGCGATCGTTTTTTCACTATGCTTGTCAATGTGAACGATGTTGAGCCCGCTGCCGACGTGAGGCGCGTTTCTTCTACCGGGCGACAACATGAGGGACACCGCACCGCCGATGATCAACAGAGCCACCAGCGC
>Ga0114950_10003483_pt1 | contig 12123 bp, 11 predicted proteins | sample N075metaG_FD_83503 | JGI IMG/M metagenome (GOLD analysis project Ga0114950, IMG submission 83503) | Deep subsurface microbial communities from Kermadec Trench to uncover new lineages of life (NeLLi) - N075 metaG | ecosystem: Environmental > Aquatic > Marine > Ocean trench > Sediment | place...
ATCACGTACCACATCGTGTCGTATCGGAGATGGATCGACACGTAGGCGACGATGTCGGGCACCACCGCCACAAGCAGCGCTGGCACCGCCAACACCATCCCCGCCAACGGGTTCGCGATGTACAGGGCAATCCAGCCGACGAGGATCGCCACGTCGATGGCGAGCAGGGCGATCCAGAAGTAGAGCTTGAGGTAGCGCAAGTATTGGCGCGACGGGTGGAAGCTCAGGCGACCTCTGATCCGATTTCTTCCTCTTCGGTCTTGGCCTTTGCCCCCCGCATCCGGGCGTAGAGGAAATCGCGCAGCGGCTCGGGATTCCGGATCCCCTCGATGATCATCGTCGCGCCGCTCGTACCTGACGCCGTTTGGATCGGCATCTTCGCCAAACCCATCCAGCGCTCGACGATGTTGCGCGTCACGTGGATGTCCTGGATCCTCCGGTAGGTCAGATAGACCTCTTTCTGAAACAACAGGCCCCAGGACATCGCCACGCCCTCGTCGTCGAAGCGGTAGCGAAGAGTCCTGAAGCGGATGAACAACCGCACGAAGACCACGGGGAACGCGAGAAGAGTCGCCATGGAGACCAGCAGGTAGTAGTTGAGCAGGGAATCATGCGGTCGGGTGATCGTGCGTGGGTCGATCCCTGCGTCTTTGGCGGCGACATCGACCGGATCGTTTATCGCGGCGAGTATATCTGTCGCCGACACGAGCTCAGGCCGGAGGTAATCATGGGCCATGAGGTGGGCTGCGCCGCCAGAGTGGCGAGATCGGGGTTGGCTACTCGCTGCGCCAAGGCGCCCTCGTCAGGAGTCTCCCGCTGCCCGGCCGGCCGTTGACCTCGCCCGCTTCGAATACCACTTCGCCGCGGCGGATCGTGATGTCGGGCCACCCGGTCACCGACCATCCGTCGTACACCGTGTGCGCCGCCCGGGAGAGAACGTCGGCGTCTCGAATCACGGTCGTGCGCTCCGGGTCCCACACGACAACGTCGGCGTAGGATCCTTCGCGGATGACGCCTTTTTGCGGGAACAGTCCGAATATCCGCGCCGCCTTGGTCGACGTTGTTTCGACGAAGCGCTCGAGCGAAATCCGTCCCTTGCCGACACCTTCCGAGAAGTACATCGGCAGCATGAACTGCAGGTTGTTGATCCCCGGGCGGAGCCGCGTGATCGAGAGCTCGGGATCGAGCTTTTGCTCCCGGGTCCAGGGAGCGTGATCGGTGGCCAGTATGTCGATGGACCCGTCCGCCAGCCCTTGCCACAAAGCGTTTGCGTCGGCAGCAGTCCGCAGGGGCGGTTGGCCGACGTAGAGCGGTCCGTCGGGACCTTGGAGGCGCTCCTCCGTCAGGTGGAGGTAGAGAGGGCGGGTCTCGACGTAGAGAGGGAGGCCTTCCGTGCGCGGGTTGCGGCACGCCTGCAGGGCGGCGGCGGCAGACAGATGCACGACGTGCATGGGCGCGCCGGTCACTTTGCACAGCGAGACGGCCTGCTGCGTCGCTGCCACCTCGGCCGCGACCGGCCGGCTCTCCCCGTAGTAGCGCAGCGAAGTTTTTCCTGCCGCTTCGAGTTGCCGCGCCACAGCGCGCAGAATGCCACCATCTTCGCAGTGGATCATGGTCACGACGCCGGCATCTCGAGCCGCCTCGAGCAGCTCGATCGTCTCCGCGAGGTGCTCGTTGAAGTTGCGGCTGGTCATGAAGATCTTGAGGCTCGGCTGGCCGCGCTCGGCGAGGCGGGGCATCAAGGCGACGAACTCCGGCGTCGGTGGCCAGGTGGAGGCGTGCAGGATGATGTCGGCGATCGCGCTCGAGCGGACTGTCTCCTCGTATCGATCGATCGCCTCGAGGGCGTTCTCCTGACGCCGCGGGTAGGCGAACGTCCCGAGGGTCGTGATGCCACCGGCGAGAGCGGCCACGGATCCACTGGTGAAGTCGTCGACAAAGGACCCGCTGAGGTGGGTGTGAGGATCGATGCCTCCCGGCATCACGAGACGGCCGCCGGCGTCGATGACGCGGGCGTCGGCACCGGGTCCGAGGTCGGAGCCGATCTCGGCGATCATGTCGCCGATGATGCGGACGTCGGCGTCGCGGGCGCCGTCGGCATTCACAACCCGTCCGCCGCGGATGAGGATCTCCGAATCCTGGCCGCGGCTAGGCGCGCCGATTTCGGGCCATGAGATTCCACGGTACGGACGAAGCAGGCCCAGAGACCCGACGGCTACGGCTTGCAGGGCATCCCGACGGTTCATCCCGGCATCGTGCGGTGACCGGTCGGCGAAATCAACCGATCTTCGACCTTACTGTGGCGAATTGCTTGTCTTCTTCTTCACTGATTGGTGTCGTCAACTTCTCATGCTAGGCATCAATTTCGGCCCAGCTATCCGCCGAACCGGTACGCTACACCGACAAAGCCAGAGACGCTCCGCCGCTTGTCGACGATCGGACTCTCGAAGATCTCGTTGTCCAACCGCTGGACTTGAAGCTGACCCACCAACTGAATCCGCCTGGTCAAGAAGTAGTAGCCGAGTATCGAGCTGCGGAAGTTGATCGCCGATTGCCCGCGGAAGGCCGGCCGACCGGGGCCTGCCTCCTCCGGCGTGACCCCGACGTAGTAGTCGACAAAGTCGCTGCTCTGCCACACCACCCCGATCGAGGGGGTGAGACCCCAGCGGCTGCGGTCGAACATCCAGGTGCGCGAGAAGTCGAGGCCCACCTGCTGGCCATCGGAACGACCGAGCAGATCGGTGTAGCCGCTCGCACTCAGCTTGTAGCTGCCGGGTTTCCAGTCGAACACCAGTCCGCCTTCGATGGATGACCGGCGTTTCGTCATGCCTTCGAGGAATGGCGAGCTGTCAGGATCGAAGCCGGCGAAGACAAAACGGGCCCGCACATCGAAGGCGAAGTTCTCCGTCTCCATGAGGTGATAACCGGCCTGAACACCCTGGATGTAGAGCTTCTTGTAATACAGCTCTAACATCGGAATCGGCGTTGTCGTGTTGCTCGCCCCGACGTAAGGTCGCGGCGAGGAAATCACCGCCAGACCGAGCGACCATTGCACGGGGCTCGGTGTGCCGATCAGGTCCTGTTCGGTGGCTTGTTCCTGCGCGGCGACAGGCAAGCTCACGAGCATGGCGAGGGCAAAGAGACAGACGCGGATAGGGATATTGGTACCGAGAGGTTGCGCCGCAGCCGCGGTCGCTACCCCCAGAGTCGGAACGTCGATCAACGCGTTTTTCATGGGAAGCTACCTTTCCTGAGTCTTCGTGCCGTTTACTGACGGCGGTATATCGGCGTGAGTCTCGGCAATGTCTAGCTTTGGATCACTACCGGGAAAGGCGCGCCAGGTTACAGCGCGCCCGGGGAGACCCGCGGCGCCGATCTTGACGCCGGCATCGAAGATGGCGGACGGTGTGATGGAGAGTCACGATCTGATATGCGCTAGCGACCCATGAGCACGATAGATTTCGGCAGACACAGCGACGACTACGCGGCCTATCGTCCGGGGCTTCCCGCGTCTTTCTATCAGCGAATCGCCGCGCGGACGGTAACAACGTAGCCTCACGCCCGCGTTCTTGTCACCGCTCGTGGCTTGACGTATCATGACTTGTCAAGTAACCGAGAAGGGAGCCGCATGTGCCCGCCGTCAAGATAAGCTCCAAGGTCGACGAGGATGCCTGGAGGGAGCTGAAGGACCTCGCTGAGGAGTCGCACCAGAGCATCGCGGGATTGTTGACCGATGCCATCCAGGAGTACGTGCGGCGGCGCCGTGTACGTCCCGATGTGCTGCGCCACCTCGAGGATTCGATCGCCGACAACGAGGAACTAGGACGTCTCCTTGCCGAGTGATCGGATTGCTCACCTGTCCGTGGACGAGGTGCTCGCAATTCACGAAGAGCTCATCTCCCGCTTCGGTGGAAGCGGCGGCGTGCGTGACCTGGGGCTTCTCGAGAGCGCGCTGTATCGACCGCGAACCGGTTACTACGCGGACATCGTTGAGATGTCGGCGGCGATGTTCGAGTCGCTCTTGATGAACCACCCGTTCGTGGACGGCAACAAGAGAGTGGCGTTTTTCGCCACCGACGTTTTCTTGCGACTCAACGGCTGGAAGCTTGGCGTCGATCCGACCGACACGCGCACCTTCCTCATCGAGCTTCTCGACGAGGGAATCGCCGACTTCGAACATCTTGTCCCCTGGATACGGCGTTCCATCGTCCGAATCGGTTGACTACCGAAGTCTTCGTGACCATCGACGGGGAACGGCACTGTCTCTGGCGTGCCGTCGATCAGGATGGCTTCGTGATCGAGGTTTGCGGTGCGGCGAGTTCATGGTGTTAGATTTACAGACGATATTTGCTCACTAGGCCACATCAAGTTTGATCTGGCGTCTGGGTGAACGCAACGTAGGGGCGAGCAGCAGAGAGGCGAGACTGCGGTTATGGGCAAAGCTGGCAAGTACGTTCCCACGACTAGGGAACAGGCGTTCCTGGATACTGTCGACAGCCCTCGGTACGACCGACAGAGTGTCAACGGGCTCGAGCCGTTCCTGGGCGAGCGCGTCCCCGAGGACATGCGCGATTTCTACTCCCCGGACGAGCTTGATGTTCTCCGTGAGCTCAAGGGCACGGAGCGCGACGTTGAAGCGCGCATGCCGGTGAAGATGACGCGCCACTACTTCACGATGGCGCAGCAAAGCCCCTTTCTTCGGCGCCTGGTGAAGGCGAGCCCCGACGAGACCAGGAGTCTCGCCGGTTCTGAGGACCCCGGCTATCAGATGGACTTCAGCCCGGTGGAGGGCCTGCTCCACAAGTACGAGATGGGCCTCCTGTATGTCACGTCGACGTGTTCGGCGCACTGTCGGTTTTGCTACCGCGAGGAGTTGATCAGCCGCAAGATGGTCGAACGCCAGGACGGAACGGTTGCCACCAAGGGGCTTGCTCAGATCGGGGAGGTGACCGACTACATTCGGGCGCACAACAAGATCGTCGAGGCAAACGGCGGGCGGCATCCGGAGTCCGGCCGCGAGCGGCTGCGAGAGGCCCTGCTGTCGGGCGGTGATCCGATGGTGTTGCCCAACGGAAAGCTTGCGGCGTGGTTCGCAGCCCTTGCTGAGGCCGGCGTTGAGGCCATCCGCCTCGGTACGAAAGAACTGGCGTTCTTCCCGGACCGGTTCGACGACACGTTCTTTTCCATGCTCGACGGATTCCATACCGCGTACCCCGATGTCGGTCTTCGCATGATGGTGCATTTCAATCACCCGGACGAGTTTCTCGCCAAGGATGCTGAGCAGCGCTATATCGAGAATCCGAACGGGTCGCTCAAGTGGAATGACTCGGCAATGCGCGCCATGGAGGGGCTCACGTCCCGCGGCTGGGTGTCCGTCGAGAATCAGTCACCGATCATCAAGGGCATCAACGACAATGCCGATGCCCTGCGGATCATGCAGCGGGCCATGAAGCGAGTGGGCGCCGAGAACCACTACTTCTTCTGTGGCCGTGACATCGTCGCCTACGAGGCCTTCAACATCCCGATCGAGACCGCCTGGCAGATCTTGAACGAGTCGCAGAAGGGACTGTCCGGGGTCGAGACGCGCGCCCGACTCTCGATAACCCATTACAAGGGCAAGACCGAGGTAGCCGCGGTAACGAATGAACCGATCCCGGGTGTGCGCGGCTCGGAGAACGGCGTGGTGATCTTCAAGATCCTGCGCAACGCTCTGAGCGCCCCGGATCGCGGCAAGGTGTGCATCGTCGGGCGGAACCCCGACGCAATTTGGTTCGACGGCTACGCCGACCGCGTCATCTATGACGAGGCAGGGCTATTTGACTACGCGCGGGTTGAGGCGCTCAGCACGGAAAGGCCTGCCGAGGTCGGCGCTGCTAGTGGTTCTTAGTGCTCCGTGACATTTGAACGTCCTGGTAACCACGATGCGTTTCGACGGATCGTCGTGAATCCACTTGATGGGGCGTGGGTCCCGGGCTAGCAAGCCGTGGCAGAAGTCCAATGATCGACAAACAGGTGGCAACCGTTTCGGAAGCGGTCGAAGACCTGTTTGACGGTGCGACGGTGATGGTCGGGGGATTCGGCGAGGCGGGCAGTCCCATCGAGCTGATCCATGCGCTGATCGACCAGGGCGCCACCGACCTCACGGTGGTCAACAACAACACCGGGAGTGGTGAGGTTGGCCTGGCGGCGCTGATCAAGGCCGGTCGCGTGTCGAAGATGATCTGTTCGTACCCGCGCACGGCCAATTCGACCGTGTTCCCCGAACTCTACAAGAGCGGGCAGGTGGAGCTCGAATTGGTGCCGCAGGGCACTCTCGCCGAGCGTATTCGGGCCGGGGGAGCCGGTATTCCGGCGTTCTACACGCCGACCGCGGTGGGCACTCCGCTCGAGGAAGGCCACGAGCGGAGAACGTTCGACGGCTGCGACTACATGCTGGCCTACGCCTTGAGCGCTGACTTCGCGCTCATCAAGGGGCGGTCCGCGGATCGCCACGGCAATGTCGTGTACAACAAGACATCGAGAAACTTCGGTCCGGTGATGGCCATGGCGGCGACCACCACCATCGTGCAGGCCTCCACGGTTGGCGCGGCCGGCAGCCTGGATGCCGAATCGATCATCACCCCCGGGATCTTCGTCGAACGCGTGATCGCGGTGGCCAATCCGGCGCACGAATCTGTTCTCGTCGCGGCGGGAGCCTCGTACCCATGAGCGAGCAACCCGCCGGTATCGGCCTCACGCGAGAGGCGATGGCGCAGCGCGTCGCTCTCGATATTCGAGATGGGGCGTACGTCAACCTCGGGATCGGTATCCCCGAGCGGGTGGCCAGGTACGTGCCCGAGGGACGCGAGGTGATCTACCACACGGAGAACGGACTGCTCGGAATGGGTCCGGAGCCGGAGCCGGGGGAGGGAGACCCGGAGCTGATCAACGCCGGCAAGCGCCAAGTAACGGCGAATCCCGGGGCAGCCTTCTTCCACCATGCAGACAGCTTCGCGATGATCCGTGGCGGCCATATCGACCTGTGCGTTCTCGGCGCGTTGCAGGTCGCCGTCAACGGGGATCTGGCGAACTGGTCGACAGGCGCGCCCGATGCCATCCCTGCCGTGGGAGGGGCGATGGACCTGGTTGCCGGCGTGAAGACGATCTACGTCATCACCCAGCACTGCACCAAGAACGGTGATCCCAAGCTTGTTGCAGCGTGCAGCTATCCGCTGACAGGGCTCGGTGTGGTGGACCGCGTCTACACCGATCTCGCCGTCATCGACATCACCGAACAGGGTTTTCAGCTGGTGGAACTGAGTCCAGGCGTGAGCTTCGAGTATGTCCAGGAACGGACCGGGGCGTCGCTGATTCCGATCGGGGATGGTCCGCCCGGCGGGGCACAGGACGATGAGTGAGCCCCGCGAACAATCGGCCAGCGCTCTGCTGTATCAGAGGGCGCTCGAGATTTTGCCCGGTGGGGTGAGCCGCAACACCGTGTTGCGCAAGCCGCACCCGCTCTATGTCGACTACGGTAGCGGCTGTCGGGTAACCGACATCGAGGGCGTCGAGCGTATCGACTTCGCCAACAACATGGCGTCTCTGATCCACGGCCATGCACATCCCGCCGTGATCGCTGCGGTGAGCGAGCAGCTCGCTAAGGGCACGGCGTTCATGCTGGCCACCGAGGTGGAGATCCGCTATGCCGAGCATCTCCTGGGTCGCAATCCGGGGTTCGAGAAGTTGCGGTTCGTGAACTCCGGCACCGAGGCGGTGATGGCCGGTCTGAAGGCTTCACGGGCGTACACGGGTCGGGCCAAGATCGCCAAAGTGGAAGGGGCGTATCACGGGCTGTACGACTACGCCGAGGTGAGCCAGACTTCCAGGCCACAGAATTGGGGCACCGTCGATAGTCCTTCGAGCAATGCGGTGGCCTATGGGACCCCCCCGGCGGCGTTAGCCGATGTCGTTGTGATCCCGTTCAACGATCCCGAACGCGCCCTGGCAATCCTCCAGCGGCACCGGGGGGAGCTGGCATGTGTGCTGCTGGACGTCATGCCGCACCGGGTCGGGCTGATACCGGCTGACACCGAGTTCGTTGCGGCGCTGCGCGAGTGGACCGAGGCGGACGGTGCTCTTCTGGTGCTCGATGAGGTGATCACGTTCCGCTGCGAATTCGGTGGTGCCCAGACCTGGTACGACGTGACTCCCGACCTCACGGCGATGGGGAAGCTCATCGGCGGCGGGTTCCCGGTGGGTGCGATTGCCGGCAGGGCGAGCGTGATGGACGTGATGAATCCACTCGCCGACGAGGTGTTGTTCCCTCATTCGGGGACTTTCTCGGCGAATCCCATCACCATGACCGCGGGGCTCGCCGCCATGGAGCTGTTTGATGAAGCGGCCGTGGCGTACGTGAACGCTCTGGCGAAACGCGCGATGGACGGGATCGACGAGGCCATCCGCTCGACCGGCGTCAAAGCCTGCACAACGGGTGGCGGCTCGATGTTCCGCGTGCACCTCAAGGAGTCGCCGCCGTCGAACTACCGCGAAGCGTTTCCGACGGCCGCGGAGAATCGTCGGTTGACGGTGTTGCTCGACCATCTGTTCGACGAAGGCCTGATGATGATCAGCACGTGTTCGGCGGCGCTCTCGACGGTGATGGGTGAGTCGGAGATCGACCTGCTCATTTCGGCGATGAAGAGTGGCTTCGAGAAGATAGCCGCCGCACCGTAGTCGCCGCCGGGCAGCCTGAGGCGTCGCCAGGAAGATTCCAGATACAGATAATCAGGATTCCCCAAGAGTGGTATTCTGGAATCCATGAAAACCACAATTGATATTCCCGACGATGAGCTCGAAGAGATCATGCGGCTCACCAAGGCCAAGACCAAGAAAGAGGCTGTGGTCACGGCGATCAGGGAATTCAACCGGCGTCGAAAGCTCGACGTGGTCTTGGGTCAGCTCGGTACCTTCAAGGACGTCATGAGCCAGGAGGAGCTGCGAAGGATGCGCGAGGATGAGCACGGGCGCTGAGGGCACCGTCATCGACACGTCCTGCTGGATCGAAGCGATGCGGGAACGCGGCGACGACACCATCCGTCGACGCGTCGGCGAGCTGCTGGAAAACGGTGAGGCGCGCTTTACGGACATGGTGCGCCTGGAGCTCTACAACGGCCCCGGCGGGGCCGACGAGCGCCGGTTCCTGCATCAACTCGAAGAGCTCGTCGAGACGATTCCCACCACGGTTCAGGTGTGGCTCGAAGCGCGCGCGCTAGCCGGACAGGCGCGCGATCATGGCGTCACAGTGCCGGCCACCGACGTGCTCGTGTTCGCCACCGCCCGCGTGCACGGCCTGGAATTGCTGCACCGCGATGTGCACTTCGATCGGCTCGCGGAGGTTGTGGACGGGCACCAACGCGTGTCGTGAGGACGATGTTGGAGGGGGTCAGCCCTGTACCGCTACTCTGACCTGATGGCGTCAAGCGGTTCAACCGTCGCCGCGCGGTAGGCGGAAGGAAGACTCGCGAGGAGCGCAACGGCCAGCGCCGCAGTGACCGCGAGGGCGTAGGCGACGGGCTCGACAGCGCCGAGCGAGTACCACAAGAGTCCTGTCTGCCGAACCGCAATGATCGCAAGGAGCAAGCCGATCGTCAGGCCTGGCACGGTGAGCTTGCAGGTGTCCATCAGGACCGTGTTCACGACGTGGCGGCGAGTCGCCCCCAGTGCTATCCGCACGCCCATCTCGCGCGTGCGCGCGGCGACCATGAACGCCACGACGCCGTAGATGCCGAGGGCCGACAAGGTCAGCGCGACGGCGGCGACGACGATGGCGAGGGTCGACTGCTCGAGCAAGTCGCCGATGTTGTCACGAACCAACGCAGCACCCGTCACGAGGGTCGGCCGGACGAAGTCGGGATCGAGGTCGGCGATGGCTTTCTCGAAGGCCGTCGTCATCGCCGGGAAATCCGCGTCGGCGCGCGCGATCAGGAACACCCGCGGCGCAGGGTGTTGCGCCAAAGGCACGAAGATCTGGGGTCGCGACGTTTGCATTTGTGAGGTGACGACATCGGCGGTGACGCCCACCACCGTCAACACCTTCTTCTCATTCCCCTGCAAGGTGGACGCGACACGTTGGCCCAGCGCCTCGCTGCCGGGGAAGAGATGCGTCGCGAGTGATTCGGAGAGCACCGCCACGAGCTCGGCTCCGGCGTGGTCGTTGTCGGTGACGTCGCGACCGCGTAACAGTGGCGTGCCCAGCGTCGCCAGATAGCCCTCGCCGACACGCTTCGTATGTGCCCTCACCGGGGCTTCGTCGCCGACCAAAGACACCCAACTGCGGCTCAGGTTGTAGTCGAGTGGCAAGCCGTCGGCCACGGTCACCGAGGCCACGCCGCTGGCCTGTCGAAGATTGTCCTGGACGCTCTGGAGGAAGAATTCGGCATCCTCGTCGGCGTATCCGGCAGCCGAAACGCTGATCGCCGACGCGAACAACCCATCGGGCTCAAACCCGAGGTCGGCAGTGGCGGCCGTACGTGCTCCCGCGAAGAGCAGACCACCGAGCACGAGGAACGGCAGTGCAATACCGACCTGGAAAGCCGCCGCCAGTCGATGGACGCGACCGACCCGCCGGCCGCCGGTGGCGTCATCCTTGATCGCCTTGACCATGCTCGAACGGCTGAAGCGGATCGACGGTAGCAGCCCGAATACGAGCGTCGTGGCGAGAGAAAGCGCGATGCAGACGGCCACTCTCGACGCGTTTAGCAGCAGCGCGTCGGGGATGGGCCCCTCGAACCACCATGCCAGGGCTACAGATCCGCTGTAGACGACCGCCACGCTGAGGCTGCCCCCGGCGAGCGCCAGGACGACCGCCTCGGACATGAGGTGTCGCATGAGTCGGCTTCGACTGGCGCCCAGCGCCTGGCGCATCGCCAGTTCTGGTTCGCGTGTCGCGCTGCGGACCATCATCATGCCCGCCACGTTCAAGCAGACGACGACCAGAACCATCCCGGACATGCCGTAGAACAACACGGTGACGAGGCCGTTCTCCAGCCGCTGGTTGGTGCCGGTGCTGGTGTAGGGCTCGACGGAGGCCGCCTTGTATTCGTTGCTCGTCGGATACTGCTCCGCCAGACCGGACATGAGTGACGACACCGCACCGTTGGCTTCGCCGAGGTCTGTGCCCGGTGACAGGCGCCCGAAGATGCGCAACCAGTCGACATCCCTGTTGTGCCGAAGGCCGTTTTCGTTGGCGAGCGCCGGATGCTCGCGCAGCGGCACCCAGAGGTCGGCTGGCCTAGCCCCACGCCGGTTGAGATGACCCCGGAACCCATCCGGTGTGACGCCGATCACGACGTGCTCGACGCGATTGAACCTGAGCGTGCTGCCGATGATGTCGGGATCGGCGCCCAGGCGGTTCTCCCACAGGCGGTGGCTCACGACCAGCACGGGCTGCGCGCTGGACTCGTCCTCGTCGGCGGCGTTGAACGTTCGCCCCCGTGCGGGCGCCACACCCACCGCGGTGAAGTAGTTGGCCGAAACATACATCGCGGAAACGGGCCGCGGAGCGAGACTGGGAGAACGAAGAACGCCGTCGTCGACTACCCAGCCGGTGACCGCCATTCCGGTGTCGGCGCCCCTCAGGTCCTCGAAATCTGGGTATGACCAGGTCTCGATCGCCCAGCTGCCCACCTGGGCCCGGAGCGGGCCGAGGGGCGTGACCACCACTTCGACAAGATCGTCGGCGCTGATACCCGGCGGGGTGGCAAACAGCAGGCGCAGGAACATGGAAATCGAGAAGACCACGCCGAGGCCAAGGCCCAGTGAAACGACGCAGACGATGCTGAAGGTCCGGGCCTTGGCGAGTGTTCGAACCGCGTATGTCAGGTCACGGCCGAAGCCGGAAAAGACGTTGCCTCGGGCCGCCGTCTTTCCCATGCGACGATGTCTGCGTCGCTCGCCGAGGCCCTCGCTCACCACGTTGAGGCAGGCAGCGACGGCGAACCGCAGCGCCCCCCGGCGCCCGTGGGCGCGAGCCTGCGCCGCGAGTCCGCGATCGAAGCTCTCGATCATCTCAGCCCGGTACTCGGCCCGATGAGCGGCGGGGAACGCGCATAGCGCCACGGCATAGACGCGCGTGATGGCGCGTCG
>Ga0114950_10003487_pt1 | contig 12121 bp, 9 predicted proteins | sample N075metaG_FD_83503 | JGI IMG/M metagenome (GOLD analysis project Ga0114950, IMG submission 83503) | Deep subsurface microbial communities from Kermadec Trench to uncover new lineages of life (NeLLi) - N075 metaG | ecosystem: Environmental > Aquatic > Marine > Ocean trench > Sediment | place...
ATTTTTTCAGTCCAGTCTCCCAAGCCATTAGTACTGACCAAAACCAGATCATAATTCAATTCAGATGCTATATTAGCTTCATTTAAGGCTTGTTCTGTATCTCCGCTTATACCAGCTATTTTCAAAAACGGGTATGGTAGTTTTGCATTTTTCACTTCGTTGGCAGCCAATTTCAAAACTTTACGATATAAATTGATTTGAGGATCCCTAATTTGAAACTGGGTTGTATGAACTCCAACGGCGATACCTCCAGCACCTGAAGCCATATAATATCTGGTCAATAATCGTTGGCGTTGTTCATCTAAACCACCGTCTTTATTTAATGCTAAGGGATGCGCAGGGATTACTGTTCCTTGAAAAAGTAGTTTTTTAATATTCGTATTCAATTTAGACATTCTGAAATTGTATGTTTTAATAAGCTCCTTTTCTTTCTTGAAAATGTGTAGGTTTTGACAGTTCTATTCCTGAATTTTCAACCCATTTAGCGGTCATTTGAATCATTTCAGTAAGTGATACAGATGGTAACCCAAACAATTTATATGACTCGGAAGCATCATTAAGCAAGGCCGTATCCTCAGGTTTGTTTTTAAAAACCGGTGTCTTACAAAAGTGTTTCCCAAATTCATCTGCCAACCATTTTACAGAGATTACCTCAGGCCCGGTTATATTTAATTTTTTAACCGGATACTCACAATGGTTCAAACATCGTATGGCAAATTCATTGGCATCTCCCTGCCAAATAATATTGACATAGCCCATACTCAGGTCTAAGGGTCTTTGTTCCCAAACTGTTTTAGCAATTTCCAGCAATACGCCATATCTTAAATCCAGGGCATAGTTCAACCTGAACAATAACATCTTCGTTTTATTTTTAATCGAGAAATGCTCGAAAACACGTTCTCTACCGAGGCAAGATTGCGCATATTCTCCAATGGGAGAAGGTATAAAGTCTTCCCTGGCACCTTTGCTATCAACCGGTGTAAATGGGTAAATATTCCCAGTAGAAAAAACAACAATACGTGAATTTTTATATTTTTCAGAAACTCTTCCGGGTAAATATGTATTCATAGCCCAAGTGAAATGCTCGTTACCCAAGGTTCCGAATTTGTTTCCTGCCATATAAATAATGTTCTCTACTTGGGGTAATTTATTCAAATCCTTGTCGTTTAATAAATCTACCTTGATGCATTCTATACCAAAATCGCACAACTCTTTAAAAAGTTTTGCATCAGAAAATCTGGAGGCTCCAATTATTTTTTTATCAAGTCCTGCTCTTCCTATGGCTCTTTTTAAAAGCTTTGCCAGACTGGGACCCATTTTACCCCCTATTCCTAAAATTAAAATATCTCCCTTTATCCGGGAAATGTCATTTATTAATTCTTTTGAAGGAATAGATAAATAATCTTCAAGCTCTTGTACAGTTGTCATATATATGATTATAAAGTCCTCATTATTAATAATTGTAACTTCTATACTTCTTTTATTTAAAAAATAAGGAATAGGTATTGACTGTTGCCAAAACAAATAATAATACAATTCCCATGATGGATAATGCTTTCATCATAGTTCCTAGTTTTAATTCTTTTCTTTTTGCTTTATCCAAAGCTATCAAATATATCAATAGGCCAATGGCAGGAACAACTATTATTGTTATTCCTTGAGCCATAATAATTAACCGTATCGGAAGATTTCCAAAAATAATCGCAATACTGGCCCCAATAATGATAACAATCATAATCATGAACCGCACACTTTTTCTTTCCAGTTTTCGTCCCAATCCCAAGGCGTCTGAAATCATTACCCCACCCAAGGCTGCATTGCCTATTAATGAAGAAAATGATGCCGCAAACAATCCCAGCATAAAAATAATGGTGGAGTAACTGCCAAAAATAGGTTCTAATGCTTTCCCCATATCTGTAGCAGAATTTACCTGAATTCCTTTCGGATATAGTACCGAGCCGGCAACAAGCATAACCATGGAGGTAATAAGGCCTAAAATAATGATACCTGAGACACCTTCCTTTTCGGATAATTTTCCTTGTTCTTTTGAATATCCCTTTTCCTGAACCAAATAAGACTGATAAAAAGCTCCCGCAATGGAAAAAGTAGATGCTACCAGTGCCATGGCTAAAAATTCAGAACCTTCAGGTATGCTAAAACTGAATTGCCGGAATATGATTAGTGGATTTGGTTTTGAAATTATCAGGGTAATTATAAAGGATAAGAGCATGATGATGACCATCACAATCATTACTTTTTCAAGAATCTTAAAAAAAGATTTAAAAAATAAAAGTAATCCTGCCGTTGCCGAAAAAAAAATAATCCAGGGAACTGAAGACGTTCCGAACATTTCACTAAATACAATACCTGCACCCGTCGCATTACCCGTCTGAAACATTGTGGTAACGACGAATAGGCCCAATCCTATTGAAATACAAACAAATTTACCATATTTTTCCTTGATCAATTGAATTAGAGAAAGATCAGAATTCACGCCGATTCGAGTGGAAATGACACAAAAAACGGACATGAATAAAATACAAATCGGAACCAACCACAGCAGAAAAAATTGATAATTAGCGCCTATTTTAGATGTAACTGTTAAACTCCCGGGACCTAATACCAAAGCGGCAGTTATAAAACCAGGACCAATTAATTCTATGAAATTATTTATCCTTTTTTTTATCATAATTCGATCCATTTAATTTTCGAAGCCGCAGATGCATCCAAAAATAATTTGGTGTTTGGGTGGGTTCTTAAAATAGAAGCAGGGCATTTTGTACTAATATCATTAAATAATGTATTTTTAATTGCACTTGCTTTTCTTTGGTCAGGAACCACACAACTTATTACCTTACTTTTCATGATAGCTCTAATGGTCAAAGTTAGTGCCTCCTTTGGCACATCGTTAAATGTAGGAAACCAACCTTCTCCCAATTGTTGATTTCTGCATGCTTCATCCAATTTTACCAATTTTACCAACTTGGGATCATTAAAATCTGCAACATGAGGATCATTGAATGCTATATGGCCGTTTTCTCCTATTCCGATACAGGCTACATCGATGGGGTGTTTTTCCAATTCTTCTGAATAATTTTTTATTTCTTTATCAATATTATCTGAATCTCCATTTAAAAAAAATATTTTTTTAGGGTTTACATCATTCAATATTCTTTCTTTCAAATATTTTCGAAAACTAGCGGGGTGTTCTTCAGAAATTCCTTTGTATTCATCCAAATGGAAAACAATGATTTTTTGCCAATCTAAATCCTTTTTTTTCAAGGCCTTTAAAAATGAAAATTGAGAAGATCCAGTTGCCAATATGAGATTCGCTTCACCCTTCAAATCAATAGCTCCTTTCAATTTCTTTTCAACAAAATTGGCTGCGGCACTTCCCATATCAAAGATTTTATCAAAAACCAATACCTCCAAATTATCAATTTCAATTTTCTTATTCATTTTTTTTTCATGATTATATATTTAATTATAAAAAATTGCTAATAGCAAACCAAGATGTTATTAATGAAAAGATAATCACCGCTATCAAACTTATATTCAAAGTAAAATTAGCTTTATAATTATTCATCAATTTACTTTTATTGATCAATATTAATATTGGAATGGCTACTGCCGGCAGGATACATGCCTGAAAGGCTTGAGAAAAAATCATGAGAGCAGGTGGTCTTTCTTTCATAAAAACAGATCCAAATGCAAATACTAAGGCTATAATAATCATAATTTTTGATTCCCGAGAGCGCATGTTTCTAGGAGTTCCTCTAAAATCGGCAACCAACCATGGTGCTATTAACAGGATAGGAAATGCAGATGATAATCCCGCTCCGGCGATACCGATTATTAAAATAAATGCGGCTGTTTTACCTCCAATGGGTTCGAACAAATGAATCATATCTACTGTATTTTCGAGTTTTAAACCCATCACATGAAGTGTTCCTGCAGACACTGCCATAATAATTCCACTTAAAAAAAGCATCATTGAAGCTGATACAAAGGCATCCCTTTTTTCTGATTTAAGATTTTTTATAGTCCATCCTTTTTCCACCACAATGGTACTTCTCATAATAAAAACAGCTGCTGAACAGGTGGTTCCAGCAATTGCAGCTATTAATCCTAGTGCTCCGGGAGTATCAGGAATACCGGGTACAATTCCTTCAACCAATGCAGAAAAATCGGGTTTAACCATGATAAAAACGATTAAAAAAGAGAGTCCCATTAATATTACTAAAGCCGTCAACGCTTTCTCAAATAAGGCATACCGACCATAACTTATCAATAAATATAATGCAATCACAAAAAATGCAATGATCCAACCTGTATGGATATTCAATCCATCAAATGCAAGCTTAAATCCTTCTTGAATTAAATCAGAAACGATACCCATGATGCCCATTAATGCCAAAAGCTCACCTATTATTAATGCTACTATTATATAGGAAGAAAGAAGCCAACCATACTTCAATTCTTTCTTAAAAATAAACAAAGCTGTATGGCCTGTAACTAAGGTCATTTTACCATAGGATATCATTAATACATACGTAAATATACATGAAAGGAGGAGTGCCCAAAATAAACTCATTCCATGCTCGGCACCTGTTTTTGCCATGGTTGTCACGCTACCGGTTCCAATATTGTAACCAATTAGAAACAAGCCCGGGCCTACAGCACTCAGCCCAATTAAGATTTTCTTTATGATTTTATTGTTCTTCATAATTACCAGGAATTGAAAATTTATTTTTTCGAGTAAACCAGCTCCCCGGCAACAAAGGTTTTGTAAATGATCATTTCATAGTTCTTCATTGAAAATTGAATAATATCTGCACGCTTGCCAGGTTCGATTACTCCTAGATTATTCATTGAGAACATTTTTGCAGGATTGGTGCTTGCCATTTGAATGACTTCTTTTAGCCCACATTGAGTAAATTTCATCATAACACCAACACACTTACTAATTGGTGAAGCAGCTCCAGCCAGAACATTTTCCTTAGGTAATTTCACAACGTTAGGGGTTAATAACAATTTTCTTTCCCCTCTTATATACTCACCAACTGGCAGCCCTGCCAAATCTAAAGCGTCTGAAACTAATATTAAATTATTGGATGTTTTAACCTTATAAAAAGTTCTTACTTCCTCCCTTGTCAAATGAAATCCATCAGCTATAATACTTGGTGTAATTCGGTCATCAGACAATTGGGGCCATATCGGATTGTGATGTCTGTTGATTTCATTAGCACAACCATTACCCAAATGTGTAGCCATTTTCGCTCCTGCGTCTATAGCCATTTGGATATCTTTCGCTGATCCATTATGATGCCCTAATGCCACCACAACACCACTATTAACACAATTGCTAATAAATGGAATTGCCCCTTCCAATTCGGGAGCGAGTGTAATTAATTTGATACCATTTTCTGCAGCCTTTTGAATCTCTTCAAATTCCTTCCAATTTGGTAATTTTATATATTTCTCTAAATGTGCACCTCTGTATCCCTTAACAGGCGATATATAGGGTCCTTCCAAATGAAAGCCCGCAATAGATTTACCAATTTCAGGATCCTTCCTTGCCAAAGCCAATATTGCGAAATTCTGCTTTATTCTTTCAATATCGTTGGTTATAATTGTTGGGAAATAGCTCGTAACTCCTACTTTCCATAAGGCTCTTGTCGCCTTTCTGACGCCTTCAACGGTCAAATCAGGCCCTGAGAAATCTACACCCATATAGCCATTGATTTGCACATCAATAAGGCCAGGAGCTAAAAATAAATCTAAATCCTTTTTTTCTGAATCAAGTCGATTTAATCGGGTGATTTTTCCATCTAAAATTTCAATGGACACATGTCCATTATCTGAATATAAAATTCCCTCAATTTCTGAATATCTTTTTGGTAATTCATTATTTACATTTAAAATGAAACTGAGAACAATAAGGGATGTGATTATAATTTTCATCGTTAATTATTTATATGATAGTGTATTATTTTACGAATTTTTTTGTATTTCTAAACCAAGTTTCATCTTTGTGATTTTGTAACACGATATGTCCTTTTCTTTTATTTAAATTTTTAAATCGTTCAAAACTGAATTACTTTTTCCCATTGTTCGCTAATAACTGATTTTTCCAATGCCTCCAAAACAGCAACACCCCTTAAAATACTTTGATGACTTCTAGGTTCTATACCTGTTTGAAACATTTTGACCATATCAACATCATTCTTTTCCGGATATTTTTTTTCAATACTTGATTTCAATTCTATAATACCCTCTTCAGTTTCAACATATGTTTTCCAACCATATTTTTTAGTTGTAGATATCAAGGTTGCCAACATACCATTTTCATAAACCAGGCTTACACTGCTGTTTTTATTGTTTTTATAATTTTTATTCATTCTCACTTTTATTATGTCATCTCCAAAGATGTACATCAATGGCTGAATTAAATGTGCTCCGTAAAAAAATACACCTCCATATTTTGATTCCATTTTCAAAGGTCCATATCTAACCACTTGATTGATTTCTCCCATATTCTTAACTTGTTCCATGATATCAAATGTTTCATAGCTATGGGCTATGGAGCTATATGATGTAACTGGAGTTCCCACTTTTTTTGCCAAAGACAAAAATTTCTTTCCTTCTTCAAGTCTATAACAAAAAGGTTTGTCAATGAAAGTGGGTATTCCTGCCTTAATAAATGGAATTGCAGCTTCTAAATGAAATTTTCCATGACGATGGTCTACAATCAAGGCGTCTATTTTGCCTAACATTTCTTCAGGGTGTTGAACCATATTTGGAATTCCTCCCTTTTCCATGGCATCTTTTGCATATTCTTCTTTTTCTCCCCAAACATATTTAACCTCCACTCCTGGAAATCTCTTATCAATATTAAACAGTTTGCCAAAACCTCTTGTGTGAGAGTTTTCTGCTCCAATAATTCCAATTCTAATTTTCTTTACATCATTTAGTTTAAGAATTGGTGCTGCTAGGGTTTTTACCGTGCCATAGGGTAACACGGAGATTGCCGAAACCATACACATTTTTTCAATAAATTTTCTTCGTGTCTTCAAAATATTCAAATTTATAGTTTCATTTCCCATCCCTTTTCATAGGACCTTTTCCAAAGTTTATTCGCTTCTCTATCCTTTATAATATGTCCGTTTTTTGAATCAATTTCCAATGACCTTCCCACCCGCTGTGATATATTTCCCAATTGCACCAATAAGGTACTTTTATGTCCTGAATCAATATCTGAATTTAATTTGCCCCCATTTAAAATAGCATCGAACATGTTTCTAATATGCAATACATCCAGATTCTGGGCCGGATTCATAGTATTTCTTGGATCAATTTCTTGATCATTCTTTACTTCTTTAACTATTTTGTTGTTCAAATCAAAAATAGTGTAATCATTGCCACCTGACATTAACATAGATCCATTTTCGCCATAAAATATAACCCCTACGCTGCTGCCTTCAACATATTTTCCATTACAGCTTCTTCCTTCCCATGACATGGATAAGTTCTCTTTAAAGTCCAAATTAATTATTTGAGTATCCGGTGTTTCCCAATCATCCTGATATCTATATCTACCCCCATTCGAACTGATTTTGATTGGATAATCAACCTCCATTCCCCATCTTAAGAGATCAATCATATGAGTTCCATTATTTAAGGCCTCACCTGTACCCCAATGCCAGTGCCAGTGCCAATTGTAGTGAATCAAATTATCTTTAAATTTTTTTCTTGGAGCAGGCCCTTGCCAAAGATCCCAATCCAACCATTCAGGTATTGCAGTATATTTTCCAACTCCTATTGACTGACGATTATTAGTATACCATCCTTTTCCATAATAAACACGGCCAATTTCTCTATTTTTTAAAGCATTAATACCTTCTATAACATTTGGCCATGACCGACGTTGATTTCCCATCTGGATCACTTTTTTATATTTTTTTGCGCCTTCAATGAGAATCTCACCTTCATTTGGATTATGACTACATGGCTTTTCAACATATACATGTTTTCCGGCTTCCATAGCCAATAAGCTCGCAGGGGCATGCCAGTGATCTGGTGCTGCAATTACCATGATATCAACATCTTTACTTTCCAATGATTTGCGAAAATCGGTGTAAGATTTAGCCGTAAAACTTTGCTTATCCTTTAATGTGACTAAACATTTTGTAATCGCTCTACTATCTACATCGCAAACATGGACAACATCACAATTGTTTTGAATTGCAAAATTTTGAGCTAAACTAGTACCCCGACCATTAACTCCCATCATAGAAACATTGATTCTATCATTTGCTCCAATAATACGAGCATAACTTTTTGCCGTGAATTGAGGTAAAATCCCTCCAATACCAAATACTGCTGTTGTTGCAGCCGTTTTTTTAATAAAATTTCTTCTAGAATTTAAGTTATTAGTCTTTTCCATTTTTTAATGATTTATTTATATTGAATTCATATAATAATCTATGTTTTCTTTTATGATGATATCTAAGGGTACATGCTGAATAGCTTTAGGTGTTTTTTTATTAATAAAAAAATCAAACAGTGTTTGAACAGATTTTACACCTTGAATAACAGGACTTTGCGAAATTAAATAATCAATATTGCCCTTTTTCATTTCAAGAATATTTTCTTTAACCAGATCAAAGCCAACCACTATTTTTTCTAAGTTACTTTTTTTATGAAACTGCGATATGATATGGGCTCTTGAATTAGTAACAAATACAGCCTTTACGTTTGGATATTTATTATAAAATTTTTGAAGTTGTTTTTGTACGGTCTTTTTATTTATAGAATTAATATTTAAGGTATAAATATTCCTTTCAGGGTTTTTAGATTGGTTCTTAAAATATTCCCGAAATCCTTTTTCAATGATACTCATATTTGAATAACCATCTATTTTATTACCCATATTCACTATCAAAATATCATCGTCATTTAGTAAAATAGATGAGCATAACTTTCCGGCCACTGCTCCACTGCTTTTTAAATTTGGCCCGATATAACTAAAACAGTTTTTAATTTGAATATTGACATCAATGAATACAAATGGAATATTTCTTTCACTTAATTTATTGATAAATAGTCGACTTTCTTTTTCAAATATTGGAGCTATAATAACTCCATCGGGGTTCCTATCTAAAATAAGTTGTGCCCTCTCAGAAAAACTAATTTCATTAAATAAACTGAATTCATGAGATTCGTGTATCATTCCAAAATCTCCATAATTTTAAAACCCTTGTTCAATTCCTTTTTTCGGAAGTGTCCAATAACTATTCAAGTTGCTTGGTTTGGGTATTAAACTTGAAATTACAAATTGTTTCTTTAAGGCCAAGGTTCGAGCCAACAGGTTTGGATTAAAATTTAGTTGTTTTATAGCCTCCTTTATTTTTTTCTTTTTCTCCTCTATTACTTTTCCTCTATTATGAATAACTCTATCTACGGTGCCAGTAGAAACTCCTGTATGTTTGGCTATGTCCTGAATAGTAGCTTTTTTGTTTTTATTCATTATAAGGATTTTTTAACTGCTCATCCATTTATTATATATTTGTGTGTTCGCACACACAAATATATGAATCAGATTAATTATATCAAATGTTTTATGTTATTTTTATAAATAAATATCGAAACTATGAAAAGAATAAATTTCATCATCATCATTTTAATTATTCTTTTTCCTTTTAAGATAACATTACAAATCTAAAGGAGTACTCGGGAGGGATCGAGGAATTCTTTACGATTAATGATTTAGAAAAAGATCTATTATTCAAAAAGGAAACAGATATCATCTGCTTTTTCGAGCATTATACATAGATAGTGATCTTTTGAAGGAAATAAAATAACGCTGCCCTATGAACCTGAGTTCGACTATTATTAAAACGCACTTTATTAGAAAACTCAATTGACTAGGCATTTTTAGAAGGACTAATTGGTTAGCTTAATAAAAATAACGAAGTAGATTGAGAATTTCCAATAATCCTAAAGGAAAGCCTATTGAATAGCAATCTTCACACTATCAAACCCTTAATTAACTAGTTAGTCCTGTGTGTTTTCTAGCACAAATCTTACTATTTTTTAGGCTTCTGTGGTAATTAATATTGTCGAACTCAGGTTATGAGACAAATCCCACAACTTTTAGATCTCATCTAATCATAACAACGGGAACTTATCAGATAAAAAATGCGAATTTAAAAATGCAATTCAATATGTTGTAAAATTTCATATTTTAATAAATAATTTCTTTTTATACATCCAATAACATATCCCCCACAAGCATGCCAATACCAAAATACTTGTGATTATTTGTGCGATAATAATATTGCTTTTTGTAAAAGGAAAATAAGTAAATGGATGCAAAATTCGCTCAATTAAATCCGCACCACCAACATGCGCAAACAAATAAATAAAAAGAGAATTCATTCCTATAACAGTAAAAAATAATGTCCATTTTCCATCAAATTTTAGAATATCAAGAATCCAATATAATAAGGCTAAGCTTAAAATAGACCATCCACCACTCACAATAACAAAAGATGATGTAGATATTCTTTTAATAATAGGAGTAATCGAATCCATTAAATAACCGGTAATAATAAGGATCAATCCAACAATTATTAGAATTTTTAATTTTTCTTGTTTTGATTTTGAACCTAATAATAGTTGCGCAACTAAAACTCCCCAAATCGTATGTGCAGCAGTTGGGATGGCATTTATGGCTGCCCAACCGCCTGAAGATTCACCTCCGTATTGAACATCTAACCAACTACCAAAATTTTGCAAATACACGTAGGATCCTTCAAAGCCTTCTGCTGAGAACAATCTATAACTGGCTTCTGTGATTGCTAATAAAGCAAAAGAAAATAATATCTGAAAAGTTAAAGACCTTTTCATTATTAAATAAGCTATTAGATAGGTAACCCCTATTTGAGCCAAAACATTTTGAAAATAAAAATTAATTTTACCGGGTCCGATACAATATAATGCCCATCCAAGCAAAATTAATATTGCTGAACGTTTTAAGACATGATAAAATATTCTTCGATCACTTTGTCCTTTTTTTTGTCGGTTTAATATACCAAATGGTAGGGATAAACCAACAATAAACATGAAAAATGGTTGAATTAAATCCCAAAACCTCAGCCCATTCCATGGATGATGGTGAAATTGTTCTCCAACGGTGTGTATAAAATTTCCTGCAAAATTATCGTGAATCAGAAGATTTAAAATTCCTGTAAATTCTGCTATTAACAAAAACATAGTAATCCCTCTAAATACGTCAATAGACAATATTCGCTTTGATGATTTGACAGTTTTTAGAGTAGATTCATTCACTTTAAGAAACGATGGTAAGCGGCTTTGTGTTTTTCCATCCTCCACGGGTAAAATCAGGAAATTCCTGGAACATTCCACCTTGCGCAACCGATGCTTCCGATAGAGGGCCTACGGCACTCCATAAACATCCTTCGTATAGATTTTGGTCTAAAGGAAGCCCTTTTTGTAAACATTCAATGATACGGTAGAGCATTAAGAAGTCCATGCCTCCATGACCACCCATTTTTTTAGAAATTTCACCCATTCGTTTGTATAAGGGATGCTCGTATTTTTCATAAATTGAAGCCAATCCTTCTCCCTGAGCCCATTCATGATGGCTATCGGTAGCTCCTTCAACACCACCTTCAAGCGCTACTCTTGTTGGAAATCCTGCCATGGCCCCTTTTGTTCCCTGAATCAGATTTAGTCTGTCATAAGGCCTGGGGCTTGTTTCATCCCATTGCACCATGATAGTTCTGCCCAAGGTTGTTTTGATGATAGAAGTATTGATATCTCCACCTGTATAATCCAATTGATTCCATTTATGATCGGCACTATAATTTTTCTTTGAATAGAGATTTCTCCCCATGGCCGGAGATGAAAAGGAAACCAAACGTGAAAAATTATCCTCTGTCCTGGCAATATTCATATATTGAGCTATTGGTCCCAAACCATGTGTTGGGTATAGATTCCCGTTACGCACATATTCTGGTGTACGCCAAGATCCCGTTCCTCTATCTTCTTGTTTCATTTGCCCCCTGAGTTCATGTATATAAGCTGCTTCGCCATG
>Ga0114950_10003491_pt1 | contig 12115 bp, 24 predicted proteins | sample N075metaG_FD_83503 | JGI IMG/M metagenome (GOLD analysis project Ga0114950, IMG submission 83503) | Deep subsurface microbial communities from Kermadec Trench to uncover new lineages of life (NeLLi) - N075 metaG | ecosystem: Environmental > Aquatic > Marine > Ocean trench > Sediment | place...
TAATTGCTCTCCATTTGGTAGCGGCAATAACATTTCCTTGAAACACGAAAGTCTTATTGAGGATTCGCGCGCGCGCGTAAAGGAGCATAGGAAAAGGAAAAATAAAGATCAGTATAGAAAATATCAAAAACAATTAAGGAGAAGGAGAAAGACGGCACTCATTAAAGTGCTTGGTGGCAAGTGTATTCAATGTGGATATGATAAATGCCTTAGAGCATTAGAGTTTCATCACAAAGATCCAAAAGATAAAAAATTCGGTTTAGCAAGTCTTGGATACACATGCAGTTGGGATAAACTGCTTATAGAAGTTAAAAAGTGTGATTTATTATGTTCTAATTGTCACCGTGAATCCGAAGCAGATGATAGTGAATTTTTCATTGAACCTTAACACGTCGTTTTGGTCTAAGAGGAAGAGGAAAGAGGAAGTATTTGTACACCTGGTGGTGACCCCGGTTTTCAAAACCGATGGAACGTAAGTCAACCTTGCGTTCAGTGGGTTCGATTCCCATGTACTTCCGCCACAAAAAGGAAAGAAAGGAATTTAAAATGGCAAAGGAAACAGTAGTAAGGACAAAGCCGCACGTTAATGTTGGCACCATTGGCCACATTGACCACGGTAAAACAACCTTGACCGCTGCAATTTTGGCAGTTCAAAACCAAGTAGGACTTGCTGAAATTAAAAGCTATGCCAAAATCGCTGTCGGTGGTACGATTCGTGATGCAAACAAAACTGTCACGATTCAAGTAGCCCACGTTGAATATGAATCTGACAATCGTCACTATGCTCATATTGACTGTCCAGGCCATGCCGACTATATTAAAAATATGATTACGGGCGCGGCCCAAATGGACGGAGCAATTCTGTTGCTTTCCGCCCCTGACGGTCCAATGCCTCAGACAAGAGAGCATATTTTACTTGCTAAGCAAGTGGATGTGCCGGCCTTGGTCGTATTTGTTAATAAATGCGATTTGGTTGATGATGAAGAATTGATTGAACTGGTCGAATTGGAAGCTCGTGAATTGCTTGACAAGTATGGATTTGATGGTGATAACACGCCGTTTATCCGTGGCGCAGCCAAGCTAGCGTTAGACAACCCAACGGACCCAGAAGCAACTCAGTGCGTCAAGCAATTGCTTGCGGCGCTTGACGAGCATATCGCGGTTCCGCTAAGGGAAATTGACAAGCCGTTCCTAATGCCAATTGAAAACGTATATTCAATCGAGGGACGTGGCACGGTTGTAACAGGCAAAATTGAAACGGGCCAAATTCGTGCCGGTGACAAAGTTGAAATGGTTGGTTTGAAAGAGACGACTCAAACCGTAGCAACCAGCATTGAGTCTTTTAATAAGATTCTGCCCATTGGGGAAGCTGGTGAAAACGTAGGTATTCTGCTTCGTGGTACAAAGCACAATGAAGTAGAGCGAGGACAGGTTTTGTCGGCTCCAAAAACCATTCAGCCACATAATAAATTCAAGGCAGAAATTTATGTGCTGAAGAAAGATGAAGGCGGACGTCACACTCCGTTCTTCAACGGTTACTGTCCACAATTTTACTTCCGTACAACGGACGTAACAGGTGAGGCCACCTTGACAGATGGTGCAGAAATGTGCCTGCCTGGTGATAACGCTGAATTGAACGTAAAACTTGGCAAGCCCGTCGCAATAACACGCGGCACTCGTTTCGCAATTCGTGAAGGGAGTAGAACGGTCGGCTCAGGACGTGTAACTGAAATTGTTAATTAAAAATGGCGCGATAGGCAATTGGTAGACCACTTTCGCTTAAAACGAAAGATGCTTTGGGTTCGAGTCCCACTCGCGCTACCATAAACGGCCCCTTTAATTAGGGGCCAAATGCCCCTGTGGTGGAATGGCAGACACGCATGGTTAAGGACCATGTGCCGCAAGGCGTGCAGGTTCAAGTCCTGCCAGGGGTACTTGCTGAAATGAAGGACTAAACATGATAAATAAGCTAAAGACCTCATGGACACCTGGAAATGGTATTGGGGATTATATAGCTGACTCTATGGCAAGGAATGAGCAAGGACTTTGTGGCCAAGGTTGCGGAATTGAGATAGAACCAGGAGCTATTAGGTTCTTGATGGGCAAGCTCTGTCCTGCTCACCAGGAGTATCAACTAGAGTGGATGCGGGCATGGATAAATGAGGAGTAACATGTTTGCTAAAATAACGCCAGAACGAAGGGTTGCGCAAATATTGTGTAATGAACTCAGCGAAGACCCGCGTGTGCGTATAGTAAAAGGCTTGGCCGAAAATAATGATGGTGTGCCTGCTTTTGTGACAGTTATTGATTTGTTTGAAGAGAAGTTGAAAGAATTGGTAAAGGAAAAATATATCGTTATTGATGAATTGATAAATGACGATCAAGCGACAGTTTAATGGTGCGGTAGCTCAGTCCGGTAGAAGCACTGGTTTGAAGAGCCGGGTGTCGGGGGTTCAAATCCCTCCCGTACCACTGAGGAAGCGATCCGGCTGGATGAGGACGCTGTTTGCTAGACAGCCGCTCTGAAATATGGGTTGGGGGTTCGAGTCCCTCCGCTTCCGCTTTGGGAAACGATCCGAATTGGTGAGGGTGCCGGTTGGAAGCCGGCTGCGGGTAAAACCGTTGTGGGTTCGAGTCCCACCGTTTCCGCTTTACGGAAGTGATCCGGCTGGATGAGGAGCAAGTTTTGAAAACTTGTGCGGGTAAAACCGTTGTGGGTTCGAGTCCCACCGCTTCCGCTTATGGAAGATTGGAAAAAATTACCAGATTCAGAGGGTGATTGGCTATGGGTCGAAATGTGGTCCTGTGGCTGTTGCGTAATGAAATCGGGCATTGCTTGGGTTGCTAATCCTGATGAAATAGAAGCAACCTGTTGGGAAGTTAATGGTTTTAAAGTTAGTTGGGAGTGTCATTCGTCCAAAATGCCTGATTTAAATGACGATGGTTCACCCGTTGAAATTACCGGATGGAAAAAGGTTAATTTACCGCCCCAAGAGTGGACGGACGAAGCAATTAGTCGAGAACTTGATTTATATAACAAAAGAAAGAGTTAGTCGTGGGATACCTTCATATTTCCAATTTATATCAGAGCCAAGAAATTCTCATGTTTCGCGAGTGCTTTGCGATGGAGAAAATTCATGGTACATCTGCACACATTGCCTACAAGAATGGAAACCTACGTTTCTTTTCAGGCGGTGGAACGCATTCTGCATTTATTGACCTTTTTGATCACGAAGCGATTAAAGAAAAATTAACGCCCATTGAGGACGTTATAATTTACGGAGAAGCCTATGGAGGTAAGATTCAGAAAATGCGCGATGTGTACGGCGAAAATATGCGATTCATCGCCTTTGATGTAAAGATTCACGATATGTGGCTTGCCGTTCCGCAGGCGGCAGATTTTGTTGAAGGAATTGGCATTGATTTTGTTGATTACACCAAAATCTCAGCGGATATTGAAGCAATTGACAGAGAGCGTGATCGTAACTCTGTGCAGGCCGTTAGGAACGATTGTGGCGAGGGTAAACAGCGCGAAGGTATTGTTCTTCGTCCGCTCATCGAGCTAACGAAGAACAATGGTTCACGGATTATTGTAAAGCATAAAGGCGACAACTTCCGCGAAACGGCGTCTCCACGTCCAATTGATCCTGAAAAGCTACGTGTTTTAGAAGAGGCTGGCGCAGTCGCGACTGAGTGGGTCACGCCGATGAGGATATCGCATGTGTTGGATAAAGTGGATAATCCTTGCATGGAAAACATGCGAAAAATTATTGCAGCCATGTGCGAAGATGTGAAGCGTGAAGGTGAAGGAGAAATTGTGTGGAGTCATGCAGTTCAAAAGGCTGTTGGCAAAGCCACTGCAATTGGTGTGAAAGCGTACTTCCAAGCGAAGTTGCGTGAGTAAACGGTGGGGCGTCGTTACTTTGCCCATCCGAGGTAATTTGCGGCGCTCCACACACGGGTTGATAGAGCGTAATTGGTAGCGTCCCAGGCTGTAAACCTGGTGCCTTAATTGGCCTTGGGGGTTCAAGTCCCTCTCAACCCACTTTCGGGAGTCATTCCTAACGGGTGGTTGTAGCCCAGTTGTCCTAAAATAAGCTAGGTGGGCGACGACGGGGTTCAATTCCCTTGGCTCCCATTAAAGACAGGACTAAGACAGGACTGACTTGTATTTTCCGTGAAGTACAATGTTGCAAACAAAGCAACCTTCACTTTTACGGGAGATCGAAATGTTGAACCATTTTTTAGCAAGTAACAAAGTAGGATTTATTTTAGAGAGAGATGATGAACTTGGAATTCAATTGATAATCGAAAGCGGAGATGCACTTTTAAAAGTGATCAGTTTGAAAGATTCGGATTTAAAAAAACTAGCTACTTGTTTGATAAATTTTATTCAAGAAGGGAAAAAATGATTAAAATTACCTTGCTTCTATTAGTTTTAGGCCAAGCAGAATTGCCTGATGATGAATATTTAAAACTCCCTGCAATGCCAGCCGCGATGCGAGGGGAACCTAAAACTATTGGGCAAATGCGAATTGGAGATGTATACTCTGTTCCGGCTCATGCTTTGATTGTAGACATAAGTGCTAAATGCTGGCTTGACCCTGAATGTAAACTTGATGAAAAATCCGATCATATGATTACAGTTAAAAGATTCAAGGAGGTTAAATTTATTGGAAATCCGTATTTAATAAAACGCCCCAAAAAAACAATCATTGGATATTCTGTTCATATAAGTAAAATAAAATTGCAAGGTTGGAGATGGAAAAAAACGCCCGTTGAGCGTGGAGGAGGCTTTAATGGTCAAACTTACCACATACCAGTGCTAGGATTGACTATTGGTGATTAAGATGGTCGAGTGGCGTAATTGGTAGCCGCGCCAGACTCAAAATCTGGTGGGAGAAATCCCGTGTGGGTTCGAGTCCCACCCCGACCACTGGAGGAAAATGGAAATTAAAAATGGTTGAGCATGAAACTAAAGTCGTAAAGGTGAATGACAAGGTTGTTTATTGTATGGCAAAAATAACTGGCAACGATTATTTTAGATATTTTCTCCTTGATAACAATAATCGTCAAAAGTCAGAGTTTCCATTTGCTAGTGTGGATAAACCAGATGATAATGGCAACTACATTGTTCGCACTTCTGGCAGCACCAAAGAATTAGGGCAAGACTTTACACACGAAGAAGTTATTAGATGGGCAATAAAGCAAGAAAAGGAAAGGAAATGAAATGTCACTTTCAGATTGTATAAAATGTTGGGATACACCTTGTACTTGTGGATATGAATACGAGCAATGGAGTGTAGAAAAACTGAGGCAGCATATTGAGATGTTGCAAAGAGTGTTAGAAGAAAAGGAGTTACCGGCATAGGCCACTTTAAATAAGGAGCTTTTAAATGAAATTTGCAGCGTTTTTTTTAATTTTCTCTTTTACTACGACTGTATTGTCCGAAGACTTATATGAAAAGGAGAATAGTTTTCCTCGCATGTTTGTCGAATTTTGTGGGAAACCTCAAATTATCGGCGAAATACGAATTGGCGATAAATATTTGATTCCAGCCCATGCTTTAACTGTTGATTTGAGTGGCAAATGTTGGCTTGATCTTAATTGTAGACTCAATGAAAAATCTAATCATTTAATTGAGGTGGGAAGATTTAAAAAAAATGTTAGAATACCCAGAGTTACTGCCGATCAACGATTTGCCACACGCATAGTAATCGGATATTATGTTCATATTAGCAGAAAAAAGCTACGAGCATTTAGATGGAAACAACTCACTATTGCTGAAAATATTAAAGACAAATTTGTTGCAGTTAGAATTTTGACAGTTGGTGATTAGGGAGTTGTCGGCATTATAGGTTTAGTAATTTAACGGGTAATCATCCCCGGCTTATAGTGTGCAGGGAAAGGTCCAACGTGGCCTATACGGGCGTTGGACGTGGGTTCGAGTCCCACCGGCTCCGCTTATGGATATTTGGCGCGGTAGGCAATTGGTAGACCACTTTCGCTTAGAACGAAAAATGCTGTGGGTTCGACTCCCACTCGCGCTACTGAGATTGATCTCACTTTAAAAAAGTGGTAAAATGTATTTATGCTGGAAAAACTGATGCACAAACTCAGATTCAACCTATCCTCAATCTTTTGGTTGATGACGTTTTTGGCTGTAGTTTCAGCTATAGGCCGTTCTGCAATGTTGGATGAAGGTTATTTTGATAGGAGCGGCCCATTTCACGAACTTGTCTTGTGGACAATGGGACTAATTATAGTTGCAATTGTCCTGATGGGTTTTGTGGCGTGCGTTTATCGATTAAAGGAGCTATGGCAAAACACGAAATAAAACAGAAGGATCTGGTAGAATGGCCTTTCAGTTATGAAGGCGAAGTCAGATGAGTCGTCATCTAAGACGCGGTAGGCAATCGGTAGACCATGGACATTGAGATTGTCCAATGCTGCGAGTTCAAGTCTCGCCCGCGTTACTGAGATATTTGGGACTGATGCTGCTGCATTTTTATGGATTTTCTCCAGAAGAATTATACAGAAAAATTGGATCAAGTTCTCAACTGGCATATAAAAAATCTGGAGGGATGTAATGTTTACATTAGGCGACACGGTAGTCTTTGACCCCGAAAGCTTTAATCCAGCTTTTTGGAACAATCTAGGAGAGGAAGAACGAATCAAGTATTATGGCCCGCTGGGATATGGAGAGGAGAAATTGAAATTTTTCACATTCATCACCGAGATGCAGCCTCAAGGTGGCCATTGTATTTTGATCGACATTACAACAGGGAAGATCGAGACGATGAGACATACCACCAATTTCAGGCTGGCGACGGACGAAGAGTGTTGAGTTCGGTGTGAATCACTCTCAAATGGCACTGGGTAGCTCCCTCCGGGTGTGTTCGATTCCACCGTAATCACTGGCGCGGGTAAGGAGGCGTTCGATTCCCTCCGTGAGAGTGATTCACACCGAACTGTAAATTTACTCGTAGGCGTAAATTTATACCTGCGTATAAATTTACGTTACATTGTACACAGGTGTCAATATGATTCAAAAATCACCACTAACTTACCTATTTTGTCAATATGATTCAAAAATCACCACTAACTTACCTATTTTGTCTAAGACACGTATGGTTCAGCTTTGGTTTTATAAATATTGTTGCTTGGGCGTTTTTTATTATCGCCCCCATGTATGGCATGATCACTCAATACCCCAACCATATGATGGGAATTTGGGGGCCAATCACAGTTGCGGGATTTTTCTTTTTGATACCAATAGTTGTGATGATACAAGCAAGGGCTAGAACTAACAGCGATGTATAAAGAAATGAACAAACTTACTAAAAAACAGTACGTCCAACTAGTTGCCACATCATTAAACGAAACATATGGCAATACATTAGTGGAAGATGACACCGACATTCAGATGGCAGAAATGGTTGTTGAGCAGTTGAATAATCATTTGTATTTTCGTAAAGAAACAAAAGAATCCACAAAAAAATATTATGAATGGAAAAAGGCGCGGTAGGCAATTGGCAGACCATTGACTTTCAAAAAGTCAAATGCTGTGGGTTCAAGTCCCACTCGCGCTACTTAAATTGTCATTTCCAACTATGGTGGTTATAGATAAAGATGATTAACAGAAAAGTTAAAATAGGGTTTGTGGGCGTAAGTAGCAATGTTTATGACCACCTTATACTTTTGCAAGTCACGAGTGCTCAGGACTCAACGGCCGGCCAAGTTCGCGCAGGAATGACTCTGAAGGAAGCAAAGGAATTATCAAAAAGACTAAATGATGAAATTTTGAAAACGGAAGCGAACTGGCCGGATGAAGGGCCAATCTCGAAAATTGGTGCGGGTAAAACCGTTGTGGGTTCGAGTCCCACCGCTTCCGCTGATGTGAGGGAAATTATAGCTTTCGTCATAGGAGAAGCACTAAAGTTTAAGTCTACCAACTTTAATATTAAAGTATTCAGTGGTTTGGTAACTGGCGAATATAAAGAAAAGAAATTTCGTATACTTTTAGACGAAGGTGATGAATTTGCTGGCGTCATAGACGCAGATGGAACTTTTAAAAAAGCCACAGCATGTTATAATTTAAAGGAATTTAAAGATGCAATCGGTTATGAAGACACAGGAAGTCCGTAAACAAGCTGTACTCGTTCAATACAAAAAAGCCTGCAAGAACCGCAGTCAAATTAGCAAGCAAGCAGATATCTTAAATAAAAAATTAGACTGCTCACAAAAAGATGTTGATGAATTGCTTATTAAAGCTCTTCAAGAATCAGGCATCTTAGCAAGATTTACGTGGTCTATCTCATCTGGCAAAGACTCTTATTATCTCACCGCCAAAGAGCGCCTGTACACTGAGCCAGAACTCTGTGCATTTTTAGGCGGAAATGATGAAGCACTGGGCTGTCCCGGCAAAGATTTAATGGAATCCGAAGTACGGGAAGCCTATGGCCATTACCAATTTGTAATTTGGCAGAAAAAACTCCCTGACAAAGATAGACGCTATTATTCTCATCCGTATGCCGAAGCAGAACTCCGTTTTGATGATGGGGACATTTCTTTAACTTTTAACAAAATGACGAATGAGGAAATGACGACGCTCATGGATCATTGGGGCGTTAAAAATTTTGAACCCGAATCGCTACTTTTCGAGCTTGGAGAAAAAAGAAGAGAGGTCAAAAACCTCGAAGACCTAACTATCTGGATTAGCGGCAAATTCCCTAAAAGCTAGTTTACAACGGTCTGAAAAACAAGTATCATAGGGAAATGGGCAAAATCTTGCTAAAAGGACTGAAATGCCAGCTTACGCAGAAAGTCAGTTGAAAATGAAAACTCGCATCCGTAACAATTGTCGAAAAATCCACATCGAAAACAAGGTGTGGCAATATAGACGGGGAAGAAAATTTATCACAATTTACTCTCCGCAAAACAAACGACATAACATTCCTTGCGAGGATTTTTTTATTTTCATATATGGCAGTCGCGAAATCTATGAAAAAAGACTCAATGATACTATGAAATGGGGATTCTATGCTTGGGACTCGCCTAGCGTGATGCCATCTGACTTTGATCTTAAGATAATCGAATTCAAGCCAGTGGATGTTAAAAAATACATTGAAGGACAAATGTAAAAGGTCGAGTGGTGGAACGGTAGACACTCAGGACTTAAAATCCTGTGGGCATTGCGCCCGTGCGGGTTCGAGTCCCGCCTCGACTATTAAAGGAATTCAATCATGGTGAAAGCAGTTTGTGTAGAAACTAAATTCAGGGTTTCGGCCATATTCAATGAGAGCGAAGAGATTAACCAACAGACACTAGAAACTTATATGGAAACAGACGCATGGTTTTGCAAATTAAAATATGAAGCAATGTTCAAAACCTATTTTATTGCTTGGCTTTTTCAAAGGGATGAATTGAAAGAAGCAATAAGGGCATTTAATCATTTAATTGAATTCCCTGGGAATATCTTTTTTGACATAGAATTGAAAATGGCAGGCGAACACCTACTAACGTATGAGAAATATGCCAGTTAAACCGTTAATTTGCGTATTTTTATGGGCAGCCGCTGCTGAAGCTGTGGTGCTTACCCTTGACTTTCATATTTCAGTTGTTTTGCCTGTTATTTGTGGCCTTATTACACACGAGATTCTTGTAAAGCTAGGTTGGCTCAGCAGCTATCAAAATGACGCTCAAAGGATGGTTGCACAACAACTAATTGCGGGGGCGCGAATACAAGGGATGGACGAATTAAATAACGAATTGGCTGATCTTCGTGGTCAAGTAGCACGAGCTAGGATTGGCGAAATGGTACAAGGCCGAAGAGAAACCCCTAAGCTAATTGAGTCTTGGGAGGAAATAGAAATCGATGAAATTGATGAGTTGCGTGATGCCGACTTCATTATTCGGACATCGTAATGTCAATCAGGTGATGATGGCCATTATGATGAAGATACAACTATTGAACACATTTTTACAAAGATGCAGGTACTTTGTGGAAAAGACAACCAAATGAAAAAGGTAAACACTCAACTAATAAGGATCGGACCATGAAAAGAGTAATTATAATTCTTTGCATTCTTTGCGCCTTCCCGGTACTCTGCCTTTTTGCGGTATGGGGCATAATGTGGATGGATAACAGAGAAATGTGGCCCCCTACCCCACCAACAGATCCCATTTTTAAAAATGGGGACTTTGTTGAAATAAAAGAAACTGGAGCCAGGGGGTTTATTATTATTCCCGCCAATGGACCAAGTATAAGCAAATATTGTGATGAACCATATTCCAAATGGTCTTACCGAATCGGAACCAGACCTATAGCACGACCGGCCCAAGACTCCTTTTGGCGAGAAGATGAAATAACCCTTGCTGTTATGGGATATTATACAGTTGAAATTTTAAAGGCTGAACTGAGCGGAGAACCTTTTAAGCGGAAAGATCCACGAAATGACCGAGAAAATACAATCTATAATGTTTTACTCACCTTTGACAAAGCCGTTCCCAATGGCATGGCAACGATGGTTGTAGACTTGCACGATAAAAAAGGAATTAGTGTAGCTATTTTGCCTATGCGTGGCCCGCCGGAAATCGCCCAAATACTACCAAACAAATTAGGGTCGCCAGTAAAGAGTGTACATGCTCAATGGTCTGATAGTCGTGTGTCTACCAAGCTAGAGGAGTTTGTAGGACTAACTGCCAGAATCTACTCTTGGAACTTTCCTCCCGAACTGTTTGCCAAAGCCTTAGAACAATCTCTTTTAGAAAGGTAGCCATGAAATTTTTATTCACTGCTATTGTTCTTGTTGCAACTACAACGGCTTATGGACAAGCGCGTATGCCTTCGGTCTATCAAAACCGATCAGGGCGGATGGCCGCGATGGACATTGGGCAAAAGGTGCTAGTCTTCAAAGAAGCATTGGTCTTAGACCAAAACGGCAGGGCTTGGATTGACAAAAACTACATTTACGATACGCCTAAAAGTCGGTACAAGAGCCTTTTCGAGTTAGAGGTTTTACGACTGAAGTCTGGTGGCTACGCTGTCACAATTCTTTACAGCTATCGGCAGATTCGTGGCTTTAGAACCGGCTTTAAACTCCGAACCTATCCAACGTGGAGACGATCTTACGTTAGCAGGTATACGCACGCGCCCGTAACCATTGTGATAATAAAAAAACCACCTCAACCAAAAGAGTCGCGCTCAGGGGCGATTACAAGGACGGCTAAGCCCCGATACTTACCAACTCCTTCATACTTGAGGAAAAACTAAATGGGCATAGGATTTTCACATGGCGAGGCTCAGTGGGCTTATTCGGGGTTCACCCACTTCCGTAAATTAGTGGCCGAGGAAATTAGTCTTGATCTATACACAATGGAAGGATACTTCACAGATGAGGAACGAAGGAAAATTTTAGACGAGCCTTTTCTACTCCAAAAAAGAAGCTGGGATGAAATAGACGACCCGCTTGTTCCATTTTTTATTGCTTCGGATGTTCGCGGGCTTCTTACGCCAGAAGAGTGTAGAGTCATTGCCCCTAGATTGAGAGAGCTAATAAAGGATTGGCCCGATACAATGAAGGCTGTTGCCACTGACCCAGAGAAGGCAGTAGCCATGGGATACAAAGCAGAGATGGAATATCCAAGCCACGATAAAGCCAACGGATATCTTTTAATAGAGGGCATGGAACAGGCTGCTGAAGCAGGCGAAAACTTCACGTTAGGCTGAGACAAAATCGAAGAGGGCTTTATGGAGAATGAATTGAGTTGACCGCAGAAATAAATACTCCTCACGACATTGAATGGATTGAAGGCGACTTGCCAGATATAAACACAGTTTCAAAAAACTGTCTTATTCTGGCTTTTTGTGTTGTACACATTACAGTTAAGGATTATGAACAACAAGGATCAGAGCCAGGAACACATCCCGACGAAATCAATGGAAAATTCAGGTGTATTGAAATTGTTAAACCCGAAAAATATTTAAGTCCCCCGTGGCCACGCCGATGGGTAGACGAAAGTGACTCCCCATTTATGTGGAAGCGAGTTACATTTTACGCTTGGCTTAGGAAATGAAATGACCACAATTGTAACCACTCACATAGATGAACA
>Ga0114950_10003494_pt1 | contig 12106 bp, 9 predicted proteins | sample N075metaG_FD_83503 | JGI IMG/M metagenome (GOLD analysis project Ga0114950, IMG submission 83503) | Deep subsurface microbial communities from Kermadec Trench to uncover new lineages of life (NeLLi) - N075 metaG | ecosystem: Environmental > Aquatic > Marine > Ocean trench > Sediment | place...
CCCCATTTTTCCATGGTGCCGGGCTTGAAGTTCTCGACCAGGATATCGGATTTCTCGGCGAGTTGGCGGACGAGGTTGCGGCCCTCGTCGGTGCGCAGATTTGCGGTGATGCATTTTTTGTTACGGCCGAGGCTGCGCCACCAGTACGAGGTGCCATCCTCGTCGAGGATCCGCCATTTGCGGATCGGGTCGCCGTCACCCGGCGACTCGACCTTGATGACTTCCGCACCGTAATAGCCAAGGATACTGCCGACGAACGGGCCGGCCAGTAACTGGCCGACTTCGAGAACACGAAACCCGTCCAACGGGCGTGGTGCTGAATCCTGACTCATGGCTTTTCCCAGACTCTGTGGTTTTTGAACGGCCCGCAGCGCTGTTTTTACATAACTTATGGTTATAAATGCGCGGACCGACAGCGCGGAGTCTAGCTTACCTCGCAGCCGGATTACAGGCGGGAGTCGATGCCCAGGTGGCGGCGGAAAAACGCACCGATCTCACCGGCTGCCTGCCCGGCCTCCGGGATCACCGGGTTGCCCTGCCACACGTGCCACATCCCGTCCCAGACATCCAGCGTGACCGCTACGCCTGCCCGGCGCGCGTTACGCGCGAGGCGAACCGAATCGCTCAGCAAACGTTCGCGCGTGCCGACCTGGATCAGCATCGGTGGCAGGCCGTGCAGATCGGCAAACAGCGGTGACACGAGCGGATGGTCGAGGGCGACATCGACGGCATAGACTTCCGCGGTCGGCGCCCCCAGCACTGGATCGAAGGCCGGCATCGTCGCGTGGCTGTCACCGGTGCGGGTGCGGTCGATGCTGGGCGACAGCAGGACGAGTGCCGCGGGTTGCGCCAGACCCTCGTCGCGTGCGAGCAACGGCATGGCCAGAGCCAGGTTACCGCCGGCCGAATCGCCGAACACGCCGATGTCCGCGGGCTCGAATCCGTTCGCGAGTAACCACCGATAGGCCGCCAGGGCGTCGTGCAAACCCGCGGGGAACGGATGCTCCGGTGCCAGCCGGTACTCGACCGACAGCACCGGCACGCCCGTTGCTCCCATCACCCGCAGCGGCGTCACGAGGTTGGTTTTGGCCGAGCCGAGAATCTGGCCGCCGCCGTGCAGATAAATCAACACCTTGTCCGTACGCAGTTCACCGGCCCGCAGCCAATAGGCCTCGACGGTATCGCTTGCGGCGCGTTCGAGCTGATATTCGATACCGAGTTCGACGGCATGGGCCGCGAACATTTTGCCCAGGAACTGACGTGTGAATGCCAGCACCTTGGGGTTGCCGATGTCCGGGGGGCTGGACGGCCGGGGCCTGAGATTGGCATAGAACGCCTGGGCCGCCGGGCTGATTGCGGGCGGCACCGGCATGCTTTGCGGGCCGGGCTTGCGGGGTGGGTCTGCCGCCAGGAGCGGTGCGGCGGAACAGATCAGCGCGAGGGTGATACACAGGGCGGGCAGGCGTGACATACAAAGTCTCCCGGTTGCAGGGTCGGCCCATCTTGGATTACCGAACCGGGAATGTGAACCCGGTCACGCACAATCCCGAACCCGGTCACGGGATTTCTGCCCGGCGTTGACTAGTGTCACTCATCCAAAGGTTATCGATCGGCATACGGCGCTGCCGCGCAGGCTGATCGAGGTGGGGACAAATTGGGCGGTTTTTTCATCTCGTGGCCGATGTTCGTGGCTGCATGCAGTGCAGCCGGATGCGCCGTACGAACGGCCAGATGCGCTGACCGCCGGATCGGCTCCGTCGGCTATCGAACTTGCGGCTACTGAGCCAGCGGCACCACCTGGGCAAGATCGTACGCGATAATCGCATCCAGTTTGTTTTCGAGCTGGAAATAGCGGAGTGACGTACGCCCGCCGATCGCTTTCTCGAATTTTTTGAGGTACTTCTTGCGCAGCTTCTGGATGTCATCCTCGAGTTTCATCCAGTTAGCCAGAGTTTCCGACGACTGCGCATCGTCCATACCGTCAAAGTTATCGCGGAACTTGCGCAACAGATTGATGCGTCGATCGCTCATCGTGTTGCGTTCCCCCCGGTACTCGCGGTACAGCGGCCAGAAAACTTCACTCTCACTGGCAGTCAGCATCATGTTTTCTGCAACCAGCGCCTGGCGCTGACCTGCGATCTGGGTTGCAGCCGACCTCCAGAACGCGGCCGGTCGCAAGCGGGGGGATGCGCGGGCGGTGTGCTGCCAGCGCCTTGTTCTGGATGCCACGGTCGATCAGCGTCGGCAGGATCTTGTTTGCGTAAAAGCCCATCTGGTGTTCTTCAGTCGAGGTTCTGTATGAATGTTACGGTTGCGATGCCGATTTCGTCTGCGGAATCTTCCTGGATGAAATGAATGCCCGGCACGGTAATTTCGGTCTGGTTGTGCCAGCGCCGGCAAAACTCACGTTGCGCGCCGACCAGTATGGCGCCGGGCTCGGCATTTATGAACAGTTTGGGGATGTGATTGCTGGCCATCCATTGCGCGTAGGTGTCGATGATGCCGACGACATCGGCCGGTGAGCCGCCGAGTGGCAAGGTGCGCGGCCAGCTCAGCATGACGCGCCGCCCCTCACCGGCGTCCGGGAAGGGTGCCCGGTAGGCCTCCATTTCCGCGGCCGACAGTTGTCGTTGTATCGATCCGGGCAGGATGCGTTCGATGAAAATATTCTTGTCGAGAATCATGTCTTCGCCGGCATCACCGCGCAGCGCCTGGAACATCGGTCGAATCTGTTCGGGCCATTCGTTCCACGTCAGTGAGCGGACCAGGGCTTCCATGTAGACGAAGCCGGCCACGCGATCGGGATGCCGGCATGCCCAGTCGAAGCCGAGTGCCGAGCCCCAGTCGTGAACCACGAATACGATTTTTCGGTCCCGGTCGAGCAACTGCTCCAGCAACCCATCCAGGAAACGGCGGTGGGTCTCGAAGTCGTAGCGGCCCGGATCGTCGCCCTCGAGTTTCTCCGAGTCGCCCATGCCGATCAGATCGGGCGCCAGGCAGTGCGCCTGCGGCGCGACGTGCGGCAGGATATTGCGCCACAAGTAGGAAGAGGTCGGGTTGCCGTGCAGGAACACGACCGTGCGGCCCGGGCCGGATTCACCCTGACCGGATTCACCCTGACCGGATTCACAATACGCCATCCGTCGGTCGAGCACCGTCACGAACTGTTTGTCGGCTGGCGGGTCTGTCATGCCGATTACCCGTGCTTGCGTTCGATGGCGTCGGCCACGAACTCGATGAAGTCCTGTTCGCCCTCAATTTGCTCGAGTTCGGCCGCATCCACCGTGTAGCCATCCCGTTCGGCGATGGCCTCGTACAGTGGCCGCCGGTGTTCGAGGAGATGCGGGAATATCCACCGGACGAAGTGGTTCGGTTCAATTTCTTCGGCCGTTTTCAGCCCTTCGGCCGACAGATAATCGGCAAGTTTGCGGTCCAGAAAGGACTCGCAAAAATACAGCGGCTTCGGGTCGCTGGCGGCACGCTCGATGAGTTTTTGCTCCGTGTCCGGGCCGGCGCGCAGGTAAAGGATCAGCGTGCTGGCGCGCAGGACCTGCAGCGACTCGCCCGCGGGCAATTCGCAGATGCTGCCACCGGCGTCGTTCAGGAAGTTGTCATAACCGTAAATCTCATGCGCCTTGTGGATGAAGTCGCCGACATCGCTCATTGCGGCAGCCTCGGCCTCGAGATGCAGGTGCTGACGCCGCTTGAATTCCGACAGGGGCAGGCCGCCGAGGTCGGCTCGGCCGATCTTGCCCAGAAATGTCGAGATGGGCTCGAGGTTGTGCACGCTGATGTTATTTGCGATGTAGATCGAGTCGCTGCGCAGCAGGTCACGCAGGAAATCGATCTGCATCGCCTGGCGCTTGATGTTGTCGAGGATCGGCTCTGCCAGATACTTGGTGCCGAGTCGGTAATCGCCCGAATAGTGAAACCAGCTGGTCTTCGGCAGCTTGTTGGCCAGGTAGGTTTTACCGACGCCCGACATGCCCAGCAAGGTCACGGCCTTCTTTGGCCAGGCCAGGAATTCGGTTCGAGTCATGCGCATGATATGATCTCAATAATCTGTGTAAAAACATAAGCTAATAAAACTTATTTCAAGTCATTTATGCGTCAGATATCGGGAAACCGAAGTCTCCGCAACTCACAGCCCGACCAGCCGTCGGTGCAAATCGAGGCCCTCGGCGCTCGGCCGCTGCGTCTCGTCCTTCGGGTAGTGCAACGGTCGGTCGGCGAGTATACGGTAGCTGGATTTCATTAACTCGTCGCTGATGATCACCATCATCGTCCGGGTATCGACGGCCACCTTGCCCAGATCGAACAGCGTGTGGACATCGGCTCGCAACAGCAGCGTATTCGATGTGTGATGCGTGTATTTTCCGCGAAACGGGATGATATAGGCGGCTTCGAGCGCATCGGGCGCGTTGCAGCCGGTGATTGCACAGGTGTAGTCGTAGGCCACCAGCAGGCTTTGGCGCAGCTGCGGTTGCCCGCGCCGGAGCGTGATGTTCTCGACGATCTGCTCGCGGCCTTCCTTGGTGCTCTGGGGGTCGAAGGACTTCAGGCGCGCCTGGTCGCGCTCGGTCAGGCGAATAATGCCGCTCATGTCGAGGATAGGGCCGCCGACCCCGGTGTTCAGCAGCCGATGGCGAAAAAAGCGCTCGACGGTGCCGAAATCCGCCTCGATTCGCGCCAGCGTGTCTTCGGGCACCTGGTTGAAGTCCGTGTTCTCGCACGCGATATAGTCCTGCAACTCTTCGGTCGGTAGCTGCAGGCTGATGGGCTCCGATAAAAAGAACAGCAGTTCGCGGACCGGCTCCTCGGCTTCGGTCTCGCCCCAGATGGCCTTTGCGGCGCGCAGGTTCTCGTAGCGTCCGAGGACCTTGCCGTAGTGCCGGTAGGCGCCGTCATAGCTGAGCAGCACGAAGTCACCGACCCCCATATGGAACCAGTGCCGCACGTTGTCGGCCTCGGCCGCCAGGCCCCAAGCGTAGAAGCCGCGCCCGCGACGCTCGATATCGATGAGCTCAGGATAGGTCGCATCACTGAAATTCTGGATGATGATCTGCCGTTCGACCGGGTTTACGATCGAGCGGTCGAGATGGCTTCGATCTCCTGCATCGTTGGCGGGAGCGATGAATATTCTTGGCATGGACAATCCCCCCGGAATCCCCCGGATTGGCTTCAGGATGGAGCGCTGAAATTATTGATACTCACGGGTCGATTTGCAACGTCAGGAGCGCTGCCGGGCCGGACCATAAAGGGTATTATTAGCGGCTTTTCGCGCCATTAGCTCGTATTTCAGTGGCGGCGGGCGCGGAAAATCGCACGGATTTGACTAATCGGACGTAGCGGGTCATGGCACAGAACGGATGGCAGGTCCATAAATTCGGCGGCAGCAGCCTGGCCGATGCGCACTGTTTCCGGCAGGTTGCAGATATTTTGCTGAGCGCATCCGCGCCCAGGCAGGCGGTCGTCGTCTCGGCGATGGGCGGGGTGACCGATGCGTTGCTGGGTCTCGTGGCCGTCGCCGAGCATACGCCCGGGCAGATAGCCCCCCGGCTCGATGCCCTCGGCGCGCGCTATCGTGCCACCGTCGATGATTTGCTTGGCGACGGTGAGGCGACAGACGGACAGCGACCGCCGAACCCGGTCAGGGACGCGTTGCTCGAATCCTTCGCCGCTGACCTGTCTGACGCCGCCGATGTGCTGCAGGCCATTTCACTGGTGCGCGCCGCCGCGGATCGCAGCCGCGACCTCGTCGCCGGCTTCGGCGAGTTATGGTCGGCACGCCTGCTGGCCGCTTATCTCGAGCAGGAAAGCGCGGCACGCAACGCGGGCCGTTCAGCCAGTTGGCTGGATGCGCGTGAGCTGATCGTCGTCGAGCACGGCGAGATGGGGCCGGGTGTGCTGTGGGAACGCTCGCGCGCGAATGCCCGGCAGTGCTTCGCGGACGATCGCGAAGGCATCGTCGTCGTGACCGGTTTTATCGCGTCCGATCCGGACGGGCTGCACACGACGCTGGGCCGCAACGGCAGCGACTATTCTGCGTCGATTCTTGCCGCCTTGCTCGCGGCCGATGCGATCACGATCTGGACCGACGTCGACGGCGTCATGAGCGCCGATCCGAACCGCGTGCCCGATGCCACGGTCATCGGCGACCTGTCATACAACGAGGCCATGGAACTCGCGTATTTCGGCGCCCGGGTCATTCACCCGCAGACGATGTCACCCGCCATCGAGCGCTCGATTCCGATCTGGATCAGGAACACCTTCAACACCGCCGCCCGCGGTTCGCGGATCGGCCGGTCCGACGGGGTTGAAAAGGGCATCAAGGGTGTCACGTCGGTCGACGATGTCGCTCTGGTCAATCTCGAGGGCGCCGGCATGATCGGCGTGCCCGGCACGGCCGACCGGTTGTTCGGCGCGCTGCGCGATGCCGGCATCTCGGTCATCCTGATCTCCCAGGCCAGTTCCGAGCATTCGATCTGCTTTGCAATTCCGGGTCGCAACGGCGGCGAAGTCGAGGCCGTCGTGCGCCAGGCCTTTCACGGGGAACTCGAGCAGGGCCTGATCCAGAGCATCGAGGTGCAGGAAAACTGCAGCATCATTGCCGTCGTCGGTGACGGTATGGCCGGCCTGGCTGGCATCGCCGCAAAATTCTTCGGCACCTTCGGCGCCGCGGGGATCAGCGTCAAGGCGATCGCGCAGGGCTCGTCGGAACGGAATATCTCGGCGGTCATCGCGCGCGAGGATGTGACGCGGGCACTGCGCGCCGCACATTCCGGTTTCTACCTGTCGGCAAAAACAATCTCCGTCGGTCTGGTCGGCCCGGGTCATGTGGGTGGCGCCCTGCTGGATCAGATCGCGGCCGAGGCCCGGCGATTGCACGATGAATTTGCTCTGGACTTCCGGGTCCGGGCCATCGCGACCTCGACGCGCATGCACCTGGCCGAGCGTTCGGTCGAACTTGCCAACTGGCGCAGCATCTTCGAGCAAGACAGCGAGCCACTGGACTGGAAGGTATTCGCCGCGCATGTCAACGCCGACCATCTGCCGCACGCCGCGATCGTCGATTGCAGCGCGAGCGACGATGTCGCGAATCGCTATCTCGACTGGTTCCGCGACGGCATCCATGTGGTTACGCCCAACAAAAAAGCCCAGTCCGGGCCGCTCGAATACTATGATCGGTTGCACCGCGAGCGGCGCAAGCATAATGCGCATTTCCTGTATGAGACGACGGTCGGCGCGGCACTGCCGATCATCGGGACGCTGCGCGACCTGCGCCAGACCGGCGACGAGATCATCAGCATCGAGGGGGTATTCTCGGGCACGCTCGCGTACTTGTTCAACGTGTTCGATGCGCGCAAGCCGTTCTCGACGATCGTCCGCGAGGCACGTGATGCAGGGTATACGGAGCCGGATCCGCGCGATGATTTATCGGGCATGGACGTGGCGCGCAAAGTCATCATCCTGGCCCGCGAGATGGGCCTGCGTCTCGAACTTGCCGATCTCACGATCGAGAGTCTGGTGCCGGATGGCCTTGGCGGCGGCAGCCCCGACGAGTTCCTGGTTGCGCTGAAAGATTACGACGACGTCATGGCGAGGCGCTGGCAACAGGCCAGCGAAGCCGGTCAAATCCTGCGGTACGTCGGCCGCCTCGATAAGGACGGGACGGCCACCGTCAGACTCGAGGCTTTGCCAGCCGATCATGCCTTCAGCAACATGAATCTGACCGACAATATCGTCAGATATGTCTCGCGGCGCTACCACGATAATCCATTGGTAGTGCAAGGGCCCGGCGCCGGGCCGGCGGTGACTGCCGCCGGCGTGTTCGCCGACCTGCTGCGCCTGGCGACTTACCTCGGCGCCTCGCGCTGACGCATCCGGAGCCGGGTCACAGTCGATGAAATACATAAGCACCCGCGGTGGTGACGCCGTCAGTCTCGAGCAGGCCATCATGAGCGGCACGGCACCCGACGGCGGCCTGTTCGTGCCGGATGCGTTACCGGTTTTCGAGTGCGCCGCGTTCGACGGGCGGAATTCGTTCAGCGATGTGGCCACGCGATTGCTCGAGCCCTTCTTTGCCGGGTCGAGCCTCAGCGAGCATCTGCCGGGTTTGTGCGCCGATGCGCTGAACTTCCCGGTCCCGTTGCACCGGCTCGAAGGCGAGGTGAACGGTTTGTCTGTACTCGAGTTATTTCACGGGCCGACCGCGGCATTCAAGGACGTGGGCGCGCGATTCCTGGCCGCGACGATGGTTGCGATCCTGGAAGGGGGGCAGTACGCCCGGCCACCGGTGACGATCATCGTTGCCACATCCGGCGACACCGGCGGTGCGGTTGCGGCGGCTTTTCACCGTCGCCCCGGTACGCGGGTCGTCGTGCTGTTTCCCGCCGGCCGCGTATCGCCGCGCCAGCAGCATCAGCTGACCTGCTGGGGCGACAACGTGATCTCACTGGCGGTGCGCGGTGAGTTCGACGATTGTCAGCGTCTCGCCAAGGCGGCGTTTGCCGATCGGGATCTGTCCGCACGCCATCACCTGTGTTCGGCCAACAGCATCAACGTCGGGCGATTGTTGCCGCAAGCTTGCTATTACGCATTGGCCAGCCTCGGGCACTACCGCCGTACCGGCGAGGCCAGTCACTTTATCGTGCCGACCGGCAACCTCGGCAACGGCCTGGCGTGTGTCTGGGCCAAAAGCATGGGTCTGCCGATCGATCGAATCGTGTTTGCGACGAATGCGAATACGACGATTCCGGATTTCCTGGCGAGCGGGGAGTGGGCGCCGGTACCGAGCCGGGCAACGCTGGCCTCGGCGATGGACGTCGGTGACCCGAGCAACATGGAGCGCCTGCGCGCGCTGTGCGGCGATGCCGATGCACTGCGCGATATCGTGCGCGCGTATCCGGTTACCGACGACAATATTCGCGAGACCATCCGGGACGAATACGCGCGTCACGGCAGCGCCTGGTGTCCACACACGGCGACCGGCTTTTCGGTTTACCGCGCACTGCCGGAGGCGGAACGTCGGGATGGTCATTGGGTAGTCGTTGCGACCGCGCACGCCGCAAAATTCGATACGATTGTCGAGCCGCTGCTGGACATCCGGATCGAGCCGCCGCCGGATCTCGCGGCATTGCTGGATTGGCCCACGCAATTCGATACCATAGATGCACAGCTGAGCGAGATCGAGCGCCGGTTGTGAGTTCCGAATCGAACCCGGCAAGCTATGGCAGGCAATGCCAATGAATGTAGTCACGAGCCTGAATGACGTTGACCCGGCGTGGATCGTGGGGGGTGTTGCGTTACTCGTGCTGCTCGCAGGACTCATCCGGGCGTGGTTGCGCCGCAACCGGAGCCTTGAGCAACGTCTTGGCCAGGTCAGCGCCGACACGCTGTCCGGCATCCTGATTCCTGACGGCGACGACGGAGAAATTCACATCGAGCACGCCTTGCTTACGCACCGCGGTGTGCTGGTGATCGACATCAAGAGGGTCGAGGGCAATGTTTTCGGCAGTGATTCGATGCATGACTGGACTGTGATCTCCGATACGCACCGCTTCACATTCAGCAATCCGCAGCCGGCACTGTATGACCGGATGGCGGCGATTCGCCGGCTGATGCCGAACGTGCCCGTCACCGGCTATATCGCCTTTACGAACCGCGCCGAATTCAGCAAGGGCCAGCCGTCGAACGTCGTCATGCTCGATGAACTGCTCGATGCGTTGCGGGCCGAGCAAAAAACGGCGCAGGTCAAGTCGGTCGATGCATTTTATCCGCACTGGTCCAAGTTGCGCGACGAAGCCGTGACAGCGCAGGTGGGTCAGTTGCTGAAAAGGCAGCTGTAGAAAACCTAGCTCAAGCGGAGTCATGCTTGACTCCGGGCCGCCCAATAAAGATTGCCTCAGCCGAAACACGCAGAAGTAATTCTGCATGCAGCCCGTAGCCGGGTCATCTGGAGAGCGTGTGCGATCCAGACCGCCGTCGGCAGGTTCAGCCAGGCGGCAGGCTGAATAACCGTTCCGTATTGCGGGTCGCGGCTGCGGCAACCGCAGCTACGGGGTGACCCATGTGCCGGGCCAGGGTCTGCAGGATGTGCGGCAACACGGAGGGCTCATTGCGTCGGCTCGATGGCCTGTCCGGCAGATCGCGGGGCAGTAAATAAGGCGCGTCCGTCTCGAGCAGCACACGATCGAGCGGCAGGGCACGCACGGCGGCGCGCAACGCATCGCCGCGTCGCTCGTCGCAGATCCAGCCGGTGATGCCGATGTGCAGGCCGAGTTCGAGATATTGCTCCATTTCCGCGTGGTTGCCGGTGAAGCAGTGTGCGACGCCCCCGTTGATTTTCGGCAGGTACTCGCGGAGCAATGCGACGCACGGGTCGTGCGCATCGCGCTGATGCAGGAAGACGGGCTTGCCGACCTCGACGGCGATCGCCAGTTGCGCTTCGAACGCGCGCAACTGCGCATCACGGGGGGCATAGTCGCGAAAGTAATCGAGGCCGCATTCACCGATGGCGACCACGGCAGCGGTGTTTGCCAGGCTGCGTAAGGCTGCAAGCGTGTCGGCATCGACCTCGGATGCATGATGTGGATGTACACCGACGGTTGCGAACAGCACACCGCTTGCGTGTTCGCCAAGCGCCAGCGCGCGCCGACTCGCAGCGAGCGTCGTGCCGGTTACGATCATGCGTCGCACGCCGGCCGCGGCCGCACGCGCCACGATGTCGTCGCGATCCGGATCGAAACTCTCGTGGGTCAGATTAGCGCCGATGTCAATCAGGTCGTGCATCAGTCAATTTCGGCTCAGACCCCTCGGCAGAGCCCCGGCCTGATATTCAGGATCGCGGCTGAAGCCACTCCCACAGAACCTGTGGGCAGGCTGTGGGGTGGCTTGTGTGGGAGCGGCTTTAGCCGCGATTCCTCGCCGTGTACCGCTGGTCACGCCGCCAGTTGCCGCAGCACGTAATGCAGGATGCCGCCGTTGCGGTAGTAGTCACGTTCCTTCGGCGTGTCGATCCGCACCAGCGCCTGAAACTCGACCGAGCTGCCGTCAGTCTTCGTCGCCTTGACTGTAACGTGCGACGCCTCCAAGTTGTTCAGGCCGGTGATATCGAACGTTTCGGTGCCATCGAGGCCGAGGGAGCCGGCTGACTCGCCGTCGCGGAACTGCAACGGCAGCACCCCCATGCCGATCAGGTTCGAGCGGTGGATGCGCTCGTAGGTCTCGGCAATCACGGCGCGGACACCGAGCAGCTTCGTGCCCTTGGCCGCCCAGTCGCGTGACGAGCCCATGCCATATGCCTTGCCCGCGATGACCACCAGCGGCGTGCCGTCGGCCCGGTATTTTTGGGATGCGTCAAATATTGTCATCTGTTCGCCGCTCGGTTGATGCCGGGTCCAGCCGCCCTCGGTACCCGGGGCCAACTGGTTGCGCAGGCGGATGTTTGCGAACGTGCCGCGCATCATGACCTCGTGGTTGCCGCGGCGCGAGCCGTAGGAGTTGAAATCTTTCGGGTCGACGCCTTCACCCATGAGGTATTTGCCCGCGGGGGTATCGGGCGCGAACGCACCGGCCGGGGATATGTGGTCGGTCGTGATATTGTCACCGAGCAGCGCCAGCGCGCGAGCACCGTGGATGTCCGCGACGGGGGTCACATCGAGGCTCATGTTCTCGAAGTACGGCGGGTTGCGCACGTACGTCGAATCGGGTGCCCACTCATAGATCTTCCCGGTCGAGACGTCGAGGCCGTTCCAGTTGTCATCGCCGGTGAATACGCCTTCGTAGCTGGCGTGGAACATGTCAGAATCGATCGTTGTGCTGACGATGTCCTGAATTTCTTTCATGCTGGGCCAAAGGTCTTTCAGGAACACCGGGTTGCCGTCGTGGTCGGTGCCCAGCGAAGCCTGCGTGAGGTCGACGTCCATCGAGCCGGCCAGCGCGTACGCCACCACGAGCGGGGGCGAGGCCAGGAAGTTCATCTTGACGAGTGCGTGGATGCGGCCTTCGAAGTTGCGGTTGCCGGACAACACGCTCGTGCCGAGGAGATCGTGCGCGCGGACGGCCTGGGCGATGGATTCATCCAATGGGCCGGAGTTGCCGATAC
>Ga0114950_10003495_pt1 | contig 12104 bp, 11 predicted proteins | sample N075metaG_FD_83503 | JGI IMG/M metagenome (GOLD analysis project Ga0114950, IMG submission 83503) | Deep subsurface microbial communities from Kermadec Trench to uncover new lineages of life (NeLLi) - N075 metaG | ecosystem: Environmental > Aquatic > Marine > Ocean trench > Sediment | place...
CGACCCTCCTCACGAAGAGGCCGATGGGGCGCGGCGCCCTGTCAAGGTAGCCAACGTAGAAATCGTCGCTCACTGCACCCCTCCCGCGAGGACTGCAGGCGGAAGCTCGGTTCCGGGAGGATGTGGATGGGGATGCACCCAGACAGTCGAGCCCTCGACTCTCACCCGGAAGGTGGGCACGGTCTCCTTGAACGGCGGCGGAGACGCTCCACTGTGGGGGAGATACTGATAACCGTGCCAGGGGCAGGTGATGCAGCCGTCGATGATCTTGCCCTCACCGAGAGGACCGTTCTGATGCTTGCAGACGTTGGAGACCGCAGACACCTTGCCGTCGTAGCGGAAGACGGCCACACGCTCACCCGACAGGCAGACGACATGGGCGCGGTTCTCCGGTATCTCGCTCACTACGCAAACCCGCACATAGCCATCCTCGTCGACCTCTCCCGAAGAGGCCTGGTCGCGCCTTCTCTCGCGCTGCGCGGCCACGAGATGAATCGTGAAGATCCACATCACGCCGATGCCGAGCAGCAGCGCCAGGCCCGGATGTCTCTCGCTCTGTAGAGCGCCCAGTGCGACGTGGAGAACGAGTGAGGCGTAGGCGACGTAGACGGCCATGTGGAGGGCCTTCCACACCGGAGCGGTCAGGTTCGCGAGCCAGAAGTCGTGACTCGTCGCGGCCATCAGGAACAGAATCCCGAGGGCCAGCAAACCGAGAGCCTGAAACGGAAACTGGCTCAACGAGTCGTAGCGGCCGTTGCTGACCAACACGCTCAGGAGTGGATTCGTATCGCCAAAAGCGTGAAACTGAAATAGCGAGAACCCGCCGTGCGCCAGGCCGACGAGGAAGGTGGCGACTCCGAGGTGGCGTCGGTTGTAGAGCAGCGGCAGGAAACGCGAATCGAGACGGGCCAAGGGGCCGATCGACAGAACCACGTGCAGAAGCAGGAGGGCGCAGGTTCCGAGCCCACGAATCAGACGCGTCTCGAGACTGGCCCCTGGGAGAAGTACGAAGCCCAGACCGAGGAAAACGACGAGATAGAGCGCAATGCCGGCCAGGATCAGAGAATCGTAGATCTTCTTCTGACGATTCCAGAGGACGGCCCGGTACGCGACGCTCATCGCCGCCCCCCCGGCCCGCCAGCCTGCGATCCGCCGCTAGCCGAGAAGACGTAGTCCGGCGGCAGCGTCGCGTGGGCGATGACCTCGTCGTGACCGAAACTGTAGAAGTACAGCCCTGCCCCGGCGCGGCGGCACACAGCAGGTAGCTCGAGACGCTGGACCAGGCGCCCCTGCTGCACCCTACCGACCTCTGCATACTCCGGCCCGGGGAGCTCCAGCGGGTTCTCCGCAGCCGCCGGAAACACGCAGAAAAGGCTCACTGCCGGCCGGTGCAGCGCCTCCTGCAGCCGCACCTCGACCTCCGACCCACCCGCCAAGATCGAGAGACCGATTCCGGTCGCCGGACCCTCGACGGTCAACGGCACAGCATCCGTGGCGGCCGGCGGAGACTCGAGAACGATCGGCAGCGAGGCGATCGCTCGGGGAGGCCTCTGCGAGAGAGCCAGAAGATAGAGAGGAACAACGAGCGCCGCCAGAACTGTCAGCATCACGGCGTGGCGACGGCGCAGCGGCCGAATCATCCGGCGCGCTCGCGATGCGGATTGCGCTCTACCGGAACCGCCGTCCCTCGAAGCCAGCGCCAGCCAAGTAGCGGCCACAGGGTAACGATTCCCGGGGTAACGACGAGCCGGAACCCCCAGGTGGATTGCGCAGTGATCGGATCGACCTTGGCGACGCCGAAGAAGAGGAAGGGGCCAGCGAAGAGCACCCCAGCAGCGACATAGATCTCGAAGCCGAGGACGAGCAGAGCCATTGCGGAGCTACTTTCGCCCCAGGGCCATGCGACAGATACGGTCGCAGAGCTCGGGAAAGGGAATACCGGCCGCGGCGGCGCTCTGCGGCAGCAGGCTCGTCGGCGCCATCCCCGGCAGGGTGTTCACTTCTAGACAGAAGACACGGCCGTCTGAGCTCACTCGGAAATCGGCGCGAGAGAAGTCGCGCAGCTTCAGAGCTCGATGGGCTGCCAACGCCAACCGGCGGAGCTCATCGGCCAACGTCTCGTCGATTGTCGCCGGGAAGATTTCCTCGCAGAGACTCGCGGTGTACTTGCACTGGTAGTCGAAAGTCTCGTGACTGGGCAAGATCTCACCCACAGCGAGAGCCTCGTCACCGAGAACACCGACGGTGTACTCCCGACCCTCGATGAACGCCTCCACCAGTACGCAGTCGTCGAACTTCTGCGCCTCGATGACCGCCTCGGGCATGGCCTCGAGGTTGCGCACCACCGTCAGGCCGACACTCGAACCGACTCGCGAGGGTTTGACCACCACCGGTAGGCCTATCTTCGCGAGAGCGGCCTGGCTCATCGGCCACAAACCCCAATTGGGCGTCGGGATGCCTGCGTGCTCGAAGAGACGCTTCGAGACGTCCTTGTCCATGGCCAAGAGGCTGCCCATCGAGTCGCTTCCGATGTACCTGAGTCCGACCAGCTCGAAGAGAGACTGCAGCTGCCCGCCCTCCCCCTGGCGTCCATGGAGAACGAAAAAAACGACGTCGCACTCGCGGACCACGGGCAGCTCGGTGAGCTCTGTCGTCAACTCGGTTCGCCGAATCTCCTCGAGCTCCTCGAGAGACGGCGGTTCGAGCCCAATGACGCGATGCACCCGATCCTGCTCTTCGTCGCGGCCGAGGGCTCCTCCCCAGGTGTCGACCACGGTCACTTCGTGACCGGCCGTGCGCAGGGCCTCGGTCACCTCGCCGGCTCCCGCGAGAGCGACATTGCGCTCAGGAGTCGATCCGCCGGTGATGACCGTCACTCTCGCCATTGTCGAGCCCGAGCCCGATTGTATGCGACACCGAAAACGCGGGCACAGTCAACGGATCAAGCCCTAGTAGACTCATTCCGAATGCCGCTCCTCCTCGTTGTTGGTTCGCTCAACTACGACCTGATTCTGCGTCACCACGTCTTGCCGCGTGCCGGCGAGACCGTCGTCGGCGCCGAGCTCACCGACTCGTGCGGCGGCAAGGGCGCGAACCAGGCGGTCGCGGCCGCCCGCTTCGCCAAGACCCTCGGCGGTGCCGAGATCACAGTGGCCTTCGCCGGAGCGGTGGGCAACGACGTCTTCGGAGAGCGCCAGCGGCAGCAGCTCGAAGATGACGGGATCGATACGACTCACCTTCGGACGATCGAAGGCGTCGCCACCGGGACCTCGACCATTTGGGTCGAGTCGAGCTCGGGGCAGAATCGGATTCTCAACGCACCGGGCGCCAACCTGTATCTCCTACCTGAGTGCCTCGTCGACCTGCCATGGAACGAAGCGTCTCTCCTCTTGCTCCAAAACGAGATCCCGGCCGAGACGACTGCCTACCTCTGCCGCTGCGCCGCGGCCGAAGGGGTGGGTGTGGTTTGGGATCCAGCCCCATTCTCCGCGGGAGACGTGCTGCCGCTCGAAGCGGCGCAGGTGCGTTTCGTGACTCCCAACGAACGCGAGGCGGAGGCTCTACTGGGCCGCCCATTGGGCCCTGCCGAAGCGCTCGAGGCAGATGCCGAGTCAGTGCGTCGTCTCGGATTCGGCACCGCTCTCCTCACTCTGGGAGAGAACGGCGTCGCAGTTTCTGACCGCGACGGACGCTTCTACGAAGTGCCGGCGCCGAAGGTCGAGGCTGTCGACACCACGGGCGCGGGCGACGCCTTCAGCGGGGCCTTCGCTGCCTCGCTTCTGGCCGGAGTTTCCGAGGAAGAAGCGATCCGCGCCGGTATCGACTACGCCAGTGCTTCGGTCTGCCGGGCCGGCGCACAGAGCAGCTTTGCGGGCCCCTAGCCGAAGGCGGGCTCCGGTAGCGAGAACTCGGCGGCGAGACTGTCGGCGATCACCATGCCCTTCAACGTCGGGCGCAGCCGAGCTCCGTCGAGAACGAATCGGCCCTCGCCGATCAATCGCTCCACCAATTCCTGGTTGGCTGCCAGGAGATCGACGCCGAATCGCTCCTCGATCGACTCCAAATCGAGCCCTTCCGAGGTGCGTAGGCGCAACATCAGCACCTCTAGTAGCAGGTCTGCTTGCGACAACTCCTCCTCGCCCGCCACCGGTCTTCGCCCCGCCTGCACCTCGGTGGCGTAGTCCACGAGGGAGCGCTCGTTCCACCATCGCCGCCGGCCATCGAAGGAGTGGGCCGACGGACCGAGACCCAGGTACGAAACGTGTCGCCAGTACTTCTGGTTGTGCCGGGATCGAAACTCGGGCGCACGGGCGAAGTTGGAGACTTCATACGCCTCGAATCCGCCCGCCGACAACTCGTCGTGGATCTGTAGGAATGCCGCCGCCTGCTCGTCGGAGCCCATCTCTCGAAGCCGGCCCTGCCGGAGTTGCACGCCAAACGGAGTCGCACCATGCACGGTCAACTGATAGCAGGACACGTGCTGCGGCGACAGCTCCATCACCGTCCTCAGCGAGGCGGGCACTGCGTCCTGACAGTCACGGGCCTCGCGGGGGAAGCCGAAGATCAGGTCGACGGAGACACAGTCGAAGCCTGCGTCAAGTGCCACGGCCACTGCGCGACGAGCCTCGTCGGCGGAGTGCCGTCTGCCGAGAAAGCGCAGGGATCGATCGTCGAACGCCTGCACTCCCAGGCTGAGGGTTCGAACTCCTAGCTCCTTCCAACGGCGGCAGGAACTTGCGTCTACGTCCTCGGGGTTGGCTTCGAGCGACAGATGGGTCTCCTCATCGACCCCCAGTCGGCTTCTCAAGCCTGCGATCAGCTCTTCGAGAAGATCTCCCTCCAGCGCCGAGGGGGTGCCCCCACCGAAGTAGAGAGTGTCGAAGCGCCAATCATCGGCGCCAACAAGATCGGCCTCGCGACAGATCGTCGCGACGAAGTCTTGCCGGCGGTCGCTACCGCCGAGAGTGACCGCGAAGTCGCAGTAAGGGCAGATCGCAGAGCAGAAGGGGACGTGGACGTAGAGCCCCGCGAGTGGCTCGTGGTCCCCCTCGCTCATGGCACGGCTCTCAAGTGGCGTCGCGGGTCTCCCCGCCGAGCGATTTGAGGATCGGACTCAGCAGCAGCGCAAAGCCCATACAGAGGGCACAGCCGATCACATTCCACCAGAGCCAGGCGATGTCCGAAAAACTGAAGAGGCCGAGCACCACGACCTCGGCCCCGATCGCACCTACGAACATCGCCGTACCCGACACCCTCTTGCCATAGAACGCCAACACGAAGATGCCGAGAATCGTGCCGTAGAAGAGAGAGCCCAGAATGTTCACCGCTTCGATCAAGCTGCCGAGGCGACTGGCGTACTGGGCGAAGGTGATAGCCCACGCCCCCCACATAACGGTCAGAATCTTGGACACCATCAGATAGTGACGCTCGCTGGCCTCTGGTTTGATCATTCTTTTGTAGATGTCGATCACCGTCGTCGAAGTCAGCGCATTGAGCTCTGAGGAGGTCGACGACATCGACGCGCATAGAATCGCGGCGATCAGCAGACCGACCAGCCCCACCGGAAGATAGTCGACCACGAAGACCAGGAAGACATAGTTGGTGTCGCTCGGGTCCATATCCGGATCGTTGGCCTGGAGGACCTCTATGGCTTCGGACCGAATCCGGCTCATCTCACCATCGGCCGCCGTGACGCGCTCTCTCGCTAAGGTCTCCGCTCCGGCGTCTCCGGCGTCGATGGCAGCCAGCAGGCTGTCGATCTCGATCCTCTTGGCCTCGGAGGCTCCCACGTAGCTCCCTTCCAGGGCCAGCAGACGATCCCCCTCAGCACCGCTTCGAGCCGCTTCGAGGGGTTGTTGATTGAAGAAAATGGGCGGCGGGGTGTACTGGTAGAACACGAAGACCATGGCGCCGAGAAAGAAGATGAAGAACTGCATGGGGATCTTCATCAGACCGTTGAAGAGCAGCCCCTTGCGGCTGTCGCCCAGAGAGCGCGCACCCAGGTAGCGCTGAACCTGGCTCTGGTCGGTGCCGAAGTAGGACAGAGCCAGGAAGCAGCCACCGATCAAGCCTGTCCAGATGTTGTACCGGTTGGTGATGTCGAAGTCGAAATCGATGACGTTCAGCCGACCCATGCTGCCGGCGACGCGGGTGGCATCGAGCAGTGACACGCTGTCGGGCAGTAGATGGAGCACCGTGAAGAAGGCGGCGATCATTCCCACGGTGATGACCAGCATCTGCTGGAACTGAGTCCAGCTGACCGCGCGGCTCCCTCCCAACGTCGTGTAGACAATCACCAGGACGCCGACGATGAGATTGGTGTAGGTGAGGTTCCACCCCAGGATCGCCGAGAGGATGAGAGCCGGTGCGAAGATCGTCAGCCCGGCAGCCAGGCCTCTCTGGATCAGGAACAAGAACGCCGCCAGCGCCCGGGTCTTGAGGTCGAAGCGGCTCTCGAGAAACTCGTAGGCGGTGAAAACCTTCAGCCGGTGGTAGACAGGGAGAATCGTTACCGAGATGACGACCATCGCAATCGGCAGACCGAGATAGGTCTGGATGTAGCGCATTCCGTCGACGAAAGTCTGGCCCGGTGCCGAGAGGAAGGTGATGGCGCTCGCCTGGGTCGCCATGATCGAGAGAGCCACGGCATACCAAGGCAGACTGCGCCCCGCGAGGAGATAACCCTCCATGCTGCGGGTCGCCCGGCCTTTCCAAACCCCATAGACGACGATGCCGACCACCGACAGAACGAGCACCAGCCAGTCCAGAGTCCTCACTCGAAGACCTTCGTGAACACGAAGAACAGAAGGATCTCGACCAGCAGGACGCCGATGACCAGAAAGTACATTCGACTCCAACGACCGAGCGGCGGCGTCTCTTCCGGGGTCTCGATGGCTTCGTGCTCTTCAGGTTCAGCCATGCTGGCGGAGTGTATACTTTCGGCTTGCCGGAAGCCGCCGCAGACCAGGCCCCTCTGACGATCCTCTCCGAAGACGAAAGGCTCTTCGAGGAAGCCGTTCGCGACTTCGCCGAAGCGGAGATCGGACCCCTAGTCCGCAAGATGGACGAGGCGGCGAAAATCGAGCCGGCGATCATCGAACAGTGCTTCGCGCTCGGGCTGATGGGTATCGAGGTTCCTGAAGACCTGGGCGGCAGCGGCGGCTCGTTCTTCATGGCGACCCTGGCGATCGAGCAACTCGCCCGCGTCGATCCTTCGGTCTGCGTCATGGTCGACGTGCAGAACACTCTGGTCAACAACGTGTTCCTCCGCTGGGCGGGCGAGGATCTACAGCGGCGTTACCTGCCTCGTCTCGGCAAGGACACCGTCGGCGCATACGGCCTCAGCGAAGCAGGCTCCGGGTCGGACGCCTTCTCCCTGCAAACGACCGCTCGTGAAGACGGCGACGACTACATTCTCGACGGGCGCAAACTGTGGATCTCGAACGGCGCCGAGGCCGGCATCTTCCTGGTCTTCGCGACGGTCGATGCCGAGCTGGGCTACAAGGGCATCACGTGTTTCGTGGTCGAGAGGGAATTCGACGGCTTCGAGGTCGGGCGCAAAGAAGACAAACTCGGCCTGCGAGCCTCCTCCACCACCGAGCTCATTCTCGATGGCTGCCGGATTCCCAAGAGCAATGTCATTGGCGAAGTGGGCCGCGGCTACAAAGTCGCGATCGAAACCCTCAACGAAGGACGCATTGCCATCGGAGCGCAAGCGATCGGAATCGCGGGCGCCGCATTGGACGCCGCCATCGCCTACACCCAGGAGCGCAAGCAGTTCGGTCGCGCCGTGTCCGAGTTCCAAGGCGTTCAATTCCAGATCGCTGACGCCGCCACCCAGCTCGAGGCCGCCCGCCTGCTCGTCTACAACGCCGCCCGGTTGAAAGAGGCCGGCCGCAGCTTCCTGCGCGAAGCGGCAATGGCCAAGCTTTATGCATCGCGACTCGCCGAGCGCATCGCCTCACTGGCCATCGATCTCTTTGGTGGCAACGGCGTCGTCAAGGAGTATCCGGTCGAGAAGCTCTACCGAGACGCCCGCGTCATCCAGATCTACGAGGGCACCTCCAACATGCAGCGCCAGACCATCGCGAAGAGCCTGTTGCGCTGACCTTACCGGCTGGTTCCGCTCAAGAGCCTCAGCGTATGCTCCTTCAGGGCCGAACGGAACTCGACGAGGTCTTGCCCCACCAGGAAGCGCAACCCCATTCCCTTGAGGGTGTTCGTAATAACCAAGGCAGAGACCTTGTACTTCCGGCCCCCCATCTGGATCTCGAGCTCGATCTTCTCGCGCAACGCGCCAGGCTCTGTCGTTTCCACGAAAACGCCGCCCAGGGCGACGTTGGTGCCGACGCCCTGGCGCGGAACCTTGTCTCCGGGGCAGCGAAAGACGAGCTCCAACCGGAGCTCCTCACGCTCGAACAGTCGAGTGTCCACAACCAAGCGATCCTCGGAGCGAACGACTTGCTCGACTCTCCGGTCGAGGGCTGCCTGGATGCATTCTTGCGGTAGACGGACGCGGCCGTCCATCCGGGTACGCAGACCCCGATCTTCACGGCAGCGGATCGTCATGATCTCGAGAGATTCCCAGAGGAGCTCGGGCATCCCCGCAACCGACTCGTAAGACGTTCCCTCGGAGGGTGCGAGTCGCGAGAGCTCACCGAGAGAGGCTACGAGAGCAGAACCGAGAAACGGCTTCACGACCTCGCCTGCCAGGTTTTCAATTGCCCGGTCGAGGCGCGACGTCTTGAGAATGCGCGTCTCGTCAGCTTCCCTGTAGAGCTTCGACCTGAGCTTCGGGAGCGCGGCCCCTCGATCACCGATGGTCTGTTCGATGTGGCCCGCTGTCGGACGCTCTGGTTTCAACGTGAGCTCATCGAGAAGGTACAGAACGGGAGATTTGTCCCAATCGTGACCGAACCCATGAATACCGTACAGCAGCTCCGTTGCAACGCAGCAGGGCAAGAAGACCAGGTCCACCGGGGTGAACGCAAAGCTGCGCCTGATGGTCGCCACCCCGCCGCTCACGACCATCGACAAAGCCTTCATCACGTCTCTCTTTGAGTTTCCGGTTTCAGCAACGAAGACGCCGGACCGTTCCTGCAATCGAAACGCGCCCGAGGTCCCGCGCTCCGCTACCTTAATACGATCTCGCTACTCGCGCTGCGATTTCGGGGGACCAGAAGAGCGGCTCCGACCCGGTATGCTCCCTCCCACCGAATGAGCTAGATCCAGGCACCAAGCTGAGCCACTACGAGATCGTCTCCTCCCTCGGAGCAGGAGGCATGGGAGAGGTGTACCGGGCCACAGACCCGAAGCTCGGCCGTGAGGTGGCGATCAAGGTGCTACCCGATGCCGTGGCGGCGGATCCCGACCGGCTCGCTCGCTTCGAGCGTGAGGCGAAGGCCCTGGCGGCGCTCAACCATCCGAATGTCGCGACGATCTACGGCATCGAACAGGCGACGCTCGATGGGCGAGCCCTTCCGTTCTTAGTCATGGAGCTCGTCGAGGGTCCGACCCTCGCGGAGCGGATCGAGCGAGGGGCGCTGGGATGGCGGGAGGCAGCGCGGATCTTTCTCGAGATCGCACGCGGCCTCGAGGCGGCCCACGAACGCGGCATCGTTCATCGCGACCTCAAGCCGGCAAACGTGAAGATCGGTATCGACGAGGCGAGCGGAGGCGGTCGCGTAAAGGTGTTGGACTTTGGCCTGGCGAAGGCGATGGCTCCCGAGCAGGCCCGGGGAGCAGAAGTCGACAAGCGGGCCGACATCTGGGCATTCGGTGTGTGCCTTTTCGAGGCACTGACAGGACGAGTGACGTTCGACGGCGACACTCTTCCAGACAAACTAGCCTCCGTGCTCAAGGAAGATCCCGACTGGGTGCTTCTTCCCGAAGACCTGCCACCTGTCCTCGTGTCGCTTCTGCGGCGCTGCCTCGTGAAGCCTGCCGGCGGGCGGCTGCGAGTGAGGAGCCTCGATTCCTTCGACGACTCGACACGGGTGATCACCGGTACCGACGGTGCACTGTACCCGTTCTTCTCGCCCGACAGCGAGTGGATCGGCTACTTCAAGGGCGGCGGCGGCGTGCGCACGCTCTACCGCGTGAATGTCGAGAGCGGCTCCATCCTGCCGATTACGACCGGCACCCACCCCGGCTACCGAGCCGACTGGGGTGCAGATGGCACGATCGTCATGGGCGAGCAGCGCGGCGCGATGCGGCGAATCGACATCGCAACCGGAGAGCTTGACGAACACTTCACACAGGTGAACGCCGACGACGGCGAGATAGCGCATGTGCATCCGGAGATGCTGCCCGATGGACGCGGAGTCGTTTTCACCAGCCTCGAAGTCGAGGACTCGTCGACCCGGATTCGTGTGTGGGACGCGAGGTCCGGTGAGATCAGGACCCTCGTGCCGCGAGGCGGCGAGGCCCGCTATCTCTCTTCGGGGCATCTCCTGTACGGAGTCGACGGCAACTTGCTGCTCGTCGGCTTCGATCTCGAGACGCTCACGATCGTCGGCGATCCGCGCTCGATCGTGCAGGGGATCGCGACCGGCAACCTGGGCGAAGCCTACTTCGACGTCTCCGACAACGGCACGCTCATCTACCTACCAGGCTCCGCTCAGCAGGAGCTCCTCCTCTGAGCCTCGTCTGGGCCAGCCCGGATGGCTCCGTTGAAGAGGAGGTCGCACAAGGTGACGTACAACACCCCCAGATCTCTCGCGACGGGCAACGATGGCTCGTGCGGAGCTCACGCTCGGAAGTATCGCTCTTCGAGCGCGGCGCGCCGCTCCCACGGCGATTTGCGACCGAGCATCCAATCCTCACGAGGCCTCTCCTGACGGACGACGGCGCCACAGTCCTCTACGGCAGGAACACTTTGAACTTCGAGGCTCGCCTTTTTCGACTCGACCTCGCGACCGGCCGCTCGAGTCGGCTCACCGGCTCGCAGAACCGGCGGCGCATGCCTGTCGCGCTGGACGCAGCCCGGGGAGAGGTGATCGGATTGATCCTCGGGACGACCGAAAGCGGTGCCACGAGCTCGGACCTCGTAGTAGGCGATCTCGAGGGCAAAGTCCCCAGCCGTGACCTCGTGTCTCGATTCGTTCTGGCCGGAGCGTGGCTTCGCCATCGCTCCGGACGGACGCCTGCTCATCATTCGCGGCGCTAGGGAGGCCAGTGGCCTCAGCGGGAGATTGCACGTGATGGTGGGCTGGGCACGCGAAGAAGGGTTGGCGGTCGGGCCAGGGCCCTAGTGCCCACCCGCGTCGACTACCTGGTAAGACAGCAAGGACTGTTGGGATGTCGCAGAATCTGGCGGAGTGCGAAACGAATAGCTGAAGGTCGATAGGCCCAGCACTCTGGGGTTTGTCGTGTTTCCTGGTGGAGGACGACAGGCCAGATTCGGCCGGTTGAGCGCAAAGAGTAGAATCGCGCTCATCGAATGGCGTTAGCAACGGGCACTCGTCTCGGCCACTATGAAGTTGTCTCCTCCCTCGGAGCCGGGGGGATGGGTGAGGTCTATCGAGCGAAGGACACCAAGCTCGGTCGTGAGGTGGCGATCAAGCTACTGTTGGAGGAGGTGTCGCAGGACCCTGAGAGGATGGCGCGGTTCGAGCGTGAGGCCCGCGTCCTCGCCTCCTTGAATCACAACAACATCGCTACCCTTCACGGCTTCGAGCAGGAAGGCGACACCAGCTTCCTGGTCATGGAGCTGGTCGAGGGCGAGACGCTGGCGGATCGGATCAAGCGAGGGGCGATCCCGGTTAACGAGACGATCTCGCTCTTTCTTCAGATCGCCGAGGGTTTGGAGGCCGCGCACGAGAAGGGGGTCATCCATCGCGACCTGAAGCCTGCGAACATCAAGGTCACCGACGACGGCAACGTCAAGATCCTCGACTTCGGGCTCGCGAAGGCGATGGCTTCGGAGATCGAGACGAGCGATCCGGCGATATCGATGTCGCCCACTTTGACCCTGGCGGCAACCCAACACGGCGAGATCATGGGGACCGCCGCGTACATGAGTCCCGAGCAGGCCTCGGGCGAGGAAGTCGACAAGCGCGCCGACATCTGGGCGTTCGGGGTTTGTCATTATGCGGCGCTCACCG
>Ga0114950_10003496_pt1 | contig 12104 bp, 12 predicted proteins | sample N075metaG_FD_83503 | JGI IMG/M metagenome (GOLD analysis project Ga0114950, IMG submission 83503) | Deep subsurface microbial communities from Kermadec Trench to uncover new lineages of life (NeLLi) - N075 metaG | ecosystem: Environmental > Aquatic > Marine > Ocean trench > Sediment | place...
ACAGACCCTAGAGCGTTTCCAGGAAAAGCATGTCCCGGCGAAGGCCGGGGTGGACCCGGTTTTCCGTCCGGAAACGCGACCAAACTGGGAATCTAGAGCATTTTCATGAGTCAATTAATCTCGGAAATGCTCTAGTCAAATATCAAAACTGTTGCTACTCGAAGGTTCTTTAGGTGCACAAGCTGCCAGGCCAATTAGCAGAACGAACCAGAAGGATTTCATTTTGTTGTCCTTTTTGGGCAGCATCAGATTTAGCTCAGTTGACCAGCCGGCGTCGCCGGTAAATGCCGTCTTTCAACTCATCAAATAACTGGTCAAGTGCAGGGTTGTTTATAGGCTTGCCGGTCAGATCGGGCTTCAGATTGCGTTCTGCAACATAGGTGGTGTGCTCGGCTTCGTGGACAAGCACATGGTACCAAGGCTCGTCTTTTGGCGGTCTAGACCGAGCCACCGTCTCGTACCATTCATCGCTACTTTGAAAAGTGGCATCCACATCGAACACGACACCACGGTAATCGAAGATCTTGTGGTATACCAACTGTCCGACCTGAAAGCGGGCTCGTGACGTGCTCATCGCTTACTGACCTCAGCAATTGACCCTACTCGCGCTTAGCGTACCATAATTAGCTATGAGCCCGACAAGCGACGAAGACATCTGGCGCAGCGCCAACCTTCTCATCCAACAGCATGGCGAGGATGCCAGGATCCATGCCGCACAGATGGCGGATAAATTCTTGGAAGAGGGTGATATTGACGGCCAAAGAACCTGACTGCGTATCCTGAAAGCTATCGAGTCGTTTGAAGATAAGACCCCAAGCGGCATGGTACACTAATGATCGACGCTGAGATCATCTTAGGCGTCGGGTTGTTGTCTCTTATCCTCGGTGTGTTTGGGTTTGCCTTGCGGTCCATGCCGTGGGAAGTAGCGCACCGCATCGATCTGCGACAATTATCTATGCAGGGCACCGTGAGACGAGAGGGCGCTTCGGTGTTAATACACCGAAAGAACACCGAAAGGGGCGATACAATGGTGAAGTTTTTCTTTTTGCGTGCGTGCAGCTCAGCAGGATTCTTGCTATGTGGGGAGACTGCCTATGCGGAACCCCAAAATTGAGTATTTGCGCTACAAGATCACACATGATGAAACTGTCAAATACGATGTGGAGGGCGAAACCCGCTTTGAAGTTAAGGATTGGCAGATTCGCATTAAAGATGGGGAGGTGTTCCTAGAACCCGAAGAATATTTTCGGAGCGAGCGTGAAGCGCTGGAAGCCGTCGAGCCTCTTGTTCGCCATTGGGAAATCTCAGTACAACTTGGTGCTCAACCTCGAGTTTTCAAACTGGAATATCTTGATTGTCAGATAATTGATCTCGAGCCGGAGCCTGGCGGGATAGTAATGTATGCGCAGCCCGGCAGAATGAAAATCGTTTGGGGACAGCCAAGCATTCTTATTACTAGAATCCAGTATCCAGCACCTCCTTTTCGTTACGCCACCTCGCCCGAGCTTGAAGCGATGTTTGCTCGATACGTTGATGCCTGCGACAACCCACGACATATCGCTTCTTGCGCTTTCTTTTGCCTCACCTTCCTGGAGCGAGACTTTGAAGGTAAGAAAAACAAGCGCAGGAAAACCGGAGAAAAATACGCAATCCACCTAGACGTCCTCAGTCAAATGGGTCAACTCACAAGCACGAAAGGTGCAGATATCGCTCGCAAAGCGGAAGGATGGGACGAGCCGTACACAATACGGGAGCAGCAGTGGTTATTTGCAGCGATGAAAAAGATGATTGAACGGAAGGCTACACTTGACGCTGAACCCGAGAATACCCCCAACATGATCACCATGGACGATCTGCCTGTTTTGGACTGACAACTCCAACGCAAGCCTTTCTTCGCTCATACCCCCTGCTCGATAGATGCCGAAACCCCACCCAACCCGTAAATGAGCCCTGCTCGCATATCCGCAAGAGCGGCCCGGGTCTCGGGCAAAATATGGGGTAGAATGTGGGGTTGGTAAAACATCCATCATTTTTATTCTTAAATATCAACAAGTTAGAGAGTTTTACGGCGGACGAGTTATCCCTGCGACTTTTCGGCTTGGGCATTATCCATCTTGCCGTCGGACAATTCCGTGGTTGCGGATTTCTCGTCGTCTCGCGTTATGGGATAGACGTTTGAATCCGTCTCTTCCATTGTGTCCTGGCCCGCCCCGCTCGCGGCGGCTGTTGCTTTCTCTGCTTTGGTGCTTGGGCTTTGGACAAGGTGGTCAAGGCCGATGTCGGCATCTCGATCTCCATCGAGCTCATCATCGAACTCGTTAAGGCCAGTGCCGCCGCCCAGGGCGTCAGGGGGCTCTGGCTTCTGCGTGTCCGTGTCGTCATGGGCCGATTGGGATACGAGCTCGGAACCATCGAAATCCTTCGTCGAATCCAAAATCTGAATCATCGTGTTTACGCGCTTCTCAAGATATTGCAGTGTGATGGCTAATTTGGTTGTGTGTTGGTCGCTGACCCCTTGGATCGTGCACGACGTGATGATGTCGGATGACAGCTTATCCAACTTGGCGGTGAGTTCTTCATCGGTCTTATTGCGCCTCATATGGTCGACCATCACCCGCAACTGATCGGCGGAGGCCAGCATTTCGGACGTCGCCCGCTGTTTGGAAATTTCTATGATATCAGGGTCTCCGGTCGGCCGACCCGTCTCTTTGGATCGAGATCGGGCGGGTTCGACCGAGGGGATCGGTTGCTGCGCAGCCTGGATGACGTTGCGCATTTCTTCCAGCTCCTTGAGAAGGATCATCAACCGATCATCTATTGGCGCATCCAGCAGCCCTTTCTTGAGGGTGGCAATTTCCATTAACACCTGTTCCGTATCGGAGGTTCGATTGCGCTTTGCCAACTCGTCCAGAAACCAACGGCCTCGTGCCGTTTCCGAGACGGCTTGGTAGATGGATTCGAAAGTGACTGGCGATGGATCGAATTGGTTCTCGGTCATATGTGACTCTCCGCAGCATCTTCCGAAAAATGCCAAAAACAACAAGGAAAACGGCCGTTAGAGCATTTTCGAGCGAAGTGGACACCGGTTCGCGTTAAGAAAATGCGACCAAACAAGAACTTAGAGCGTTTTCGCGATTCTGTTGAGTTCGGAAACGCTCTAGCGTTCCAATGTGGGCCGCAATGCTTTCAGTTTGGTTGACAAACGGCCAGTCAGGGATCGCCGGTACCAATTTCGTCAAGAAAAGGTAAACGGTCTGGGCAAGAGTCTTAAAGATATGTTTAATTTCCAATGCGGTGCCTAGAGTCCTTCCGGTTTTGATAGAATCAAAACCGGACCCTAAGTTATTGTTTTGTCGTGTTTCCGGACGGAAAACCGGTATCCACTTTTCCTGGAAACACGATAAGACCGACCGCTGGACCATGAAAGAATTCGGCTCGATCCTGATGCAGCTGCCACTTGATATCGACTCGGTTAAGGGATTTTTGGATCCGGAAGAAGGCGCCGCTCTTTATCGAGCCGCGCGCTCCTGCACTCAATTGGGTGTTTGCCTGGAGATAGGAAGTTATTGCGGAAAATCGGCGGTTTATATTGGTGCGGCTTGTAAAGAACAACAGAGCCTACTTTTCACCATAGATCACCATAGAGGCTCTGAGGAAAATCAGCCCGGTTGGGACTATCACGATGCGGACCTATGGCAAGAATCAATCGGTGCGATCGACACATTGCCCTATTTAAGACGGACCTTGTACCGGGCGAAGCTTGAAGACACGGTTATTCCTATTGTCGGGCGCTCGGAGATTGTCGCTCGGCATTGGGCTACCCCGCTCGGCTTTTTGTTCATCGATGGCGGGCATACCAGGGAGGCGGCCCTAACGGATTATGGTCTATGGCATCCCCATCTCGTCAAAGGAGGGTTGCTCGCTATCCACGATGTCTTTCCGGATCCTGCCGATGGCGGTCGGGCACCCTACGACATATATAAATTGGCTCTGAACTCCGGTCTGTTCGAAGAGCAGCGGGCAGTCAAGAGTTTGCGACTTTTGCAGCGTATTGATTGAGTCAGCTCAAACAAACGCCACAAATTGTTGCGGGCTTCTATGATCCGGATCCTTAAACAAACCGTTCGCTCGTGAAATATCAAACAAGGCATCTGCTGACAGCACAACGGCAGCGGACGTCCATGTTGGCTTTTCCTCAGGCCACACGATGCGTTCCTCACATTGGTAGCCCATCCAAAATGCACCATCTTCGTCGCGCAAGTTCATTTGCCAGCTAAATAAGGCTTCGGCAGCGGCTCGCTGATCCTGCAACAATAAGGTTATGGCGAGCTCGCAAGATTCGGCCACGGTCACCCAAGGCTCATCCACGACGCACAGGCAACCCATTTCTTTGACGACAAATCGCGACCAATTTCTTGCCAATCGTTCATTAGCGGGTGCCCCGGAAAGACTGCCGCTTAGCACGGGATAATACCAATCCATCGAAAATCGTGATTTGAGTATCCATGGTGACCCTGGGGCGTGCGGGCAATGAGCCAGCGCGTGACCCAAACGGTCGCGCGCAATTTTCCAGAATTGCACCTCGATGGCCAACGTATCGGCAATGCGGATGGCACTGTTAAGGCTTTTGTAGATCGAACTTGAGCCGGCAACCAACGCCTTGTTGATCGGCAGGTCCGAGCCATCTGCACACCAAGCAATAGATCCGTTGGGCAGTTGCATGGCCAAAATAAAATGAACGGCACGGTCGACCATGGGCCAATGAGCCGATAGGAATTTCGTGTCGCCGGTCGCCAGAAAATGGTGCCAGATGCCGGTAGCGACATAGGCGGTGAAATTGGTATCTTTGATTGTCGGCGCCTTGGTGCGGCTCAAATGAGTGCGATCTTCCATCGGAACCGCATTGCCATATTCACTCCACCATGATCCGTCCGGGAGCTGAGTCTCCCTCAGGAAGGAATAGGCCCGCTCAGCCTCACGCAAGTGATTGCCCACGGCAAGCGCCATGGCTGCTTCCACATGATTCCAAGAATCCCATGGGCCCTCTTCGAACCAGGGGATCGCACCATTGGCAAGTTGGACTTCCATTATCCGTCGACACGCCCCTTGGATGAGGGCATGCAATGTTATGTTCTGCACGCGCGGTAAAAAATTCAATTTGGCAGCCTTTTTCGAAAATAGAGAACCACGCTCTTGCCTAAGACCGGGTTGGCCATTCTTTCAATAATTCTGGTTGTCATCGGCTTCGACATCAAATCCCAAACAAGCAACCGGTGATAGAGAGCGATCAATCGAACGTCATCCTGCCGATTCCAAAACAGACACTTCAACCACCAGAAAGGCGTATGAAGAGCGTGCGCCCAGTGTTGGTGCAGAAAGGTGAATCCTTCAACTTCTATTCGCCGGCGCAATCGCCTGGCATTGAAAATACGTACATGCCCTCCCGGTGCCGTGTGATACGCCTCGCTCAAGGCCCAACAAATTTTCTCGGGCCACATTCGAGGAACGCTAATGGCCAGTGCGCCGCCGGGTTTCAGTATGCGTTTTATCTCCAGCACGGCCTCTTCATAATCGTCGAGGTGTTCCAATACTTCCGAACAAATCACCACGTCGAAGGCGTTGTTGGCGAAAGGCAGCCTCAGGGCGTCGCCCTGAACCAAGCTCAGTTCTTGCTTGGTCTGCCCGCCGGCTATGCCGACCAGGCCGGCTCGGGTTTTTTCCAGATCTTTGAAGCAAAGGTCGATCCCAACCAGCCTGATATTCTCAATGGAGCACAGGCCGTGTAGATGCCGGCCTTCGCCGCAACCAAGGTCCAGAACCCGGTCTCCCGCGCTCACATCCAAATCATCCATATGTACGGTGAGCATCACGGATCACCCGACGATAAAGCGCAACATAAGATTTGGCGGCCGAGGTCCAGCTAAATCGCGATATCACACGGTTGCGACCGCGCGTGCCGAGTTCGGCGCACAGCTTAGGATTATGAAGAAGTTGTTCGATGGCATCGGCCAAGGCATCGCTATCTCTTGGTGGTACCAATAATCCGGCATCGCCGACCACCTCGGGCAGGGCCCCACCGGTTGTCGATACCACCGGAACGCCACATGCCATGGCCTCGGCGGCGGGAAAGCCGAATCCCTCATACAAGGATGGACATACGGCCATGGTGGCTTTGGCATAAGCTTGGACCAGAGCATCCGTACTTATGTTGTGCATGAAACGAATGCGCGGGCCCAAACCCCATTGGGCAATCAGTTCGGATGTTTGCTTTTTGTGCGGTTTGCCGATGATCAGCAATTCCAGTTCCGGATTCGATGCCGCTAGTTTTCTAAAGGCCTGCAATAGATATGACAGTCCTTTGAGTGGCACATCGGCACTGGCTGTTGTGATAATTAGATGTTGGCTACGTTTCACCCCCGGCAACGGTCTGAAATGCTGTGTGTCGACCCCATTGTGAATGATTGCCATCCGGTGCGACTCGACGCCGAAATCCTGTTCGACATCCCGTTTGGTATTCTCCGAAACCGCAATCAGTGCCGGCAGCCGCACGGCAACTTTTTTTTGCATGTCGAGAAAAGAATACCAACGGCCAATTAGAAAACGGGTGGCTGTATCCTTCGCTGCCAGAAATGCGATGTCGCGATCCTTGGTAATGGGGTGATGAATCGTGGCGACCACCGGGACGCCTATAATGTGAAGCCTCAAAATCCCCCAAGATAGGGATTGGTTGTCATGGACCACGTCATATTGATGGCGTGTCGTCCGAAAATATTTTACCAGCCGGCGGCCGAATGTATAGGGCTCGCCGAATTTGCCCGTGTTATGTGCAAACCACTCGTATAAATTGGCGAATGATAAGAAATGCCTCCAACGAAAAGCGCGAAAGGCATTTTCCACCGAGTAAAGATCAAGAGAAGGCAGCTTGATTAGTTTGACGCGATCGTCGAGCCGGGGGTAGGGCGGACCCGATACCACATGCACATCGTGCCCCAGCTCCACCAAAGCTTTTGATAAATAATGAATATAAATCCCCTGGCCGCCGGTGTATGGAGCGGATCGATAAGACGGCATAAGCACGCGCAATGGCTTGCCGCCCGTATCCGGTGCATGTTTGGCTGTTTCTTTTGATTGCGGCGTGTACGCGGCAACGTCGAGCCGGTGAATCTCGGTCAACTTTTGCAATCTCACTCAATAAAAGATGGAACAGATTGGTGTTCCGTTGCGCAAGAACGGCAAGCACGATCTGCCATAGATACGCTTGCCAAAGGATAGTGGTGGTGGCGATGAACAGCCAAAACGATTAAGGCCGCATCATAACGAGCAAAGGCCTGCCGGACAAGGTGTGTCGACAAGAACGCCAATCTAAATCTTGCAGGACGGTCTTCACTCCTGAATGCGTTCTCAGTCCTTGTTTGGTCGCGCATTCGGACGGAAAACCGGTACCCACTTTTCCTGAATGCGCTCAAGTTATTGTTTGGTCGCATTTTCTTAACGCGAACCGGTGTCCACTTCGCTCGAAAATGCTCTAAGTCCTTGTTTGGTCGCGCATTCGGACGGAAAACCGGTACCCACTTTTCCTGAATGCGCTCTAGATCACGAACACCCGCTCGACTCGCCGCAGGTTTCACATTTGACGCACGTGCCGGTGCGCACCAAGGTAAAGTTACCGCAGGATAGGCAGGCATCCCCCTCATAGCCCTTGATACGGGCTTCGACGACCCGCTCGCGCTCAATTTCACGCTCTAGCAACTCTATTTGTTGCCGCGGTGTCGCCGCCGCGTCCTCGACGGCTCGAGCGACATGCGCAAGAGTGGCTGAATCGCTGCTCTGCGCACCGGCTAACGAATCGTCCGACCCCGAAGAGCCGGTGCTTGAACTTGGCGTATCTCCCTTTTTTTGATTTCTGCGTTTGAACAGGATCAAATTGCTCGGCAATGTTTGGCGCAAATAGCCTGGGCTGGCCACCGACCTCACCGCATTGATCACTTCGGAATCCTCATCTTCCGACAATTTGCCTCCGTACAAGCCGCCGGCCAATCCATCGCTTGTCAAGTCATCGGGTTTGACCTGGGCCAGATCGGTGCGGCTGAGATAGGACACAGCTAATTCCCGGAACATGTAATCGAGCAGAGACGTGGCGGTTTTGATCGTGTCATTGCCCTCAACGACGCCCGCCGGCTCGAAACGGGTGAAGGTAAACGCCTCGACATATTCTTCAAGCGGCACGCCATATTGCAGGCCGATGGAAATCGCGATGGCAAAGTTGTTCATCAAGGAACGGAAGGCGGTACCTTCTTTGTGCATGTCGATGAAGATCTCACCAAGCGATCCGTCTTCATATTCGCCGGTTCGCAGATAGATCTTGTGTCCTCCGACAACGGCCTTTTGGGTATAGCCCTTGCGTCGGTGCGGCAAGCGACGGCGCTTGTTCTCGCGTTCGATCACCCGCTCGACGATCTTCTCGGTCACGACTTTAGCGCGCACGGCGAGGGGCAGATCGCTATCGGCGGCCCGTTCCAGGGCGCTTTCCTCCACGTCCTCATCATCATCATCCAAAATTTGCCCGATGAGCGGCTGGCTGAGCTTGGAACCGTCCCGGTACAAAGCGATGGCCTTGAGCCCCAGCTTCCAGGACAGTTCGAAGGCGGATTGACAATCCTCAATGGTCGCTTTGTTCGGCATATTGATGGTCTTGGAAATGGCGCCGGAAATGAATGGCTGGACCGCCGCCATCATCTTAATGTGGCTTTCCACGGACAAGGATCGCTCGCCGATGCGGCCGCACGGATTGGCGCAATCAAACACCGCAAGATGTTCCTTCTTGAGATGAGGAGCACCCTCCAAGGTCATGGTGCCGCAACAATAAAAGTTTGCTTGCTTGATCTCCTGCTTGCTAAATCCCAAAGCATTCAGCATATCGAAATTGGGATGATTGAGCTCCTGTTCGTCGAAACCCAATACCTGCGTGCAAAAGTCGTCGCCCAAGCTCCAGTGATTGAAGACAAAACCAATCTCGAAAGCGGTCGCCAGCGCCCCTTCAATGATGTCGAGTTGTTTGGCGGTAAACCCCTTGCGGGTGAGGGCCGCGTGATCGATGACCGGCGCATCCTTCAATGTGCCCATGCCTACCGCATATCTTTCAATATCGGCGATTTGTTCCGTGCTGTAGCCAAGCTTCTCAAGGGCTTCCGGAACAGCCCGGTTGATGATTTTGAAGTAGCCGCCGCCCGCCAGGCGCTTGAATTTGACCAGGGCAAAGTCCGGTTCGATGCCTGTCGTATGGCAATCCATTACCAAGCCGATCGTTCCCGTGGGCGCCACGACGCTTGTTTGAGCATTGCGGAAGCCATGTTCCGTGCCAAGCTCGAGGGCACGATCCCAAGCCAGTCGGGCCCGTTTCACGAGTTCCGGGTCGGGACAGTTTCTGGCGTCGAAGGAAACCGGCACCGTCTGCAGTTCTTGATAAGTGTCCGCCCCATAAACGGCGCACCGGTGATTGCCGATGACCCGGAGCATATGGGTTGCGTTGGCTGCGTATTTGGCAAACGGTCCCACTTCGGACGCTATTTCCGCCGAGGTGGCATAGGCCGTGCCGGTCAGCAGGGCGCTCAATCCCCCCGCCAGGGCTTGTCCTTCAGCGCTGCTGTAAGGCAGGCCCATAGACATCAGCAAACCGCCAATATTGGCAAATCCCAATCCCAGGGTTCGATAATCGTAGGAATTTTGAGCGATTTCCTTTGACGGAAATTGCGCCATCATGACCGAGATCTCGAGCGCTAATGTCCATAACCGGACAGCATGCTCAAAGCTATCCAAATCCAATGACTTATCCTCTCGTCGAAAGGCCATTAGATTTAGGGACGCCAGATTACATGCGGTGTCGTCCAGGAACATATATTCCGAACACGGATTAGATGCGCGAATCGTGCCGCCCTGGGGACAGGTGTGCCAGTCATTGATCGTGGTATGAAATTGAACACCGGGATCGGCACTTTGCCAGGCGGCAATTGCGATGTTCTGCCAAAGGTCACGTGCGCCGACCGTTTCGGTGGGGCTGCCGTCCATACGAGAAATTAGCCGCCAATCCTTATCGTCGGCGACAGCCTTCATAAACTCATCGGACACCCGAACCGTGTTGTTTGAATTCTGTCCGGATACCGAACGATAAGCCTCGGAATCCCAATCCGTATCATAGGTTTCGAATTCGATTTCCCGATAGCCCTGCCGCGCGTATTGGACGATCCTGTCAATCTGGTTTTCAGGGATCATTGCTTTCTTGGCAGCGCGGATTTCCCTTTTAAGTGCGGGATTTTTCTTGGGATCGAAACAATCTTGTCCATCGCCATCGCAATTAACGCAGGCCTTCAAAACGGCGGTGAGGTGTTTCTCGGCCACTTTGGAACCGGTTACCAAGGCGGCCACTTTTTGCTCTTCGATAACCTTCCAATCAATGAACGCTTTGATGTCGGGATGATCGATGTCGACCACCACCATCTTTGCGGCACGCCGTGTGGTGCCGCCCGACTTGATGGCGCCGGCGGCGCGATCGCCGATCCGCAAGAAGCTCATGAGTCCGGACGATTTCCCGCCACCCGACAAGGCTTCGTTTTCTCCTCTTAGATTGGAGAAATTGGTGCCGGTGCCCGAGCCGTATTTGAACAAGCGGGCCTCCCGCACCCACAGATCCATGATGCCGCCTTGGTTGACCAAGTCGTCTGTGACGCCTTGAATGAAACAGGCGTGAGATTGCGGGTGTTCGTAGGACCCGTCGGCTTGCATCAACCGGCCGGTCTCCCAATTGACGTAATAATGGCCCTGAGCCGGTCCGTTGATGCCGTAAGCCCAGTAAAGGCCCGTATTGAACCATTGCGGGCTATTGGGGGCGGCCTTTTGGGTCGCCAGCATGAATCTCATTTCATCGTAGAAGGCCAGGGCATCTTGCTCGGCATTAAAATACCCGCCCTTCCAGCCCCAATAAGTCCAGGTGCCGGCGAGACGGTCAAAGATCTGTTTGGCACTGGTCTCCGCTGCCGTCCGATCGGTTTCGGCCAGGTCGGACAAGGCGTCGATATCGGCTTCCCGGCGGCGTAGCCAGACCGGGACCCCTTTTTCGATCACCGGCTTCAACGCCCGCGGCACGCCGGCCTTGCGAAAATACTTTTGCGCGAGCACGTCGCACGCGACCTGGCTCCAATCGGCGGGAACCTCGATATCGGCCAAGCGAAACACGAGGGAGCCGTCCGGATTGTGAATCTCGCTCGTGGTGCGGCGAAATTTTAGGCCGTCATAGGGGGACTTTGTTTTGTCCGTAAAGCGGCGTTGAATGCGCATCGTGTTTTCCTAGAGCGTTTGCGAACTTAACAGACTCGCGAAAACGCTCTAAGTCCTTGTTTTGTCGCATTTTCTTAACGCGAACCGGTGTCCACTTCGCTCGAAAATGCTCTAGCCCAATATTCGAGCAAACACGCTCGCCGATCCAGTGGTTTGGGCCGGTCTTTACATAAAAAATCCGGAAGGCCCAATGGGTCTGGGCGATCGTCCGTGGTTCTTTAGTCCGCCCGAAGGAGGGCGCCAAGCCCACGCACACAAGATCGTGTGACATCCTTCAGGACGGACACTAAGTCTAGAATAGCGGCCGCGGGGCCGCAACCTATTTTGTGGTTCTCGAGCCGAAAACCGCAAAATATGGGGGTGGCGGATAGCGCGAATTGTTGTTTTGACTAAAAGCGTTAGGCCCATTTCCTCAGGCTGCGGGTCGCCCAGGGTCCCTCAGTGTTCGTTAATGGCGCTGCGGTAGCATGCGCTCTAAGTCTTTGTTTTGTCGCGCATTCGGACGGAAAACCGGTGCCCACTTTTCCTGAATGCGCTCTAAAAACACCAAAGTCCAAGGACAGGATGGATGGTGGACAGGGCACGGGCGATGCACGGGGCAGCGTGGGCGATGACGAGGTTTTGTCAAAGTCGTTATGACATCCGACGCCAGCGGCTGGACGGCGGCTCATGTCGATGCCATATTCGCCGCCATCCAATCTGGCCGGCGCCGGTCGGATGGATTTAATCGACACAGTAAAGGCTTATGCATCTCATTAAAAAAATCTTTGCCT
>Ga0114950_10003497_pt1 | contig 12103 bp, 8 predicted proteins | sample N075metaG_FD_83503 | JGI IMG/M metagenome (GOLD analysis project Ga0114950, IMG submission 83503) | Deep subsurface microbial communities from Kermadec Trench to uncover new lineages of life (NeLLi) - N075 metaG | ecosystem: Environmental > Aquatic > Marine > Ocean trench > Sediment | place...
AGCGGCGAGGTCGACGCAGGTTCGCCGTTGATCGTGACCAGCGTTAGACGTCTGTACCTGGCGGCCACGTCCGCCATGGCCCGGGATACGAGGCTGAACTGATCGACGGAGGGATTCAGCAGCGTCAGTCCACGCCGGCCTTTGTCCAGGTAGCCGATGAGGTCACCGCCCGACAGGAGGACATAGGCGCCAGCATCACGAGCCAGTCGGGTTTCTGCCAGGTCAGGCCAGGGAAGAACTCCTCCGTAAGGGTTGGCAGGGTCCGTGGCGGCAACGACCATCAGCGATGGTTCTGATTCGGAGCGAAGACGGTCGACGGCGCCGGGGAGTGCGAACTGCGAGCCACCCAGTCCCTCGACGAAGTAGCCGCGTCGGATGCGCCCGGTCTCCTCGAGATGGCTGAAGACCGGATAGAGGGTTGTGAAGCCTCCGGGATAACCCTCGGCGAGTGCTGTGCTCCTCGTCACCACACCATGCCGATCGAGGAGCAACTCCGCCCATGCTGCATGACGCTCGGTCTCTGAAGGAGTGGATTGGACCAGTCCGCTGGTGAGCGACCATCGTCCGGCAGCGTGTGCCGGGAATCGACTGGAGAGCGAGCGTCGACCCGAGCTGGGGCTACGGCGTTTAGCGACAAATGCACGAATGGGCTCGAATGTGTCGTTCGTCAGATGACCCGCCCATACCAAATCCCAGAGGGCTCCGAGCGTCTCTTCGAGATCTCCGCCGCCCGTCCTCTCGTAAACATCCCGGAAGAAACTGGCACCGTCCTGCTGGAGCAGGTCCAGGATCTCCGATGCCTTGGTGTTCAGTTCGGCGTCCTGATCTGGGCCTCGCCAGAGCAAGGCGAGGGTGTCGCGGGGATAGAGAGCGACTCGCCCATCCCGGGAGCCAAGCGAACCCTCGCCCACCCAAACGAGGTCCCCGGCCAGAATCAGCGCGTCGATGCCATTTCCGGCATCGGCCACTCTCGTTGCCAGCGCATCGCGTTCGAGAACCGAGGCCGGGATAACGGCGCCGGTCAGCCTGCGCACGGCGTCTGCAAGGGCGTTGCTGCCTCGAGGAGGGTCAGAGGTGACTCCTTGCCAGGCCAGGCCAAATCGAGCCAGCGCAGATGGCTCGACCGGTTCGATCTCATTGCGCAAAACGGCCAGCGACCGTCTCTTGAGTCGACGGAGCACCGAGTTGTCAACCCATTCCCGACCCTGGCCGCCAGGTCGAAAGGCCCCTTTGTCGACTCGACCCGAATGCTCGAGATTCTTGAGCGCGGTCTCGACAACGCCGTTGGGGAGACTCAGTGCTGCCGAGGCCTCTATTGACGTGAACGGACCGTGAGTTCTGGCATAGCGCCCGACAACGTCTCCGAGAGGGTCTTCGACTGGCTCGAGAAACGCCTGTGGAACCCCGGGCGGAGGTTGGATCCCGAGACCGTCGCGGATCCGGGCGACGTCCTCGATGGCCGCCCATCTCGTCTCTCCACTGATGACGACCTCGACAACCCTTCTTTGAGCCATGAGATGTTGAAGTGCTGTCGGCACGTCGATGCTCGAAGTCCGCACCTCTATGTCGACGACTGAAAGTGGTCCTAGATCACGGAGGAGGTCATGGAGTCCGTCCGGATTGGTGGCCCTTCGGTTTTCAGTCAGATGCTGGAGTTCGAGTTCCACCGCCGCCACTACTTCCGGATCGATCAGTTCGCGTAGCTCGCCCTCGCCGAGGAGCTCTCGAAGCAGGTCGCGGTCAAGTGTCAGCGCCGCAGCGCGTCTCTCCGCGAGCGGGGCGTCGGCTTCATAGAGGTAGGCGGCCACAAACGAGAAGAGAAGCGACGAAGCGAAAGGACTCGGCCCGTGGGTGTCGACCGATGCCACCCGGATTTTTCGCGATCGGATCTCCCCGAGGACCTCCTGGAGCGAGGGGAGGTCGAAGTCGTCCTGGAGAATCTCTCGGTATGTCTCGAGGAGGATCGGGAATGATCCGAATTGCTTGGCCACGCCGAGAAGGTCGGCCGACTTGCGTCGTTGCAGCCACAAAGGCGTGCGTTCACCGGGCCGGCGACGTGGGAGAAGTAACGCTCGGCTTGCAGCCTCACGGAACCGCGCGGCGAACAGAGCCGTGTCGGCGAGATGATCAACTAGGAGCGCCTCGACTTCTTCGGGGTCGAGCAGAAGATCGTCCGCCTCAGGTGGATCGTCAGAATCGGGAAATCGGAATGCGATGCCGTCGTCGGACCAGATCACATCCACATCGGTTCCGTAGCGACTTCTGAAACGATGACGGAGGGCCATGCCCCACGGCGCATGAATCCTGGCTCCGAGGGGAGAGAGGAGCACTACACGCCAATCGCCGATCTCGTCCCTGAAGCGTTCCACAACGATGGTCTGATCGGTGGGCAGGACTCCCGTGGCGTCTTTCTCCTCCTGGATGTATGCGATCAGATTGCGCGAAGCAAACTGATCGAGGCCGTACTCATCGCGGAGGATCGTCTCGGCTGTCTCGTGATTGTGGCTCGCCATCTCTCGCACGAACCTTCCGACGGCGCGACCGGTCTCGAGTTGTCGACCGAACATGTCACCGTGCCAGAAGGGCATTTTCGCCGCGGAGTCGCCTGGCGCAGGAACCACCTCGACCCTGTCATGGGTTATCCGGGTGATCCGCCATGCGCTCGAGCCGAGCAGGAAGGTATCGCCCTCTCGAGACTCATAGACCATCTCCTCATCGAGTTCGCCGACCCGGCTCCCGTCGGGCAGGATCACTCGGTAGAGACCACGATCAGGAATAGTTCCTGGGTTGGTCACCGCCAGTTGTCTCGCCCCGGGTCGAGCTGTCACCTCTCCGGTGGCGCGATCCCAGGTGATGCGGGGTCTCAGCTCGGCGAAGAGATCCGACGGGTACCGGCCCGACAGCATGTCGAGGGTCTCGTCGAAGACCTGACGACTCAGTTCGGAGTAGGGCGATGCTCGCCGTGTCATCTCGTACAGATCGTCGGCTGACGTGTCGCCGGACACGGCTTGTGCGACCAGCTGCTGGCAAAGGACGTCAATCGGATTGGTCGGTATGCGTGTCTGCTCCACATGTTGCTTGGCCATTTCGCCGGCAACAACGGTTGCTACGAGTAAGTCTCCCCGGTACTTCGGAAACACCTTTGCCCGTGAAACGCCACCCACATGATGTCCCGATCTTCCAACCCGCTGAAGGCCCGATGCAACGGAGGTGGGTGCTTCCACTTGGATTACGAGGTCGACGGCGCCCATGTCGATTCCAAGCTCCAGTGACGATGTGGCGACAACGGCCTTGAGCTCGCCGCGCTTGAGCGCCTCTTCGATTTCGATACGTTGTTCCCTGGCTACCGACCCGTGGTGGGCTCGGGCGAGATCTTCCCCGGCAAGGTTGTTCAACTCCGAGCAGATTCGCTCGGCGAGACGACGCGAGTTGGCAAAGACGATCGTGGTGTTGTGGTCTCTGATTTGACTGAGCAGCTGGGGGTAGATGGCCGGCCATATCGATCTGGTGGGGGTGTGGTCAGGATCGAGAGGATCAGGCTCTCCAGGCTCGTTCATGTCTTCGACGGGGACAACGATCTCGAGGTCGAGCTCACGATCGTGAGGGACGTCGATGATGGTGACCGGTCTCGCGTTCCATTTGCCGTCTTCGACCGTGCCACCCCCGAGAAATCGAGCGATGGTGTCCAGTGGGCGCTGGGTAGCCGATAGGCCGATGCGTTGTGGTGATTCGTCCGTGATCTCTTCGAGTCGCTCCAGGGAGAGGGCGAGGTGGACACCGCGTTTTGTCCCAGCGACGGCATGGATCTCGTCCACGATCACCCAGCGGACGCTTCGGAACACCGATCGAACGGCCGAGGTCAGCATCAGATACAGCGACTCTGGCGTGGTGATCAGGATGTCGGGTGGATTCCGCTCCATTCGGCGGCGGTCCTCCTGAGGGGTGTCGCCCGTACGCAAAAAGGTCTGCAACTCGGGGAGCGGATCACCACCGAGACGTTCGGCGGCGTGCCGGATACCGGCGAGTGGGGCTCTCAGATTGCGGTCGACGTCGTGAGCAAGGGCCTTCATGGGGGAGATGTAGAGGATCCGGCATCGCTCCGCCCTTTCAGGGACTGGCTCGGCGAGAAGTTGATCCAGGGTCCAGAGAAAGGCAGCGAGGGTCTTCCCCGACCCTGTTGGTGCGTGGATCAGCGTGTGATCGCCATCACTGATGGCCGGCCATCCCCAGGCCTGTGCCCGGGTTGGTCTGGCAAAGGAGGCCTCGAACCACGTCCTCGTTGCTGGCGTGAAAGTCTTCAGCGGATCCACACCCGAAAGGTATCAGGAGATGGAGACAAGAAAATGACCGAAGTTCGCCAGCAAATGCTTTCTACGCGGCGCAATGTTCCAATGCGAACGCCCATGCATCAGGAACGCGGGAATTAGGAGACGAGTTCGAGGGGAAGTCTGTCGACGGCGGCAATTTCTAGGAAGATGTCGACGACCGTTGGGTCGAATTGGGTGCCGGCATTGGTGCGGATCTCATTCACGGCAAAGTCTACGGGCAGAGCCGGTTGGTATGCCCTGACCGATGTCATCGCGTCGAAGGCGTCGGAGACGAGAACTATCCGGCTCAGGATCGGAATGTTGTCCGCCTCCAGGCCAAACGGGTAGCCACCACCGTCATAACGCTCGTGGTGGTAGAGGATTGCCTCTGCGACCTTGGGCTCCAGACGAGTTCGGGTCATGGCGAATCCCATTTCAGGATGCCGTCTGATCAACTCGAATTCATCCTCGCTCAGAGGGCCGGGTTTGCCGAGGATCCTTGGGTCGAAGTGGATTTTGCCGACATCGTGAAGGATGCCGGCCAGTGCCAGTCGGTCGAGATCGGCATTTCCGAGTCCGATTCCGGCGCCGAGGTCGACGGCAAGGTCAGAAACTCTGTGAACGTGACCGTGGAGGTCCTCGATGACGTCCTCCATGACCTCGATCAGTATGTCTGTTGGTATTTCCCTCATGTTCTCACCACGGAACGCTAATTTTGCCCACGGTATGTGGTCAGTGTATGGGTCGCCCGCATCAATTAGGCACAATGGCCATATGGATGTGGCAACAGACCTGGTTGAAGTCTTCCTGCGTTCCAACGGCTATCTCACATTGTCGGAACTACAGATCCAGTCCTTGAACAAAAGAGGTGAATGGGAAACCGTTACCGATGTGGACATTCTGGCCCTGCGCTTCCCGGGCCGGGTGTTCATGGCCGATGCCCACGACTCGGTGATGGCGTCCGAATTGGAAGTCCCGGGTGTGCCACTCTTTCTCGAAGACGACACCATCGATGTCATTGTCGGGGAGGTGAAGCAGGGGGAGGCGACATTCAACCCGTCGTTGACCAAGCACGAGACGCTTCACACGGCGTTGCACCGACTCAGTTGGATCTACTCCGGAGACGATCTCGATCGGGTGATCGAAGACCTACGCGACAAAAGTGTGTGCTACACCCCTGCAAGGGGTGGGGGCACGGTGCGGACCCGGCTCGTCGCCTTCGGTCAGGCGCCCGAAGTGACGATGAATGTCATACCTCTGGAGGTGATCCTCGAGAGCGCGCTCGGTGCTCTCGAAAGCCATGACGCCCTCCTTCGCTCGGCACGATCGTCCAGTCCCGCGGCAGCCATGCTGAAGCTTCTCCACAAGACAGGGTTCCGATTCAGTCGCGATCCTTGAGACGCTCCACATACTGACTGATAGCCGTATCGTGCTCAGGCGTTGAATGAGCTACCGCCTGCAGCGCCGCCGAAAACTCCAGGAAGGGGTCGAGGTCCATGATCTTTGACTGGCGGAGCAGACGCTTGGCCAAGACCACCGCGGGTCGCGGCTTCGATGCGATGGTTCTCGCCAGTTTCATGACGTGGCCCTCCAGCTTGTTCTCCGGGACGACGCGGAGAAGGACATCGAGTCTGACTGCTTCCTCGGCGTCTATCGATCGTGCCGTCAGTGAGAGTTCGGTGGCCCGCTGCCAACCGACGACTCGTGGGAGCAACCATGCCCCACCGTCACCGGGGATGATTCCCATCTCGATGAACGTGTGAGCGAACCGCGCCCGTGGAGTGCCAATGCGAAGGTCACAGCCCAGAACCAGGTCGAAACCGGCGCCAATCGCAGGTCCGTTGACAGCGGCGATGGTGACGAGGTCGGTGGTGGCCATGAACCGTGTGAGCTGCTGAATCGTTTCCCGGTACTTCTCAGTGATCTCGGCCGGGTTGCCGGCGAACAGACCATCCTTGGCAGCCATGTCCTTGACGTTTCCACCTGCCGAGAAGGCGGGGCCCTCGGCTTGGAGAACCAACACGCCGGTGTCAGGGTCCGTCTCGGCGTCATGTATGGCGTCGAGAAGATCTTCAAGCATCTCGCCGCCGGTGAGGGCGTTACGGGTTTCGGGCTGGGCGAGTGTTATCACGGCCACGCCGTCGATGAGGCTTGTCTTGGTCGAGTTCACAGCAGGCCGTCGTCTCGTGCGGCTTCGATGAATCGGGATGCCCGCCTCGGGTCGACTCGATTCCGGGCGTCGCCATCGACCTTGATCGACGACCCCACGATCACCGAGTCGGCGGTGCCGGTGAGCCTGGAGAGATTGTCCACGTTTGCTCCCGATCCGATCACGACGCGGGTTTCAGTTGGGATCGCGGCCCTCACCACGGTTGCCTCATGCATGTCCGGCTCTGCTCCAGTGCCCGAACCGGAGACGATCACAGCATCTGCACGGCCACGTTCCACGGTATCGGCAGCAGCCTGACTGGCATCGATTTCGGCTGGCGCGGCGGCGTGTTTGACCATCACGTCCGCCCAGATCTCCACACCGGGCGTAAGTTGGCTGCGTTTGCGAAGTACCGCTCCCGCCTGGCCCACGATCGGACCTTGATCGGTGTACATGATGCCCGTCAGCACATTCACTCTGATGAATGCGGCTCCCGTCGCCGCGGCGATCCCCAGAGCGGAAACAGCGTCGTTCCGAAGGACATTGACGCCAAATGGCAATCCAGTCGCATCTGACACTTCGGTCACGGAAACCGTCATCGCAGAGATCGTCTCCGCGGGAACACCGTCGGCGAGGAAAGGAACATCGCCAAAGTTCTCGATCATGAGAGCAGGGAACCCGGCTTCGGCCAGATCCGAAGCGTCGGAGACGGCCGTTTTTATGATCTCATCCATCGACCCGTTGAAGCCGGGGGACCCCGGAAGTGGGAGCAGATGGACCATCCCCACCACGCGGGGGATGGGACTCACAGGTAGGCCCTGGCTACCTGCATCGCCCTCTCGGAATGCTCGCCGGTCACCTTGAGACGAGTGTCCTTCGGCTTGGCTCGGCGAACTACGATCCTTGCCCAGTCGGAAGCCGACCCTTTGATCAATTGGTCGGTGTCCTCGGGCCCATAGATCCACTTGGAGTAACCGGGGCCGATGACCTCAACCCGAACCGGCTCATACTCCTCGCCGGCTTCCTTGAAGGCATAAGGAAGTGTTTTCCAACCCAGCCAGCAGATATGGCGGATACGCGGCGTGTCTTCGACTTCGATCCCAAGCGTGGCGTAGATATCGAGACCGTGCATCCATGTCTCCATCAGACGAAACGTCGCGAACGTCCGAGCACTCATGTCGCCGGCAATCCAACTGATCCGATCGTCGCCACTCATGTGAGACAGCGGTTCCACCACTTTGGCCCGCCCGGCCCGCCACCACTCGATGACATCTTGCGGGCGCATTCCCCGACCCTTCTTGATGGCCTTCTTCTTCGACGCTTCGAGGTCTGCAGCGCTCTGCCATTCCTTGACCCTTTCACCCCCGTTGATGGCATCGGCTCCCAGTTCCTCGAAGTCGGCGAGGTGGGCGATCGTGTCCCGGACGGTCCACGGTTTGTTGGGCGTTTTGAGATCCCAAACCTTGATTGGGATGCGCTGGAGGGACTGGTCGAGAAACTGTTGCTCGGCTACTAGGTCAGACAGTATGTCGCGCACCCTCGGATTCTAATAGTGAACTGCGCTGTACTCCCAAGCCAGGATTCGCGTCTACCAGGGTCTTTCGGCTTGCTCCTCGCTCATTGGCGTCGGGATGCTGGTTGTCTCGGGAAGTTCGGCTATCTCGTTGAGTCGATCGAGCAGCTGTCGAAGACGCCCAAATTGCCTCCGGTCGAACACAAACGCAATGCGGTCACAATCGAGGGCGTCGCCGTCCTCGACCTCGGGCGGCGTCGCCTCGGTGATCTCGATGCTCCCTTCGACGACGATGTCGGCGAATTCGTCGTTCAGGGCAGCCAGCTCCTGGGCGGAAGGTGCCTGACGGATCCGCAGGATGAGTCTGCCCGAGGCGTACCGCTGGGAGTGGTAGTTGGCGTAGAAGTGGCGAATGTGGTCGCAGGCCGTCGAGGGGCTGTTGGTATGAAGAAACAGGGAAAGGTCGGACTCCGAGATCAGACCTCCGGCGAGTTGGACATCTTTGACAAAGTCGATAACGGGACCCCAGTAACCCGTACCTTCCGCCTCGAGAAACACGATCGGGTGTAAATCGCTTTTGCCGGTCTGGATCAAAGTGAGCAGCTCGAATGCCTCGTCGAGGGTTCCGAATCCGCCGGGAAGGATCACAAAGGCGTGGGACTCCTTGACGAACCCGAGCTTGCGGGTGAAGAAGTATTTGAAGTTGACTGTGCGCGATTTGGACAAATAGCGGTTCGCCGCCGATTCGAACGGGAGACGGATATTGACGCCGTAGGAGTTGTCGGCACCGGCCCCGCGGTTGCCTGCCTCCATGATTCCCGGACCTGCTCCGGTGATAACACCCCAACCGTGCTCGGCCATCATTCGAGCGAACACAACCGTTATCTCGTAGTTGGGGTCGCCCTCACCGAGACGCGCCGATCCGTAGATGGTCACTTTCGGCTCGTCGTGACGCGAGAAGACGAGGTTGGAGTAGCGGATCTCCTTCACCGTGGTGTTGATCAGCTTCAAGTCACCGCGGGTGGCACCGTCTCGATGCAACTTCAGGACAGTCGTAATCAGTTCTCCGATCAGGTCCTGGTTGTTGTTTTCTGACGCGTCGGCGACGAGTTGTCGAAGAGTCTCGTCGAGTTTGGGATTGCCCAAGTCATAGGCCATGGTCCGTAACGTACCTGTCCGTCGTGGTAATTCGCGCCGCTGCCCGATTCCTGGAAGAGCAGATGTGTCCCCGGGATACGGGGGCGCACTACCAGGGGTACGGTCTAGAAGGGCTTTGTCGACGGCCCCTTTCTCACGACCGCATTCCACACTGTCTCGTAGTGGTCACGGTCGTAGGCGTCGATCTGTGGAAGGACAAACTCGTCCCAGGCCTTGCGCAGTGGGTCCTCGCGGGCGGCGTAGACCAGGAGGCCAGTCGGTATCCGATCAAGGACAGAGCGGAGCGACAACGGTGTTTCAACACGGACATCGGTGTCGGATTCCTCAAAGGAGGCGTTGATCTCCACCGTGAGCCGAGCGATTGCCGTCACGTATTCGTCCTTCAGCTTGGGGTAGCGCCGCACCAACATTGCCTTGACCTGGTCTTCTTCCGGGAACTTCTTCTCCCAGATGACCCACCGGTCAGCGAAGGCCTTATTGAGGATCTGGGTGCCTGCATAGTCTCTGATGTCGGTGGGGTTCATCGTGCCGAAGATACGCACGTCGTCTCTCAGGCGGACTGTCTCGCCGTTGGGGAGATCAAGCGCGGCATAGCGGTCGAGAAGCGCATGAAGGGCGAACAATGTCTCGGCGCCGGCCGCATTCAGTTCGGAGAGGTTGAGCAACGCCGGTCCTCGCAGAGCCCGGGTAATGTCGCCATCCTGCCAACGACTTTCGGTCCCACCCTTGCCGTCACCATGTAGATGGGTCGAGCCGATGAGCGTCACATCGCGAACTTCGCCAGTGAGCGGGATCCGGAAGTAGGGGAGCCCCATCGCCGCAGCGAACTGCTCGATGTCGTGGTCCTTGCCGGTGCCCATGTGCCCACGGACAGCGACGTGAAGCGGCACCAGGCCATCAGCCTTGGCCCGACGAGCCTGTTCGAGTTGGGCGAAGCGGTAGAGCATTCCAAGGTCGATGTAGTGCGGATCGGGTTCTGGCACCTTGCGAAGGCGAAGGTCCGAATCGGCCAAGTCGTCGGGAATCTCGAACTTCTCGAGTTCGATGGGCCTACCTTCGGCATTCGGGTCCTCGAAGGTCACTGTCTCAGGCAATTGATTTCCCCTTTTTTCGAGATTCGGGTGCTCGCATCCACCAGGTATCCATGCCAGACATCGCCAGGCTTCGTCGCAATGCGCTACGCGTCCCATCCACCATCGCCTTGGCCAACTGGTCGGGCTCCTCCACCACCTCATGACGCTGGTAGGCGTCGTCGACGGTGTGATCGCCGATGCCTATCCCGATGACGGTGGTTCCGGCAGCCTCAACGGACGAGACCGATTTACTCAGCGCTTCCATCGAGCCGCGTGTCATGCCATCAGCGAGGACCATGAGAAGTCTGACGTCGGCGCCAAGACGGCCCATGCGATCGGCGGCGTGAATGATGTTGAACTCGTCAACATTGGCGGCCTTTTCGAAGAGCGAGACGGGTGGTGCGGTGTTGGCGTTCCGTCGCGCCAATGTTGCGGCTTTTTTCGGCTCAGCCGCCGTGAAAAAGAGGCCGGCCAGAGCGTGCTGAGCGTCGCGCCATTGTCGGTCGAACGGTTTGACGATGTAGTGGTTCACCGTGGTGATGAGTCTTTCGGCTGCAGTTCCTTGCGTTTGGCGAAGACCGGCGGTTGCGGCCGATCGGGCGCGTCGGAAGCTTTCCTCCGTGTCATCTGGTTTGGCGGCGAAACCGCGGTTGAACAGTGCTACCTCGAAGTCGATCTGCAGCTCGTCACAGAGTCGGGCCATGGTCCATGCGCCGAGGAGGGCGGCGGGCATCGCCCAAGATGTTCCTGGACCTTGGCTGCGACCGGGGTTCAGCATCGAGGCCGAGGCGTCCACAAGAAGCGAAACCGCGTAGCGACGTCTGGTGTGTGCCGCGCGACGCTCGTACAGCCTCTGATAGAGGCCGGCTCCAATGAAGAGGGCGGCATGTGGAGAGACGTCGCCCTGATCGAATCCGGAGCGGAGGCCACGTCTCTGGTTGGCAGCGAACAAGGGAAAGAGCTCACCAGAGACTTTTCGTTGGGCGACCCCCCAGCGTTTGGCCGCTGCCTTCATCGACTCGAGGCCCTCCGCTTTGAAAGCAGCGAAGGAGTGGGGGATCTGTGTCACCAGGAGTCTTCCACTCTGACCGGTCGGTAGGAACACTTGCGGTGCCTGGCTGACGCGTAACAGTTGATCGGTCGCCTCGTTGCCGGCGATGTCGGAAGCTCCCCTGCGGTCGGACAGACCGGAGCGGGATTCTGTGGCGCGCTTGGTGTCCCGATACGAGTCTGCGTCCGACACGATGGGCGAAATCAGCCGGACGGTGTCCACTCCGGCAGCAGCCTTCTCCGCGTCTGCATCCTCGGCCAGTTTGCGTTGAGCGTTCGTTGCCGTGCTAGGCACTTCGGCGATAAGACCGTGCGTGTGCGCGATCGCTTCTAGCTCGAGGGCGAGTTGAGCCACATACCAGGGGTCGTCCGTCTCTCCGGCGAGACGGCAATGCTCACTGGCATCATCGATGGCCACGGCCGCCCGGGCCTCGAAATGCCGTTCGAGCACTTCGCGATCGACGTAGTTGCCTGTGAGAAGGAAACACCCCAAGACAAATTGGCTGAGTGCCCCAGACTTTGAGATGGCCTGGCCGAGCGACGACATGTAGAGGTCTTCGAGGACAGACCTTGCGCCCGGGTACGAGGAAAGACCTTGGACTTCTTGCCTAGCGTCCTCGAGGCTGAAGAATATGATCTCAGCCACGGGCTTCCCGGCCCGTTCCAGCGCCGTCAGCAGATCGAGTTCAACATCCTGGGCAACGTCTCCGTCGATGGGCCAATCGTCGGGAAGAGGCCTCTTCTCATCCAGATTGGTGGAAACCAGGTGCATCACCTCGTGAAGGGCCGACGCCAGGGCGACTTCGTCGGGCGTGACGGGAGCGTTGCGGTGGTACGCGGCTTGGAAGATCCG
>Ga0114950_10003498_pt1 | contig 12102 bp, 11 predicted proteins | sample N075metaG_FD_83503 | JGI IMG/M metagenome (GOLD analysis project Ga0114950, IMG submission 83503) | Deep subsurface microbial communities from Kermadec Trench to uncover new lineages of life (NeLLi) - N075 metaG | ecosystem: Environmental > Aquatic > Marine > Ocean trench > Sediment | place...
CCTGATCAACCCGCTGCAATAAATCAACTTTGGCCGCATCACTTAAGCTAGCCAGCGGATCAATGGCAGGATAGAGCTTGCGACCCACAGGAGCCTGCCATGCCTGCAGGCTACCTGTTTGTCCCTGACGAGCGATCGCACTGGCCGCATCGGCCACTGACATCAAGGCGGGTGCAAGTAACTCATCCGAATAAGCAAAACCGGTTTTGTCACCCGACATTGCCCGCACACCAACACCCTGGTCGATACTGTAGCTGCCCTCTTTTACCATACCGTCTTCCAGCGACCAGGACTCGTGACGCACATACTGGAAGTAAATATCAGCCGCATCCACACCGCCGGTCAGCAACCGGCCAAGTGCTTCGTCAAGATGGCTGTCCTCCAGACCGGTCGGCACAAACAAGCGATTGCGGGCAATCTCTAACGGGTTATCAGTATTAATCGGGTCCATTCAACATCCAGTTCTTAAAATTCTGATTATAAATATAGTTGCAATTGGTAGTGCAGTACCAAAGGTAGCTTATGAAAAATGCTGCGTTCGGCAGTAACGTGAGCCAGCCACTTAAACAGCAGCAAAATCTTTTTATTACCACATACTACACCGTGGCCGTGCATCAATCTGCAGCATTATTAACCGGCACAGTTACCGGCAAATTATCTGCCTCAGCTGGCAATACAGAACTATATTGTGATGCGGGCAGCGTAACCGCATCGAGTGACTGCTGCACATGAGGATTGGCTATCAGTTCCTCGATGGCTTCAATCTCCTCCGGAGACAATGTCGGCAATTGCTGCTCACAATCAGTAAACGAGGTGGTATCCAAACCATCTCGGTTAACTTTGACAAACTGTGGCTCATCCCAGCTACCCGATACAGTGTAATAGCTTTCGCCAATACTGCTTAACGGCTTTTTCATTATCTGGGTGATCAACAACGCCGCCACACCAACAGTCGGCCCGGCCAGAAAGGCGCCCGCAACGGGTGCCAGATTGGATACATGGGGCCGTATTGCTGCTACCTGATCATAATCCTCCGCAATAATTCCTGTACGACCAACTATACCCATATCAGCAACGGGTCCCTCCAACCCCAGACTACAGGTCCAGGCATCACCAAAATCGATGCGAAATCTGCCCCGAATCTTATCGAAGACCAAACCCTCTTCTGTCATGTCTTTAAAATCCAGCGAGAAGCGACGTGGCAATGATGTGACGCTCAGCAGACCCAGTATTCGCCCACTACCGGCATCAACATCGGTGACAACGCCATCTTTTATCGACAGATCGATCGTGCCGGTGGATGCGTATAAAACCCCCATACCCGGCCCACCTTCCCAAAGCAGATCGGCAATTACTCCGCCTTTTTTAGCTTTTACCAGGGGTGCATAACCCAGTTGAAGTAAGGTCTCCTGCACATCGGTACTTTGCAGCTCCATATGCAGGCGACTTCGCTGCGCATTGTCTACAACCAGCCAGTCATACGACACATCTGTTTTGAAACTGGGACTTTCGGTATGTAAACGCTCTGACTTCAGGCCGGCAGATACACGCCGAATATCTGCGTCCAGTGTGCCGAGACGCAGTTTACCAATGGCGAAATCAGCTACCCGGCCCTGAACCGCTGGCAAAGTACGCGGATCAAGCTGCGTATCTGCATCATCACCATCACCAATCTGTGGCTCAATTAGCAGCAGCCGGTCCATATCCAGCTGCGCCGGCTGCTCGCCCTGGAAATCGTAGGGCACGACAAGTTTCCCTTCCGCCCAGGGACCCGTTAGCCGGATATCCCATGCAGAGGAGCCAAATGTCACTGCAGCACCTACATCAACAAAGCGATGACCCATGGCATACAACTCACCAATTTGCAGATCAGCTCTACGAAATAACTGCTGCCAGCCAGCAGATTTTTGTGCTGACACCGGACCGGTTACACCCACATCACTGGCATCAGCAAATACGCTGGTCCATGCATTGAGGCTAAGGCTGTCGATCTCACCGCCTACTGTCAGCCCATCCACTTCCGGCAGTTCAGGAATATCCACGCCACGCATAATCGCACCGCGCGCAAGACTCCAACCCTGATCATCATTAATAGCTTCCAAAGCCCAGCTCAAGCCGCTCTTTAACGTGCCATATATGTGTGTGCGGCCACGTTCCGGAAACTGCAATTCAATTTGTATTCCATCGGTATCATCAGCGGTCTTATTAAGCGGGTAGGGCAAAATACTGGTCATCCCCACCAGGTCAGAGCGCAGCAGCAGCCGAAACTCTGCTCTCTTGTTCTCACTCTGATCTTCAGTTTGTTCTTCTTGTTGCGCCTCAATCTGCCCCCCGGCCTGCTCCTCGCTTTGGCCCTCAGTTTGTTCCTCATGTTGCCCGCCACCCCCCGGAAACAAGGCCTGTACCGTAATATTGATATCACCATCAAGTAAACGGCTACCAGGCAAATGCAGCACTTCCTGGATTTTATATATGGGCATAACACCATCCATGATGGCCCGATGACTTATCGAAGCAGCAGGATTTGTCACCGGCTCGACTTTTATTGTCAGAGGTTCATCCAGAAAATTTGCGGTCAGGTTATCGGCCGTAACAAATATATTGTGAATACTTGCAGTCCCTTTGATATCCGTAAGGTGTTGGCTAATATCACCAAAACCTGCTTCAGCACCGTGAGTCTTAACCTGTCCGGTAAGCTGCCAGTTACCCATATCCTTGATCGGCAAAATCAACTCCATCGAGGCATCTGCATCGCCCATTATCTGCACATCTGCTAATACCGGGCCCAGCGCGGCACCTACCGGCGACAGCTGCAGAAAACTCAGCAGATTTTCCAGGCGTATAGGGCCTGACCCGCTGATATCGACAATCCCTTTACGCATATCATCAATGCGCGCATCTATATTCTCAATCTCAATCCCCGAGATCGTTAACTTGTTCTCGGTGCTGTACATAGATGGGCCATCAAACACCAAACGGCCACTTGCGTTCTCCATTACCGGCCAATCGGGTGCGTAATTCAGCACACCATCAACAAAGTTCATACCAATGTATAAAATTCCTTCTCCGTCAGCATACGGAAACTTTTTAAGTGGCCCCTGTATCCTGATATCAGACGAAACCACCCGCCCCCCAACTAACGCAACATCAAGCCACTCCAATACCGGCGGTGGAAGAATTTTTGGCAGGTACAATGGCGCTGCAGCTATGGCATCCAGAGTTGCCTCTGCATTCAAATCAATAACCGGGTTAGCAAAATCCGCGTCCAACGAAAGTTCAAGCGAGGCCTGAACCTCGCCATGTGGTGTTTGCAGCTGAATTCCATCAGCCAGCAACCTGTACCCTTGCGGCCCCGCACGCCATATCGCCAGGCCTTCCAGCACAGAGATATCCAGCACATCACGAAATAGTTGCGCCACACCAAAGCGAGCGTCCCGCGTGCTGATTTCAAGATTGCCGCCACCATTGTCGGCGGCAACACGACCGCTGAAGCCGCTAATATCGTAGCCCTTGTCAAACGATACATAACCGAAATTTTTGAAGCGTACGTCCAATCCAAAGGATTCCACCTTCTGATCCAAAAGCATTAGCTCGAGCCCCAGATCAGACAAGTCCCCCGTCAGATCACCGGTAAACCCGGCTTCCTGAAGCTGGACAGGCATTAGCGCCTGCATGAACGGCAGCAAGTCCTCCACCCGCAAAAATGTTGCATTCGCTATTATGTGCTGCCGCTCTGGCTCAGGGCCTGCAGAATAACGAATCATAAATTCACTGTCTGGCCAGACACGCGAGCCTCGATCTATGCGTAACCGCTCACCCGTTGCTTGCCAACCACCATCGACGAGCTGCCAATTCAGATTACCGCTTAACTTATCTATAAGCACAGGTGTGCCACCTGGCTGTGCCAGTTCCAATTGCTCCAATTCCAGTTCGGACTCTACTGCCACCGGACGCATACCTTTAAATGCAACATAAAAGTCAGCATCACCCTCACTGTCGATAACCGGAAAGTCGCTCAGCTCAGTTATTTCCAGCCATTTATCGAGCCTGAAATCTTTGGCATAGAGCCTGAGCTCCCACGGTGTATCGGCCTGCATGTCCTGTGCGGAAACCAGCAGTTGCAGGGGAAATTCTGCTTCAATTCCAAGCGCCCTGCCATAACTGGCACCAGGGTCAACTTTTGCGGTTACCGCAACACGCGCATCATCCAGTACCGCATCAAACTGGTTAATTACCCCCGCAATACGAGGGCCGTTACGTTGCATATTTCTAAAGCTGAAAGCGATGTCGACCAGCTGCAAACGTGACTCAGGTATATCAGTAATGCCCCCACGATCCGATGGAAGGTAGTCACGCCAGGGGCGTCCCTGCACTGTCCATTCGCCATCCGCCGCGACAGTGATATCGACAGCCATACCTTCTATAAAAATACGTCCGGGCAACAGTTGCCCGCTTGTCACCCAGCTCAATAAATCAAGACTGACTGCGACTTCGTTTGCAGCAACGATTTGGGTCTCATCCGGCCATTGAATAGCGGCATTCGTAAAGCGTAACTCGGGGCCATAAACAGAGAGGCCGGCACTGATCATTTCAAAATTGAATTTAAACCCGGTCACCTGCTCCACACCGGCACGGATTTCCTCTTTGAAGCTTGCTGCTTCAGGCAGCAACAGGCGTGCAATGCCGACCAGAAGTGCCAGCATGATCACGACACCTGCCGCAATCTGCATGAGCCAACGACCAATCAACCGCATACCGGCTCTGATTTTCTGAAGCGCACTCATAATATTGCCTACATCGGCACTACGTCAAAAGCATCCTGCAAACTTAAAGTCTGAGCTTGCAGCCTGATAGGTCGACCGGTTAGCTCTTCGAGTTCTGCCAAAGCGCCGGACTCTTCATCCAGCAACATTTCCACTACATCATCATGCGCGAGCACTACCAGTTCACCAAATGGGAATTGCCTGTGCTGACGCAATATCTCACGAAAAATCTCATAACAAACTGTTTCAGGCGTTTTAACATGACCACGCCCGTTACAACCTGTACAAGGCTTGCACAGGATATGCTCAAGGCTTTCACGAGTGCGCTTGCGCGTCATTTCAATAAGGCCCAACGAAGAAACAGGCGAAATCTGGTTGCGGGCTGAATCGGTTGCCAATGCCGATTTCAGTGCCTCCATAACCTGACGCCGGTGAGTGTCGGTCTGCATGTCGATAAAATCGAGAATAATGATGCCGCCAAGATTCCTTAGCCGTAGCTGACGCGCAATGGCGCCAGCTGCCTCCAGATTGGTGCGAAAAATTGTATCTTCAAGATTGCTGCGGCCTACATAACCACCCGTATTTACATCAATCGTGGTCATTGCTTCGGTCTGTTCAATAATAAGATGCCCACCCGACTTCAGATCAACTTTCCTGCCCAGCGCACGGTCTATTTCATCATCGATTGCATAAAGATCGAAGATGGGCCGTCTACCTTCATATAGTTCGATAACAGGAGCAAAATCAGGCATAAAGTCACGGGCAAAATCCTGAAGATTGTCGAGGCATTCTCTGGAATCAACTCGTACTCGCTCTATCTGCCGCTTGGTCAGATCACGAATAACCCGTACCGCGAGCGGCAGATCCGCATGAACCAGTTCCCCTCCGCCAGCCTTCTGGCCGGATTTCTGAATCATGCTCCACAGCTTCACCAGAAATTCCATATCAGCCTGCAGTACATCAACCGCCATTCCTTCAGCAGCCGTGCGAACTATAAATCCATGTGTAGCCACTGACAGCGCGGCATCAACAGCAGACCGCAGGCGTTCGCGCTCGGTTTCATCTTCAATTCGCGAGGACACGCCTATACCCGGACGTTGCGGTGTCATAACCAGGTAACGGGAAGGTATGGTAATAGCTGTACTAAGGCGTGCACCCTTATTACCTAAAGGCTCCTTGACCACCTGAACCAGCAATTCATCCCCATCACCCAATAATTTGCGTATATCCGCTTGCCGAGGCTGCCCATTAATCCCATCACCCTCGCTGTCATCATTGCCGTTAGAACTACGAATGTCCGAGGCATGCAGAAAGGCCGTCCGTTGCAAACCCACATTTATAAAAGCAGCCTGCATACCCGGTAATACACGTGCTACACGACCCTTATAGATGTTACCCAGCAAACCGCTGTTGGAAACCCTCTCTACCAGTAATTCCTGCAACACGCCGTCATCAAGCACCGCAGCCCGAACCTCACGCGGGGTTACATTTATCAGGATTTCCTCTTTCATTCGGGCTCCAGTCCCAAGCGGCAACCGAACAGCGCAAGCAATTCAGCGGTTTCATACAGAGGCAACCCCACGATACCGGTGTAGCTGCCCTTTAACTGTTGCACAAATAATGCACCAAGTCCCTGCACAGCGTAGGCTCCTGCTTTATCGCATGGCTCTCCGGTGGCCCAGTATGCAGCCGCCTCAGCGGGACGAATATGACGGAAACTGACTTCCGTGATACTGATACGGTCCTCGACCCGCAGCCCATCTGTCACAGCAACTGCGCTCAATACAAGGTGAGTACGACCGGACAACTGTGCCAGCATCCGCAGAGCATCGGCCTTGTGCTGCGGCTTTCCCAGAATGCGTTTACCTACCACCACTGTGGTATCTGCTCCAAGCACAGCCAGCCCCGGCTCTAATCCAACTGTCAGCGCCTGCGCATAACCCGCCTGCGCCTTGCCTGCCGCCATACGGCGAACATAGTCTTGCGGTGCTTCCCCTGCCGCAACCCCTTCATCTATATCGGCGGGGGCTACCGTAAATGAAACTCCAAGCTGGGCCAACAATTCCCGGCGCCGCGGAGACGCAGAGGCCAGTATGAGGGCCGGGGTGTGTGAAGGTTCCTGTGCCATCAGTCGCGGTGATAAGGATGCCCCTGGACAAGGGTCCAGGCCCGGTAAATCTGCTCCGCAAGAACCACACGCACCAAAGCATGTGGCAGTGTCAGCGGAGATAATGACCAGAGTTGATCAGCCCTTTGTTTGCAGCTATCTGCCAGCCCATCGGCACCACCGATCATGAATACGACATTTGGATCATTGGCCATCCAGCTTTCCAGCTGGGCCGCTAAATCTGTCGAACTCCAGTTTTTACCGTGTTCATCAAGGGCAATTACGTAAGCCCGGTCGGGCAAAGCCTTAAGCATGTGCTCGCTCTCTTTATCTTTGAGCTTTGCTGGCGTAGTCCCGGACACGCGCGGTGCAGCGGGCAGTTCACGAAACTCTAACGCTATATGGCGCGGCAGGCGCTTGGTATAGGTTTGGACACCCTGATTTACCCAGGCGGGCATGCGAGTTCCGACAGCCAGTACAGTTAGACGCATAGCAGGCCAGGTACAGTGCGTTACCGCTTAGCTAGCGGTAGTGTTCGTGGCCACGTCATTGCCAACCGTCCACAAATCTTCCAGTTTGTAAAACTCTCTGGTCTGCGGCTGCATGACATGGACAACAACATCACACAGATCGACAAGCACCCATTCGCCTGCCTCCTGTCCTTCTACCCCCAGTAGCGGTAACCCTGCCTGCTTGGCAGTTTCAATCAGGGCTTGCGCCATCGAGCGTACATGACGATCAGATGTGCCGCTCACAATAAGCAAATAATCAGTTACTGAAGTCAGCCCACGGACATCCAGAACTCGCAAATCACGCGCCTTCATATCTTCCAGCGAGGTTTGCGCCAGTATCAGTAACTCATCACTTTGCATGTACACCCTGCTCCTGTTGTTACTTAGCCAGCGCTGTCTGCATAACACCCGGTGGCAAAAATAATTTCCAAAACACTATCCGGAAGAAGGTAGCGAGCCTCTCGACCACCGGTAATCGCCGCACGAATTGCAGAAGACGATATCTCCAGCTGAGTCACTTCCTGAATATAAATACGACCTGCAGGCTGGCTACGTATATCAGCCACGTCCCGGGTTTCACACCTGCTGAGCAGCGAACTTAGCGTGTCTCCTGCAACCACTCCCCAACCGGGCCGCCGCGCGACAACCAGGTGCGTCAAACTGAGGATATCCTGCCAGCGATGCCAACTGCTTAAGCCCAGAAATGCATCCATTCCAAGGATCATACACAGACTACGCTCACCTGCCTCCGCACGTAATTCTTCCAGGGTTTCAACCGACCACGATGGCCCCTCCCGGCGCAACTCCCGGTCATCCACGCTGCACCACGGCAGACCTTTTATGGCGGCCTCAAGCATCTGTAAACGCCTGCTACCGCTGGCCAGATGCAACGGGCGGTGCGGCGGGTTCGCTGACGGAATCAGCCGCAATTCACTGAACTGCAGCAGGTCATGCAATTCTACTGCTGTGCGCAGATGGCCGTAATGCACCGGATCGAATGCGCCCCCCATCATTGCCAGCGGCGCTATGTCTGTCATCACACCGTGTATCCCGCCAGCGCAGTCCGCCCAGGCTGCGCTATTAACAACACCAGCTCCAGCAATGCATTCCAGGGCTGTCCAAGTCTGGCCCCCTTAACAATACGGTCGGCCACACCCGCACTGGTGGCAAGACGCCGAACACTCGCTTCATTATGATTTTTGAGTGCCCGCGCAAGTAGCGGTTGCCGGGCTCGCCAGATTCGTGCCTCCGTCATAGCGCGGCCCGCGGGCATGCCCTGATCAATACGGGTCCACACTGAGATCAGCGCGTTAACCTCACGTACCAGTGCCCACAGTGTCAACGCAGGCGCAACACCCTCACTGCGTAAACCATAGAGAATTCGCACCGCACGACTAACATTCTGGCTAACAGCAGCATCGGCCAACTGATACACATCGAAACGTGCGCCGTCAGCCACGCTCTGCCGTACAACATCAGCTGTGACGCGTTGCCCGTCAGCCAGTAATGCGAGTTTGCTAATTTCCTGTTGGGCCGCCAGCAAATTACCTTCAACCCTGTCCGCCAGAATTTCCAGCGCATCATTGTCACAGACCAGCCCCTCCGCCTGCATGCGCTGAGCTATCCACCCCGGCAGCTGCTCTGGTGGAAGTGAGCGTATACTCACCCAGACGGCATCCCGCTCCAGTGTTTGCGCCCATTTTGTACTACTCGTGCGTTTATCCAGCTGCGGGGAGTTGATGATAAAAAGTGTATCCGGGGGCGGATCACGAACCAGCTCTATGATCGCTGCACCCCCTTCGCGGCCTGGCTTACCCGTAGACAGGCGTATTTCCACTATTTTGCGGCTGGCAAATAATGACAGGTTGTTTAACCCTGCCCGCAGCGCAACCCAATCGAAGCGCGCATCCGCCATATGGGATTCACGCTCATCGTAACCCTGCTCACGTGCGGCGGCACGAATGGTAGCAATGGTTTCGCCGACGATCAGCGGTTCATCACCCGTGACGAAATAGATGGGCGCTAACCCCTTGGCTACCTGCGCTGAGATCTTATCGGCAGTCAGTTTCACGCTGTACGCCACACTCCGGATAGTTAATCAGGTACTTGGGGCCTGCCAAATCAGTCATTGAAAGCCGCCCAGTGAATGCACTCTTCTTCTAATAACACGGGCACACCATCCCTCACCGGATAAACCAGATCACCATCTGTCGTAACCAGTGCCCCGGCCAAAGACTCATGGATCTCCGCACCACCATGATTACGTACTTTTCCGCTCGCAATAGCCTTATTTACGCGGTCAAGAACTTCACTTTTAAGTTCCTGCAGCGGGCGACGGGTTATCGGGCAACACAATATTTCGAGCAGCCTGGGGTCAATCTGACTCATTGAGATCCTGCAGGATTAAAACAGCAACGTTGCATGTGATCCCATTCTACACGAGCAATAGACACGGGGGCGGGTCAGAATGGTGCCTGCGCCGGTGATTCAGCTAGTCATCAGCTGAATCGACAGATGTATCAGTGCATGATCGGGGCGGATCGCCGCCCCACCAGCTGAATGTTTCAGGGACGGGATCATAACCATGGCGGGCAAACGGCTGACACCGCGCAATCCGCCGGAGCGTCAGCCAACTGCCGCGCACCGAACCATAGCGCTCAAGCGCTGCATCAGCGTACGCAGAACAGGTAGGCTGGAAGCGGCATGTAGGTGCCGTAAACGGCGACAGATAGCGCCGGTAAATCTTTATCAGCCAGCGCACCGGGCCGCATGCTCCTGAATAGCATTTATCATGGCATGCAAACCGTTGCTGCGGGTGGGACTCAGGTGCTCATGCAATCCTATGGCATCAATAAAATCAGGATGGGTCTGCACAATCTCTGCCGGCCGACGACCACTGTATACCCGCATCAGCACCGCAATCAGCCCGGATACAATAGCCGAATCACTGGTTGCCTGAAATTCCAACTTGTCCTCATGCGGCATTGCCTTAAGCCAAACCTGTGACTGACAGCCATGCAGCCGATAGTCTTCACTCTTCCACTGGGCCGGGAATTCCGGCAGTTTGCGGCCAAGGTCAATCAGATACTGGTATCGATCAAGCCAGTTATCAAATAACTGAAACTCATCAATGAGGTCTGCCTGAGCCTGTTGTATATCAGTCATTGTAAAATCAACCTAAAAGCTAGCTAACAAGACGCCGCCATCGCGGGCCATCCGGACCATCTTCGATCACGATACCCATTTCCGTAAGCTGGTCACGGATACGGTCTGCTGCAGCAAAATCGCGTGCCCCGCGCGCCTCGGTGCGCTTAACGAGCAGAGCATCCAGTGCCACAGCGCCCATTTCATCATCCGTGCCGCCCTGCTCAAACCATGCCACCGGATCATTTCCCAGCAGCCCGATTATTTCCGCGCTGGCGCGCAACTGCCGCGCCAATGGCAAAGCTTCTGGTGTATCGCCAACACGATTAATTTCACGCGCCAGATCAAATAATGCTGCCAGGGCTCGTGGCGTATTAATGTCATCCTCCAGCGCGGCCACAAAATCATCCGCGGGTGCAGCATTTGCTATGTCATCCAGTGAACCACTGAAATTACGCAGCGTGTTGTACAAACGGTCCAGTTTGCGCCGTGCTTCCACCAGGACGTCAGCCGACCAGTCGAGAGGCTGGCGATAATGAGCGCTTAGTAATGCGAGCCGGACAACCTCTCCCGAGGCCTGTTCCAGCAGATCTCGCACCAGCACAACATTGCCCAGTGATTTGGACATTTTAGTGTGATCAACGTTCACAAACCCGTTGTGCAGCCAATAGCGGCTAAACAGGGAACCGCCATGTGCACAGGTACTTTGGGCAATTTCATTTTCGTGATGCGGAAATATCAGATCATTGCCGCCACCATGAATATCGATCGTGGTGCCAAGGTGAGCGGCAGCCATCGCAGAACACTCAATATGCCATCCTGGACGCCCTCGCCCCCAGGGACTGTCCCAACCTGGCTGCTCAGGCATTGAAGGTTTCCAGAGGATGAAATCCCCGGCATCTTCTTTATACGGTGCGACTTCTACGCGTGCGCCATCGATTAACTGGCGCTGATCACGGCGTGACAGCCGGCCGTAATCACTGTAGGAATTCACCCTGAACAGCACATGCCCCTCTGCCTCATAAGCATGACCACCCTCAACCAGCACCTGAATCATCGCGATGATCTCGGCCAGGTGATGAGTTGCATAGGGCTCTACATCGGGGGGCAAGACACCGAGTGCATCCATGTCGGCATGATAAGCAGCCACATGACGCGCCGCGATTGCAGCTATAGATTCCCCGGAATCCTGGGCGGCTGCATTTATCTTGTCATCGATATCGGTAATATTCCGAACATATCGGACGTCATAGCGCGTGCGCAAAAAGCGCACCAGGACATCGAAGACTACTGCCGGCCGGGCATTGCCTATATGCGGTGGGTTATAGACGGTCGGGCCGCAGACATAAACCGACACCTGCCCGGCATGGCGCGGGACAAATTCTTCCTTGCTGCGTGACAGGGTATTGTAGAGGAACAGACTCATAGCTAACTTCTGGGCGAACAGCCCGCTATAATAGCAAGTTTGGCGCGGAGCCCGATATGCCTTTCAACAGGGCAGGGCTCAGGCAACCCCTATGCGGAGCAGCACCACAGTGGACCCCAGCAAGATTTTCGGACCGCGCAAAACGGTAGA
>Ga0114950_10003503_pt1 | contig 12094 bp, 12 predicted proteins | sample N075metaG_FD_83503 | JGI IMG/M metagenome (GOLD analysis project Ga0114950, IMG submission 83503) | Deep subsurface microbial communities from Kermadec Trench to uncover new lineages of life (NeLLi) - N075 metaG | ecosystem: Environmental > Aquatic > Marine > Ocean trench > Sediment | place...
CCCGGTGACCTCACCCCAATTACCGTCTCCACCTTCGTCTCGCTCGTAGACGCGGTGTCCGTGCAGCAAGTACCGCTTGCCGAACGCCTCACAAAGCCGATTGCTGTGATTACTAACGTCAGTATTAGGAGGACTTTCAAGGTTTCCGACCAGGACATCGTTGCCGTCCTGAGTAGGATCTAGCGTGATGCCATCTATCAACTTGTGGACGATGACGTTCCCCGTGCCCTTGTAATTTACGACCATCAGGTCTGGAATATCATTTGCCATTTAAATTTCCTGCATCGTTAGGATACCACAGCACGATCTGTGACGCGAAGCCAGTTAGTTCCATCAGAGAATGCGGGTATTGCACCACCTACCTCATCAGTAACGAAAAGGTGGGCACCATTAGAAAACAGCGCTGCAGCTGGAAGCTCAGCTACTGTGTAAACTTTTAAAGGAAAAGTAGTATCGATATTAAGCTGTTTTGGGCGCACACCAGTCATATTACTTCGATTCTATCTTCCCACTTACGCCACTTGGAGTTGTCTGAGAATACCAGGGTTCCTCCTCCTACAGCATCTGAAACGTAAGCGTAGTGCCCTAGTAGACCAACTGGGTCAGGAAGTTCAGACACTATTGTGATGAACGATGGAAATGGATTAGAAACATCAAATTGTTTAACGCGAACAAATGCTCCGACGCCTACTCTCGTACCCTTAAGATCGTAAAACGTAGGTGAGCCAACTGGATCAATTGCTATCCCACGCGTGTCATAGAACGTAGGTGAGCCAACTGGATCAATTTGAATTCCTCGTGTATCTAAGAATGATGGTGAGCCTACAGGAACAACTGTAGACCCTCCAGTATCAAATAGGGTTGGAGAACCAGTAGCCACTAGGCAATATCCAGCATCACTGAATGTCGATCAGCAGTGTCAATGCCATCGGCGGTTGTATCATGGTTAAGCAAATAGGTAACTGCTCCATTACTTGGAGTCAGACCTTGAACCTCGTTACTACCAACAGACGGAGTAGTAATGAAGATTCCGGTTAGACTTAGACCATCAAAAACTGTTAGCTTATTCTCATCTGCGCCATCTGTATAAGGAGCAATAAGAGGGGTAGTTGGATGAAGCTTTACATGAATCTTCTTAGTTGGGAAACCATAGTGTTGAAGCTGACGGCCCGCACCAGAGTTATAGATCACAGCAACTTCAGCAGGTGTGATGTAGCGCTGCCAGATTGCAACATCATCGATGACACCATCGAAAGGTCTATCGTTATCATTACGATTGCCGATTCGCAGGCCATTCGAGGAAGGAATCATATCAGAGAAGGTGGGGTCTGTTGTGACCTCAACGCCATCCAAGTAGAATCGCCAAATGGTTCCATCACTTGTCACTAAGAGATGCTGAGAACCTGCACCAGTTAAGATACCAGCTGCGGGTGCAGACGCGGAGTTTCTACCAAGGTGGTCCATGGTCCACGAACCGTCGCTTGCGACAAACAGTTCCCAACCTTCAGTTCCGGTGGTTCCGTTGCTCTTGTCAAGAAGCGTTGTGGTGCCTGAAAGCGTATCAGCGTTCACCCAAAGTGAGACTGCCCACGGTAGCCAACGATCCCCAATTCTCAAACCACCATCACTAGCGGTACGATTTAGGTAAACGCCGTTTGATCCCGGTGCATTGAAGCCATTGGCAAATTGTCCAGCAGCATAGGTTGGGGAGCCAGTCTCAGTGAGCGTAAGTCCCTCGCCCGAAGCATCAATACCATCATCATCTAGATGCCAATAACCTTTAAGATCAGTAAACAATGGCTGATTTCCACTCGCAACCTTTACCCAATTTGCGCCATCGTATTCAACAATGTCTCCTTCTTGAATGTCAATCGCACCAGGAGTAAGACTCGCATCACCATCAATAGCTGAAACCACATAAGCGTCACCAGACGAAGGAGACAAAGCTTCCAATGCAACTTCACCAAGATTCCCAATGAGTCCTGTCGTGACAGGTGTCTCTAGAATGCTAATGCCAGAAATTGTTCCGCGTCTACGGGGTGACGATTCACCATCAACCGTTCCTTTAGAGAAGTAAAGGGCTACATTAAAATCTGAGCCAGTCCCATTAACCTCAAAAGGTCTTTGCCTTGCTCCAAGAATTTCTGTAGGGAGGCCGTTAAACACGGGCCTTGCCGCTGGCTTAGTAAAGATTCGTTCTAAGCCACCATCGGTGCTAGCAACGATACCAAAGTTAGCTGCGGAAATTCCTGCACCAAGTGCTGTAAGAGCAACTTCGTTTAGAACACCAGATGTGGTTGCAGTAGCACCGGATGTTTGTCCAGTCACAGTTTCAGGATTTTGGAAGACTCCAGTGGAATCCGTGCCAGACAACGAAGTATTTGTAACGATGTCAGTAACAACCATCTCATCACCACTGGTTCCACCCACAACCTTCTCACCGAGAATGAAAGTTCCCGTGTGGGTGCCAGTCGGCATAACTCGATAGTTATAGCGGAATGGATCGAGAGTTCCAGTGTTGAGATTGCCCTCACTATAAAAGAGATACGTTCGTGCATCCTGAATTAGGGGGCTGGGATGGATGCAGTGGTAGGGATACATTTGAACCAGAAGGGGAGTTGCACCAAGTGGTGCACATACTTCCGTCGTCTTATCAACAATGCTTGGGCTACCTCCAGAGAGAACATCAAAGACTCTATGGCATTTCATACGGCTGCTTCCTGCAGGCTGATCGAAATGCATGATTTCAAATCCATCGGAAAACATGCAACCAACGCTCGCGCCACTCGCATCTGTTCCGAATTGGATCACCGCGTTGAAGACCGAACCATCAAGTCTCCAAAGAGTATTCCTGCTTCCGGGTAATCCTGCACCCGAATAGAAAAGCTCTCCAAGATGGACTAGAAATACTCCATCTCCAGTGTCTGTCGTGTTATGTCCAGTAGGCGTATACCCTGCCGCTGTTCCGAGCACAAAATCATAGGAGGAGATTTGATTGGTACCTTCACGACGCCAAAAGATGGCATCTCGGAAAACTACCGACGCTCCTAATGCTTGAGTCAACCCAATGCCGAACCCTGTGTTGATGTTGGTCCAATCTCTACCATTAGTAGATACAAAGACCTTGAGAACGTTTGCAAACTCAGTGTCAAACAAAAAGGCTACAGTCTCTACACCACCGGGGTAAAGAACATGTAGTCCTGAGGCAAAGAAACGCTCAGTATCCGAGGCTGCACGAGCTTCAAACCCCCATCTGCCAGGACCACCCTTATCTTTTCTGAAGATCGTGTAAGAATGACGGAGGAGACGTGTTCCAAAGGCTTCAACTACTCTATTAGCCTGTACATTATGATCGTTGGCTGAAATCCCCGATTCAAGTGCTGCAAGAGGGCCCGTAGCTGCATCTGTGAGGTTGTGCCCTCCACCGGACCCTATGTCATCACCATCTTGTACATCAAGCGTGGTGCCCTCTCCAATTAACGGAAAAACAGCAACAGGGAGAGTCCCTTTAAATTTCACAGCGAAGAGATTAGCTAGCGGATTAAAAGCCATTAGGGAATACTCTCAATTTCAACGTAAGGAGTCCCAGTCAGAACGAGTATCATGTCTCCCACTTCAAAGTCGGCTGGCTTCTTAAGGAGCGGTATTTTAAGGCTGTCTACTGTAGGGATAAGCTTCTGGTCATCTGTAAAAACAACAGTACAGCTTTCGCCTTGGCAGATAATTGTAACTTCTAAGGTATCCATTGTTAGCTCACGTATGTTGCAATTAGAACATCATTTGTGTCCATATCAACAGCTGTTCCAGATGAGGCTAGCCATGTAATAGTCGCAGTAGCGATGGTGTAGTCGAAACCTGCTCCCTGTCTCTGAAGAACACCGTTCAAATGGAGTTCCACAGATGCGTTACTAACTGGTGTGGTGTTCAGTAGGTCTGTCATCACAGTATCCGTGCCTGTGATAACTTCTGTGGCGACAGATTCTTGGTTCGCAGTACCACCGCCGCCTCCTAGTGCGTCATCAATACCCTGAAGGTGGGCTGCAAGCTGGGCTACTGCTGTAGCAGCACCTGATGTACTTCTCGTGTAGTTAGATGGACTCTGGTCTACACCTAGAAGGTTGCCGTTAATCTCAGCAGCACCACCATCAATGAGTCCTGCAGGGTTAACTGCTACATCATTAGAGTTTACTGTGATTGCATTACCAGCACCTACGGCTAGAGCAGAGCCTGCGCCACCTGTAAGACCGTTACCAGGAGCAGCGATACGGAGGTTAGCAGAGCCATCAGCTTCTAGACCTGTTCCTGCGATGGCAGCTATATCAACACCAACACCGTTAGCGCCTACGCTAACAGGCTGGGTGTTACTTCCTGTTTCGGTATCAGGATCAACAGCAAGAGATGAGCCTGTGCCTGTAAGACCGTTACCGTCTACAGCTGTAGCATCGAATTCTACGTCGTCTGCATTAACTGTGATGCCAGTTCCTGCACCAACGTTTAGCGTGTTCCCACTCTTAGTTAGACCGGCACCAGCGTTAATCTGGCCTGCACCTGTGAACTGAATCCAAGTTCCTGAGGGCACCGTTCCTTGGTAGGTGAAGCCTAGGTTGGAAAAAATAGAGTCGCCATCACCATCTTGATCTGTAACAAGAACAGCCCAACCGTTTATGGTCGTTTCTTCAGTTGGTGTATTTGTTAGCCCATCCCACTCAAGGATCTTACCGTCGTCTACACCGTCTATTAGACCGATGGTTCCGTTAAGTGCTGTTTGAATGGAAGCTAGTGCGCGGAACCCAACAGGAACAAAACCACCGGAACCTGCGATGATTTCAGTCCAATCTGTTCCATTGAATTCTGTTAGAGAGCCTGCTACGAGGGCATCCGAGGTTCCAGCTGTAGGTGTTCCTGCGTCTATAGCAACATAAGCGTCACCTAGTGTAGGAGTTAGACCGTTGAGTGTAGCGATGGTAGCAGAACCTACTAGTTCTTTTACGTGAACTGGTGGCTTCCAAGTTAGCCCAGAGACTAGCCCATCGGCATAAGCCTTGTTTACTGTATCGTTTGCTGTATCAGGAGAAGTTGTAACTTGCAGGCGGTCTGCTGTGAAAGACCAAGCACCACTACCCGTAAAGCTAGGAGCAAAGGTGTCTGTGTTGGTTTCTACGGAAAGCGTAGATCCGTTACCACCAGCGATGCCAGCCCCCTGAGTAGCTAGACGAACGTTTGCAGAACCGTCAGCTTCTATTCCTGTGCCTGCAATGGTACTTACATCGAGCCCAACACCATTAGACGTTACGTTAACAGCTTGGATATTGCCGCCAGTTTCGGTATCTACATCTACGTTTAGAGCTACACCACCACCACCGGCTAGTCCATTACCAATTGCTCCAGTAGCTATCTTGGCTGCTGTTACAGCGCTAGCTGCGATTTCGTCTGTGTTAACAGAGTCTGTTGCTAGCTGAGCAGCGTCTATGGAACTGGAAGCGAAGATGCGGGTTACCTGTGCTGAGGTAAATTCTCCACTTCCTATTTGTTTTGCGCGTACCATGAAAACCTCTGGTTGTGCCTACTAGTGATGTTACCTGCTTGTAGTCAGTAAAGCTATACGGTGTAGCTAACTACTACCTCGTCTGATGCGTCGAAACTTGTGAAAGCTATGCCCTGCCATGTAACTAGTGTCCCAACTACAGTGAGATGCCCAGCAACCTGGTAATAGCTAATGCCGTTACCTACTAAGAAAACTTTGGATACTGATTCAGGGGGCGTGGCTAATGTGAATGTTGTAGTAGGCCCTGCAACGATGAAGCCTTCCACAACAACAGTGTTACCACCGGCTCCAGTAACGCCAATGCGATCTAGAAGTCTGTTGAATACAGCTGCTTCGGCTCTACGTGGAAGGTCTGTATTCTGTGTAGGACCGGTTTCCGACATCGGAAGCTGGTAGTCGAGGTCTGACACAATGGGATTCGACGCTGGAATCCAAAACTGTTCCTCATCGAAATCGGTTAAGTCTTCTCTAACCAGTCTAACGATGTAGTTACCGTCTAGCTGGGTGCCAAACGGGACAGTGAATACAACTTGGATGTCTGACCAAGAGATAATGACACCCGCTGGAACGCCATCTACAGTTAGGGTTCCCTCAAGCACACCTAAAGCGGTTCCAGTGAGCGTTATAGCATCTCCTGGCTCACCGCCTCTGGGTGTCATTCCAGTGATGATGGTCATTATGGAGTCTCTGCTACGAGAACTAGTAGGCGTACGTTAGTCTGCGGTGTACCTCCTAGCACGTCTGTGTTAAAAGGTTGGTCAGACTCTAGTGTAATGCTTGATGCAGAAAGCTGCTCTATGGATGACCCTGTGGGAGATAGTTCTCTGAGCGTAGCTTCTATCTGTACTAGAGTTTCGGTGACATCAATCTTTATGAATTCACCGATCCCAAGGATTAGCTCTGCTTTTACTTGGATGCTGTTCATGTAACCTCATGGTTTAGCTACTACGAGATTACACCCCATCGCCACCTAGGACCAGAGTTACATCAGCATCTGTAGTAGCTGCAGCAGGGTTCGTGATAGTGATGTCGTCAATCAAAGATCCCATGGCTTCTGCCCACTCAATGAGCAGTCTGACGTTAGGTCTGTCTGCACCACCGTTAATGGCAACATCAACAGGCACATCAGAGACTAGCACAACAGAGCGGATACGCTGGAAGGAAGTAAGGACAGGAGCTAAAGCCTCACCAGGAGATAGAGTGCATTTGTACATCTTGATGTCATCCTGGTCTGTTAGTTCTGCGTTGTTCTGGTCTAGAACAATTGCAGCCAGGCCAGTGATGTGAATAGACCCGCGTACTCTCCACTCTTTGAATGCCATGGGGCTAACCTATTACCGTTACGGTAGTTCCTGGTGGCCCTTCTGCGTGTAAGCAGAGTAAGTGATTACCAGGTTGTTTGCAGTTTGGTCAGTAACCATCGTCAAACGAGTAACGCTGAAGAAGTTCTGGTGCTTGTAGTTGACTACTAGCGGGGTTCCAGCTGCATCAGCATCAACGAATGTAGGCTTACTCTGACCGAATGAGTCTGAGCCACCGGCCTTAGTAGCTAGTGCCTGCTGGTCGCCAATTGGCTGCTCATCAGGGTCACCTACTACAAACTCACTTACTGTGTAATCTGTGGTTAGGTCTAGTAGTGTCTTAGCAGCTTCCTGTCCGTTTAGAAGAACAGCCTTAACTGTAATCACTGAGAATGCAAGTTCTGGAAGGTCAACAGTCCCTGCAACATCAGGACCAGCAACTACGTGCTGCTCAAGAGTACCGAACTGGTTCTTAAGGTGACCTGTTTGGCCTAGTAGGGTGCCCGCTGCATCACGCAGTGGCGCTCCAGGCGCTAGTGGATCTTCGATGAATGTTGGTTTGGTTTGCCCAAAACTGTCTGTGTTAGCCATATGTATCTCCTACGTGTTTAGTCTACATTTTGTGATGAGTGCGTGGAAGACCCATCATACTTGTCTTGAAGAAGTCCGTCTATAACGTAACTCAAAGGTCTGCCATTGATAAGACTCTCAAGGGAGTCCCGCAGTTTATTTTTCTTTTTGTGGTACTTGTGCTTAGTTCTAAAACCACCAGTTACTGCCGCTGTTCCTAGACCACCAATTGCGCCACCTTTTACTCCACCTTCAAGAGCACCTAAAGCAGCCCCTGTTAGTGCGCCGGGAACGCCTGCAACACTACCCCCAAATCCAGCACCAGCCAAGGCACCTAGAGCGGCCCCAGTAACAGCACCAGCTTTAACACCCTGTTTAACTATGTGCTTTATACGCCTCTTGGGCTTTTCTTTCGTCTCTTCCTCAGAAATAGGCATCCCAACTTTACCGCCACACTCTGGGCAATCCTTTGGGTAACGTCCGTGATACTTAGGGAGGCAGTGATGGCACTCCTCGCACTGACGAGCACTACCTTCTCTCATTAGACGCTTGTATTGACCAGGAGTGATCGAGTAGCGTTTTCTAGTCTCTTCTAGTGATTCGTACCTACTCACAACTACCTTAGTCCTTAAGCCACTCGTTGGGAATTTGCGGCGTAACATCCTAATGTGGCCCTCAGCGGCACGAGCCTCTCTGCTAGACCTGAATAACCAACTAAGTTTTCTACGCTTTTGCGGACGATCATAGCTGAAGCTATCAGCATCGCCACCAGCTGCGCGGCTAATAGCTTCATAAAGGTCAGCTTCTTTTGGATGTTGGTTTCTTGAGAAAAGCCTCGTAAGGCGTCTGGATGGAAATTGTAACTTGTATGAAACGACAAGCTCATGTGATAGGGCCATCTACGCATTCCGAATTATAGGTCCGCGCCACTAACGTAGTCAGTCATCCCTTTGTCGATACCGTGGCTAGAGCCAATACCGGTCATGTTAGCGATAGACTGGACTAGGCGTAGTGCAACGCCGGTATAGAGCTTGACCTTGTAGACAGTCTGTCCCTGCTGGAACATGCCGATTACATTGTGTAGCTCAATCTGTGTGATAGGGTTTAGTCCTAGGGACTCAGCCTTGGCATTCACAGAAGACAGGCTTGGTTCGTGAATGCTAGGATCGTGGACACCCTGAGGGGTGTAGTCCATCTCGTGGAGCATGTCCCAGAGGACAACTCTTGAGGATTCCTGAATCCTACGACCTGTGATATCTATGTGCTCCTTCATGCCCTTTGGTGGGGCCTTCAGGTAGTGGTGCTTGCTCTTAGAGCCACCGTAAGGGCTCCTAACCTTTGGCAACCCGCCATCAGTAGCGATGTTGCTGTTACGGCTTCCACCAGTTGTTCCCTTAACAGGGATACCGCCATCGACATCTTCTGGACGTGGAGGAAGGACAGCACCACAAGCGCCACAGTAGGCGTTTGGACCACTATTCTTCTGGTTGCAGACAGGGCAAATCTTGCTAGTTGACTGCTCAAACTGCCGAGTTGAACCTGTTGGTCCATCCTTCTTGTAGTCTGTGTAAGGTGCCATACCCTTGTTCTTAGCAGCACGGGCACCAGTCTTGTTCTGGCCCAGGGTTGCGTCCTTAGGACCCAGACGCTGCATCTCCTTGTTGACAGACATAGCGCCAGGGATCTTATCCCCCTTCATTTGGTTAGCGTGCGCTGTTGGACCTGTGACTGGGTAGAGCTTCTCGCAGAGAGCGAGCTTCATAAAGTTCTCTACATCCTGGTAGTTGCCGAATTCAAAGCCCTCTTCTTCGGCAATCTGCTTGATTTCTATTGGAGATGGGCTGATACCCTCGTTCACCTTGTGACGAAGACGCTTTCCTGCCAAGGAGTTGTAAATAGCATCGTGCATAGATTTTGATTCTGACACTGGGTGATGTCCTTCTGCTGACCGCGTGTATGACTTAGGTCCAGCCCTTTGCCCGTCATCTCTAGCATAGCTTAACGCAGGGAAGCTGTCTGGTCCACGGGACTGATTGCGGTCAAAGTCCTTGTTGTCGATGTCTGCTTCCTTGTCCATCTTAGCTGAGATGTCTTCTGCTGAACGTGTCTGTGTAGTTGGTCCCGCGTGCTGGCCATCAGTGCTGATGGTAGAGAGGCCAGGATAGGTGTCTCCACCAGGGCGCTGTGGTCCCATCTTGATAGCACCAATAGAGCCAATTGCGGCCATGCCAATCATCCTCTCATTGAGAATAGCCTCAATGAGAGTATCGATGTAAACAGAAACGTCTTCGTCTGTATCGAAAGTCCAGCCGTTCTTCTCTGCTAGAGTTAGTGCGTCATCCACAAATTCTTGAGACTGACGTAGTTCTTTTCGTTTATCGTTTGCCATTCTTAGTAATTTCCTAGCTGTACTCGCGTGTGTGATAAGTGGGCTACCGGGTCTGTAAGCGTGCGCAACTTTACCACTAACAGACTTCGCTGCTTTTTTACCCTGCCTAGAGGCAAATGATCCTAGCCTTTGCCTCAACGTTTGTTTTGGCTCGTGCTCCATTAACCATTGACCCTGTTTACCATATCCTGTCCGAATGTGGTTGTTAGGAGTGTGTTGTTGATACGCTCGTAAAGACGATTACCTGTTCCAATAGGGATAGGACCACTCTCGTAGACACTGCCCTGGGCACTACTGCGGTATCCTGTGAAAGACTCATTCACGTACTCAGGAGCTTCTGGAGTCTCCCTTTCTAGAATCTCTCCATCCCATGGAAGGCTTGTGACTGCATCAAGCTCATCTTCATCTAGCTCACTGATAATGCACTCCATGACTTCGTATTCGTCATCAGCACCGAGGTTTTCTGCTAGGTCGTCATCTTCTACGTAATCGCAGAATAGCTCATCAAGAGCGCTTCCAACCTGTAGTGCCTCAAGTAGCTCATCGTAAGACTCAAAGTCGAACCCTAGTTCCTGAGAGTCCGCGATGATCCTATCAAGATCCTTCTGGTTCAGGCTTGCCTGTATTGCCTTCTTAGCGGCCCTACGCTTCTTCATGCCCTTGTAAAGGGCACGCGCACCGAGGCCCAGGCCAACTGCACCAGCGAGCCCTACACCAACACCGATTTTCTTACCAGTGCTCATGCCCTTGAAAGCAGTCTTACCGGCGTGGTAAGTAGCACGTGTGGCACGGCCTACACCAGCTACTTTAGCTTTTGCTTTAGCACCACCACCAAGATCGTGAGCGGCTCGTATTACAGCATCTCGTTGAAGCGGACCTCCCTGAGCCTGTTTCTGTGCCAGATTTCTAGCACTTTTGGCCATCGAGCGCGTTTCACCCTTTGCATACTGCTGTCCAATCATCGTGCGGAAGCTATCCTTCTCTTCAAGTGCTGCTTCAACGATGTCTTCTTCGCTGTAGTCTTCTGTTAGGCCACTCTCTTCTGCGTCTGTTAGAATGTCATCAATGTAAGCGCCCAACTCTAGTGTCTCGTCAAGCTCATCAATTGACTCAAACTCAAAACCAAGTAGCCCAGCTTCATCTAGAAGGAACTCCATGTCCAAGTCATCCCAGCTTTCCTTCTTAGCTGCCTTAGCTGCCTTACGCTTCTTCATCTTCTTGTAGAGAGCGCGTGCCCCAAGGCCAAGACCGACAAGACCGGCAGCACCAGCAAGACCGGCTCCACCTACAGCGGCTTTACCCTTAAGGCCACCGTGCGTCCAAGTCCTCTTAGCTGTGCTGTACGCTGAGCCCATCTTGCCCATTCCACCTTCTCTTGCACTAGCATATGTAGTTTTTACGCGCTTACCAAACGCGCCCTCTACTTCGGCCCTTTTCTCACTCTTTACTCTTTCTGCAGACTTAGAGCCGGGAGCATACCCACTCGTCCCTGCGCCCCTGCCGCCTTTGTATTCTTCCTTTTTAGGCTTTTCGTATATGCTTGCCTCATCTATAGCGTCTTCTGGGAGTAGGTACTGAATCCTACCGCCACGCTTACTGAGATAGCCGTTCTCGTAAAGGCAGAGCAGTTGCTCTTCAGGAGAATCTAGCTCATCAAGCTGCTCGCAAACATCGTCATCAGCGAAGGTGTTTGCGTATTCAGTAGGACTGAAATCGGAGGTAATGTCTGTCCAAACGAGGTTGTTGAGGTCACTCATAGTTTTCCTTAGTGTTTGTCTAATGATTTAGTGTATGTGCAAGAGGTAGCAGCATCAATAGGTTAATTGAGCTTAACTGCTAGATTTGGCACTGGCCTTTTCTTTTTCTCTTCGTTTCTTGCGCCTACGGCGCGCTGCTAGAGCTATGGCAGTGATACCACCAGCAGCTAGTGCACCACCAGCAATCCATTTCTTGTGAGGAATGGCACTTAATACGCCGCGAGCTTGCTTGGCTTTTGTGCTAGCCCAGGCTCCAACGCTACTGCCTTTTTTTCTAACAGCTTCTACGCCTTTTGCGGTTGCAGCTTTTGCTCGGTGCTCTGATGGTGCTATCTTAGGCTTATGCTTTTTCCCAGCGTGCTCAGCCCTAATTTTTCGAAGTTTCTCTGCTTTTGCAAAAGCAGCATCACCACCTTCTCTGTGTGAGATTGTTTTAGTCTCCCCACTACCATGCCTACCCCTTGGTGTGTAAGTTTCTGGTCTAGCTGGGGCGGATTCCTTAGAAGCACCAGTTCTGGGATTGATGGCTTTA
>Ga0114950_10003504_pt1 | contig 12094 bp, 11 predicted proteins | sample N075metaG_FD_83503 | JGI IMG/M metagenome (GOLD analysis project Ga0114950, IMG submission 83503) | Deep subsurface microbial communities from Kermadec Trench to uncover new lineages of life (NeLLi) - N075 metaG | ecosystem: Environmental > Aquatic > Marine > Ocean trench > Sediment | place...
GACTAGCGCTTCAGCAACAGGTTTTGCTGATTGTCAGCGAAAAATTCATTACTATTTGTCTGCATTATCACCTTCGCCGGTTTATGCAACGGCAATTTAAAACAAAGGCGAGAGCGCGTGCTATTGCCCCCTCGCCTCCAGATTCCACTCGAAGCGATTTTATGTAATGGCTGGGTCCCGGACTGGACCATAGCAGGCCCAAGATTCAAAATTAGCGGCCTCAACAAACGCAATAGTGCCGGCCCCATCCCAATATAATTATGCTATCGAGTATTTCCAACTTAGTTGTCCGGTGCATTACGTTCATATTTGGCATTAATGAATTTAGAAAAAAAATAATTCAGCATCGGATGATTGATAGGTTCCAAATTATCATCATGTTCCAAGTTTTGTTCAGCCACATAGGTAGAATGATCGCTATCATGGACTAATACATGATACCAAGGCCTATTTTTTGGCGGACAGGATTTTGCGACTAATTCATACCACGCTTCTGTCCCCTGGAATTTACTGTCAACATCCACGATTACTCCACGATAGTTAAATAGCCGATGCTGAATCAATTCACCAACGGAGTATTTGACTTTTGTGATATTTGTTACAGTTCCCATAATCTAATTGCTGCGGTCGTATGAATCGTATCTCCAAAGCTACGATAAGAGTTAGCGATAGTAGCATCCAGTTGCAAGCATTAGAACTATTGTATTTTAACATTAACCCCAATCATTTATTTTAACTCTGGCCCCAACTAATCAGCTTCTCCGGCTTCAGCAGCCAATCTCTGTTGTTCCAGACGTCCACCGATAAGGATACCTGGTAAACCGTAATTACCTTCACGACGGCAGTATTTTATGTCGGCTCCTTTGCCATTGAGTTTGTAATCCCTAATGTAAGTGAGCAATCAACCCAGGACTTTCTAGTGACGGCCTCTCTCCTGATGGTGTTCGGTTGCTCAGTCATATTTGGCTTAATCGATAGACTAATAGGGATCGTATCAATGCGGAACTCTCAACAACTTCCTGACATAGTAAGGATTTTCGCTATCGTGACTCTCATATCAGGTATATTTGAACTGACGGTCATCTTTACAATAGCATCGATTTTTTTATACTCAATTTCAGCACTCATTCCAGCAATATATTTTCTAAGCAAACCTCAAATTTATTGAGGTGGTTTAACCAATGACGTTCCGGGGTTCACCGGTTACGAAAATGTAAATTGATAATCACGAATTAATCAATAATTGATACCTGTTGTGATTTACTGCTAAGGTAGGTGGACTGAGGACTCACAAGTTATAGGAATAAGGGTCATCAATACATTGTGGTCACCGGTAGTCAAGGGGCGCAAGTTGAAGAACTGATTTAGATCATTTTTCCTGAACAATTAACAGGTGTGACTTGGCTCTGTTGAGAAATCTATTCAAGATTTCATTAACCAGCGTTTAGCAAGTGAAAACCTGTAGAATGGTCGGGCCCAGGTCCCAGTATCAAACCCAAAGATAGCTGTGACAGCCGCAGGAATGAGAGTTAGCTATGATTAAAAGAAATTGCTTGAAGAGTTCGTTACTACTGAGTGTATGTTTCATTATGATTTCCGCTACTGTGTCGGCGGCTGATAATTCTATAAGGCCTTTTACAATTGCTATCCCGGATCAAGAAATACAAGCACTTAATCAGCGACTTTCTTTAACTCGGCTACCGGATCAACTGGATAATATCAGCTGGGAATATGGCACTGATCTTGAGTACCTTAAGGAGCTGATTGATTACTGGCAGAATGAATTTGATTGGCGTAAACAAGAGGCAACGTTAAATCAATTTGATCAATTTAAAACCAATATTGATGGTTTGGACATGCATTTCATCCATCAACGATCTGAAAATCCAGATGCAATACCTTTGTTAGTCGTACATGGTTGGCCGGGTTCTATCAGTGAGTTTTATAAGATCATCGGGCCCCTAACTGACCCCGAGGCTTACGGTGGCAACGCCGAAGATTCTTTTCATGTTATCGCTCCGTCGCTTCCAGGATTTGGGTTTTCTGATAAGCCAACTACCACCGGTTACAACCCGGAGAAAATGGGCCATATGATTGCCGGGTTAATGGAAAGGCTCGGGTATGAGCAATATGCGATTTCCGGAGGTGACTGGGGCGCTATCATTAATCGCTATGTGGCAGTAAATTATGCTGACCGACTAATAGGCTTGCATACCAATATGGTGCTTGCAGGGCCACCTGCTGATGAGACAGCGCGAAATAATGTCACGGAAGAAGAACGACGATTGCAGGTAACTCGCAGGGCCTATATGCAAAATGAACGCGCGTACGGGCAGATACAGGGCACCAAACCACAAACCTTGGGCTATGGACTCAATGATTCCCCCACGGGTCTGGCTGCATGGATTGTTGAGAAATTTCACGGCTGGAGTGATCTACCACAAGGGATGGACGGGTACCTTGATAACAACTTTCTAAAGGATGAAATATTAACTAACATCTCCATTTACTGGTTTACTCAGACTATCACTTCGTCAACCAGAATCTATTATGAGAACAGCCAGAACCCTTCCCAAAATACCATTGGTTACATAGATGTACCAACTGGAGCGGCTATTTTCCCGGCTGAGATTTTCATCACTCCCCGCGCCTGGGCGGCGGAGGCTTATGATTTACGGCACTGGACAGTTATGCAAGAAGGCGGTCATTTCGCGGCACTGGAGCAACCAGATCTATTGGTCGAAGACTTGCGTGATTTTTTTCGTCTATTTAGATAAGAAATAGGGGTCAGAACACAATTCCCAAGACACGTTTTTCTGAGACTTCAAGAATTGTATTGAAGTGGGATTTGTGTTCTGACCCCTATTTCCTAGTTTGGGTGTAATCCTCGTCGAGTTAATCCGGCCGTACGATCGAGGCCAAACATGATGTTCATGTTTTCGATACCCGCATGGGCACCGCCCTTACCGATGCTATCCAATGCGCTTAATATCACGACACTGTTGCGCTCTTCGTCAACATCAAGACCCACATGACAATAGTTAGTTCCAGCAATGGCGCTAACCCATGGATACGGTTTGTACTGCCAGGACGCTGAGGCTTCTTTAGGCAAGTCGTAAATCTGCACAAAAGGATGTGATTGATAATAATCTTTGTAAAGTTCAAGCAAATCATCGCGGGTAGCCGGGCCCTTTAAAAAGCCTCTACAAATAGACAAAATGCCTCGTGTGATCGGTACGTACACGGGGGTAAAGTGTACCTGAACGCTTGATTGAGTCAGCGCCGTTAGTTCCTGTTCCATTTCATAGGAGTGGCGATGACCCACCACATTGTAGGCTACCAGGTTATTGCCGATTTCAGGATGATGGGCCGCCCGGGATAGCTCGGCACCAATGCCGGCTGTTCCCGAAAGACCACTCACTGTTATGTTCTCGGTGTGGATAAGACCTTCCACAATGGCCGGAGCTAATCCCAATATTGCTGCCGAGGAAAAACAGCCCGGGTTGGCGATCAACCGGGCTTGGGCAATTTCGTTCAGATGTAACTCACTAATTCCATATACCGCTTCTTCAGCCATCGACCAGTAAGGATGGGTCATATTGTAAACACGTTCCCAGGTTGCGCGGTCGTGTAAACGGAATGCTGACCCCAGATCAATCACCTTGCTATCCAGGTCAAGAAAGCGCTTGGCAACAGCAATGGATACATCGGTCGGCAGTGCCATAAACACGACATCACAAGCTGTTGCATCATCAGGATGAATCAACTTGATGTCAGTGCCATAGAGATTCGGGTGAAACTCTTCAATAGCACCGCTCTGACGACTGGTGGCCCAGGCAATTTCCACCTGGGGGTGATCCATAAGCACACGCAGGGCTTCTCCGCCCATGTAGCCACTGGCACCAACAATACCGGCACTAATCATTCTGTTTCATCCTGAGTAATTGAGGTCAGTTCTAAGATTCGTTAAGCGCTAGCTGACACCAGTGATGGCTTATACTGAAGATGGTCGGTAATCTGTTCATAAGCCAGGGCAAATTCCAGCACCTTCTGGTCTTCACCTAATTGGCCCATGACCTGCATACCCATGGGTCTGCCTTGAGCATCAAAGCCAACCGGGACATTAATTGCTGGAATACCACCCAGACTTCCAAGGATTACAACCTCCATCCAGCGGTGATAAGTGTCCATCTCTCTACCGTTGATCTGGGTCGGCCAGTGAATTTCCTTTGGATAAGGAAATACCTGTGCTGTTGGCAGGAACAGGAAATCATATTCATTGAACAATCGATCCAATTCCCGATACCAGTTGGCACGTATTGTATTGGCATTTACCCTGTCTTGGTCAGTGAGAATCATAGATTGCTCGATTTCCCAAATAAGTTCTGGTTTGAGCTGAGAATGCCTAACCGGATCGTCGTAATATCCCCGCATACTGGTGCGGCCCGAATGTCTCAATGTAGTCCAACATTGCCATAGGTCTGACAGGTTAAAATTGGGTGTGGTGGGCTCCACATCGGCACCGGCTGTTGCCACTGAAGCCAAGCTCGATTCACAAAGCGCAATGATACCCGGCTCCATAGCCAGGTAGTTGTCAAGGTTGCCCAGCCAGCCAATTTTAATATTTCTAAGATTAAGTGGACTGTATTGCTCCGCGACAGGTTTCACCGCAATAGTTTGTAACAGCCGGATAGTGTCGGCGGTATTACGACCCATCGGTCCAGAAGTAGATAGCCCGCGGGTAGATGAATTCCCGTTGCTCATGACATTGATGCTGGGCCTGAATCCGATCACATTGTTAAACGCACCGGGATTTCTTAGTGAGCCCATCATGTCGCTACCATCAGCCACCGGTAACATATGGGTACCGAGTCCACACGCTGCGCCGCCACTGCTGCCACCAGCAGTTAACGCCGGGTTACAGGCACTGCCAGTCGCACCGAACACCGGATTATAGGATTGAGAACCCAGGCCAAATTCCGGTGTATTGGTCTTGCCAATGAAGATTGCACCCTGGTCGCGGATACGCCTAGCAAGACCGCTGTCACTATCTGCGATTCGATCAGCAAATATCGGTGACCCACTGGTAAAAGGCAACCCTGCCACTGAACTCAGATCTTTTACTGCATGGGGCATACCATGCATCCAGCCACGGTACTGATCACGGGCTAGTGCCTGGTCGGCTTCCCGGGCCTGTGCCAGCAAGTCATCATCATTCACCAGGGAAACGATTGCGTTATAGACCGGATTGTAACGATGGATACGCGCCAGGTAGGCTTGCATTACTTCTGTGCAGCTGACATTCCGCAACAAGATTGCATCTGACAAATCCGACGCGGTTAAGCTGGTGAGATCAGCAGGCAGGCTGGCTGCGAATAAGCGCGTGGATTGAGCAAGGGGAAGAGTCAGAGCGGCGCCAAGGGTCGCGGTTGTCTTAATGAACTGTCGTCTTTTCATGGTTGGCTCCATTAAAGGAGTCGGATTTATTTTTAATCTCTCCGAACCCTTAATCCAAAACAAGGTTTTATTATTTGGCTAATTAGCAAATGAGTCTACCATATTGGGCTCATCGGCCAAGTTGAAAATCCCTCTGTACCGAAACATGACGCCAAACAAGGGATGTTCCAGAATCATTTTCATGCTGAAGCGGTTTTCATCAATTTGTCTTTCTTCGACATAGGCACGACCAAACAGTAAATTTACTGGTATGGGTATGTATTTGCCGAAAATTCGCCAGATATAACCATTGTCTCGAAAAACGATTGCTCCGTTTTCAGCCGTAACTTTCAATCTCATGCCAACACCGAAACGCACGAATTCTATTACTTCAGGCCCCTCAAGTTTTTCCATATGAGATTTGAAATGAAAATGGGATCGACCGGGGAATTTAAATATCCTGTCCCAATACAGGTGAGCATTATCCGGGCTGCTATTGTAATGCACGTCAATGGGAATGTTTTCTCCGCGAAAAGGGACAACGGCACCAAACAGCAATCCAAAGGGTATAAATAATTTCGCTATTAAGGAATGGTAAACCTCCGTCATTTCACCGCTGACACAAATAGAGTCTGTAGAAAAAGGTCGCAAAAAGTAATGCCTCTTTATGACAGCACCAAGCGTCTCCCAATTTTCGGCCAGAACCGTTTGGAATATTGATTCACTCATAGTCGTGTTTCTGCGAAGAGAAATTGGGGTTCACAAAACAATTTCCGGCTTTTGCTCAATTTCCAAAACAAAGTGTGTTCTAACTCCTATTTTGTACAGCGACACTAATTTCAACTACCAGGAAGAGGAATCGGCAGTTGTACAGGCACAGCATAACCACGCTGCACCGCAGGTCGCTCGGCGATCTGCAGATACCAGCGTTTCAGGTTGGGATATTCATTCAAATCCATCTGCTGGAACTCGTAACGTGATATCCATGGCCAGGTTGCGATATCTGCAATGGAATAGTCCTTCACCAGAAATTCACAATCACTAAGGCGCTTATCCAGTATTGTATAAACCTTTTCGGTTTCATTTTTATACCGCTGCTCAGCATAGGCGGATTTTCCTGGATTGAATTTCACGAAATGGTGCGTTTGACCGAGCATGGGTCCAACCTGACCTATCTGATACATCAGCCATTGAATTTCTTCCCAGTAACCAGGTCCTGCTGTTTGCATTAATTTCCCGGTTTTCTGTGCCAGAAACATCAGGATCGCACCCGACTCCATTAACGTGACAGATTCCTGATGATCAACGATGGCCGGAATCTTATGACTGGGACTAATTTTTACGAATTCATCAGTGTGCTGTTCACCTTTTGTTATATCTATGGCTATAGCTTCATAGGGAAGGCCAAGCTCCTCAAGCATAATGGAAACTTTGCGTCCATTGGGTGTACTCCAGGTGTAGAAGTCAATCGACATAATTGGTCCAGTCTGCAACTATTGAAGTGACAGATAAAGTAAAGAGTTTTGCCCCAGTAAAAGCCAAAGAGGTTACTTCATTTAGGGGCTATTCACTACCATCCGCTTAGGGCTATTCACTACGATCTGTGTTGATACCGGGCTCGGTATAACCGGCTTTAGGAATCGAGCAACAATCAGAATTTATAGTGCCGGTTGCAAGCAAGCTGTATCACCCGATAGCCTAAATATGTAATTAAGGCCGCGATAGGGTTTATCTTAATCGTAAATTGCTAAATAATCGGGTTGTTGCTTTCTAAAACAAGAAACAGTTCCCAGGAGGAAAGGCGAATGCCATCGATCAGAAGTTGCCTCATAATCACAGCCTGCGGTCTACTCACCGCGACCAGCTCGAATGCTCAGTATGGTGCCGCAGAGGGTAATTGGCAGGCCTATGGTGCAGACCAGGGTGCTACCAAATACACGCCACTATCTCAGGTTAATGCTGCAAATGTGAATGACCTGCAGCTGGTGTGGCGCCGCGCCGCTCTGGATGATTACTATTTCACCTTAAATCCCGAACAACGCATCACACCCAATTACATTTCCACACCGGTAGTTGCAGGTGGCAGGGCTTTTATTCCCAATAGTATCGGCCTGGTAGAGGCATTCGACCCAGGTAGCGGTGAAACCTTGTGGGTGCAGGAGCCTGTAGGTGGCGTTGAAGGACTCAGGGGAGGTACCGCAACTCGGGGTGTAGCCTATTGGAGTGAAGGTAACGAAGCCCGGGTACTGGTACAGCGAGGCCTCTATCTTTATGCCCTGGATCCTGCAACTGGCGAGATGATTACCGGATTTGGCGATGGCGGAAGGGTCAATTTACAGATCGATCTTCCCGAAGCTGAAGTCTATCGATGGGGAGGTGTTCCCATGGTAGTGCGTGATGTGGTTGTCGTAGGACAGTCAATGTCGGATTCATTTTCCGACAAGGAAGCGGCTCGAGGTGATGTGCGCGCTTTTGATGTGCGCACCGGTGAGTTGCTCTGGGTGTACCATACGATTCCCCAGGACGGTGAATACGGAACCGCCAGTTGGCAGGACCGATCATGGTCGTATACCGGACATGCTCCGGTGTGGTCATTGTTCAGTGCCGATGAAGAATTGGGACTTATCTATATGCCGATTACCTCGTCCACCAACGATATGTATGGAGGACATCGCATCGGTGACAACCTGTTTAGTCAAAGCCTGGTGGCAGTCAGCGTTGAGACTGGAGAGAGGGTATGGCACTACCAGATAGTACATCATGGGCTGTGGGACTATGATCTGCCGGCGGCGCCCATTCTCATGGATATCAATGTTAATGGTCGTGATATCAAGGCGGTATCCCAGATTACCAAGCAGGGCTTTGTGTTCGTTTTCGATCGGGAATCCGGAGAGCCAGTGTGGGAAATTGAAGAACGACCAGTACCGCAATCCAACACCCCCGGAGAAGTAACTTCAGCAACACAACCGTTTCCAACCAAACCCGCGCCGTTCGAGCGACAGGGTGCAACCGAGGATAACCTGATTGATTTCACTCCCGAGCTGCGAGCTGAGGCGCTGGAGATCGCCAGCAACTATGTCACCGGGCCTTTATTCACGCCGCCTTCAGTGCGCACCGATATTCCCGGTTCTACTTTGGGCACCATTCAGTTGCCAGGATCCCAGGGAGGAGCCGATGTCCAAGGTGCTGCCTTTGACCCGGAAACCGGCTATCTTTATATTCCATCGATCACTTCCCCATTTGTTGCAGATATCCTTTTAGGAGATCCCGAGTCAGGCAACTTGCAATACGTAAAAGGTACGCGGCGCTGGATCGGGGGGCCACAGGGACTACCTTTGTTCAAACCTCCCTATGGGCGCATTACTGCCATAAATATGAGCACCGGTGACCACGTTTGGATGGTGCCAAACGGTGATGGACCCCGCGATAACCCAGCGATTGCCCATCTTAAACTGGGGAAACTGGGCTCACCTGGCAGACCGTCACCGTTGCTTACTAAAACCCTGCTGTTTATCGGGGAAGGGCGTAGCAATATAAACAGGGATTCAAGAATTCCTCCCAATATGCCGCTTGAGATTGTCACGAATAGTGGAGGTAATACATTTCGCGCCTATGACAAGAACTCGGGTGGCGTTCTTTGGGAAGTCGAACTGGAAGCTGGCACCTCTGGAGCACCCGTAAGTTACATGCATGAGGGCAAACAATATATTGTGGTAGCGATCGGGGATCGTGGCTATACCGCGGAGCTAGTGGCTTTTGCGTTACCCAATTGATCGTGAATAGGATTGACGATGAACCCGGGCTCAGTCTGTTTAGTGGGGGTGACAACAAAAAGGTCATCCAGCGACTGGTTTGTTTTGCCACAAGCATTATCATTCTTGTAGTAATGTGGGTTCAATTTATTATTGTGCTGCATTAACAGCTTTTGATTATTCATTTCCCGCTAATTTTCCTGCCTATTCCGGCATTTTAACTACTGCATAATTTGCAATTAGCTGTTTTTACCACTTTTTGGCTAAATGCCCTCAATTTCTGCCAAAATTCTAGCGTTTCAATCGTAACTCATTGATAATTAGCGTTATTATTGTTGGCACGAATTTAGCATTATTTTAACACTAGCATCAAGAAAGATGATTAAAAGGCACGCAACAACAAGGTAGGTCAGAAACGCTGGCGCAGAACAAAGGAGATCGAAATGAAAACCCTGTCAAACCTATTGGCGATATTGCTGATTGTGGCTGTTGCAATAGCCCTGCTTCCGGTAGTTACCTTTGGTTTTGCCTTACTCTGTGCAGGTGGTGTATTTCTGATCTGGCTATTGCCAATTCTGATCATTGCGTCTTCGGACCAGACCACCAAAGGAGAGAAATTCTGCTGGATCCTCCTCATAATTTGCCTGTCATGGTTCGCCTGGGTATTTTACTTTTTCCTCGCACCGCTAAAGCCCAAACCACGACAGCATTACTATTACTAGTACCCTTAAACCTTTCATTACAGGTATCATGTTGTCGTACTCAGGAGACCGGCAACAGTGCCCATTATTGAAATCAACAATCTGGTAAAGGAATACCCGAAGCCAGATAACAAATCCGAAAACTTCAGAGCCGTCGATAATATCTCTCTGGCAATAGATGCTGGTGAAATATACGGGATTCTTGGACCAAATGGTGCCGGCAAAACCACCACATTGGAAATGTTAGAAGGCCTTATTGACATTGATGAAGGAGAAGCCTTTGTCGATGGTATTTCAGTAAAACTGCATCCTTTCGAAGTTAAAAAAATCATCGGTGTGCAATTGCAGGCGAATGAATATTTCGACAATCTTTCGTTAGTTGAGTTAATCACCCTTTTTGGCTCTTTGTACGGACGAGAAATTGATGCCATCGATTTGTTAAGTCGGGTAGACCTGACTGAAAAAGCCCAGGCCAAACCAGCAAACCTCTCTGGGGGTCAAAAACAACGTTTTTCCATTGCCTGCGCCTTGGTGAATGATCCCAAAGTGTTATTCCTTGACGAGCCCACTACAGGGCTCGACCCGCAAGCCAAGCGAAATCTCTGGGACCTGGTTACACAATTAAACAAGGCTGGCATGACCATTGTACTGACCACTCACAATATGGAGGAGGCGGAATCGTTGTGTCATCGAATTGCAATTATGGACCATGGCAAACTTGTGGCTGAAGACACGCCGCAAAAACTCATATTGGAACACTCGCCAGAACCTCCCGATGCACCGTTGCACGGTAGTCTCGAGGATGTGTTTCTGGTGCTGACAGGTCATGGATTAAAGGACTAGTTGAAATGACATCGTTACCCATAACAATCGCCAAAACCCTGACAAAGATTTTCCTTCGCGACCGACAGGCGATTTTTTTCAGCCTGTTTTTCCCAATCATCTTCATGACTGTATTCAGTTTTGTTGGCAACCAGAGCCAGGATCCCATTTCTGTTGGCGTAGTCAACAATGCACCTGACTCTTTGTCCCGGGATTTCGTCAATATGCTGATCGAGAACCCGCTTTTCACTGTTATCGAGGGTGAAGAAAGTGAACTTAGAGAATCACTAATCGAAGGTGAAACGACAATGGTATTGGTGCTACCTGAGGCGTTTCGCGAAACCGACACTGGTGTCGAGATACGCTTGCTGGTTGATGCAGCACAGATTCAGCAATTGGGATTAATCATGCCGGTGCTGGAACAAACACTGCTGACCATGGAGCGGCAGTTACGTGATACCGAACCCTTGTTTTCGCTGGTGATTGAAGATGTTCGTGCGCGCTCGCAGCGCTACCTGGACTTTTTGATACCGGGTCTGTTGGCATTTACATTGATGCAGGTTTCTATCGCCGGAAGCGGTTTCAATATTGTTGAGTACCGGCGAAAAGGGATTTTAAAACGGCTCTTCGTGACACCATTACAGCCCAAGGATTTCATCATTGGAATTGTCATGTCCAGAATTACCTTGTGCGTAATACAGATTTCAGTGCTGTTGGGAATCGCCGTCTTTTTTCTCGATGTGACAATTCTGGGAAGTTATCTGTCGCTCTACAGCGTTATCATTATGGGAGCCATTATATTCCTCTGTCTTGGTTTCTTACTTGGTAGTATTGCCAAGACGCAGCAGTCCATTCAGGCGGTAGGCAACTTGGTAATTTTTCCACAGATTTTTCTCTCGGGCATTTTTTATCCGATTGAATCTCTGCCAACGTTAATTCAACCAGTTGCATCGATATTACCACTGAGTTTCGTCGCCAACGCACTGCGTGAAATCGCGAACAATGGTGTGAATTTATTACAGATTGCTCCTGACATGATCGGGATTTTGGTTTGGATTATTGTAAGTTATGTTGCAGCAACCCGATACTTTGTCTGGAAAGAAGTTGCTGGGTAATTCTGTAGAGATCGCTGAATATTTTCCATTCAGTCGTTAAGTTCAATGCAAAGTCATTAGTCCATTGCAATTAAGTAATTATGCAGATTCATTGAACTCTTAGTACTTTGATCCTTATTCAGACTTTAGTTAGTCCAAGCTTCGGGGTGTAATTTGCTGGAATTCGAGCACCTAGTACAGATCAACGACCCTGAAAATGGGAGTATTACTCCCCTGAGTCGCCAACAGCTATGGGACGGTTTATTGCTGCGGGCCAAAGACCCGGGGA
>Ga0114950_10003505_pt1 | contig 12094 bp, 12 predicted proteins | sample N075metaG_FD_83503 | JGI IMG/M metagenome (GOLD analysis project Ga0114950, IMG submission 83503) | Deep subsurface microbial communities from Kermadec Trench to uncover new lineages of life (NeLLi) - N075 metaG | ecosystem: Environmental > Aquatic > Marine > Ocean trench > Sediment | place...
AATTTTATCCCCTCCGGGACCGGAAATTTAACGCGGTCTTTTCCCTTTAGCAGTTTTTGCATATACAGGGTCCAAAGCGGGGCCGCCGCGCTGGAACCCGTCATCCCTTTATTATTTTTGTTTATCATTGGGCTATTATTGTCGTAACCCACCCATACCGTTGTGGTGAGGTCTTTTGTGAAGCCGTCAAACCAGGCGTCTTTGAAGTCGTTGGTCGTTCCGGTTTTTCCGCCGGCGGGATGCTTAAACCCCATTTTCCGCACCACCCGTCCCGTGCCTTCATCAATCACTCCCTTCATCATATCCAGAAGAGGGTAAACGGATTTCTGGGATAGTCTTTGTATCCCGTGATAAAAATGTTCGTACAGAAGGTTGCCTTGATAATCCTCGATTTTTTGGATGAGGTACGGTTCGTTGAGCGCGCCCAAGTTTGCGATCACGCTGTATGCGGCGGCCATTTCCAGCGGCGATACGCCGGACGTGCCCAGCCCCAGCGAGAGATGGTTTCCCAGGGGGCTGGTGATGCCGAACAGGCGCGCGGTCTCGATCACTTTGCCGGGGGTCACGTCGCGCGTCATCTTGGCTGAGATGACGTTGAGGGATTTCATCAGGGCTTTTTTGAGGACAATATTGCCGACATATTTGTCGTTAAAGTTTTTTGGTTGCCATGGAGCCGTGCCCGGGATGTCTATGGTGATGGGTTCGTCTTTAATAATTGTCGCGGGCGAGTACCCCAGCGTTTCCATCGCCGTGTGATAGACAAAGGGTTTGAATGAGGACCCGGGCAGGCGGTTGTTGGACACCGCCCGGTTGAACTGGCTCAGTGAATATTCCCGTCCGCCCAACATGGCGCGCACCGCGCCGGTTTTATTTTCTATCGTCACCAGAGCGGCCTGGAGCTGGAGCGGTTCGCCCGACTCTCCCGGCTTCATGATTTTATCAAGGGAATCCAGATGGACTTGCGTGGTTTTTTGGGCCAGTTTCTGATACTGGGTGTTGAGAGTCGTGAAAATTTTCAACCCGCCAAAATAGACAAATTCCCGGCCATAGTTTTCCTGGAGTTTTTCTATAACGTAATCGACAAAATACAGGTTTGGGTTCGATTCGATTTTAGGGGTGATCAGTTCCAGGTTGGCGTCAAGTATCCGCTCCATTTCCGTCCTGGATAAATTCCCTTTTTCGACCATCTTTCGCAGGACGTCTTTGGTCCGGCGCATCGACCGCTCATAACTTCTATATGGGTTGGCGTCATTAGGCGCGTTGGGCAGTCCGGCGAGCATGGCCGCCTGCAGGGGGGTCAGGTCTTTGGCGCGTTTGCCAAAGTAGGTCTGCGTCGCTTCTTCGACGCCGTAAGCGCGGTTGCCGAAATAAATCTGGTTGCTGTAGGCTTCCAGAATTTCATCTTTGGTGAACGTCGCCTCCAACTGTAGCGCCACCAGCAGTTCTTTGACTTTTCTTGTCCAGGTCCTTTCAAATGAAAAAAACAGGTTCTTGGACAATTGCTGGGTGATGGTGCTACCGCCCTGGGTGATCCTCTTTTTTTTCAGGTTCATGTACAGGGCGCGGAGCAACGCTCTGTGGTCCAATCCGCTATGAGTGTAAAACCGATGGTCCTCAACGGAAATGATGGCCTTGAGAAAAAATGGAGAAATTTCGTCCAGTTTTACCGGGCGCCGTTCTCCCAGGACTTTGATCCTCTCTCCGTCCGCAGAATAAATTTCGGTGGGAAGGCTGAGGTTGATTTTCTCCAAGCTGTCCGGAAGTTGCGGCAGGTCCTGTTTGATCCATACATAAACTCCTATGGATAAAAAAAGGAGAGCCATGCAGGCGGAAAATAAAAGGACGCAAATTTTTTCTAAAAAACCCTTGATCAAAAAATTTCTCCCAATGGCGATTCCAACGGCGATTCTACGGAAAACTCATGGGTCTGAGCGCCGGACCTTTCAATCAGCGAGAGCATATTGTCGGCTATTTCTCTGGGGACGGGGATGAGCAAGGTCTCGGTGAAAAAATCCGTGTTGTATTCGATCCCGAACAATACCGGTTGAGGATCCTTAAACCCTGGCGGGTCCTCCATCAAACCCACTCTTTTGATGTGATAACTTTTACCCAGAAACCATTGGGGATTGGGGAACAAAGCTTCTTGCGCCGCCGGGTCCAAAGTCTGCAGGATTTGCAGAAACTCATTGACGGGGAAAATCCAGTTTTTTTCAAAACCCGCATCTTCCAGATGGCCCCGCTTGACAGTGCGGCTGGATTGCACCTCGAAAAGTTTTGCGCGGGAAAGAAAAATTTCCCGGATGGGAAAGTTTTTCCGGTCAATAAAACTGACTGTGATCCATTGCCCGAACCGTGTCAGAAGCACCCTGTCCCAACTTTCGTCGGCGTCGATTTCAATCAGGTCATAAGGCGAAATGATAGTTTGCGCCCACTGGCCCGGAAAATCATAATAAAGCTGGAGAAATTTTACGCGGTCCAATAATAGCGGCGAAGAGGGCGTGAGGTTTGCAAACAGGGCTTGGAAAGACTTCAGCGAACCGGCGGACTGTTCCTGCAGGTCCAGGTTGGAAAGGATGGATTTGATTTTTTTCCGAGCGACAATATTTTCCCGGTCGCGTTCCCAAAGGCGCCCAAGTTGAGGCCGGTTATGGTTTTCCCATTTGAGGTAATGGCCAATGCCCCGTTCGATTATATGCCCATAAATCTCAAGGATAAGGAAGGCAAAAATGACGCAGAAAAAAACCGCCCCCCTGAAATCTCTTTTGTTCCCTACGCTACCCAATTGTCATCTCACCGTAATTTTATTGATAGACCGGGTAATCATTTTTAATTTATCGATTTTTTCTTTGAGAACTTTTTTGTCTACCTTTTTACGCCCGGGCCGCCCCTTCTTTTTTTGCTTTCCGGGTTTTGCGCCGGCGCCGGAAGCCGATGCCGCTTTATTTCGCTGGAAATTGTTTTTAGAGGAAACTTTTTTGGCGGGCCTTCCTGAAGGTTTGGCGTTGCCTTTGTTAACGGCTGAGAAGTCCCTCATGTTTTCTATATACTCATCCTGTTGGTCGGGGCGCATTTTCCGGAATATGGCAATGAGCTTCTTTTCTGAATCATCGATGGTCATCAGCCTTTCTTTAGCCGGTTTTTTAAAACTGATTAGCCCAAGGCGGAAGTTGGCTGATTTGATTTCCGTATGTCCCTTCCCGAAAAAAGACGGCTGTAATGGCATAATATTATAAGGCTCGACTTCGCGGGTGAGGAGATGTTCGAGGGAAAGGTTGCCCATGTTTGCCAATTTTACCAGGACGGAAACTGGGGCGTCTCTTTCGCCCGCCTCATAACGGACATAGGTCCTGAACCCGACTTTCAGGATTGAGGACATCGACGACTGGGTGCATTTTAACTCTTTCCTGATGGTTTTTATATTTCTAGCCAAGATGGACATCAAACAATCTCCCTGATTATTAAATCCCTATAAATTATTATATCTCTTATCAAGTATTTTTATCAACCGATTATGGCGGCGATTTTGGTCTGGGCGAAATAGTCTAAAGGCCTTGGCCGGGGTTCGTTTATCGGTTCAGGAGGTAAGCCGCTTCCCTGGCGAAATAGGTCAGTATCATCCCGGCGCCAGCGCGCTTGATGCTCATCAGGGATTCCATCATTGCCCTTTCGCCGTCAATCCATCCTTTTTCGGCGGCGGCGCGTATCATTGAGTATTCCCCGCTGACGTTGTAGGCGGCTAAGGGGACGTCGAACTCTTCTCTGACGTCGCGGATGATATCGAGGTAGGGCAAGGCTGGTTTGACCATGACGATATCGGCCCCTTCTTCAATATCCTGACGGACTTCGCGCAGGGCTTCCAGGCGGTTGGCGGGGTCCATCTGGTAGGATTTGCGGTCGCCGAAACTTGGCGCGGAATTGGCGGCCTCCCGGAATGGCCCGTAAAACGCTGACGCATATTTTGCGGCATAAGACATGATGATGGTGTCCTGGTGCCCTGACCCGTCCAACTCTTTGCGGATGGCGGCGACGCGCCCGTCCATCATATCTGAGGGGGCGACGATGTCGGCGCCGGCGTCGGCATGGGTCCGCGCTATCGCGGCCAGGAGTTCCAGGGTGGGGTCATTCAGCACCTTATCGCCTTCCACCAACCCGCAGTGGCCGTGGTCGGTATATTCGTCTATGCAAACGTCCGTGATCACCGCCATTTCAGGCGTGGAGGATTTGATTTCCCGTATCGCCCTCTGCGTTATGCCGTCGGGGTTGTACGCCTCCGAGCCAAGCGCGTCTTTCTTGTCCGGGATACCAAAGAGGATCACTGCGGGGATGCCGAGGGCATGGCATTCGCTAACTTCTTTTACCAAGGTATCGATAGACAAACGGTAGACGCCGGGCATGGCGGATATTTCATCCTTGACGTTTTTGCCTTCGCAGACGAAAAGAGGGGCTATCAAGTTGTCGACAGAAAGCGAAGTTTCGCGGACCATCCTGAGTATCGCGTCATTTTTTCGCAATCTTCTGTATCGGTGGATTGGGAAGGGCATGGCAATGGTCAAGGTTTCACGGGCAGTTTTGCATTGTAAAACGATTTATGCGGCGGCTTAAGCGGTCTGGCTCTTAAAAATTTTGCTGTCGCAAGAGATATATTTGATCTGGCGGACCGGGACAATGATGACTTCTTTGGAAGTTGTCACCTCCAGCACTTCCAGGTCATCGCTTATGAAGTGCTTTTGCGTGTCTTCCAACAGCATTTCCTTGTTATCGATGAAAACTATTTTTAGCCAATAATCCATGGATAATCCATTCCGTAAAAGATGATAGCCGCCAGCGGCAGGGAGCGCTTATGAAGGCAGCGCTTCCGCTTCAAATTTTCTTGAAAGCGGGTTGTCCAGATAATCCTCAACATAGTTTTTTATAAAGCCTTTTTCATATAACTTTCTGTTGGACAGATGTGAATTGACTTTATGCAGTACTTTGAAGCGGATACGCGGATGACTGGCTTTGAAATCGTCAAAATAAACCCCGGATATATCCTTCTCTTCTTTTGACGAGCTTTCCAAAATAACTTTTGGCAACCATACTCGGGTTTGACCGGTCAACCTTTTGGAGATATCGCTGAACGTCAGCAGTGTCGCGCAATCGGAATCGCCGCCAAGCGTGTCGTTGGGGACATATAAAAATTTACTGCGGTTTTTGCGAAAAAGGTTCAGTAATCTGTACACGTTTCCGGACAGAACGACGGAGTCTTTTTTCTCTATTTCGCTTGCGTCGAAGACCTTGAGTATCTTTTCCCTTGATAGAAAAGCGGTGATATAGGACTCCGTATGGATCATGGTGGTATTGGGCAGGTTGGCTGAGTAAATTTTTCTCGCTTCATCCGGAAGCGCTTTTTTGCCTTCCCGCATCAATGCCGTCGTCTCTTTATCTATCCATTTCAACGGGGTCATGCATCCCATCCACAGGACACATTTGCGGTTGATCTGGGAAATTGTCCTGGCGTCTGTCGACATGGTGTCGGGGCCAAAGGAATAAAAATTTGCGGAAGCCACAGCCGGGCCGTCCAGAATTTCCAGCACCTGTTTGATGGACGGGCCATGCGGCATCAGGCCCTTGCGCTGTTTGCCCAGCGTGATTACGGACAGCTCAAAATTGATCCGTCCGGGATATTTTTTGACCAGATAATTGATCCTCTTGGGCGGCAGGAACCCGACGGTAAAAAACATAATGTTCTTGTCTGTCGTATCCAGAAATTCTTCCATCCAGCCCAGAGCCTTTGGATGCAGGAAGATGTCAGTCCACTCCATGTATTCGTTGCCACCGAGAAGCCAGGATTCTCCCGGCCGGGTCGGGTACTGTTTAACCTGTTCTAATATGTATTCCCAGTCTTCCTGGGTGGTGAGGGGGACGTCAACTGTGGGCCTGTAGCTGATGTCTTTTTCATAACAAAATGTGCACTTTACCGGGCAGGTTTTCCCCAGGCTGAGGGGTATCTTATGGTCTCTGATCTCGCGACGGAAAACATCGTAAAGAATTTTTTGCTCCACCTGAATTTCCTCCTTAACGGACGCAACAAGCGCTTGGCGCCAAGCCAATGAGAGACATTATTCCCAGGATTGGAAAACTTTATCAAGGGATTTATCTATTGGGACCTGTTCTTTTTCTTCTTCTGAGAGCCGGTTAATCAATTCATAAAGGTTGTTTGCGGCGCACCCCATATATGCAATGCTTTTCTGAAGCAGTTTATAGGACCCTTTGACGAGTTTTTTCTCCAGCATCTCCAGTTGGTTGCCAATATCAGGATTAACTGACGCGCTTTCTTTAAAAATCTCGATGGCTTCCTTAAAACTCTTTTTCTCGTGCAAACTCGACCCCTTGATAAAATGCTCCTGGGAAAATCGAACCTGCTCAACAGCCGTGCGTTGTTCCGTCATAATTCACCTTAACACTGCAGATTAATCATCGCGCGCCTGCCGTTTTTCAGGCGCTGGTTTGCAATACGGGATTCCCTAAATAAGACGCTATGGAACCAAACACGATTTTAATATGAAACGCGCAGTAGGCCTATGAGGAAAGGCCCTCTTTAAGAATTCAAAACATATTCGATAAGCGCCGGTCGGTTCCACGCCACAAACCATGCGGCAGAAAATGGGGGTTCCCAAGTGGGCTCCATAACTATCAACGCTTCCGGAGCAATTATCCAGGGAGGGTGGGGGCGCCTTCAAAACTCAAGGCCAATAGGGAAAACCCAGCCATAGCGCTAACAGGGCGGGGCAGGCCGCCCCTGAAGCGGCAAGAATTATCGAAGGGAGTTTGAATTGATATTATTTTTGCTCTTCAACGTCATCAGGTTTTTGACACACTCCACCGGGGCACGCACCGCAACCGCCATATCCGGATGTGACTAATATAAACATAAGCAACATGATAATTATCATCCCTTTTTTCATCAATTTTTCCTCACTATTCGATTTACGACCCTGTCTATTCAGTTTAGACTTCTAAGGACATTATTTCTATCAGTATTTTTGCGACAATTCAATAAAATTTTTAAATAATATTTCCTTTTTATTTGTCCGGTCTTGCATTTTTGTTCGGCGGCGCGAATATTCAGAGTAGCTGGGCTGTGCCAACCCTGAAAGGACTATTGCCAATGGCTTTCAATATAGAGCTTGACACAGGGAAGATCCGGTCGCTGGTGGGCGGTAATCTAGTGGGGTCAAGGGTTCTAACTGTGCAGGAGGTCGATTCTACCAACGAACTGGCCAAGAGATATTTTCAGGATGACGCGCCCGAAGGCATGGTATTTCTTGCGGAATCGCAAACAAAGGGTAAAGGGCGGTCCGGGAGGACTTGGCATTCACCGCCGGGAGTCGGGGTTTTTCTGTCTGTCCTGTTAAAACCTGCCATCCCGGTGGCGCAGATACCGCAATTGGCTTTGCTGGCGGGCGTGGCCGTGGCCAAGGCTGTCAACACAATCAGCCCTCTGCCGGCCAACCTGAAATGGCCCAATGACATCCTCATGAACGGAAAAAAGCTCGGGGGCATACTCTGCGAACTGGTTGCCAGGGAGGGCCGTTGGGGGGTAGTCATCGGCATTGGCGTCAACGTCAATCACCGGCGGGACCAATTTCCCGAAGACCTGCGCGAACTCGCCACCTCTTTATACCTCGAAAATAACCAAACGACAGACCGCACCTTGATGGCGATTTCTATCCTTGAACATCTGGACCAGGAGTATCGGGATTTCCTGCAATCCGGGATGGCGCCTCTGGTAAAAAGCTGGACCCGGCTCACTGGCATGTTCGGAAAACCTGTCTGCCTGACGCATGCAAACGAATCCATAAGCGGGACCGCCCAGGGTCTGGACGAGCGGGGCAGGTTGGTCGTCAGGATGGAGGACGGGCAACAAAGAGCCTTCGATAGCGGCGAAGTCACTCTGCGCCGGGAATGATAAAGCTTCAGACGGGCGGGTCAGTGGCGATGATGCCGCCGATGCCCGGAATGTATGCGCAGACGGTGTGAGTAGTAGGGGTAACCGTAGCCGTATCCATAACCGTATCCGTAGCCGTAGCCATAACCAAAAGGCCCGTAAAAGTATGGATAGTAAGAAGGGTAATAATAACGGTCATAATTTTCCCAAAGTTTCAGTTCCTCCACTTCGATCAAAGGGAACGAATATGTCTTTTCTCCCACCTTGCCTTGCCGCAAGCCCAAAAATTTTCCCGCCCCGGTCACTCGACGATCTTTGGCATAGATTTCAGGTTCCAGGAAGCCTTTGTATATAAAAATATACCTGCCGCCGGACTCGTCGCCGCTGTAGGGGTAGTCCGTGTGGTCAAGCTCCCTTTGCGCCACTTCCACTTCTGATTCCTCTTCGTAGTTATTTGTGCTGACGATAACCCCGCCCAGCATCACCTTCTTGCCGACGCTGGTTTCTGGCGATTTGAGCAACTGCGCGAAGGTTAGGGAAGGGTCAAGTTCGCTACGCAACTGGTCAGAAATTGCCGAAACGCAACCCGTACAGGCGAAAACAACTATCAGTATTGGAAAATGAAAATATTTCATGGCTTATTGACGAGTTTCTGGATTAGTCGATTTTTGTTGCTTCCACTTACAATTATATACCCTTTCAGCGGCCCTTGTAGAGAGATTGAGATGTTATGCGCCCATGGTTTTCCCTGGCGGGCAATGTTATCCTTATGCATGCTGGAAACTTTGATAGTGCTGTACATCCTGTTGGCGTTCATTTTCCCATTTCACTCCCTTGTTATAAGCCTGGGGGCCGGGACGGCCTGGCTTATTTATCGGGGAAATTTTTTGCTAAAAAACCAGCCTCTAAAGGGGAAACCCATTATCTGGATTTCGCTCTTGGCGACCGCCGTGAATTTTTTCATGAGCGCGCTGGTAGGGGTGGGGATGGCTTCTCTTGTCTATTTTTTTATTTTAGGGAACTATTATCTATTCCTGTTTAATTTTTTATTTTGCGCCGCCATTTCCCTGCGCTGGTTTGATTTCGCCTATAAGCTGTACCAGGCGCAAATATTGAAACTTATAAAAAGTCCCCCGGCTTCCGCCGCATTCTTTGAGGCGGACGATGAGAATGTAACGTCCCAGCCGCTTTTTGCCGTATGCATGGGCCTGAGCAAAAAAACGGGGTTGGGCGGCGGCATGGTCCCAATGTTCATCGACTCCGGTTATTTATATGTCAAGGAAGGCAAACTGTTTTTTGACGGAATTTTTTTTCGGCATCTGTTCGACGCCAACTCTGTTATGGATGCGGAAAAAGTCAGCTCCGAAAAAATCAGGATATTTGCCAATCCTGGAGAAAAACCGTTCAAAGCGGACGCCTTTTTGCTGGTCCTCAGGCGCCGTTTCTATCCGTTCAAGTCGAGGGCTTCGCGGGATAAAATTTTCAACGTCTTGTCCGCATCGCTGGAAAATTGCCACGAGGGGGTTCCATCTTGAGCAGGATAAGGATAAAATGTATGCGGTCTATTCAAGAAAAAACTTTTTTAATTTATCGCCAGCTTGCCAATGCAATTTCCGACAGATAAAAATTATTACAAGATACTCGGCGTCAGCAGGGACGCGTCCGCCGAAACCATAAAAAAAAGATACCGCAAACTTGCCAAAATGCACCATCCTGACGCCAACGCGGGAAGCAAAAAATCTGAAGATAAATTCAAACTGGTTTCCGAAGCCTATGGGGTTCTGGGCAATGCGGAAAAACGCCGGGCCTATGACCGGTTTTCCCCCCGCAGCCAAAGTAGCGCAGAGCCAGCGCGCGGGCGCAGGCGCAGGGCCAGGAGCGATAAATCCCGATACGGGTACGGGTCGGGCGAAACGGGGCCACGCGCAGAATACCGCGAACCTTTTCCCCGTGAAGGTTTTCAGGAAGAGGTCTCTATTGACCCCAACTTCCCGACCCGCGGGTTTGACCTGCAATTTCTGGTCAACGTCCCTCTCGTCACCGCCGCGCTTGGCGGAAAAGTTCCATTTTCTTATGAAAAATATGTCAAATGCACTCACTGTAGCGGGAGCGGGAATGCCGTGGACTGCTCAGCCTGCAAGGGTAGGAAACAGGTAGTTAAAGAGGTCTCTATCGACGTCAAGATACCGCCCGGCATAGTGGACCAATACACGCTGCGCATGGACAATAAGGGGGGAGAAGGCCGTAACGGCGGCCCGCCGGGCGACTTGCTCCTCAAGGTATGTATCGAGCCGCACCCTAAATTCAACCGGGTTAAATCAGACATTTACTCAGAGGTGCTGATTTCTTTCGAACTGGCGGAGAAAGGCGGCGACCTCAAGGTGAACACCCTTGACTCCGTCATGACCATCCCTGTCGAAGAGGGCACCCTGACAGGCGAGGATTACCGCATCCCCGGCATGGGAGCTTCAACTCCATGGGGAAAGAAACGCGGTGATTTTATCGTCAAGTTTGCTGTTGCGGATCCTTGACCTCTTCCTTGATTTCTTCTTTGGGTTTTTCTTTGGATTCTTCTTTGGGTTCTTCCTTGGGTTCTTCCTTGGCGGGGATGCGGACGAGGCGGATGGAGCCGTAAATATCCGAAGTGGTGTATGGCGTGTCGATGCCGATTTTCAAGTCGAAGCGGATGATATTGTCGTCTGAACATTCGCTGATCCAGGTGTTGCTCACGCACCCTTCGGTGAAGATGGGGTCCATCGTGAACGTTGTCCCGTTTTTATCCACGCATTCCTTGGTCTTGTCAAAGATGGTCAAGGCCTCCGCCTTGGACGGTATCCGCCAGTCTGAATAGTCCGCAAAATTTTCCTTGTTGATTTTGTCGACGTATTCCTTGTGCATAGCCCAGGTATAAAACCTTTGAGTGTCGAGCCAGGCGTCTGTCTGTTTCCACATAAAACCGGTATTTGGGTCCGTGATGGTGCCGTCGCCATTGTCCACTAGCGGTTTTTTGTCGGCGGCTTTCGCTTTGGCCTTGGCCAGGGCTTCTTTTTTTCTCAGGGCCGCTTTTTCCGCTGGGGAGAGGGTTTTTTTCTCGCCTTGTTCAGGTGTGGTTTCAGCCATGTTTTTTATCGCCTTCAGGGTTTAGTGGATTTTGTTTGTTTTTCCAGCCCGATAAAACCTGGTTTTCCGCCAGCATTTCCTCCAGGTCTGTTTTCGAATGGGTCAGTTCTTTTAATATTTCGCTCAACTCCTTGCAGGCGCAAGCCTCAAGCTCCTCGCAAAAACGCTCTCTATAATGCCGGGCGTTTTTAAATATCCAGTCAGTCACGCATTGGTCATCATCATCGGAGCTGTTTTCAGCGGCGCGTTTTTTTTTCTCCAGCAAATTAGTCTGGGAAGCGCGGATGATCTCGCATATCAAATCGCTTTTTATCTGTTGCATATAATTTTTACCATGAAACGCGCATTTTGGCGAGACGGTTAAACAACCCGTTAAGAGGGTGCATTTTAATCCTGTTATTTATCTTGTCAACCCTAATAAATGATACGGAAACTAACTCCTCATTCCATTGTAATCAAGTTAGGGCGCGAATGGAACGCTAATCTGCGGGCCTTTCGCGTCAACGTTTTCCTGGGGCCTGCCGGGACTGTCTTCTGGGGTCAAAGTGGTCCTGGATACCTTCTCCCAGGAAATTGAAGGAAAGGATGGTCAGGAAGATCGCCAGCGAAGGGAACAGGATCAAATGCGGGTGGAACTTGATAGCGGTCCATCCGTCGTTGGCCAGGACGCCCCAACTGCTTGCTGGCGGAGCGATCCCCAGGCCAATAAAACTCAAGGTGGATTCGGCCAGTATCGCCACCGGGATGCGGAAGGTGAGGGTGACGATCAGCGCCCCCATAATATTGGGAAGTATCTCCCCGCACAGGATGCGCGCATGGCTGGCCCCCAGCGCGCAGGCCGCCTCAATAAAAGTAAATTGCTTGACCCTGAGGACTTCGCCGCGCACAAGACGCGCTACGGTAACCCAGCTGACCATTGTCAGAGCGAGAAAAATGCTCGCGGGCCCGCGTCCCAGGACCACCATAATGAGTATGATGAGCAACAGGTCGGGAAGGGCAAATACGACATCGACAACGCGCATCATCACATTATCCGTCCTGCCGCCG
>Ga0114950_10003506_pt1 | contig 12094 bp, 10 predicted proteins | sample N075metaG_FD_83503 | JGI IMG/M metagenome (GOLD analysis project Ga0114950, IMG submission 83503) | Deep subsurface microbial communities from Kermadec Trench to uncover new lineages of life (NeLLi) - N075 metaG | ecosystem: Environmental > Aquatic > Marine > Ocean trench > Sediment | place...
GCGGGACCAGCTTGGGCTGAACGACCCGGTGTGGCGTCAGTACTTGTCGTTTGTCGGCGGCTTGGTGGTTGGGAATCTGGGTACGTCGTATTCGGGCGTGTCGGTGCTCTCAGTGGTGTCTGCTGGGACGAGAGCGAACGGCCACACCAGGTCGCCGCGCTCCTCCAGCCTTGCGGCGATGTTCCACTCGAGCCAGGCCAGCGCAATGAAGAGCGCTCCCACCGTTCGCGCCCAATACGACGTCGTCTCCCAATCAAAGATCGTCCCCAACGTCTCGCTACCTCTCGACATGCCCGTTATCGAATTCGACCGGGACAGCCAGGACGAAACCTGGAAGCTCAACGATGTGCGCCACTTTGTCGGTGATCGGCCCTTCGCGTGGATCGACGACGACTTGTGGAGCGACGCCCTCGACTGGGCCGAGGAGCGCAGCTCACCAACGCTCCTGGTACGCGTTGCGCCACATCGAGGCCTAACGCAATCTCATGTTGAACGCCTCGAGGTCTTCGGGCGCAGTCTGATGGGCACCACCGATCGCGATCCCGACGATCCTGGATGAGCCCATGACGCCCTGGCCGGCGTCAAGTCGGCGCGTGGCCGGCCGTGAGTCGATCGGCCGAGGCCGCCAGGACGCGCATAGGACGCGATTTATCGCGAAATGACGCAAATTGACGAATGTCAATGAGTGGCGTCGGCAGCTAGAAGCAATGCGCTGATCCAGCCGACCGCAGTGTCCTCAATCTCGGCAACGAAGACGACCGAATCACTGTCGAGATCACCGAGCTTGGCGGTGAAGTACTCGACAAGCAGCTCGCCTGTGGGGGCCTGAAACAACTCCGCACTGAGTTGGACGTAGTAACGGCCGCCGTCGGTCCACGCACGCGCCACGGCCGCACCATCCGCTGGTACAGCGGCACGGATCGCGGTCGTTCCCATGACCGTCACGCTAACGACTGGCCCTCGCCTTGGCTCGCCTGTAGGTTCCGCAGCGATGGTCGAACACGCCGACCGCTGGAGCTGCTGGCTGCTTCATGACCGCTTTGGCGGCGACGAGCTCGCGCTGCAGAGAACTCTCGAGTACCTCGAGCCGATACGGGACCGTGTCCTGGCTGCTGCCCGCATTACGCCGGGGAATGAGGTGATCGATGTTGGATGCGGCGACGGTTTGCTCGGATTCAGCGCGCTCTCCCGAGTGGGGGAGAACGGCGAAGTGATTTTCAGCGATGTGTCGGCTGACCTGTTGGACCGCTGTCGCCAGATCGCCGCAGAACTAGAGGTATCTGATCGATGCCAGTTCATCCAGACACCTGCGGAGACTCTCGACGGTATAGCGGACAGCTCTGTCGATGTGGTGATGACCCGCTCAGTGCTCATCTACGTCGAAGACAAGGCCAGCGCCTTCAACACGTTCCGCCGGGTGCTGAAGCCAGGCGGACGCATCTCACTGTTCGAACCGATCAATCGTCGATACACCGAACTTAGCCGGGACAGCCTGTTCGGCTACGACGCCGCCCCAATCGATGACCTCGCCACAAAGGTACGCGCCGTTTTCGAAGCAGCAGCACCCGCCGATGGGCCGATGATGGGCTTCGATGAGACGGATCTGTTTCAGCTCGCTGAGTCGGCAGGTTTCTCCGACGTCACGGTGACCCTGCAGCTCTCCAGCACCGACCGCCCCCCGTTTGCCGGTGTGCCATGGAACGAGTTGATGAAGATCAGGCCCAACCCCCACGCACCCACATTCGGTGATGCGATCGACCAGGCGCTCAGCCACGAGGAAGCCAGCCGCCTCTCCTCATATTTCGCTCCCCTCATCGACGATGAAGCCGGTGGTCGCTTCCGCAGCGCAGACGCGTACGTCGCCGGGGTGAGCCCCAGCCCGTAGCAACCGCCCCAAATCTCGACCAAGAACGCCCAAACCCGACGGTGCTCGTGAACGGCACCTCGGTGGGCGCTATCTGACTGACGGTCCTGGTCGAGTGGAGTTATTGAGGACGCTGGTTGATGCTCGATATCGCTCCGGCCGGTGAGTGATCTGTAGTCTCCAAACACAGCCTGTTCCGGCGTGGTTGGCTCGTTTGACACCGACGTTCTGAGTGCCGCCGCCGCCTCCGGTACATTCCGGCTGTGCACGACGACAACGGCTACTTCGACGAGCGAGTCGCCGCCGGGTACGACGAGTCCGCTGCGGAGATGTTCGATGCGGGGATCGTCGGCCCGGCCATCGATTTCCTCGCCGAGATCGCCGGAGGCGGACGCGCGCTCGAGCTCGGGATCGGAACGGGCCGGATCGCGCTACCGCTCGTGCAGCGCGGAGTGCCAGTGTATGGGATTGACCTGTCGGAGGCGATGGTCGCGAGGCTGCGCGCAAAGCCAGGCGGCGAAGACATCGGTGTGACGATCGGCGACTTTGCGACGACCGAGGTAAAAGGGTTGTTCTCGGTCGCGTACCTGGTCTTTAACACGATCATGAACCTGACGACGCAGGCGGCACAGGTCGAGTGCTTCCGCAACGTGGCGGCGCACCTCGAGCCTGGCGGCTGCTTTGTCATCGAGGTAGGCGTTCCCGGGCTGCAACGGCTTCCGCCGGGCGAGACAATCCACGCCTTTGACGTGAGCGAGACCAGATGGGGGTTCGACGAGTACGACGTCAAGACGCAAGCGCTCACGTCGCATCACTTCGAGATCGTCGACGGAAGAGTCGAGCGCCTCTCGATTCCCTTCCGGTACGTGTGGCCCTCGGAGCTCGACCTGATGGCGCAGCTTGGGGGGATGAGGTTGCGCGAACGCTGGGCCGGGTGGAAGCGGGAGCCGTTCACGAGCGAGAGCCGCCAACACGTGTCGGTCTGGGAGCAGCCAAAAATCTAGGCCGCATTTCTCGAGGCCACATTTCCGACCACAGGATCCCGGATAGAAACATCCGCAGCGGCGAACCGAGCCCGTCGGCACATCCGGCTCGTCCCCAGACCGACCCAGGTGCTATCAGTTGACTTGGCTGTTGCACGTTTTGCGGACAAGATCGATGAGGGGCTGGACTGCGAGGTTTCCCTTCGTGACGTCTGGATAATCGTCTAGCGCACAGCATCGACAGGATCTGGCTATGTCTCAGGGCACCAGGGGGTCAAGTCCGTTACAGTCAATATTGAGGGAGGCAACCATGATTCTGGTGACCGGGGCCACCGGGAGGACGAGTGGTGAGGTGGTCAAGGCGCTGCTCGCCAAGGGTGAGCAGGTTCGTGCTTTGGTTCGTGACCCGCAGACAGCGGGGGCGATTCAGGGACCGGGTGTCGAGCTAGTGGTAGGCGATTTGGAGAAGCCTGAGACCTGGGATGCAGCGACGCAGGGTGTGGAGAAGGTCTTTCTGCTTTCACCCGAGGGCCCGCAGATGGCGGAGTTACACGGCAAATTCGCCGATGCGGCGAAACGCGCTGGAGTGCGCCACCTGGTGCGCATGTCGATGCTGGTCTCGAATCCGGACTCACCCCTCGCCATCGCCAAGTGGCATGGAAAGGCGGACCAGCGTGTGGCGGATTCAGGCATCCCGTACACCATCATCAGGCCCGCCCCCTTCATGCAGATCATTCTGGGCTCTGCCCGCATGATCGCGTCGGATGGGATGTTCTCCGGCGCGCAGGCGGATGGGAAGGTCGGGGTTATCGACACTCGGGACATCGGCAACGTTGTTGCCACGGTCCTGACCAGCGACGGGCACGAAGGGAAGACCTACCCCCTCACCGGGCCCGAAGCCCTCTCCATGGGTGACCTGGCAGGGAAGCTGTCCGCCGTCCTTGGCAAAGAGGTCAAGTATGTAAATGTGTCCCAAGACAAGGCCAAGGACGACCTGATGGCCATGGGCATGCCCGACTGGATGGCCGATGGCTGGGTGGCAATCGCCATGATGATCAGTACTGGTGCTGCCAACATGGTGACGCCCATGGTGCAAGAGGTCACTGGCAAGGAGCCCGGGAGCTTCGACCAGTTCGCCAGAGACTTTGCAGATGCGTTCAGGGTAGAGCAGCAGTGATCTTCATACCGCGAACGCTCGGAGCGACGTAGGGTTCGAAGAAGGACGAAAAGGTCGGGTTATGAGTTCCTCGCCGGCCACGTCGGCTCGTGACGGTCGATGCCGGAAAGTGTTGTGTAGCAGGGGCTTTCGCCGATCGACGCTGTCGGGGTGTGATGGCAAAACGGCTCATATCGGCCATCCGTTAGAAGAATCGCGCTCCTCCGGATCGACCTGGGCGCGGCACCTCTGCGTTCGCTACGAATCCGAGTCCGATTGAGGCACCTACGGTGTCAAGTGCTCCAGCAGAGCCCGGATGGCCTCGACGGGGCCGTCTTTGCTTTTCGCTAGCCCGGTGGCTCGACCCGACAGGGCAGCGTGAGCCGCCCGCTACAGCCGGGGGAGCCGCGCTCGAGATGCCGTTCTGGCTGGGTTGGACGAAGCTCGTTGATATTGATCTAGATGAGCGATCTGTGCCCTGCTATCGCGGCGGCATCAGACATCGGAAAAACTGTGAAGCTGCTGATCCGGAGCCAGTGTTACAGAACATCGGGATCGTTACAGAACATCGGGATCGAGTCTGCGATGTGCGCTGCCGGATTCTGAGGAGTCGGTTACTCGAGGCTGTGCGGTCGCTGTTGCAGATCGGGAAAGCGGTGGCCGACTTTGAGTCCTCGCGTACAATGCCCAGATACAGCTCGACAAGATCTTCAAGGCCTACGATATCCGCGGTCGTATTGACAACGGCGAGCTTGACGAAGGCGTCGCCGAAGCGATCGGCGCCGCCTTCGCATCGTTCGTCGGGACCCCTCGACTCGCCGTAGGCCGTGACATCAGGATCTCATCGGGCGCATTGGCGGACGCCTTCATCGCCGGGGTCACGTCCCAGGGCATCAACGTCGACAATGTGGGCGAGGTGGCCACCGACATGGTCTACTACTACTCGGGCGCCCACGCGATGCCGGCGGCCATGATCACAGCCTCGCACCTACCTCCCGAGTGGAACGGGATCAAGCTCAACGGAGCAGGGGCAGCTCCAATGTCACGCGACACGGGCCTGACCGAGGTAAAGCGTCTCACGATGCACCCTCCCGCCTCGACTACATCCCGAGGCACGGTCTCTTACCACGATATCCGTAAGTCGTACGTAGACCACCTATACGGAATCGTCGATGCCGATCGCTTCTCGAACCTCCGTGTCGCGGTCGACACCGGCAATGGCATGGCTGGGGTCATCATCGAGCAGGTTTTCGAGCGGATCCCAGCCACCCTGACCGGCCTGTACTTGGAGCCGGACGGCACGTTTCCGAACCACCCCGCCGATCCGCTCCGTCCTGAGAACCTAGAGGATTTGATCGGACTCATGAGGGAGCAACCCCACGACCTGGGCGTGGCCTTTGACGCGGATGCCGATAGGGCGGTCTTTGTGGACGAAAAACTCGCGCTCTTGTCCGGCAGCACCACAACGGCGATCGTGGCGCACTACTTTCTCACCCGGGAACCGGGCGCCACCATCGTGCACAACGCTGTCGTCAGCCGGGCCGTGCCCGAAACGGTGCGGCGCTCCGGCGGCCACCCGGTCCGTACCCGGGTGGGCCATTCGTTCATCAAGGCTGTGATGGCCGAGAGCGGCGCCGTGTTCGGTGGCGAGCACTCCGGTCATTACTACTTCCGTGAGAACTTTCGCGCGGACTCGGGCACTCTGGCGATGCTGGTTGTGCTCCTTCTCTTGTCTGAAGACGGCCGACCCCTGTCGGAGCTTCGCAAGGAGTTCGAGCCGTACAGCCAGTCAGGCGAGTTGAACTTCAAGGTCGCGAACACGCAAGCGTCGATGGAGGCCGTCGAAGCCGCGCTCGACGGCCAGTCCGATTGGCTCGACGGGCTCACTCTGGAATGGGAAGACCGCTGGTTCAACCTCCGTCCTTCGAACACCGAATCGCTCCTCCGTCTCAACATCGAGGCCCCCGACCCGGAGACGGTCGCTTCTCTCACAGCCCAGGTATCTGCCATCATCGAAGCAGCGGGCGGTAGCCGCGCTTGATACCTTGCCGAGATCCATGTGTACCGCAATAGGTTGTGCGAACTACAAGAAGCCGCCGCTTGAATACCTCCTCGAGCGCGCCTCGGACCTTGAACCTGGGACCGTTTGACGTTGATGTCTCCTGAGCTGATTGGCTCGTCCGGCTCCCACTACCATTCATTCCCGGTCGCCGAAATGACCCAATTGCTGGCCCGCGACCGGACCCGCTTCGGGCAGCGGTCTGATCGGGCCGGCGCCGCCATCAACTCCATGCTTGACAGCCACAGAATGGCCGTGGCGTGATGACACCTCTGCGGCTCGGCCCAGGGCTATGCGATCTCAAGCGAGCGCCATGACCCGGAGGACTGTCTACCCGCTCGTGCTCGACCCCATTCTCAAAGAGAAGGTGTGGGGAGGGCGGCGGCTGGAGCACTACGGCAAAGTGCTGGCCGCCGGGTCGCACGTGGGGGAGAGCTGGGAGGTGGCCGACATGCCCGCCACCAGCCCCTCCGGTGGGGGTGGAGACGAGGCCCGGTCTCTCATCTTGAACGGCCTACTCGCGGGGAGGCGGCTGCACGACGCGGTGGTGGAGTGGGGTAGTGCCCTACTCGGTGATGTCCTGCTCACGCCGAACGGTGACTTCCCTCTGCTGGTAAAGCTGCTCGACGCTCGCGAGCACTTGTCCGTCCAGGTGCACCCCACCGCCGCCTACGTCGCTGCCCATCCCGGCGCGCACCTGAAGGAGGAGAGCTGGTACGTCGTCGAGGCTGAACCGGGTGCGTACCTTTTCAAGGGATTGAAGGATGGGGTGACCCGCGACACCTTCGTCGCCGCGGTCGCCGGCGGATCGGTGGCCGAGCTGTTGAAGGCCTGGCCGGCGGTTCCCGGAGATGTGTATCACCTGCCCAGCGGGACGGTGCACGCTCTCGGCGCCGGTGTGTTGGTGGCCGAGGTGCAGACGCCCAGCGATACCACCTTCCGGATCTACGACTGGGCCAAGGAGTACAACCGCGCCGGTCGGGAGTTGCATGTCGATGCGGCGCTGGCGTCTATGGACTTCGGCCCGGCGGCCGGGCCCAACCGCCTCCCGCCCGGGGAAGGGTTCGCACGGCTGGTGGAAACGGACTACTTCTCCATCTGGGAGGTTCGCGGTCCGGCAACCTTGAAGCCGCCAGCCAAGGAAGGGTGCGAGGTTGTCATGGTCCTCTCCGGTGAGCTGACGCTCGACGCCGTCGACGAGTCCTACGTTGCGGTAAGACTTGCCGCCGGCAGCACGGCGGTGCTACCGGCCGCCGCAGGGCCTGTTACTGCTTTTCGGGCAGCAGCGGACGTCACCTATCTCCGTATCCAGTTGGGGCCCCGACAACGCGAGACGACCGCTGCCGGTGGGCCGGGCACCTGACGCTCTCCGCGATCGCTTCGCTTCGGGGCCGTCAGGTGCTTCCGAGACTGGGCCTGCCGATCGTCCTCAGCCCCGTTGGGCGTCCTCAGTTCCATGCAGTCCAGGTTTCCGTAGGGCGAGATTCAATGCGACGACGGCACCACCTCACTTCCTCCTTGAGACGTTCTTTGGACCATAGAGCGGCTGATGCGACGTGGGGGCCTTCCAGGGGTGGGGTGCGGCAAGACCCGTCGTACTTGGGCGATACCGACGCCTGAGCGCCGGTCTGAGCGGCCACATCCGCCGGGTCGGGGGCCGGAGGTACCCTCGGTTGTGTTATGTCAGCTGTGGACCAATGACCAACCGACTCCGGGTGGCCGTGCTTGCCCCGATCTCGTGGCGCGTGCCTCCGCGTCACTATGGACCATGGGAGCAGTTCGTATCCCTCCTCACCGAGGGGCTGGTCAGCCGGGGAGTCGACGTAAGCCTGTTTGCCACGGCCGACTCGGTGACCGGGGCCCGTTTGGTGGGGACCGCCCCGACGGGATACTCCGAAGATGCACGGTTGGACCCCAAGGTCTGGGAGGGCCTGCATATCTCGGCGGTTTTCGAGCGAGCCGAAGAGTTCGATGTGATCCACAACAGCTTCGATTTCCTGCCGCTCACCTACAGCGGTCTGGTCGGCACCCCGGTCGTCACCACCATTCACGGATTCTCGTCTGAGCAGATCGTGCCTGTCTACGAGAAGTACAACGACCGCGGCTACTACGTGGCGATCAGCGACGCGGACCGGCACGAGAAGCTCGACTACGTGGCCACCATTCACCACGGCATCGATATGCAGGCGTTTGCGGTGCGCCCGAAGCCTGGCGACTACTTGCTGTTCTTCGGAAGGATCCACCCCGACAAGGGAACCGTCGAGGCCATCGAGGTTGCTCAACGGGCCGGCCTCCCGCTGACGATCGCCGGGATCATCCAGGACGATGATTATTTCGATCGGTTCGTGAAACCCCGGGTGGACGGAGAGCAAGTCCGGTACATCGGCCCGGTGGGTCCCGAAATGCGCGGAAATCTACTCAGGGGTGCCCGGGCACTCCTGCACCTCATCAACTTCGATGAGCCGTTCGGTCTCAGTGTTATCGAAGCAATGGCTTGCGGGACGCCTGTGATCGCCCACCGCCGAGGGTCGATGCCCGAGCTCGTTCGCCAGGATGAGAACGGGTTCCTGGTGGGCTCCCTCGACGAAGCCGTTGCCGCCGTTCACGCCTCGGAAAGCATCGATCGGCTGGCGATACGCACCTCGGTCGAGCATCGCTTCGACGCCAACCGGATGGTGGACGAGTACCTCGCTGTGTATCACAACGTTGTGGAGCAGCATCGGACGGAACGAGCCAAAGGAAGCAATGTCCGCTGACCCCGAATCGTCGCATCGGAGCGAGGCATTTCGACTTGGTGTCAACTACTGGCCCGCTCGCACCGCGATGGGCTGGTGGTCAGACTTCGACAACGCCGAGGTTGACACCGACTTCGCCCGGATCGCCGCCGCTGGCTTCGACTCGGTCAGGGTATTCCTGACCTGGGAGGATTTCCAGCCGGCGCCGGAAAGGGTCAATGCCGGGATGCTCGATCGGCTGGTCACCGTGGCGGATCTGGCCGGGAGGGCGGGACTGGCCGTCATGCCCACCCTCTTTACGGGCCACATGAGCGGAGTGAACTGGATCCCGCAGTGGGCACTCGGCGGGTCGGATGGCGACGACCGTTTCCGGGTCGTGTCCGGTGGAAGGCTCACCACACTCGGTTTGCGAAACTGGTACGGGGACCCAGAGGTCGGCCGGGCACAGGCGCTAATGGCGGGAGAGGCGGCCACCGCATTGGCCGGCCACGATGCCGTGTGGGCGTGGGACCTCGGCAACGAGAATTCGAACTGCGTCATACCGCCGAGCCGGTCGTCAACCCAGGACTGGCTAAAGCGAATCACCGCGGCGATCCGCGCCGCCGACCCGGCGGTACTCGTCACCATCGGCCTGCATATGGAGGACCTGGAAGAGGACCGCATCCTGGGCCCCGGGGAAGCCGCCGAGGTATGTGATTTCCTCACCATGCACGGCTATCCCATCTACGCTCGCTGGGCGAAGGGTGCTACCGATGAGCACCTGCTGCCCTTCCTAGCCCTTCTCACCCGCTGGCTGGGAGGGGGCCTTGACGTTCTCTTCTCAGAGTTCGGCCTGCCGACCTACCGTCGGGCCGATCCGGACGGGGAGCGAGCCCGTCGTGACAGCCCTGCTGTGCTCGTCGAAGAGCAGGCGGCGGCCTCCTACACGGAACGGGCGCTGGTTGTCCTCCGCAGAGCCGGATGCACCGGTGCCATGCTGTGGTGCTATACGGACTACGCACCGGCCATCTGGACCAATCCACCCCTCGACGCCGCGACCCACGAGCGTTCGTTCGGACTGTGGCGAGCCGACGGGTCACCCAAGCCGTCTGTGGCGGTCGTGAAGGAGTTCTCCGGCGCCGACCGGAGTGGCGGCCCCGGCGACTACGGGTGGATCGACATCGAGCCTGGTGAGTTCTGGGAGGACTCGGCGAACAACCTGTCGCGCCTCTACGGTCGCTACCTGGAGAGCGAAGGAGTTACTTCTCGGTGAGGCGGGTAAGGAGGTCGTCGAGGGAGGCGGTGGCAATGCCCGCTCCGCTGTCGGAAAAGCCGTAGGGAACGACAAGGAGGTTGCCGTGGATCATGCTGCCACATGAGTACACGACGTTGGGAACGTACCCGTCGCGTTCGTCCGCATTCGGCGCCAGGAACGGTTCCGGTAGATGACCGATGACTCGACACGGATCCTGCCCGTCGAGCAGGATCGCTCCCAAGGTGTACTGTCGCATCGGCCCAACCCCATGGGTGATCACCAGCCAACCGGCCTCGGTTTCGAGGGGTGACCCACAATTGCCGATCTGGACGAGCTCCCAGGGCCGGTCGGGGATCTGGATCTTCTCGGTTTCACCCCAGAACCGCACGTCGTCTGAGAGCATGAGGTGGTTGTTCTCTTTGTCGTGGCGGGAAAGGGCGGCGTAGCGGCCGTTGATCTTGCGCGGGAAGAGGGCCATGCCCTTGTTGTGGGCGGCGCTTCCGTTGAGGGTGGCGATTCGGAAGGAAACGAAGTCCGGGGTTTCTACGAGCTGGGGAAGGATCTGGGTCCCGCCGAACGCGGTGTAGGTGGCGAAATAGACCACCGTTCCGTCGTCATGGGTGAAACGTACGAAGCGGGCGTCCTCCATGCCGCGGCTCTCGGTGGGTCCTGCCGGGAAGATCACTCGTTCTGAGATATCGGAGTCCGCGGGAAAGGTGCTTGCGTAATTGGAAGAGGCGAGCCAGTGGATGGTCGTGATTGTCTGGATTGTCTGGTGGGCAATGGCGGGATCCATGCCCTGCTGGTCGAGATGCACGATTGCCGCTTCGAGCTGCTCGAAGGTGAAATGAGCTGGCAGTGGTTCGAGACACCTGCGGGTGATGTCGTCGAACGCTCCCAGCTCCTCCAGCTTGGCGGAAAAGGCGTGTTTGTCGTAGAGGGGGGTCGTGCGGTTGCCGGTCATCGCATATCGGCTCGGCTCGTCCATCATGATCTGGCCGCGGGCGTCAATCACGCCAGAGCGGAACTCGATGGACGAGAGGTGTCCCTCGCCGATTGCCCGCAGGCTCATGATGAATCGTTGTTCCCCTGGATTCAGCCCGGATTGATCGGGAGCTGGGACCATCGACGGATTGCTGAGGGCAGCCGCCTCGATGGAGTACTCCTGAGTGAAGTAGGCGCCGATGAGGAGCCGGCGTTCCTGGGAAAGATCAGTCGGGTTGTCAACGTGGTGGGCCACCACCGCGAAGTTGCGCTCGAGAATGCTGCCGAAACCTGTGTGCCGGTGTGTGAACTGGTCCTGGGTGGCCGCCAGCGTGGACGCTACCTCGCTCTCTGGCATGTCCAGGATCCGTTTGATGATGAGCTCGACTCGCGACCGCCCGTCCGGGAAGATCTCCTCCCCCGGTAGGTATGGCCTGGTGATCACGCGATCCGGATCGGGGGCGAAGCGCACCGGAGTTCGGGTGAAGGGGACTGGGTTCATGTCGTGGTCGCCTGGCCGTCCGCGTCGTTTGTTGTGCACCGATAAAGAGAAATTAAAGCGTAGGCGACCGGGACGCTCAGGTCACGGATCTTGTTCCCCGGCCCACTTCAGTCCGGCCAACCATCTCTGCTTGTTGAAGCGCGGCGAGGGCGGCAAGCGTCGACTCGGCTCCCTGGTTCAGGTTGATGTGATCGGGACCCAGGCCATCCCCGCACCCCCCGGTTTGCGGGTCGTAGAGGGCCATCCCCGCGTCGTTAGCACCGACAAACCAGCGAGCTACCAGCTCGACTCGGTCCTGCCACCGACTGTCGCCAGTCAGTGACCAGGCTCGGCTGCACGCGTCGGCCATGGCAGCGGCCTCCACCGGCTGCTGGTCGAAGCCCGGCCGGGGCTCACCCGGCGCCCATCCACCCACCGGCGTGAAGCTGAAGTGGCCGTCGTGCGTTTCCATAGCTACCAACCACTCGAGCAGGCGGATGCCGGCATCGATGAGGCCGGCGTTGGGAAGGAGCGCCCCGGCAGCCAGAAGCGCCTCCGGGAGGCGAGCGTTGTCGTAGGCGAGCCGCTCCTCCGGCCA
>Ga0114950_10003510_pt1 | contig 12088 bp, 13 predicted proteins | sample N075metaG_FD_83503 | JGI IMG/M metagenome (GOLD analysis project Ga0114950, IMG submission 83503) | Deep subsurface microbial communities from Kermadec Trench to uncover new lineages of life (NeLLi) - N075 metaG | ecosystem: Environmental > Aquatic > Marine > Ocean trench > Sediment | place...
GCTGACGGTGCCGGCGCTGACCTTGATGGGCGAGTCTATTCACAGGGCCGTGGGGACGTCGGCACTGTTCGGATTGCTGATCAGCGTGCCGGGCACCATAGGATTCATCGTTTCAGGTTGGGGCAACGAGCAACTGCCAATCGGCAGCCTCGGCTTCGTCAACCTGGCCGGGTTCGCGTTGATCGCGCCGGCTAGCGTACTGGCGGCCCCATTCGGAGCGCGCCTTGCGCACACCCTGAGCCACCGCAAGCTCAGTTTTCTATTCGGCGCATTCCTGCTGCTCGTTGCAAGTCGAATGTTATTGCAAGGCTTGTCCGCGATGGTCAAGTGACCGCCTCACCTTCGCAAAGTCACGGAGACTCTATAAGCATGAAAGCTCTGAGTAACGCTTGCGTATTGACCGACCGTGGTTTCCAGGAGCATCACACAGTCATTGTCAGCGATGCTTTGATTCACGCCGTGATGGAAGACGGCGATTTTGATCAAAAAGATATCGAGGTACAAGATATTGGCGGCCAATTATTGCTGCCGGGCTTCGTCGACATACAGGTGAACGGCGGTGGCGGAGTCTTGTTCAATGATTCGCCGAGCGTCGATTCGATTCGCGCTATTGGTGCAGCGCACCGCCGCTACGGAACGACAGGTTTTCTGCCGACCTTGATCAGCGACGATCTGGACTCCATCGCAGCGGCGATCGCTGCAACCGACGCAGCGATTGCAGCCGGAGTACCTGGCGTCCTGGGAATCCATATCGAGGGCCCGTTTCTCAATAAACAAAAGCGGGGTGTGCACGACGCGTCCAAGCTCCGCGTACTCGATACGGGCGCGATCGAATTATTGTCGTCCCTGAGCAGTGGCAAGACGATGGTCACTCTCGCGCCGGAAATGACTTCGCCAGAACTGATCCGCGCCCTGGTCGATGCCGGGGTGATTGTTGCGGCCGGACATAGCAATGCGAGTTACGAGGAAATTCAGACGGCGCTGGACGCCGGTTTGAGTGGCTTCACACATTTGTTCAACGCCATGTCGCAATTAAGCAGCCGCGCACCCGGCGTCGTTGGCGCCGCGCTGGATGACGAACAGAGTTGGTGCGGCCTGATCGCAGACGGCCATCACGTGCACCCGGCGGCACTGCGTATCGCGATCGCCAGCAAGACGCGTGGCCGGTGTCTGCTTATCACCGACGCGATGCCATGCGTTGGCGCGGATCAAAAGACATTTGAGCTCAATGGCCAGGTGATAAACGTATCCAACGGCAAATGCGTAACAGCAGATGGCACGCTTGCAGGATCCAGTCTCGACATGGCCTCCGCCGTGCGCTACACCGAGGACTCGCTTGGCGTCGACAGGGCAGAGGCTGTTCGTATGGCGAGCCAATACCCGGCCGAGGCGATCGGCCTGGGCGATCAAATTGGCCGCATCGCACCGGGTTATCGTGCCAATCTTGTTATTGCCGATCACGACCTGAATATCGTCGACACCTGGATAGACGGACAACATTGATGGATATGCTGGTAGCACTGTACAAACTCGAGGATGTCGAAAAACGTCGGCAGGCGGTTCGCGCGCATGACGTTACGATTCGACGAGCAATGGCCTACGAACGAGATGAGATTATCGATTGGGTGCGGCAGACTTTCGAAGCCGACTAAGTCCTGCAGTCCGCAGCTACTCCGGCCTGGCGGCGCTGTAAAGCACCATCGTCCCGAACATTGTGCTGATCGTCCGATGGGTCTTAACGTCCGTCAGTTCCGCCTGCTCGAATACGTCGACAAGTTTTCCCGCTACGTTGTCCTGAGTGTTCTTAAACCCGTCCAACAATTGAACAAACAGGAAGAGAGCTCTCATCACGATGTTGTCGGCCTTGCCCCAGTCCGCAACATGGAACTGACCGCCCGGTTTCAAAACTCGGTTGACCTCTCTCGCCGTCTTAATTTTGTTGTCCCAAGTCAAGTGATGAAAAAACAGGCTTGATACGACGCGATCGAAACTGGAATCGGGGTAGGGCAGGTCGTAGGACATCGCGGTCCTGAATTCGATTGACACTCCAGCGCGCGCTGCCTTGTTAGCGGCAAACGACAATATCTCCGGGTCACCATCGATGCCGACGATTTCAGCCAGTGGGTGTGCGCTCTTGATCCAAACCGACAGCGTTCCCGTGCCGCAAGCCAGATCGAGGACGCGCTGCTTCGGCCGAATGTTGGCTTGTGATATCAGGGCATACTTGAAAGTTCGTTCACGTGTAGTAGTACCGACGATCGCGTCATAGAAAGGCGTTAGCCAGCGATACCTGAGGGCAGGTACGTAATCGTCTTGGCTGGGTTCATTGGCCATGATCAGGTTACCTGGTTACGTTAGTTTCCGACGAGAAAATCGGGCGTATCGACCATCGCACTCTTAACTATGGTCGTACCGTCGGCAGTGTCGGTCCAGGAGAAAACGATCTCTTCACCGTTATCGACTATTTGCGGAAAGCCAGACAGCCGCCCGGCAGACGTTGCTGCCACGACCCCGGGTTCTGATAGTTGTCCGCTAACCGATATGCGTCTGGCCAGGATGTTGGCGTTGCCATCGGTGCCGTTTTGTAACCAGCTGACCAGGGCATCGCCGCTTGCCAGCATCACGATACCCACACGACCCAGCGGTTTATCAGTTGCCAGATCGATCGCGTCCTCGAATGTTTCTGCGCCGTCGGTCGAACGAGCGAATCGAATCTTCGGAACATTTCCGGCACCGGTAAACCATGCAACAACGACGTCATTTTTATTCGCCGCGATAGCGGGACCATTGACCGGGCATCCGGCGATCTTCCAGCCATCGTCAGCAACCAGTTTGCCCGCCTCCCATTGACCGTCGATGGACCGAATGACGTAGATGTCGCGAATCTCGTCGGCTGTTCGATCGCGGTAGACGGCGATCGGTCCGAGCGGGCCTAAAGCGACATCAGTCTGGCAGCAGTCGCAAACCAGTTCATTGGCCAATTGACTGTCGGTAATGGCGCCGTTTTGCAGAAGTACTGCCGAGCGGAGTGTCATGCCGCCGCCGTCCGGCATATTGCGGCCATCCAACCACAATGCGCCCACACCGCCTTTCCACGGATAAATGCTGACAAAACCGTGCTCGGTCGCGATACCGTCCGTGTGGGGAATTACAGGATCACTCCAGGACCGCCCGCCGTCGTTCGACAAGGCCACGGCGACATCGTACTCGTAGGTACCGCCCGACCGCTTGACCAGCCAGTGGGCCGCCCATAGCGTTTCGTCGACTGGCACGACGGATGGGAAATCTGCCCAATTGACGAACCAGTTATCGCCTTTGGCGACGGTGCCGACCGCTGACCATTGGCCCTTATCCAAGGTCGAGAAGCGTAGCGCCGTGTCTTCGCCGTCCGGCTCCAACCAACTCATGACCACAGTTCCGTCAGGCCCATTAGCCAGGTTTGACTCAGCGCTGCCAAGTTGGGCAATCCGCGGTAAAGTCTGAATCCGCAGTGCGCTGTCGGCGTCTGGTTCAGCGCACGCGGCGAACAGTGCGAGTGTCGTAATTAAGGCTAAAATTCGTGAACCGTTTGTCATGCCTGCGGCCCCTCTATAGGCTAGTTTGATTACCGCACCGATTCCCAGTGCTCGTTGGTTGCAACCATCGTCAGCACGTCGTACTGCGCTACGACTTCCTCTTTCTGGTTGGTGATTTCAGTGTCCCAGCGAACTTCGCCGTAGCCGCTATCGCCACGCAAGGTCTTTTGCTTGCAGGTCAGGCGAACTTTGAGCGAGTCACCATGGTTGACCGGCTGTATGAAACGCAGGTCGTCCAACCCATAGTTTGCAAGCACCGGTCCGAAGTCCGGATCGACAAACAAGCCTGCGGCGAATGAGACGACCAGGTAACCATGCGCAACGCGGCCCTCAAAAAATGGATTCCTGGCCGCAGCCTTCTCGTCCATATGTGCGTAAAAATTATCGCCGGTGAATTCAGCAAAGTGATCGATATCCTCGAGGGTTACCTCGCGCGATTTGCTGTTGAACGTATCTCCGATCTCAAGTTGCTCGAAGGTCTTGCGAAACGGATGCACTCCCGGGTCCTTCTGGTCGGCACCGCGAATCCAGCGGTGGCCGATCACGGATAAGGTTTCCGGGGAACCTTGAATAGCGGTGCGCTGCATGTAATGCAGTACTCCGCGCACGCCGCCCATTTCTTCGCCGCCGCCTGCGCGTCCGGGGCCGCCGTGAACGAGGTGCGCCAGCGGGGACCCATGTCCTGTCGATTCGGCGGCGCAGTGCCTATTAATGACTATCATGCGACCGTGATAGGCGGCCGTGCCGAGCACCAGTTCGCGAGCGACCGTATTGTCGTTGGTGATGATCGAACCTGCGAGACTGCCTTCGCCCAGTTTGGCGAGTTCGATGGCTTCGTCGATCGAGTCGTACGGCAACACCGTGCTGACCGGGCCGAACGCTTCGACCGAATGCACGACTTTGGATGTCAGTGGTTTTTCGCAGAGCAAAAGCGTCGGCATGAAGAACGCACCCTTTTTGGCATCGGCATCCACGAGCTCGAAATCGTCGTCGCCACCGAACACGATATCGGCCTCGGCCGATAGCTCGGCGACGCGTTCGCGTACCTCGGAGAGCTGCTCTTGACTGGCCAGGGCGCCCATGTCGACGTTCTTGCTGCCGGGATTACCGATGCGAACCTCGCCAAGTGCTGTCGAGAGTGCCTTCACGACTTCGCCGGCAATCGCGGATGGTGCGATGATACGCCGGATCGCCGTGCACTTTTGACCGGCCTTGGAGGTCATTTCTCGCGTAACTTCTTGAATATAAAGGTCGAATTCAGGCGTTCCGGGCGTCGCGTCGGGGCCAAGAATGGACATGTTGAGGGAGTCTGTTTCGGCCGTAAACGAGACGGACTCGCTCACTACTCGCGGATGCCGTTGCAACATTTCAGCCGTGGTTTTCGATCCCGTAAACGCGATTGTGTCCTGGCAGGTCAAATGATCGAACAAATCTCCGATGCCACCGCAGATGAGTTGCACGCTTCCCGGCGGTAGCAGTTTTGACTCGATCATCCGGCGCACCATCAGTTCGGTCAGGTACGCCGTGCTCGATGCCGGTTTGATGATGGCGGGAACGCCGGCCAGTAAGGTCGGCGCAAGCTTCTCAAGCATGCCCCAGCACGGAAAGTTAAAAGCGTTGATATGAATTGCGGCGCCGAGTTTCGAGGTGAAAATGTGCTGGCCGACAAATGTGCCTTCCCGCGACAACCATTCAGGCGGCCCGTCCAGGTACACATGATCGTTGGGCATCTCTCGCCGGCCTTTGCTCGAGAACACGAACATTGTCGATATGCCGCCATCGATATCGGGCCAGCTGTCTTTGCGGGTCGCGCCGGTCTGGGTCGACAACGCATAGAATTCCTGCTTGTGCTCATTCAGGTACTGGGCGAGCGCCTTGAGCATGTCGCCACGCTCATGAAAGGTAAGCTTCCGCAGGTTGGGGCCGCCAACCGACTTTGCGTACGCCAGGATCGCGGCGAAGTCGAGGCCATCGCTCGTAATGTTCGCGACGGGTTCGCCCGTGACGGCTGAGGTCAGAATTCGCCCGTCACCATCGCCCTGGACCCATTGATCCTGTACAAGATTGCCAAGTTTCATAGACAGATCAGCACCACACTTTTTGCACGGTCGAAGTGTACAATCTACGGCGGGTGTTAGTCGAGACGACGGTATGTATACACAAGGCCTTGATCAAAAAGGGCAAGCGGATTCCGCAAGCAATGGCGCAGAGTCGCCGGCTGACCTCGATGCGTTCCAAAAGCGCATCGATAATGAGGAAAAGATTGAGCCCAAGGACTGGATGCCGGAGGCGTACCGCCGCACGCTGATTCGCCAGATCTCACAGCACGCTCACTCCGAAATCATCGGCATGCAGCCGGAAGGCAGCTGGCTTACACGCGCGCCTTCTCTCAAGCGCAAAGCGATATTGCTCGCGAAAGTTCAGGATGAAGCCGGCCACGGCCTGTATCTCTACGGCGCAGCCGAGACGCTGGGTGTATCGCGCGATCAAATGGTTGGCGATCTGTTGAGCGGCAAGTCCAAGTATTCGAGCATTTTCAATTATCCGGCACTGACCTGGGCGGACATCGGCGCGATCGGCTGGCTAGTGGACGGCGCCGCTATCATGAACCAGATTCCGCTCTGCCGTTGTTCCTATGGCCCGTATGCGCGAGCGATGATTCGAGTCTGCAAGGAAGAAAGTTTTCACCAGCGTCAGGGCTACGACATTATGGTCCAGTTGTGCAAAGGTAGCGACGCGCAAAAAGCGATGGCCCAGGATGCGCTCAATCGCTGGTGGTGGCCGTCGCTCATGATGTTCGGTCCCACTGACAAGGATTCGCAACATTCTGCACAGTCGATGGCCTGGAAAATTAAACGTTTTTCCAACGATGAGCTCAGGCAGAAATTTATCGATGCCACTGTTCCGCAAGGCGAGTTCATCGGACTGTCGGTTCCCGACGAGGATCTCAAGTTAGACAAGAAGACTGGTCACTACAGCCACGGTGAAATCGACTGGCAGGAATTTATCGAAGTTATCAAAGGCAATGGCCCGTGCAACAAACAACGCATGGCTAAACGCCGCAAGGCGCATGACGACGGTGCGTGGGTACGCGCCGCGGCGCATGCATACGCCGAGAAACAGAGAAACATATGACAAACAAAGAATGGCCGCTATACGAAGTCTTTATCCGCAGCAAGGCGGGTCTCAGTCACAAGCATGCCGGCAGTATTCATGCCGCTGACGATCAGCTGGCGCTCGATGCCGCGCGAGACACGTACACGCGGCGTAGTGAGGGTGTGAGCATCTGGGTGGTTCGCTCGAGCCTGATCGTCGCTTCGGATCCAGCCGAAGCGGCTGCGTTTTTTGAGCCCGCCAAGGATAAGATCTATCGGCACCCGACGTTTTACGAAATGCCTGAGGGCGTGGAAAACCTGTGAACAAAAAGCAGGCGCTGCTCGCGTATGTGTCACGACTCGGTGACAACCCGCTGATCCTCGGTCAGCGCATGGTCGAGTTGGTCGCTGCTTATCCGGAGCTCGAGGAGGAACTGGCGAATGCTAACTTTGCGTTGGATTTTATCGGCCAAGCTCGAATGTTTTACAGCTATGCCGGTGAGCTCGAGGGCAAAGGCCGTAGCGAAGACGATTTCGCGTTCTTGCGCGACGAAAAAGAGTTCAAAAACTTCTTGCTGATCGAGCAGCCGAACGGCCATTTCGGCGATTCAATAACCAAGCTCGTCTTGTTCGAGTCATTTTACCTGTTGTTGCTCGAAGCACTGACGCATTGCTCGGACCAGCGCGTGGCCGAGATCGCTTCGCGCGCCGAGAAAGAGATTCGCTACCACTTGCGTCATAACAGTCAGTGGTTCGTGCGCCTCGGTGACGGTACTGAGGAAAGCCACGAACGTGCGCAGGCGTCGCTCGACAATCTGTGGCAGTACACGGGTGAGATGTTTGCCGTCGATGACATCGATCAGGTGTTTGCCGATTCATTCGGTGGTCCTGACCTCGATACGATTCACGATCAGTGGATTGCAAACGTTACGAAAATCGTCAATGAGGCGACACTGACCATGCCCGACGACGGGCATATGGCCAGCGGTGGAAAAGCAGGTCGCCACAGCGAGCACCTGGGCCACATGATTACAGAGATGCAGTATTTGCAACGCACACATCCCGGTGTGACTTGGTAGACGCAGAGGTCAGTCGCGAGCAGGTGCTGGAGTGGCTCGCCGAGGTTGCTGACCCGGAGATCCCGGTGTTGTCGATTGCCGATCTGGGCATTATCCGTGATGTGTCTATCGGTGAAGCCGTGACAGTTTCGCTGGCACCGACGTATTCGGGTTGCCCGGCTACGGAGTTCATCGAACAAAGCGTCGTCGATGCGTTGCACGAGCACGGCATCGAAGACGTCGCGATCAAGAGAGTGCTTGCTCCTCCCTGGACGACGGACTGGATCAGCGACGAAGGTCGAGACAAGCTTCGAAAATACGGTATCGCACCGCCGGAGCGCGGCGTGAGCAAACGCGAGCTATTGCAGGGTGAACGCCAGGTCGCGTGTCCGCGCTGCGACTCTTTGAATACGATCGTTGTCAGCGAGTTCGGGTCCACCGCGTGCAAAGCGGCGTACCGCTGCGGTGATTGCCTCGAACCGTTCGAATATTTCAAGTGCATCTGAATGAAGCAATTTCACGAACTTACTGTTGAACGCATCGACCAGGAAACTGAAGACTCGGTGCGCATCTGTTTTGCAGTGCCGGAGGAATTTCAGGGCGAGTACAAATTCCTGCCGGGACAACATCTGCCGTTTCAAATCACGGTCGACGGCAAAAAGCTGCGCCGCACTTACAGCATCTGCTCTGGCCTCGACGAACGGCCGCTGGAGATCGGTGTTCGCATGCAGCCGGATGGAAAGTTCTCGGACTTCGTGGGCCATGCGCTTAGCGTTGGCGATACGGTTGAGGCGATGCCACCGGCCGGACAGTTTCACGTCAATCTCGATGCGTCCGCCGCTAAAGATTACCTGGGCTTTGCGGCGGGGAGCGGGATTACGCCAATCCTGTCGATGATCAGGTCGGTGTTGGCGCATGAGCCGGGCAGTCGTTTCGCGCTTTTCTATGGTAATCGCAAACAATCGACGACGATGTTCATCGAGGACCTGTACGGGCTAAAGAATTTGTATCCTGAGCGACTGCAATTGCACTTTATTTTCAGTCAGGAAGACCAGGAGTTCGCTATCTCGGCAGGGCGTCTGGACGCGGAGAAAGTGCGTGAGTTGTACGCGAAATTCTGCACGGGATTAAACCCGGCAGAAGCTTATGTTTGCGGCCCCGATACGATGATCAAGACCGTGACCGAGACGCTGATCGAGATCGGGCTCAACGCAGACAATGTTCATGACGAGCGCTTCGGTATACCGCGCAAGGGTGCTCTGGCGAAGCGGCCGGCCGCCACAATTGCGGCGAACCACGCTACCGTGACGGTCATCATGGACGGCCACAAAAAGCAGTTCGAGATGCAGCGCGGGGACGAAAATATCGTCGATGCGGCGGCCGGTCATGGCATCGACCTGCCTTATTCCTGCAAGGGTGGGGTCTGCGCGACCTGCCGATGCCACGTCCGCGACGGAGAGGTCACGATGGCGACCAACTATGGCCTGGAGCCGTGGGAAATAGAGCAAGGATTTGTGCTCGCATGCCAGTCGCGCCCGGTCAGCGACTCGATCACTCTGGATTACGACAAGACCTGAGATTAGCTGCCAGACTCCCACATTGGCGCATATTCGAAAGCCCAACCCCATCCCAGCCGGTAAAATCACAATAGCGGGGCTACGTGTTCCCGCGTACCATTCCCTAAACCAGCCGCGATTAAGCGGAGAGACGATGACCCAAACCGATAACAAAGCTGCTGCGGCATTGCCTGCGCGGCCAAATTCGTTCAGCTATGACGAGCTCATTGAGTGCGCGCACGGCAAGATGTTCGGGCCGGACAATGGTCGTTTGCCTTTGCCGAACATGCTCATGACGGACCGTATTTCGCTGATTACGACAGAGGGCGGCAAATACGGCAAAGGCGAAATCAAGGCCGAACTCGATATCCGTCCCGACTTGTGGTTTTTCGGTGCTCATTTTGAGGGCGACCCGGTCATGCCGGGGTGCCTCGGTCTGGATGCGTTGTGGCAGCTCGTCGGATTTTTCCTGGTGTGGAACGACCTCCAGGGCAAAGGCAGGGCGTTGGGCGTGGGCAAGGTCAAATTCTTTGGGCAGGTATTGCCGAAAGCCAAGCTTGTGACTTTCCAGATCGATATCAAGCGCGTCATCACTCGCAAGCTGAACATGGCGATCGCCGACGGCTCAGTGTCCGTCGACGGGCGGGAAATATACACGGCAGAAGACCTGCGGGTCGGGCTGTTCACTACCACCGATAATTTCTAGGAATTCGTAATGCGCCGAGTTGTTGTTACAGGCATGGGTGCGGTCTCTTGCATCGGCAATAGTCAGGCCGAGATCGTTGATTCCCTGCGCAACGGCCGTTCGGGCATTGTCGCCTGCGAGTCTTTCAAGGAGATGGGCCTGCGCAGTCAGGTTGCAGGTTCTGTCAATATTGATACTGCTGAATTTATCGACCGCAAAGTCCGCCGTTTCATGGGTAACGCAGCAGCTTATGCGTACATCGCGATGCAGCAGGCGATCGATGACTCGGGCCTTGAGGAAAGTGACGTATCCAACCCTCGCACGGGCCTGATCGCATCGTCGGGTGGCGCGTCGAGCGAAAACATTGTTTTCAGCGCGGACAAGTTGCGCGACAGGGGCGTTCGCAAAATCGGCCCGTACATGGTTCCGCGAACGATGGGCAGTACGGTATCGGCGTGTCTTGCGACGCCGTTCAAGATCAAGGGAGTCAATTACTCGATTACCTCAGCCTGCGCGACGAGTGCACATTGCATTGGCGCTGGCGCCGAACAAATTCAACTCGATAAACAGGACATCGTCTTTGCGGGCGGCGGTGAAGAAGAACATTGGACGCTGGCATGCCTGTTTGATGCCATGGGCGCCTTGTCGTCAAAATACAATGACACGCCGGCAACGGCATCGCGCCCTTATGACGCAACCCGCGACGGCTTTGTCATCGCTGCAGGGGGCGGCATGCTGGTTCTCGAAGAACTCGAGCACGCGAGGGCGCGCGGCGCGAAAATCTATGCCGAGCTGGTCGGCTACGGTGCCACGTCCGACGGCTACAACATGGTCGCGCCTTCGGGTGAGGGCGCGCAGCGTTGCATGGAACTGGCCAGGTCCACGGTTGAAGGGTCAATCGACTACATCAATACGCACGGCACCAGTACACCGGCAGGCGATATCACGGAAGTCGAGTCGCTGCGTAAGGTGTTTGGCGAGAGTATTCCGAGATTCGGCTCGTCGAAATCTCTGTGCGGGCATTCGTTGGGTGCCACCGGAGTGAACGAGGCGATTCATTGCCTGCTGATGATGGAGAACGACTTCATCGCGCCGTCAATCAATGTCAATGAACCGGACCCGGCTGTTGAGGGGATGCCGCTCGTGACCGAGTGTATTGAGCGCGCCGGCATCAAGACCGCCATGTCGAACAGTTTCGGTTTCGGCGGCACCAACGCGACGCTCGTCTTTCAAAAGCGCTAAAGAGCGCCACAGCATTCGCATCGATGCTTATGATCTAAACGTTCGGTCTACTGCTTTTCCCGATACTGGCCGTTCACGACATCAAATGTTCTGGACTGTGACGGGCAGCAAACGGCCAGAAGCGGTCATTCAATGAAGCGATAGATGGATTGAGGTTCTCAGCCAGTAGGAAGCCCGGCGGCCTTCCAAGCTTCCATGCCTCCGGCCATGTAAGAGACATTCTCAAAACCCATATCTTTAAGAAGTTTTGCTGCTCTTGCAGCATTCTGTCCTGTTTGGCATGTCGTAACCACTTGACGCGCGCGATCTTGAAGTCGCGGGTCGCGCCAATCCTCAGGCAGCTCCAAATCGGCTTTCACCGGCAAATTTCCCAATGATATATTGACGCCACGGACCGCTAAACCTGTCGACGGCACGTCTGCAGCGTCTCGAACATCTACAATCAATGCCTCTGGGTCTTCGTCCAGTTTTTTCCGAACCTCATCAGGAGTCGCCCCGTCAACTTCGGACATCGCCTCTTCCGCCATCTGCATAAAAGTCAGTGCCATTATATCTCTCCTAGTGGATTCGATCGTCAAACGTCCAACGGCTGCTTTGGGTCATTAGCGGCCCTTCAGCCCAAGTTTAGCCCAACGTCCGCTTTCGGGGGCAAAGCAGTCATTAAGCAGTGATTTTTCGGAGGCCAATGTCTGAGTGTCCGCTTTTCCCAATAGCCGTCATTCAAACATCGCCGAAATTACCAATACGACCGGCAGCTTTCGGCCAGAAGCAGACCTTCGCGGCTTCAGCCCGTCCCGTGAAAGCGATTATTATAAACGCCCCTTTTCTGTTAACAATACTTCGAGTTCTTGGAGAACAGCCTGATCCGCATGTTCTA
>Ga0114950_10003511_pt1 | contig 12086 bp, 11 predicted proteins | sample N075metaG_FD_83503 | JGI IMG/M metagenome (GOLD analysis project Ga0114950, IMG submission 83503) | Deep subsurface microbial communities from Kermadec Trench to uncover new lineages of life (NeLLi) - N075 metaG | ecosystem: Environmental > Aquatic > Marine > Ocean trench > Sediment | place...
CACCGACTACTGGAGTTACCGGCCACTGGCCACTGGCCACTTCTCGCCAGCGGGCCAGTAGCCAGTAGCCAGTAGCCAGTCTCGCCGTCTTCAGCTCCCCGGCGTGTACCAGATGGGGCTCGTATACGCCCGGTCCTGCAACTCCATAGTCGTGCCCTCCGGCATCTCGACGTTGAAGAACTTCGCGTCGTAGGCGGTCCAACGTGGCGTCGGGATCTCGAGCACCCGCACGTAGTAGAAGGCCGATTGATTCCGGTCGAAGTCGGGGTCTTCCCAATGGGCCACGAGGAACGGTTCACCGATCGTGTTCGTGTACGACGCGTCTTCGATGTCGACGGTGTTACCCACGGGGCGTTCGCAGCGGCGATTTCGAATCGCGCGATCGTCCGAGCAGGCTACGTCGTAAATGCGCTCGTGGGTCTCTCCGCTGGCGTCGAGCCATCCCTTGATCACCTGCACCCGGTCGAGGTTGGCACCGTCCGGGTCGCGCAACGCGCGGATCATGAACTTCGGGGCCACCCCGCTGGCTGCATCCCTCAAGTCGCCGCCCATGGGCACGCCGCGACGGTAGCCCTCTCGCGCGAAGTCGGGGCGGTGCACTTCGTCTTCCTCGAAGTCCCAGCCCGCGAACACCCGGACTGTCAAGCGCGTACCGGTGGTCGCGTACACTTCCTTGCGGGCCATCGCATCCCAAATGGACTCGCGGGTATTCTCGCGGGCCCACACCGCGGCGAGGCCGGAAGCCCCGACGTCGACCTCGAAGACCGAGAGCTCGGGTATCACGCCTTGAATCAGAGAATGCTCCGCTCGGTCTGCGGCCGGCTCGACGATGTGCGCCTTGCTGAAGTTGTTCTCTTCCCGGGACGTGGGCAGGCCGGTGTGGGCATCCGTGCTCCCGATCATGCCGAACTTGAAAGGGTTCGTCCCGAGTCTCTGCCCCAGTCTCAAGCCCTCGAGTAGCGCCGAGCGGGCGTATTCTTTGGGCAGCATGTCCGGGGTCTTGCGCACCGACCCGTTGAGATTGCCTGCGTCCATCGTCTCGAAGTCGGCGAACTCGTCGTTGGGAGAGAGAAGCGGGTGTGCCTCTCCGTCCCCCTTCATTTGGGTCACTTCGGCGAGGGGCTCGTAGCGAATGCGCATGCGCGCGTACGCCTCGGTGAGCGGCTGCCCGCCGTACGTCTCCACGTCGTACATGAGACCGTTGGAGAGGTTGCCGTTGTGCGGGATCGCCAGCACCTGACCGGAGGTCCGCTCCTCGTAGCCCGCCATGTAGGTCCACAGGTCTTCGGCATCCACCGAGTTGTACTGCGAGTATGGAAGAATCTGGCTGGTCCGGTCGCCGCCGTCCCGGAAGATCACCACCCGGTGGAGGTTGTTGCCGTTCGGCATGGAGGACCATTCGAAACCGTGGAAGGTCGTGAATACGCCCGGGCCACTGTTTACTGGTCACTGATCACTGATCACTGGCAACTAGCAACTGGCCACTGGCAACTGGCCACTTCTAACCCCCCGGCGTATACCAAATAGGCGACGTATACGCCCGCTCTTGATTCATCCGCGGCGCATCCGCCGGAACCTCCACGTCGAACCGCAACGCGTCGTACGCGGTCCAGAAGGGTGTCGGAATCTCGAGAACCCGCACATAGTAAAAAGCCTTTTGCTCGGGATCGAAGTCCGGATCCTCCCACACCGTGATCAGCTCGGCCGCACCGATCGTGTTGGTCCAGGTTGCGTTCTCGACATCGACCGTGTTGCCGACCGCGGGCAGTTTGCCGTTGGCACCCCGCCGGCGGTTGCCGGACCAGACCACGTCGTAGACCCGCTCGTGCGTCTCGCCCGCGCTGTCCATCCAACCTTTTACGATCTGGATGCGGTCGAGATTGCCGCTGTACGGGTCCTTGAGCGCGGCGACGAGAAAGCTCGGTGCCTTACCCGCCGGAGCGGACGTGAGATCACCGCCCATGGGCACCCCCTTGGAGTACCCGACGTCGCCGGGCAGGCGACTGCTCGCGTCCGCGGTTTCGAAATCCCATCCACCGAAGAACCGCACCGTTATGCGCGGGCCGGTGGTGCCATAGACCTCCTTACGATTTATGGCATCGAAGATGGCCTCGCGCGTGTTCTCAGTGGCCCACACGCCAGCGTACCCGGAAGCGACCATCTCCCAGCCCATCCACCTCAACTCGTCTGTGAACTCGGCGATGGGCTCGGCCATGCGCTCGGCGGCCGGCTCCATGTGCGACACCTTGCCAAAGAAGTTCTCCTCTTCGGCTGTGGCCAGGGCCGTATGGGAGTCGGTTGATCCGATCACTCCGAATTTGTAGGGATTCGTTCCGAGCCGATCTTCCAGAAGGAGCCCGTTCTTGAGCGCCTCACGGGCGTATTCACGCGGGAGCATGTCGGGTGTCTTCGCGAACGGCCCGAGGTTGTTCTTGTCCCACGTTCCGTAGTCCGCGAACTCGTCGTTAGGGGACAGGAGGGGGTGGGCCTCGCCATCACCTTTGATCTGGGTGATCTCGTAGACAGGCTCCCACCGGATGCGGTTTCTGGCGTAGTCGCCCGTCAGGGGTTGCCCCGTCGCCGGATTGGTCTCTACGGGGAACATGGTTCCGTTCGAGAGGTTGCCGTTGTGAGCTATCGCCAAAACGCGACCGCCAGTGGTTTCTTCGTAGGTCTCCATCCAACGCCAGAGATCCTCGGGATTGAAGCTCTCGGCCGTTGTATATGGGTTCATTCGGCGCGCAAGATCGGCGCCGTCCCTGTAGAGCACGTTACGGTGCAGGTTGTTGCCGTTCTCGGTCGAGGTCCACTCGTACCCGATGAGCGCGGTGAAGCGGCCGGGATCGTTGTATCGTTCCGCGGTCTCCAGATAACGCCGCCAGACGCCCCCGACGAACTCGGGGTCCAGAACTTCCTCCGGTATCGGGGGTCCGGCGATCCCCGCAAATGCGTAGACGACCTCGATAGCGGCGTCCAAGGCCGTTGACCCGCCCTGGATGATCCGATCGTGCCAATCCCGCAACGTGGGGTTGCGCATCAGGTCCGGATCCCCGGCTATGATCTCGTTCATTGCCCCCATGGCATCGGAGTGATCCGATACGACCAGGAAGTCCAACGGCCGAGAGAGCTTCAGTCGTTCGCCGTGCGAGGAGATCACTTCATCTCCACGCGCGAACCGAAAAGCCTCCTCTGGACCCAGCGTGGTGCCGGTCGCCCTGGCGTCTAGCGAATTGGACGTGTGCACGTGCGTATCGCCCCACAGGACCATGGTCGGGAACGCCCTGCCCGCGTAAGGCGAGTAGGGCTTCTTCGCCACGTTCACGTTTTCTCGCGTAACGGTGACATCTTGCGCCAAGGCCGGCACGGCGTGCACCGCTACTAGAGCCGCGAAGGTGAATACGAATCTCTTGCGAATCATTGTTGTGCCTTTCACTGGTTACTGGTTACTGGTTACTGATCACTGGCCACTGGCCACTGGCCACTGTGGACGTCTCAACGCCCAGCCGGTGGAATCCGCCGTCGAGTCCGCAGCCAGCGGTCTAATGGTTTGGATAGCCGGTGTTTCAGACGGCGGTCCGTCCCTGTCGTAGCAACAGACTCTTGGTGGCCGCCCGTAGACTCCCACCGGGCCCACCGGGTAGGGGTAGCCCCCGTACCACGGTCCGGGGACGGCGACGCCGACGTACACCGTCGAACCGGCGCATGCGATACCCGACAGGCACACACAACCCACCACCATGGCCCGGTACACCTTCGCACGCGTGATCATCGCGCACCTCCCTGGATCGTATCGATCGGCCATCGCTGCACCGCGAGCACACCGCCGGAGGGATCCGCAATGAGGGCGACACTGCCGCCGCGTATATCGTCGCGGACTGGGATGAGCACGGTGCCACCAAGTGCTTCCACCCGGCCTGCGATCGCCACCGGATCTTCGACTCGGACGTACGTCAGCCAATTGGGTCGCACGCCATCGAAGGGAATCTCCATGACACCGGCCCGCGCCCGATCACCCGCTAGCAGGAGATGGTAGGGACGCGACACACCGGCGTCGAATGCCTCCCGCCGGTATCCGACCAGCGACTCGTAAAACGACATGGCGGCATCGGCATCGGTGGTCCAGAGTTCCGACCACAACCAATCTCCGAGTGCCGGCTCGCGGTCTGGTGGGTCTCCGCCATCCGCTCGCACGAATGCAACAAGCGCCCCCTGCGGGTCGGTGACGACCGCCACGCGACCGCGTTCGGGAAGGTCGCGCGGTTTAGCGTACACCACGCCGCCGCTGCTTCGCACCAGCTCGACGGCCTCCTCGATGTCGGGCACGGAGATGGAACTCAACCATTGCGACGTTTTGACGTCCTGAGCCAGCCGATCGGTGTAAACGACGCCGCCGATCGGTGTGCCCCGATGCAGAATGACCGTATATGTCGAATCGTCACTGCTCGTCGCAAACTCCCACCCGAACAAGCCACGATAAAACCGCGCAACGCCCGGAACGTCATCGGTCAGGAGATCGAACCACACGAATTTCCCGACCTGTTGGGTTCCAGTGGGAGTCGGCGTGAGCGGCGGCACCGTTACTCCGGCGGCGCATGCGGAGACGGCTAGCCCCAAGAGTAGGGTGTGGGCTGGTATGGTCCGGGTTCTCATCTATTGCCTTTCGTTTGTGCCAGTAGCAGGTGAACAGTGATCAGTGATCAGTGTTCCGTCTCGACGTCCTAGCTTGCTCCTCACAGCTTCACCTCACTGTTCACTTCTTGACTGTCTCGACTCCTGTTACGGTACTCCTCTCGGCCGGCACGCCGCATCCAAATGAGCACCACGCCGCACGAGTTTGAGTACTCGGCCGGCACGTTGACTCCCTGGTAGACTTCCAACGCCTCAACGGCGTCGGGGGGCATGGAGTTCAGGTCGAAGCCCGGTGCACGGATGCCATCGACATAGACGGCGAGCGGACACCTGCTGCCACGCGTGCTGGTCAGGATCGCCCCACCGAACTGGTCTCTTTCCATTTGCACTCCCGAGACGCGACTGAAGATGCGCTCCAAATCGAACGGATCTTCCGCCTCGATCGCCGAGCGATTGGCTTGCCACCCCGAGCCCATACTCCGCCGATAGAATCCTCTCGCCTCGAGAAATGGTGACCGCCCGAGGATGTTTATCGGGTCGAGTGGCATAGCCCCGGTCGCGAGAGCGACGGTGACGTCGGTAGTGATGCCCGGCAAGACGGCAATCGTATCGCTCCGTTCTTGAAAGCCAAGCTGGCGAACCTGAATGAGGAGAGCACCGGCGGAAACGTCTGAGATCGTGAAGCGCCCCTGCCCATTCGCTCGGGTTTCCTGCCCGGTCGGCAACAGTCGTACGGTGGCTCCCCCAATGGGGTTACCGGATTCCTGATCCAGCACGCGACCCACCACGCGCCCAGGTCCCACCGGCGTCGACTCGTCCTCCGGCGTCATCTCGACGCGGAGCTCCAGCGGTCCCGCGAAGTCGACGTCCTTGTCGGGGTAGTAGTATCCGCGCCGCAGTACGATGAGGCGGAAACGTCCGGGCCGCATCCGTTCGAGGGTGAACGTGCCGGCCTCGTCGGTGAGGTCCCACACCCGTTGACCCGGCACACCTATCACGGCGTACTGCAGCGGAGCGCCGTTACGCTGGTCGACGACCGTCCCGGTGACGGTCAAAACATCGGCCTGTGTGTAGCCAACTTTCGGTGCCGCGCCGAGCACCACGAACGCCAGGGTAGCGCTCAGCCCGTTGGAAGAGATTCTCGTGCGTCGGCTCATCGTTGGTCTCTGTTGCGGAACTCCTCTCGGCCGGCACGCCGCATCCAAATGAGCACGACACCGCATGAGTGTGAGTATTCGGGGGGTACGTTCGAGCCTTGGTAAACTTCCAGTGCTTCAACGGCGTCGGGCGGCACCGTGTTGATGTCGAAACCCGGCGCCCGTTTTCCATCGAGAAACACGCCGAACACGCACCTGGTGCCGCGTCTGCTCGTGAGTACGGTCCCGCCGAATCGGTCTCGCTCTACGCGCACAACTTCGACACGATCGAACATGCGCTCCAACTCGGGGGGATCTGCAGCCTCGATGGCGGTGCGATTGGCCTGCCACCCGCTTCCGCCAGCCCGCCGATAGAATCCATTCCCCTCGAGAAACGGAGACCGAGCGACGATGATGATGCGCCTGAGTGGTATGCCTGCCGTGGCGAGCGTGACTTCGACGTCAACCGTCACTCCCGAAAACGCGACAATTGTGTCCAGCCGGGGTTGATAACCCTCTCGCCGCACTTGAAGCAGCAGCCCGCCGGCGGAGACATCGGTGATTTCAAAACGGCCGCGAGAGTCGGTTTCTGCTTGTTGCGACGTTGGGGCGAGTCCCACCCAGGCATCCTCGATCGGCCGGCCGGATTCTTGATCGAGCACTCGGCCCACGACCCGACCGGGTCCGACCGGGTAGGACACATCCTCGGGCGTCATCTCGACCCCAATGTTCTTGGGTCCCGACAACCGGATGTTCTGGTCGGCGTAGTAGTAACCGCGGCGCAATACGACAAAGCGATATAGACCACCCTCGAGCTCGGTGAGTTCGAACACTCCGTTTTGATCGCTGAGTGCCCACGACTGTTGGCCCGGTAAACCCACGACGGCGTATTGCAACGGATTGCCGGTGCTCTTGTCGACCACCGTACCGGTAATGGTGAAGCCCTCCGTCTGCGCGTGGCCTGCTATGGGATGGGCGCCTAGCAGGGCAATCACCGTCAGAAACTTCTTCGTGGCTGTACGAGTCATTTGCCAGTCTCCCGTTCTGTATGTTCCTGCCACCATTGTGCTGCTTGCTCGTCGGTCCACGGTTCTTCCGCTTCGATCGCCTCGAGCATCTTGGACAGTGCACGGGCGCTCTGTGGACGTTTCTTGGGATCTTTTCTCAGGCAGGCCATGATGATGTCTTCGAGTTTCGGCGGAACTGTACCGTTTATGCGGCTCGAGATTGAGGGCGGTTCTTCGTTGACGTGCCCGACGATCATGGCCATGGGGTTGGATCTGGGAAAGACCAACTCCCCGGCCAGCAGCCAGTAGCCAACGCATCCCAAGCAGTAGATGTCGGCGCGTCCGTCTATCGCGTCGGGATCCGCCATCGCCATCTCTGGTGCCATGAACGCCGGGGTTCCCATCATGGAACCGGCTCGCGTCAGTTGGCCGTCTCCGGCCCCTGCGGTGGTCTGCCTGACGAGACCGAAGTCCAACACCTTGACAAAATCCAGATCCGCTCCGTAGCGGCACAGGAAAATGTTGCCCGGTTTGATGTCGCGGTGGATGAGTCCGCCCGCATGCGCCTCGTGGAGCGAGTGGCACGCCTGGCGCAAGATGGAAGCAACCCGGCCCGGTGGTTGTGTACCGTAGCGTTGCACCAGCGTAGTGAGGTCGAGACCGTCCAGCAACTCCATCACATAATACAGGCTGCCGTCGCGCGCGACACCGAAATCGTACAATTCCACCGTGTGTGGCGACCGGAGTGCGGCAGTTGCTTGTGCTTCGCGCTCGAACCGCGTCAAGAGGACTTCGTGGAGGTTGTCATCGCCGGCGCTGAGGACTTCGGGGTGGATCAGTTTCACGGCTGCGGATCGGGCAAGCAAACGGTGCTTTGCCTTCCACACCTCGCCCATGCCGCCGGCTCCCAACTCTTCTGTCAGTTGATAGCTTCCCAAGGCTCGTGCCTTGGAAAGCTTTTGCCCTAGTTGATAAATGCTTCGGTTGATAGCCAGGGCTAGCACGACCGCGACCACGTTGGGCCACAGGCTGCGCGCGAATAGGCCAAACGCCGGCATTGTGATGGATCCGGCCGCGGCGTACACCAGCACCATGAATGGCTCGGTGGCCGCTGCGGCAATAGACGCGACGGCGGTCCGGCCTATCGTGTTTGGGACGATGATTGGGTAAATCAGGACCCACACGGCCACTGTCGACCAAGTGAATGCGGGTCTGATGCCGAACTCGGATATGATGGTTTGCGATACCATCAAAGCGACGGCGACTTCGTAGCCCGAGCCGACGTCCAATAGTCGGGCAGGTGCCACTCTTCCGCTGCGAGACAAATACAACACCACTGCGCTGACGCCTACACCGAGAGCCAGCATGCCATACCGAAATGCGCGCGATCCCATCGTTTGGGTGAGTTCGGTCACGACCACGTTGGAAATCGATAGAACGATGACGACGATAGAAATGAAAGCCAATCGCCGCGATATGTCTTGGAGAAGATCGGCGGGGAGGCCGTGCTTCGATCCGGACACCGAGCTTGCGAGACTCACCGCATGGCTGGTCTCTGTGTGTAGGGAAATCTCGTCGGCCATGAACTTCTTCAGGGTTGACTACGTACCGATGGGAACGATGACCCTGCCGTAGAATGCGACAGAGCGAGTGCCGAAAGTCTCGCTGAAGTTGGGATCCCCTCCGTTCAGGAGCACAACTTCGGCACCTATCTTGAAACCGGGCAGAGGAATGAGCGCCGTGACCGCAGGCGAGAACATCGAGGTCGTCTTCGTGCGGGTTGTTTCAGTGGGCGTTCCCCCGCCAATCGGTTCTCGTCGTACGATCTCCTTGAACCGGAAGGCTCCGACGGTCGCAGTCAACCGAACCGCGACCGGTTCGAGCAAGATTGGAAAACCGAATTCTGCACCTAACACCCAGGTGCTTTGTTCGGTGGTGGTCGTCTCGATTGTACCGGTTCTGGTTATGGACGTGCCGAAGTGTTTGATCACGCGTCCGCCGCCGTAGAACCGACGTACGAGAACGCCGGCGGATGCTCCAATACTTCCATGGTATGGTTCCTCGAGACCCCAACCCCCGATCAGTCCGAGTTCGAGGTCGAATTGCTGTGCACCCAAGCTGGCAGGGATCGAGGCCCACAAGAACGTGATCCCACCCACGGCGCGGAGTGCTTTCATTCGGGTGCGTCCCTAATACGGAGTTCACTAGTGTCTTGCAAATTGCCCGTGACACGGAGTGCCGGTCTGAGGCAGGCTGTCTGGGACAGTGTAGGGGAGAGGTCAGGCGATCGGTATAGGACCTTGGTCGTACGGGATTTTGGGGTGTGACGCCAGCTCCGGATCGAGAGTGGGACCAAAGTCCAATGTCACGTGATGGCCACGCAGTCGTAGACTATGCATGGATCTCAATTCCATCGGATGTGTCCTGAACGGAGTTCACTGTGTCGTAGAAGTTGCCTGTGACACGGAGAGTCGGCAAGGGGCAGCCTGTCTGGGACAGTGTAGGGGGGAGTCTACCTCTGGCGCTTGGGAAAGGGGATTCGCTATTGCCTGACCACTGAGAAACCGAGAATGAACTTGAAACCTCGGAACTTCACGCGGGAGTCGGGGTTCGGCAGGCCCTGGAGTTGATTTGCCTCGGTAGCACCCGTGAAGTCAATGGGTTGTAGAACCGGCGCACCTCCAAAGGAATATCCCAGCCCTACCGTGAGTTCGGTGCCCGCAACCGTGAACGCCCCACCACCTGTCAGGTGGTAGATGTCCCAGCTCGAGATGGCCATGTTGGCATCGGATTCGATCACACGCCCCGAATGGTCACTGACAAAGCTACCGAACGCCGAGAACTTTTTGCTGACCTCGTGCGTGAGGCCAAACCCGTAGTTGAACACGCTGCTGAGTTCGTGGATGAGGGGATTCGACATGAGCTCGCCGGAACTCTGTGCGACAAACGGTTCGGTCGCGAGAACCTGGCGGCGTGACACGTTGTCGAACCACTCGGCGGAGAAATGCCCCGTTGTTGTCCCCACACGGTACGAGGTACCGAACGCGACGGAGACGGGTGATCCAAAGCTTGCGGCTACGCCGTCCTGAAAATTGCTGGCAAATGACTCGTCTAGTATTCCATCGCCGTCCCTATCCTGCCCCACGATCGTGCGATTGAATGTGGCCGACCCGCTCCCAAGCAAATCGATGCTCGGGGTGGTGATCGTGATGCCGGCCGTGAGTGGAGTGAGATCGAAGGCGATCCCGGTCTTCCAAAGCGTTCGCAGGTTGTTGAAGTCGTAGTCATCGACAGAAATCGTCACAGCCACGTTTGGGGCCGTAGTTAACGCCTGGGCGATGGTGTGGTACCGGGAATTCTGCGTGCGAAGCGCCAGGTATTGGGTCACACCTATACCGACATGTTCACCGAGCTTCGTTGACCACGTTACCCCACCCCACGTTTCTGTGAGATCCTGCGCGAAAAGGATCTCGCCGGCGAAACTCTCAACACCGAGCGCGTTCGAAATGATATCTCTCGAATCGATGCGACGCCCTTGCAACCTTATATCGAATCGCTGACGGGTGAGTATTGAGTAGGCGAAGCGATGACGGGAATCGACACCGGAAATCAGTCCGGCGACCAGGTCCGGCGCCGGTCTGAACGCCGGGGAAGACAGGTCCACCCCGTCGGCTGCCCCGTTTGTGACGATGAGATTGTTGAACTGAAAAACCTTGGCGCCCAGGATGGATGCCGGCGCCGCGCTCAGCCCCAATCCGCCGGGGTTGTAGTACGTGGCGCTCAAATCACGGACGCTACCGACGACCGTACCGCCCAGGAGCGTGGCAGTGCTACCGTATTGCTGAGTCCAGTAGTGGGCGTCTTGGGCGTGCGCGGGCATCGTGCTTGCGACGATCGTTGCGACAAATAGGGATTTGAAAACCGTTGTTCCCACGGCGATGTCTAGATACCGGTCGGGGTGGAATTGGAAGAGGCCGGTGCCCGCAATCGGCCCACGACCACTGTGACGTTGTCTGACCCTCCCCGTTCAAGCGCTAGCGAAACCAGATCACGACTTACCTGCTCGGCTGACTCCAGGCGGTTGAGTCGGTCTGCGATTTCTTCTTCGGACACGTGTTGCGTGAGCCCGTCGGTGCAAAGCATCAACACGTCCCCCCACCGGAAGTCGATCTTGGTGGTAACAGGGGTAGCAGTAGATCCGCCGATAGCGCTCGACAGGATATGCTTCCAAGGGGACCCTTCCGCCTCGTGCTGTTTCACCACACCGTCATCAACCAGTTGCTGCACCAGGGTTTGATCCTTGGTAACTCTCTTCAGAATTCCGTCCCGAAGTTGATAGCACCGACTATCCCCAACCTGAATCACGTACGCATGCGGGTACACTCCCATGAACATCGTGAGTGTGGTGGCCATCCTGTCCTCCGCGGCGTCACCACCTGCCTTCTGCTGCACAATCTCATGACTGAGCATGACCGCCTCGTGCAGCGCTTTGAGGAAATCGTCTTCATGGTGTGGGTCACTCGTGTAAAAGCACTGCATCGAGTGGGTGACATAATCGAGCACACTTTCCACCGCGGTGGACATCGTCATCGTCCTCGTCGCGAGCGCCATTGGACCTTAGGTGTACGCAACCAAGGGGTCAATGGTTCGACCGAACCTCGGCAAAGGTAGTAGGATTCGCCCGATAGTTCCTCCGCGACAGCGAGGCCACGCGCTTGCCGCCCGCGGTGGATGTCACAGTGAGACTCAGGCGCAGGCGATCGCGGCCGAGGTGAGACAGCGCCAGCTCTGCGGAGTATCCTGCCCCCGTACGTCGTGTACCATATTCCAAACCGTCAGCCATGGGAGCTACCACAGGCGAGGGATCGCTACCGAATGTCGAGAGATGAAATTCGGTGAACGTGAGGGCGCAGTTGTCCGCCAGCCGCTTCTCCGTGAATCCCTCGAAGGTCAAAGCAGTGACCACAGGATCGTACGGTCTTCGGTGAAAGTGTAAACTCAATTTCCAGTTACGTGGTCCGCAGCCTGCTCTCTAGGCGTCTGCGTAGGCCAGCTGGCTACCAGTGCAAGAGCCGATTGGGCCAAGGTGGCGATTGGCCATGCGGCGTCGCGCAAGGGGGTGCGTTTGGGGGTGCGTTTCTCGCGGCAAAGTGCGACATGCATGTCGCAAAAGTCCGGCACCGACGCCCGGAATCCCTCGAAAAACCGACATTTTGCCGTTGTTCACCTTCCCCCTGATCCGAATGGGGTTCAGGGGGTCGGACCAGTCGGTGTAGGAGTGTGTCCCCATAAGTAAGGGAAAGTGGAAACTGGA